>ENA-OUVC01000270-OUVC01000270.1-marine-metagenome-genome-assembly--contig:-NODE-270-length-36280-cov-4.807723_pt1 | contig 36280 bp, 41 predicted proteins | sample MGYA00248622_ERZ508571 | MGnify/ENA primary metagenome ERZ508571 (study PRJEB26236, sample SAMN06267175) | marine metagenome | isolation source: Columbia River Estuary | place: USA:Columbia River Estuary... | reverse complement strand
TTAGACATGGGGCTCTACGGTACCTGCGAAAAGTGAGTTTCCCCAATACGCACGCCATAAACGTGCGCACTACGGTAGGCGCATGGCGATTTATGCACTTGGCGACCAAGTTCCAAACATTCATGAAACGGCGTTCGTTCATCCCGATGCGGTGATCATTGGATCAGTCGAGATAGGTGCCGAATCAACGATCTGGCCTGGAGCGGTTCTCCGCGGCGATGACGGATACATCAAAATCGGCGCGCGAACGAGCATTCAGGACAACACCGTCATCCACACCACACCACAAGACCCAACCATTGTTGGCGATGATTGCGTCATTGGCCACATCGTGCACCTTGAGTGCTGCATTATCGAAAATGGTGCTCAGGTGTCTTCCGGAGCAGTTGTATTGCACCGAGTGCGAGTTGGCACAGGTGCCATTGTCGCTGCGAATGCAGTCGTGCTCAATGATCAAGTTGTCCCACCTGGCGCGCTCGCCGTGGGAGCACCCGCCGTCATCAAAGAGGGCCGTGCTCGTACATCAGATATCGAGTTTGGTGCAGCTGTTTATGTTGAAAAAGGCAAGTGGTTTAAACAATCCATGCGCAAGATCTCTGACTGATTTTTAGTCAAGAACGGCAAGCAATGCCGAAGCATCAAAGTGATCAAGCATCGGCAAATAGATGCGTGTTGCGTCTTTGCGAAACTTTACGCTGATGTCTTCGCGAAAAAACTTTGCGCCTTCGCGGATGACGTAATTGAGAATAAAGAACCGGTACGCCCACGGCAGAAATAACAATTCGCGTTGCGTGAGTGGAAAGACTTCGTGATACTGACGCAGAAACTTGATGAACCGCGGCTCTAACAGCGTGTGCGGGGAATAGGTAAAAGACGTTCGGTCGCCAGTTTCGGACGACACTCGCGAAAAGAAATAGAAATCGAGCATGCGAGTATCAATGCGAAACCAGTCGTAATCCCAACGACTGAACAGTTCGAACTGTGCGCCATGATGTTTGACCGAAAAGTTGCCAAGATTCCAATCCACGAGAACTGGGATCTTCTCCCATTCGTCAAACCGGATCTTCTCTAGATGAAGCAAGAATTCATGCGTAGATCGTTTAGCAATTTCTATATCGTCATGACGCAATCCAAAATGTTCCGCCGCGAATTCGTGAGAGAGTTGGTCGAGTAAATGGATTGCATCGCCCTTGACAGAATTAGATGTTGCCGGCAAACTCCCTGAAATTTGAGAACACTCGCGGTGGAAGGATGCGATTTCTCGAGCGAGGTTGCCAATTTGATCGTCATTCAATATTGATGGCAATTGCATCGCTCGTTCTATATCGGTGTAGAAAGCCACCCAATACGTACCGTCGTACCACGTGTAAGCGTGTCCATCGCGTGGCAAAACTTCTGCCAGAAAACCTTCCCAACGCGAACCTCGCAACAACTGAGCGCTGGTGAACAATCGATCGTGATCTTCGGCGAAGAGAAAATACGAGCCATACGAAGATATTTTGGCCACAATGTGCGACGTATCGTCGAACACCACGCGGAACACGCGGTTGGTGGAAACGTGGGCGCTGACTTCAATCAAGTTGTCAATGGTGCGCGTACCGTCGTACTCCGACCAAGCTGTTGCGATCAACTGCTCAGCAAGTTCGCGGGAGGGGAATGCCGTCACAGCGAGCCGAATGCGCTTACGTGCGCAGAATGATTAACGCTGAGCGACTGCGCGAACGCCAATCGGCGCAATGAGTCGATAACCGGCTGCATGCCGCTCTTCTTCAGACTCTCCACCCCAAAAACCATACTCATGATTCTCACGCGCAAAGGTGCGACACGTTTCGAGTACTGCGCATTGCGTGCACACGGTGCGAGCCATAGCTTCACGTCGCTCGCGGGCCTGTGGTCGTTCTGCAATTGGTGGGAAGAACACTTCGGTGAGTCCACGACATTCCGCAACGTCCATCCACTCATCATCGGTTTGCACTCGCTTAGTAGTGAACTCCAGTGATGCCATGATGCCCCCGCAACGATTGACCTGCCCTGCGGAGAGATTAGGGGATAACTAACCGATCAGTCAATTAGACCATGTGCTCGGCGGTTAGGCCAGGAGAGCGCGAACTCCAGCCACAAAGGCGTCAATTTCTGGTTCGGTCATGTCCCATGCGGTCATCCAGCGAACCTGGTCAGCAGCGATGTCCCAGTCGTAGAAGTGAGCCCATTCCTGGAGTTGCGCACGCGGACCTTTGGCGATGATGGGGAACATGCTGTTGGCCGCGGGTGCGGTATTCAGTTGCAACGATGCAATGTCCTTCGTTTTGTCGAACAACATTCGCGCTGCCTTATTAGCTTGACCACCGAGAGTGATGAACAGATCATCGCGCAACATCGCTTCGTATTGAGCTGCAATGAATCTCATTTTCGAATGCAGTTGCGTTACCTGTTTGCGCACGTACACGGACCGACCGGCAAACGTTGGATTGAAGAACACAACAGCTTCGCCAAAAATTCCACCCGCTTTTGTACAACCGAACGTCATCGCATCAACGCCGGCATCACGAGTGAATGCACGCAACGCATCACGAGACCCACCGAGCGCGGCAGTGGCATTGGCGATTCGTGCACCATCGAGATACACGTACATGCCCATGCTGTGCGCGGCTTCGCTCAACGAACGAATTTCTTCAACCGAATACACAGCTCCCAATTCCGTTACCTGTGTAATGGCAACAATTCCTGGTTGGGGAGCATGCTGATTACCAAACATTGACTTCACCGATTCCAAATCGCTCGGACGAAGTTTTGCATCTGTTGTTGGAACCGTGATGAGTTTGGTTCCGAGCGCGCGCTCAGGCGCTCCCGTTTCATCAACGTTGATGTGTGACTGTGCTGCGCACACAATTGCATCTGCCGGACGCAACATGCTGGCAAGGGCGAACACATTTGCACCAGTACCGCCGTAAGCAAACTGGGTGACAACGTCGTGATCGAACAATTCCTTGAACGCAATTTCCGTGCGTGCAGTAATTGGATCAGCGCCATATGCGGGCACATGTCCAACATTGGCTACAGCAATTGCCTCGAGAACCAGTGGGTGAGCGCCTGCAACGTTGTCGCTAGCAAACGATGATTTCGGTGGCGCAGGAAGTTTTGTCACAGAACCAGTATGGGGTGCCATCCACACATTGAAATCAGTCTTGGCTTATCTTTTCGTCATGACTAAATCGCATGATCTGGCAGTCACAAGGCCGGGCGAGCTGGGGAGCACTCGCACCGAGCGTCCAGTCACTGATATCGCCAAATGCGTGTGGTGTCGAACCCCGTTACCGGTGCAAACGGGCTCTGGACGGCCTCGCAGATTCTGCACTCAAGCCTGCAAGCAATGGGACTGGGTGGCTCGTCAGAGGGCCTCTGAGCTGGCTTTAAGCGAAGATGAGTTGGTGGTTACGCGCAGCGAACTCGACGCATTGCGCGACCAGATTTTCATCTTGAAATGTGCAATCGATGACGTTGAACAAGATCTTGATCCATCCATCGATCCGACAACACGAGATTTCAAAGCAGCATTGACATGGTTGTTAGATGCCGCAAAACCCCTGATCAACGAGTCAATTTCGGGTATTTCCCAGCCTGGTTGATCCAGACCTTTAGCCCATAATCATAGTTATGTAAAGTCAGGACAGATCATGAAACCATTGCCTACAAAGGGAATCCCTGCCCCGCAGGTATTCGATGAACTGGAATCACTGCGTGCTGGCGATGTTGATTGGCGCAGCGGACGCGTATTTAGTTTGGCGTATTACGCAGGACCACAAGCCATTGCTGTAGCCGAAGATGCGTACCGTCGGTTCAGTGGCGAAAATGCACTCAGTACCGATGCATTCCCAAGCCTGAAAATGATGCAATCTGACGTGCTGTCGATGGTCGGCCCTTGGCTTGGTGCCGACAAGGACTCTGCTGGGTTCATGACATCTGGTGGCACCGAGAGCATCCTGATGGTCGTCAAGGCAGCCCGAGACCAGTTCGCCCAGACGGATGGCGTGACCAAGCCAAACATCGTTCTTCCCACATCTGCTCACGCCGCTTTTGAAAAGGCCTGTCACTATTTTGGAGTCGAATCTCGTCGTGCCGATGTTGGCGACGATTGGCGTGCAGACATCGCTGCAATGGATCGGCTGATTGATGACAACACCGTGATGTTGGTTGCCTCTGCCCCGCAATATCCCCAAGGCGTCATTGATGATGTCACCGGTATAGCCAAACTCGCCCAACAACACGGCATCAATTGTCATGTTGATGCGTGCATGGGCGGAGTCACACTCGCCTACCTTGAAAAACTTGGCCAACCCATTCCGGCATGGAATTTGCGCGTGCCTGGCGTGACCTCCATTTCAGTTGATCTCCACAAATACGGATATACGTCCAAAGGCGCATCAGTCGTCATGTATCGCAGTAAATCGTTGCGTGCTCATCAAGGTTTCTTCACCGACAACTGGCTTGGCGGAATGTACGCATCGTCTGGAATGCTGGGCACGAAATCTGGTGGTTCCATTGCCAGCGCTTGGGCTGTGCTTCGACACCTCGGCGAAGATGGCTACACCGCGCTAACACAACAAACCCGCAACGCAACAGTGCAACTTGCCGATCACATCGTTGCTCATCCGCAATTGGCGTTGCGCGCGTACCCCGAATCCACGCTTATCTGTTTCGGTGCAACAGATCCAACTTTACTCAACGTGTTTGCAGTAGCAGATGAGCTGCGCATTCGTGGTTGGTATGTGGACAGGCAAACCCCGCCCGATTCACTGCACTGCACGGTAAACGCAATTCATCATGACAAAATTGATGCTTTTGTTACCGACTTAGATGCCAGCATCAACACCGTGCTCAGCACTCGCCTATCTGGAGACGTAGGCAGTTACGGCAACCTAGAGTGATGCCATGACGGACCAACAACCGAATAACCAAAGTGCCGGTGCTTTTGGTCAACAGCAAGTCAACGAATTGTTCTCGTTACTTTCTGATTTCAATCCTGTTACCTCTGGAGCTAAAGCTGTCGATCAGGCGAAGCGCACCGTTGAATCGCTGATTGCTGCGATGGAGTTGTTCGTGCAGTCAATGGACAACATGAACCAAGTTGCATCGCGCGTTAATCGCTTACTCGATGACATTGAGGGTCCGATGCGACAGGTCATGCCTCACGTCAATGGCGCTTTGGGCGCAGTAAACAAATTGGCAGACATGTCAGGTGCGTTGACAGAACTCAGCAAACGATTAGGACCGCTCATGGCGTTTATGCCACAGGGTTCAAAACCCAAAGAACCAACTACCCCACCTACGCCTGACGCGCACTAACGCTTGCGACTAGAGCGCGATGTCAAGTGCTGCGACCACGCGTTGAACAGGCGCACTTGCCTTTTCCATACGCACGATCTGTGAATCAACTTGATCTTTCACACCAGACAGCGGCAAAACATTCAACACACCTTGCCCGTTGCGCATGACATCTACGAGCTGATCGCCCTGACACAACACAACTGATTGACCGCTGATCACGATATGCGCCGCAGCAATTTCGGTATCGACGTGGCTGCGAAGGTAATTAAACACTTCGCGAACTGATTCAAGTTTGATTCCGGCATCCAACAAGCTTTTGATCACACGAAGTTCAAGTAAGTCGCGGTAGCTGTACACACGGCGCGAACCGCTTCCCGTCGCGTCGCAACCAGATGGACGAACCAAATTGGTACGCGCCCAATAATCCAATTGGCGATATGAGATACCGACTACTTCAGCTGCTTGAGTGCCGCTAAATCCCTGATGCATGAGGTCAGGCTACGGGCGCTTTGGGGGTTTGACTAACCCTGAAAATCCTCTGGATTGATTGAGTTGATGAACTCTCGGAAATCATCGAGAATCTCTTCCTCATCCGACTCATCGGCGGTAACGGCCGACTTCCCGACCTTGTCCATCAAATCAGATTCAACAAATACGGGTACCTCAGCACGGACAGCCAGCGCGATGGCATCAGACGGACGAGCCGAGATGACCTTCTCAACACCGTCAACTGCGATATGAATATTGGCGAAATAGGTGTGCTCTTGCACGTCGGTAACCACGACCATCACCACTTCCCCACCCATTTCTGCGATGGTATTCAACATCAAATCGTGCGTCAGTGGCCTATCTGGCACTACACCGCTCAGGGCAACAGAAATAGATGAGGCTTCGGCTTCACCGATGTAAATGGGAATGACTCGGCGGGCTTCGTCAATTTCGCGAATCAGCATGACCGGGATGTTGGATGGAACCTCGACGCGAATGCCCTCGAGTTCTGCTGCAAGTCTTTTCGTCATGACGCAATCACCTTATTGCCTGTAACTAGCGATTACCACGGAACGACCGAGCGGCCACTTCAACCAGAGTCGAACGAAGTTGTTCACCAAGTTCGATCAAGTCATCCAGCATGTCTTCTGCCTGCGCCTTAGACGACGGATTCTTCTGCATGAAATACGGTTTAATTCTTCCTTCGTACAGTGAAACTTCAGATTCTGCAGATTGCTTCCAGCGCTTCAAGTTGCGAACGTCGATACCAAGTTCGGAAAACTTGCTGATGATTTCCAAAATCTCGCGGTCGAGTGGCGAATACATTTCCAGCTCGCCAACTTTGCGCGGCGACACTAGGCCAGCAGTGATGATCTCTTTGAGCAACTTCTCGTCCATGTCAATTGCATTCAGCAACTCGCCACGATCGATTGACAGTGTGTCGTCTCGAGTTGCCCGCGACTTATGTGGAGCCAATGGCGCTGAAGATAATTTCTTCGCTGCAGCGGGATGAGTTCCTTGATGAACTATTCCACGAACGCCAGTTGGATCGGTGTCATCGTACGGACGCACCATGCCATCGCTCGTGTCACTATCGAGACGTGTGCGAATGACTTTCAACGGCAAGTAATTTTCGCGTTGCTCGCGCAGGATGAATCGCAGTCGATCAACTTCGGAATCGCTGAACTTGCGATAACCCGATGGCGTACGCTCTGGCTCAATGAGACCCTGGCTTTCAAGAAACCGAATCTTTGAAATCGTTACGTCAGGAAACTCATCAAGGAGTAAACCAAGAACTTCACCGATGGATTTGTAGTTCTTCTCATCCATTGAAGAACACCATGCGATATTTGCCAACTTGCAATTCGTCACCTTGCTCTAATGCAAAGTCATCAATTCGCATCTGATTGACATACGTGCCATTGAGCGACCCCAAATCGCGGACCACATAGCGTCCATTTTCATGCACCACCTCGGCATGGCGACGCGACACCGTCACATCATCAAGACAAATCGAGCTATCCGGATGACGACCAATAGTTGTTAGGCCTTCAACGACATAACGATTGCCGCTCTGTGCACCTGAACGAATGACGAGCAGACCTTTACCTGAATGCAACTCTGCACTTGACAGTGAGACATTGTCCGCATCACCAGGTGCATCTTGCAGTCGATCAACTTTTGCTAGAACGATGGTTCGCTCATCTGGTAAATCGAGCACCGAACCGCACGCTGAACAGAATCCCGATTGCGGCGGGTTGCGATGACCGCAACTATTGCAAAACACGTACGACATACCCCTACCGTAGCCCTTTGGCGGCTCTCCCCTTCCGAAGATTGGTCCGCACAAGCGGCACGTACGTCACCGCGGTGTAATACGACAGAGCCAAACCCGGGATAGCGCATAGCCAGCCCACTACCCGACCAAAATCGGCCGTGATGTGCGAACTTCCAGCGAGCAACAAAAACGGAACCGCCATCATCAACAAAAACGTATACCACTTGCCGTTGTTGCTAACCGGAAAGCGCTCCATTCCCAACAACGTGGCACCCACCATCATCGCGCCAACGACTACTTCGCGAACCAAGATGGCGATACAGAACCATCGTGGCACCGCGCCGTCGATCAACACGCTGATCGCGCTCACCACAAACAACAACCGATCTACCGTTGGATCGAAAACTGCACCAAATGGTGAAACCTGATTGAACTTCCTCGCAAACCAACCGTCAACCCAGTCGGTCATTCCCAGCACGCCAAGCAACAGAGCCGCACCAGCACGTTCGTCCTTGGCAAAGAGCATGTACAGAAACACAGGAAGCACACACAAACGCGCCAAAGTGATGAAGTTGGGGACGCTTAACATCCCTGTCCACATTGACTCCTGGTTGTCATCCACACAGCGACAATACAAGGAATCGTTGTACTGTTAAAGCGATGGCTTCAATATTTACTCGCATCATTGCAGGAGAATTGCCAGGCACATTCGTGTACACCGACGATGTGTGCGTTGCTTTTATGACTATTAACCCCATTTCGCATGGACACCTCCTTGTTGTTCCACGTGTTGAAATAGATCAATGGACAGATTTGCCAGATGACATCTCTCAACATTGCTTTGCCGTTGCCAAGCAAATTGCCAAGGCACAGAAACAGGTTCTTCACTGTGATCGTGTTGCGTTGATCATCGCTGGATTCGAAGTGCCACACTGCCACCTGCATGTCATTCCTGCCACGACAATCGCCGATGTGTCATTTGATAACGCAGCCGCAAGTGTTGACTTCAGCGATCTTGCTGCAGTCGCTGCAAGCATTACTGCGGCACTCGTCTAGAACAAGGTTTCGGGCGTCTCCTCTGGCAGCGTGATCGCATCGAGCAGATGCGAGCCATGATTTCGCGCATTGTTCACATCTGTTGATACAGGAACGTAGTCAACTGCAGCATCTGGAATTCCGTTTGCTAGATGCAATGGCGCAACGACATCGTCTGACAGCCACTGCGAAATTCCATCCTTTGTCAGCAATACAGGCATCCTGTTATGAACCTGAGATACCCGTTCGTTGGCCTCGGTAGTTAAGGCCACGCAGGTATTGAGTTCGTTGCCCTCACTGTCACGCCACGTTGACCACAGTGATGCAACAGCAAAATGGGATTCATGGTCGTAACCGGAACCAACTCCCGGGAAAAAGGCGAACGGTTGCTTCATTGGCTTACCAGCAGCCTTCATCGGCTTCCATTCGTAATAGGCATTCATTGGCATCACACAACGATGTCTGCTGATGAGATTCCGAAAGGATGGTTTCTCCGCAACAGATTCTGATCTTGCATTAATCAAACTTGCGGCCCGCGAAACATCCTTCGCCCACACGGGTACTAGCCCCCACGACATCACGTCAAGCCGTACCACTCCGTCAATAGCGCGTAACACGAATACATCACTGGTCGGCGAAATGTTGAAATTGAGCGCAAGATGTCTTTCGTTATCTACAGCTGAGAAAGCATGTGCTATTTCCTGCGCACCAGTTTTGCGCACGTATCTTCCACACATGTTTGACTATCTCAACAATCCTGTACTGTCTGCGAAAAGTTTCACCAAAATTGGGGTGATGATCAGGCCAGGAAGCAGTGATCCCAGACGAATCTTCTTAATCTCAAGCAGGTTGAGACCAATAGCCATAACTGCCAAGCCACCAGTGGCAAATAACTCAATTCGCATTCGATCATTCAGCAATGAATCCAAACGAGTGCCAAACAGTGTCAACGTTCCTTGCACGATAAATACGCTGACAGCACTAAAGAGCACGCCAACACCATGGATTGCTCCGAAAATGACGCTCATGAAACCATCAAGGGTTCCCTTAATGATGTACAGCTGTGGTGTAGCACCTGATGCATCTTGAATTGCTCCAAGAATCGTTAACGGACCGATGCAGAACAATAATGATGCAGTCACGAAACCGGAAATGAACGGACCAGGATCTTGGCGCTTTGCAAAGCGCTGGCGAATTATTTCGCCAATGCCCTCGAGCCGATCTTCGATACGCAGAACCTCACCGATGACAGCGCCGAACACCATTCCGAGAAGTGGAAACACCATGTTGTGAGTTTTGAGCAAGTCGCTCAGTCCTAAACCAATAGTGAGCATTCCAATAACTTGAACAACAATGGTGCGTACTCGTTCGGGAATTTTGTCGCCCATTGCAATACCAACCGTGCCACCAACAACCACTGTGGCAGTATTAATCAATGTTCCGAGCCCAATCACACCTCCACGCTATATGACGTTGTTGTTTGCGCTCACTGCCGCCATGTTCTACGGGGTTGCTGACTATTCGGGAAGCCGCGGAGCTCGTTTAGCGAATTCGGCTGCGATCACATTCACGGGTCAAGCCGCAGCACTGGTGATCATTTCTGCGTACCTGTTGCTCTTCCGGTCATCTCCTCCACCATTAGAAAGCTGGCTGTGGACGGCTGGAGGTGGATTCGGTGGAGCCATTGCCCTCGTGGCGTTTTATCAAGCAATGTCGAAAGGTTCGATGACCGTCATTGCACCGATTACGGCGGTCATTGGTTTATCGGTTCCTGTTATTGCAGGATTCATTCAGGGTGAACGTCCAGAACCGCTTGCGTGGTTTGGTATTGCACTCGCAGTGGTTGCGGTCGCTCTTGTTGGAGATGTGCTTGACAAACATGATCTGCCTACTTCAATCGATGCAATTTGGTTGGCGGTTGCCGCAGGTTTTGGATTCGGCATGATCTTCGTCTGCATGGCCAATGCAAGTCATGATCATGGAATTTGGCCACTGTTTGGACAGCGCATTGTCAGCGTTCCAACTGTTGCAGCTATTGCGTTATTTCAAACCCGAAGAATTTCTGTTCCGAAAAAGGCGATCGGTTTTGCACTGGCTGCCGGCATTCTCGATACGTCAGCAAATGGTCTGTACTTGCTTGCGACTCACACGGGGATGATGTCGATTGTTTCTGTCATCGTTGCGCTGTACCCCGTGTCAACCGTTGTACTGGCGATGACGATTGATCACGAGCGTTTACACAAATCGCAAGCTGTGGGAATGGTTCTTGCTGCCGCATCGCTTGTAATGGTGAGTGTCTAACCAGTACAAATCTGGTCGGGCTGGCGGGATTTGAACCCACGACCTCTTGTCCCCCAGACAAGCGCGCTAACCAAGCTGCGCTACAGCCCGTATGGAGCCGAGCCTAACGGAACAGGTCGATGACTCTCCACGACAAATACATCACGAGAGCTCCAACCAACAATTTGAAGTGCCATGGCAGTGGAACATCTTCTTCGCCGTCTGTTCCAGCGAGTTTTTTGAGATCCAGGTTCTTCGCGGTAATGGTGCCGTGAGCCGATGCCACTTCAATTTCGGTTGAACAATTTGGGCAGCGACCATCGTCCGACACCGCACTTGGTGCGAAATACTTTGAGCATGGTTCACACCACGGCATATCGGCCTGCTTCAGTCCGATCGCTTGCGAACTCGCAACTTAATTGGCGTACTTCCGAATTCAAACTTCTCACGAATTGAACGCTCAAGGTAACGCAGGTAGTGCTGCGGCAATTCGCGGTTAACAAACAAGGTGAATGTCGGTGGGTCATTTGCTCCCTGAAGCGCGTACAACACACGCGCACCAGCGCCAGCAGGCTGTTTTTGCTGAGCTTCTGCGATGACTCGGTTGACATCTTTTGTCGGAACACGCTTGTGGTAATCCGCAATGCATTCTTGCAAGATCGGCAACAAGCGATGAACGCCCTTGCCCGTGAGTGCTGAGAGTTTCAACACTGGTGCATCGCCGATGAAGTACAACTTCCTCGTCATTTCGGTATCGATGCGCTCGCGACCGTCCGCATCGAGTGTTTCCCACTTATTGAGAACCACGATCACCGGACAACCTGCAGCGTCAATACGCTCAGCAAGTCGTTGATCTTGATTGGTAATTCCCTCTTGAGCGTCGATCACCAACAACGCAACGTCGGATTCGTCAACTGCACGCAATGCACGAACGAATGAGTAATACTCGGCAGATTCATCAACCTGGCTCTTACGACGCATTCCAGCAGTATCTACGAAAACTATTGGGCCATCTGGTGTGTCGACCTCTGTGTCAATCGCATCGCGCGTTGTTCCCGCCATGTCATGTGTGATGGAACGGTCTTCGCCAACCAAACGATTAAACAACGTGCTCTTGCCAACGTTTGGACGCCCAACGATTGACACGCGTGGAATTCCAGAAACTCCGCGTGGAAGGACAACTTCTTCAACTACGTCTGGTGCTTCAACAATTTCCAGAATCATGTCGAGTAGGTCGCCCGATTTACGACCATGCAGAGCAGATACTGGAACCGGATCGCCGAATCCCAGCTTCAGGAAGTCCCAACGATCGGCCTCACGCTTATCCGAATCGATTTTGTTACTCACCACAATGACTGGGCAAGCCAAACGGCGAAGCCACAAACCAATCTGCTCATCATCATCAGTGACGCCGATGGCGGTATCAACGACAAACAGCACCAAACTGGCCGACTTTGCAGCCTCTTCAACCTGGCGACTGACTTTGACGTCGAGTTCTGATCCACCTGGCATCCAGCCACCCGTGTCGACCAAATTGAACTTCTTGCCGGTCCATTCCACTTCGCGCTCAAATCGATCGCGTGTGATCCCTGGCTGGTCCTCAACAATTGCCACCTGCGAACCCATAAAACGGTTGAACAGCGTGCTCTTGCCCACGTTTGGTCTTCCAACAATGACCACTGTTGGAAGAGTCGAAGGAATTTCGTTTTCCAGTTCGGTTGTCACCCGTTCATTGTACTGTCGCCATTGAAACAATGGTCTGAACTCATGGCCCTGAAAATCGCTGCAGTATTGTGTTTCTCGATGCAAAAACTGCCCGAAACCGTACTTAACGTTGACCGTGTCCTGCTTGCTGCGCCACGCGGATTTTGCGCAGGCGTTGAAATGGCAATCAAAGCACTCGCGTGGATGGTGCGCACGTTTCCAGCGCCCGTTTACTGCTACCACGAAATCGTTCACAATCGCGCCGTGGTCGATCGCTTCCTTGCGCTCGGTGTCATTTTCGTTGACGATATTTCAGAAGTACCAATCGGCATGCCCATCATGCTTTCTGCCCACGGATCTGCTCCTCAGGTTGTCGAAATGGCTCGTCAACGCGGCAACTACGTAGTTGATTCTGTGTGTCCTCTTGTTACCAAGGTGCACCACGAAGTACGAGTTCGTGCAGGCAAGGGTTACCGAATTGTGTATGTAGGACACGAAGGCCACGAGGAAGCTGTGGGCACAATGGCTGTTGCGCCAGATTCAATTTCTCGAGTTGAATCGATGGAGGAAGTACAAGCGCTTCCAAATTTTTCTGAGCCCGTTGCACTACTTGCACAAACAACACTTTCTCATCGCGATTGGGCCGGCATTGCAGACGCGGTAAAAGTGAAATATCCGTCAGTCTGGTCACCTGGCAAGAGTGATTTATGTTTCGCGACAACCAATCGTCAAAGCGCGCTGTTGCAAATTGCCGCTCAGTGCGACTCAGTCATTGTTATCGGCTCGGCCAATTCTTCAAATACTCGAGCGCTAGAGAAGCTCGCACGAGACGAAGGATGCGAACATGTGTACCGCATCAATAGCGTGGATGAACTTCCACGCACCCTTCACGGCGTAGTTGGCGTTACTGCAGGCGCGTCTGCCCCCGAAGATCTCGTTAACGAAGTACTTGCTTTTCTCAATCCAGTCAATGGCGTAGAGGAGATTCGAATTACTCGCGAAGAGGAATACTTCCCTCCCCCGCGCAACATTCGCCAACTGCAATCAGGCATCGAAAATGCAGCTCTGACAATGATCGGTGCATCCGTTTCGTCTGCAACGAGCGTGGATGATCGATTGGTTAGTGCCAGTGACGTACTTTCGTCGCTTGACTAATTAGTTGCGCGGAACTTTGCTCCAAGGCATCTCGCGGTCTACACGCACATCTCCAGGAAGACCGAGCACGCGTTCACCCAAAATATTGCGCATCACCTCTGATGTACCGCCTTCAATGCTGTTCGCACGTGCACGCAAGAATGCTTTTGGTAACGAATCAAAACTCATCGCGGTATCTGGGCGAACCATTTCGTAGCTTCCATACAACATGCCTTCGGCGCCAAGGAGTTCGATGCACAGTTCGTACGTTTCCTTGTTGAGTTCGGCGCTTGCCATTTTCCCAATTGAACCCTCTGGTCCAGGAACTCCAACTTTTCTGTTCTGCCCGGCTCGAATATTGGTGAGTCGTGCAATTTCGGAACGAATCCACAGCTTCATGAGCTTGTCTTTAGTGGCAGCATCTTTGCGATCTGCTGGCAATTTCTCCCACAACTTAACTGCTTCACGAATTGGTCCCGAACCTTTTTGCGGAATAGCTCCACCAATAGCAACGCGCTCATTCATCAACGTTGTCAAACTCACTCGCCAACCATCACCGGCGTTACCAAGCGTTTCCGAAACTGGAACTCGTGTGTCAGTGAAATACACCTCGTTAAATTCTGCTTCACCAGTCATTTGCCGCAATGGGCGAACTTCAACACCAGGGCCATGCATGTCGACAACCACAGCTGTGAGCCCGGCATGCTTGACTGCCTCGGCGTCTGTACGAACCACCAATAGACCCCATTTTGAAAGATGCGCGAGTGTGGTCCACACTTTTTGACCATTGACGATCCACTCGTCGCCGTCTTTCACTCCCTTTGCTGAAAGTCCGGCGAAGTCGGAACCCGAACCAGGCTCGGAGAAGAGTTGACACCAAATTTCTTCACCAGTGAATAGCGGTCGCAGATACTTGCGCTTTTGTTCTTCGGTTCCCCACTCGACAACCGTTGGACCGCACATGCCGTAACCAATTGGATTTCGTGCATACGAATTAGGCCCGCCTGCACGCGCAATCTTTTCATTCACGATCTTTTGAAATTTTGGTGTAAGTCCTAGGCCACCGTGACCGACTGGAAAATGCACCCAAGCCAAACCCAAATCAAATTGCGCACCAAGAAAAGCGATGGCAGAAGTTGACGCTGGAGGATGCTGGGAAATGAGCTGATCAGTGAGATCGGCGACTTGTGCTTCTTCTGAACTCAATACTTCCGCTGCCATAATTTCCTACTCCCCACGTCCGAACAACCGAAACGCTAATTCAGAATCAACAGCAACGGTTAATTGGAGCGGCGCACGAGTTGGGCAAATTCAGCGGATTCACCGGCTGAAATTTCAGGGATAACTGACCGGAGGCGCATCACCCAGCGCAAATTGGCGACATCGGAACGCCGTCGGTAGATGGACTTCAGATTGCTCAACACCCGAATGACCATCAACCTAGAACTCGAAGGCTCTAGGAACTCGGCACTCCAATTATCGATCTGGGTGAGATTTTCGTACAGCCTTTTACATTGGTCGGCGGTAAGCGGTCGCGGTGAATGGAACGGATCAAAAAAAGAAACGTCTCGTTGTGCAGCGGTTCTGCAAAGAAAGTGACCTGGCATCCCGATGCCAACAATGTCAATGTCTACTCGCCTACCCACTTCGATGGCAAGTGCACAGAGCGTGATCGGAATTCCTAAACGTCGTGCAATTACGTTCTGAAGTATTGAATTGTTCGGATCGTCATATTCAACGGTGTTGCCAGTGAAACCGGAAGGGCCAAAAAGTTCAGCCATGAAATCGACAGCATTCGTCGCCGAAATGGTTGATGCCAATCGATCAAGTTCCCCGAGCACCATGATCGGGTCAATCGAAGGATCTGCAAAATGCCCAATCAAAGCCAGAGCCTCGTCCAGGGGCACAATCTCACCGCGAGTGCTGAACAGTTCAGTGAAACGCTCAAAATGCACGGCTGAACTGTAACTAGAGAAACTGCTGCTTACGACGCGGGCCGACAACACGGACTACCGTTACCACCATGTTTCCAGGTCATTATGCAGCACTGAATCCAGACAAACCAGCCGTCATCGATGCGGCAACTGGCACCATTTTGACTTATAAGCAACTTGATGACTCGGCGAACAAGATCAGCAATCTGTTGCGCAGTAACGGACTTCAGGTTGGCGATCACGTAGCACTGTGCATCGAGAATCATCCTCGTTATTTTGAGATCATCTGGGGCTGTCATTACGCAGGGCTTGTGTACACCGCGTGCTCGAGCAGGCTTACTTCGGATGAACTCTCCTACATCGTGAACGACTGTGGAGCAAAGGCGTACATCACGTCTAAGTACAAAGCCGATCAGGCTGCAGAAATTCTGAATACGACGCCGAGCGTCCAGCTTCGTCTGATGATTGATGGAACCGTGGCTGGTTATGACAGTTTCGAAGACGTGCTCGAGCAAAGTTCAACTGAACCCCTCGCGGAACGTATTGACGGAACCGACATGTTGTATTCGAGTGGAACCACAGGTCGGCCAAAAGGTGTGCGATTGCAATTTGCGCGTAGCCCGCTTGGCACACCAAATGGTCTCACTGGACTTGGTCAATTTCTGTTTGGACTCAACGAGGAAACCATTTACTTATCTCCAGCACCTCTCTATCACGCAGCACCGCTGCGTTGGAATATGTCTGTGCATCGCACTGGGGGAACTTCTGTGGTGATGAACCACTTTGATGCCGAAGATTTTCTTCAATGCATCGAGCGGTACAACGTGACCCATACCCAAACAGTGCCGACCATGTTTGTCCGCATGCTAAAACTTGCTCCTGAAATTCGAAGCAAGTACGACGTATCTTCGTTGTCGTGTGTGTTCCATGCCGCCGCTCCATGTCCTGTTGAGGTGAAGCGTCAGATGATTGATTGGTTCGGACCAGTCATTCATGAGTACTACGCCGGCAGCGAAGGAAACGGATTCGTGTATTGCAATACCGAGCAATGGCTTGCACACCCCGGAACGGTTGGCGTTGCCCTGAATGCCACCATCCACATTCTTGACGACGACGGCACCGACCTGGCTATTGGTGAAACAGGAACGGTGTATTTCGAAAGTACGGCAAATTTCGAATACCACAACGATCCGGAAAAGACCAAGGCATCTCGTGATCCTCTTGGACGCGGTTGGTCAACACTTGGCGATATCGGATACCTAGATGACGACAAGTTTTTGTATCTGACAGACCGCAAGGCCTACATGATCATTTCGGGTGGAGTGAATATCTATCCACAAGAAGCAGAAAATGTTCTGGTCAACCACCCAGAGGTTGTTGATGTTGCCGTTTTCGGAGTACCCAACGACGAATTCGGTGAAGAAGTAAAGGCAGTTGTTCAACCGCTCTCCATGCCAACCACCGATGCGGAGCGGAATGATTTGAGTAAACGTCTCATTGCCTATTGCAAAGAGTCGCTCGCCGACTTTAAGTGCCCGCGCACGGTTGACTTCCGCGACGAGCTTCCGCGCCATCCAACCGGCAAGTTGTACAAGCGACTACTGAAAGACGAATACTGGGCTAAGTCCGGACGAAGCATTTAGTTTCACCATGTCCCACCCGTTCGTACAATCCGCAAATCCAATCGCCTTCGCTCATCGCGGCGGCGCGAGTGATGCTCCAGAAAACACCATGCCGGCTTTTCAACGCGCAATGGATTTGGGATACCGCTACATCGAGACAGACGTGCACGCAACCAAAGACGGTGTACTTCTGGCATTCCATGATGACGACCTGATGCGAACATGTGGCCAACCCGGCGTCATCAGCGAGATGAATTATGACGAAGTCAGAAAGTTTCGGATTGACGGCCAAGAGCCCATTCCCTTGATGCAAGAAATTTTTGATGCTTGGCCTGAAGCAATGGTCAACATCGACTGCAAGGCAGACTCTGCCCTACTGCCACTTACTTCCGCCCTTCGCGGTTCTGGAATCCTCGATCGCGTGTGCATAGGTTCGTTCAGCGATAAGCGCATTGCCACACTTCGTGAAACTTTCGGACCAGCACTATGCACGTCACTCGGACCGCGAGAAGTAGCGAAGCTTCGAGTGCGCAGCTGGGTTGGACCGGCGCGCAGTTTTCCTGGCGCGTATGCGGCGCAGGTTCCCCATAAACAAGGACCGCTCACCATTACCGATAAGAAATTCGTCGAAGAAGCTCACCAGTCGGGCCTCAAAGTTCACGTCTGGACGATTGATGACCCAAGCGAGATGAATGTGTTGTTTGATCTCGGTGTAGACGGAATCATGACTGATCGACCGCAGGTTCTGAAGGACGTGATGATTGAACGCGGTATTTGGTGAGCGTTGTTTTCTCATCTACTTCTGCCGGCCTGATCTACCCAGACGGAACCCAAGCACTACAGGACACCAGCGTGAGCGTGTCCGCCGGAGAGTTTGTGTCCATCGTGGGCCCAAGCGGTTGCGGAAAGTCCACACTGCTGCGCATGGCAAGTGGACTCATTGGGCAAACTTCGGGGTCTCTCAACCGCACAGGGACCGTGCAGTTTGTCTTTCAAGATTCGACACTTCTCCCGTGGCGAACAGTGCGCAAAAATGTTTCGCTGAATCTGGAACTGCAAAAAATTGATCAACCGACGATCGATCAACGTACTTCAGCCGTGCTTGAACTCGTTGGTCTTGCTGACAGCGCCGACAAGCTTCCGCGCCAGTTGTCTGGTGGCATGAAAATGCGCACTTCACTTGCGCGCTCTTTGGTTTGCGAACCCGATTTGTATTTGTTTGACGAACCCTTCGCCGCGCTAGACGAGTTCTCTCGTGAACGATTGAACATCGAACTACGAAACATGTTGAGTACAAGAAATGCAGGCTCGCTATTCGTCACGCACTCAATTGCCGAGGCAGTTTTTCTTTCTCATCGCGTACTGGTCATGTCTCCACGACCAGGAACAATCGTGAATGAATTCCAAATTCCTTTTGGGCAACATCGCGATCAAGACTTGCGTTACTCGTCCGAATTTGCACGCGTGTCGGGCGAGATTGCTCAATCGTTGCGAGAGTTGTCACCATTATGAAACGTCGCATTCTCAATGCTGTTGGGCCAGTCGCAGTGTTTCTCGTATTCATCGCCCTGTGGTATTTGGTTGCGTACTCGCTGCACAACAACTTCTCACCAGCATCGGGAAAGCCAATGATCATTCCGCCACCACATCGATTGTTTGAAGATTTTCATGGGCCGATTCGACAACGAATATTCACTGCCCTGCTCATCAGTACTCGTACCGCAATCACCGGACTTGCGTTATCGGCAATTGTTGGTATCACGATCGGTATCGCCATGGCACAAGCCAAATGGATCGAGCGGTCCCTGTGGCCACACCTCATAGCCCTTCAAGTGACCCCGATTATCGCCATCGTGCCCTTGATGATTCGACTCATTGGCGCCAATTTCACCGCTCGCGTCACGGTGACCGTCATCATTTCGATCTTCCCAATTGTGTCCAACACCTTGTTTGGCATTCAGTCGGTACATCCTTCCCTGCACGACCTATTCCGTCTGCAAGGCAGCTCTCGCTGGGTGGTGCTCCGCAAATTGCAGCTTCCCGCCGCATCTCCTGCCATCTTTACTGGGCTTCGGGTTGCTGCTGGACTTGCGGTCATTGGAGCCATTGTTGGCGACTTCTTCTTCACCAAAGGCGACCCAGGTCTTGGGCAACTCATTACCTTTTTCTTTCTCAATAATTTGTCCGGGCCAATGTTCATCACAGCATTGTTCGCCACGGGATTAGGGCTTATGCTCTTTGTTTGCTTCGGTGTGTTAAACCGAATCGTCATCGGAAGATGGCACGATTCAATCGCACGCTGAGCAATCACAACTACAAACTGGAGACCCTATGAAATTGTCATCCGTCCTTCGCTCTGCGTGTGCTGTCACCGCGGTAGCTCTCATTTCCACTTCGTGTGGCGGCTCTGGAGAGAGCAATTCTGCTCCAGCCGTTCCACAATCTGGAGCCCTCGCAGGAATTTGTCCTGAAAAGGTTGTTGTTCAAACCGATTGGTTCCCCGAAGCAGAACACGGTGGAATTTACGAATTGATGGGTGCAGATGCAACGTCATCGAAAGACACCGGAGCAACAATTGGAACACTCACCTACGAAGGTGTTGACCAGGGAGTTCAACTGGAAATTCGAGCAGGTGGTCCTTTCCTTCAGACTCCAGTTGTCACTGCAATGTATGCAGACGATGCAATAACGCTCGGATACGTGGGCACCGATGTTGCCATTACTCGTTTCGCCGACGCTCCAACCATTGCAGTATTCAATGCGCTCAACATCAATCCGCAAGTGGTGTTGTGGGATGCAGCAAAGCACCCAACCGCACAAACTTTGGGCGATGTTGCCAAGGAAGTGAAATCGGTCTACGTCTACGGTGATCCTGCGTGGGCGCGTTACTTCGTAGCCCAAGGCATCCTGTCTAAAGATCAGATTGACAGTAACTACAAGGGCAATTTGCTTCTTGCAACTGATGATGCTGCGCACCAAGGATTCGCAACTTCAGAACCATACAAGTACGCAAACTTGGAATCGGGAGTGGTGAATGTTGCATACACCTTGATTCACGATTTGGGCTGGAACTCGTATGCGCAAAACATGGCTATTCGTGCAGACAGGCTGGAAGCGCTGAGCCCATGCTTGAAAGTTCTTGTTCCGATGATGCAGCAGGCTCAATTGGATTACATCACGTCACCAGATCGCGCGAATGCGATCATCAAAGCAGCTGTTGTTGCATTCGACAGTTGGTGGACACAGTCCGATGGAGACTTGGCGAACGGAGCCGCTCAGTTACGTGATCTCAAACTCATCGGCAACGGTGACACCCCAACATTTGGTGACCTTGAAGAATCACGCGTGAACGACTTCATCGGCAAGGCGACACCAGTGCTTCGCGAACAAGGACTAGACATTGGCGACATCGCAGCAAGCGACATCGTCAATAACGAATTCTTGAACCCAGACATCACCTACGCAGGCTGATATCAGGCGTCTTTGACGCTCCACTTACGCTTGGCGACTGGATCTTTATCGCTCCATGGGAAATTGATCCATTCGTCGGTGTACTTCCATACGTAGTCGCATTTCACTATTGATTGCGACTTCTCATACAACACTGCTAGGCGCGTGTCTGCGAGTTGACCCTTGCAGAATTCGAGCACATGCTTCAACGTGTGTCCAGTATCGGCGACGTCATCGACGATCAGCACTTTTGAATCTTTCAAGTCAACCAAGCTTGGTACCGGCGGAAGAATCATTGGAACTGCCAAACGTTCGTTAACACCCGTGTAGAACTCGACGTTCATGGTGTAGGTATTCTTCACTGATAGCGCATATCCGAGTGCACCAGCAGAAAGCAATCCACCACGAGCAATTGCCAAAATGATGTCTGGCTCATAACCACTTTCGGCTACTTGGATTGCAAGTTCACGACTTGCCACTCCGAAAAGGTCCCAGGTCATGATTTCACGGATCTCGCTCAAAATTTCTCCCTCGCTATTGGCGATTACTTGCCGCCAATCTAGTTCATCACACCTGTTCAAACGGGCAGTGACGACAACCACTTAGACAGCAATATCCGCGATCGGCCAAAAACTTGGACGTCATGACGGTAAGACCTGATGCTGGATCTTTGTAGCTGGGATTGCCTTCGACAATTGCGGATTGATGTCGATGTTGGATTTCACCAAATCGAGGGTGCTTTGGACTCAGTCGTATGACAAGTGCTACATCAATGCCGTCTGGGCGAAGCACACTCATTTCAAGGCTCCCAGCATCTGCCAATACTCTGGCCAACTCTTCGACACCACCATTGGATCGTTAATGACAACACCGGGCGTAACAAGCCCGATGAGAGCAAGCGACATAGCGAGACGATGATCATGATGCGTGTCAACGCTTCCAGCATGAGTCGTTGACGGATGAACGGTAAGTCCATCCTGGCGCTCATCCACTGAGACGCCGAGCGCTCGGAGTTCATGGGCAAGGTCGCTAATACGGTCGCTTTCTTTCTTGCGGATGAATCCAACTCCAGTGATTGTTGTTGCGGTCTGCGCAAAGGCGGCAACAACCGCGAGGGTTGGCACCAAGTCGGACATATCGCGCATGTCAACCGTGACTCCCACTAACGGAGTTTCTTTCGCGCGAGAAAGGACGACGTCGTCGCCGTTGCGCTCAACAGAGCAGCCCATGCGGACAAGAACATCGACAAATTGTGAGTCACCTTGCAACGAAGATCGACCAAGCCCTGAGACCACGACCCGACCACCAGCAATTGCTGCGGCGGCAAGTGGATATGACGCCGACGAAGCATCGGGTTCTACTTCGTATCGAGTTCCCACATAATCACCCGACGCGTAGCGGAAGACGTGCTCCCCTTGTTCAACCGGCGCCACCCCGAAACTGCGTTGAACCCCAACGGTCATATCCAGATACGACTGCGACACCACATCGCCTTCGGTGACTATGGACAGACCTTGTGGCAACTTTGGGGCAATGAGCATGAGCGCGGTAGTGAATTGGCTGGATGTTGTGGCAGGAATAATCACGCGCTCAATCTTTTGCTTTCCGCGTTTTACAGCCACAGGCAACATGCCAGTTCCATTCAATGGTGAAACATCAAGTCCAATGTCTGACAGTGCCTGATGAAGATCGTCCATTGGACGCTTACGCAACGCTTCCTCGCCAGTGATCACCACTTCACCGAGACGTAACGCGGAGACAGCCGTGAGAAAACGGGCAGTAGTTCCAGCCAAACGGGCATCCAGGACGAGCGGATCGAGCTGATCAACATCCCAGCTAGATCTGAACTTTGCCGTATCGCCATGCACTTCAAACTTTGCTCCGAGTGTTGCAAGACCACTCAACATCGATGCCGTGTCATCGCCACTTGGCAAATTGCTGACCGTGCTCTCACCCAATGCCATCGCAGCACACACCAATGCACGAGCTGCAACACTCTTTGAGCCTGGAACTTGAACCGTTGCATTCAACGTCGATGCCAGCGATGCAACCGTATAAGTTGACCCGTCGCTCATGTCAGTTGTTGAATAGACGGTCGAAACCCTCGTGCAATCAAACCGCCCTTAAACACATCCTGGCTTGCGCGATCAATCACCAACACCAATATTCCGCGGTCGCCCTCAACTGAGTGAGCAACTTCAAAGTTTGCGGTATTCACACCCAGTTCGGCTGCTAGCGAGAATATTTCGGCTGCTGCTCCAGCACGGTCAGGAATTGGGACGCGAACTTCGACAACATCGAGCAAATTGCCAACTCGACCTGGAAGGTTCGAACGCGCAACACGCGCAGATTGCAAGCGTTGGGAGAGCTCATCTGTTCTACCTTCATCCACAATCGCGCGCATGGACTGCAGTCCACTAATCATTCCATCGAGAGCGCCCACAATTGCTTCACGATTTTCTTTACACACATCTAACCAAATGGCCGGATGGCCAGACGCCACACGCGTCATGTCTCTGAAACCTCCTGCAGCCAAACGCAACACAGCAACATGTTCTTCTGCATGATCATTAGCCAGCGACATCAACGTTGCGGCAGTGAGATGCGGCAAGTGGCTGACGATTGCAACGAGTTGATCGTGGCGTTCGGCGCTGAGCACAACAAATTCTGCGCCGAGTTCTTTTACGATCTGAGCGACTTGAGCAAAGTTCGCATCTGGCGTAGTTGGAGTAGGCGTAAGCACCCACACCGCACCCTCGAACAACGAAGCATCGGCACCAGCTAACCCAATGAGCTCGCTGCCAGCCATTGGATGACCCGCGACGAAACGCGCGTCGGTGATTTCGCGAACAATATGCGCCTTAACCCCACCAACGTCAGTCACTAATCCCGTTGTGGATGCGAGTGCACGCTGTACTTGCTCGGTAACCGATGAAACGGGCGTTGCGACGAACGATACTTCTGCATCTGCATCAATGCCTCGTGCGGCAATTAGCCCTAATGCGAGTGCTTCTTCTTCAGTTTCAGACCGCACATCGTTTCCGGTGACGTGCCAACCGCGTGCAGTAAGCGCAGCGGCAAGCGAGCCGCCAATCAGCCCAAGCCCAAAAATATTTGCTCGTCGCTGTTTCACAGAGAAATATCGTACCCGAGCACTACTCGGTGACTGCCTCTATTAATAGTTTGACCTCGGCTTGTGTGAGGTTGCGCCACTCACCCGGTCGAAGTTTCTTGTCCATAATCGGCCCGATGCGCGTACGAACGAGACGTATCACTGGATAACCAACGGATTCACACATACGTCGTATCTGTCGGTTTTTCCCCTCGTGAATCACCATTTTGAGCACACCTTCTTGCAGCCTGCTCACTTCTGCTGGTGCTGTCACACCGTCATCGAGTTCGATTCCATTGCGCATGCGGTGTATTGCAACATCGCTGACATCAGCCGAACTGATATCAACTTGGACCAGGTACTCCTTTTCGAGACCGTACTTCGGATGCGTAATTCGATTCGTTAGCTCGCCGTCATTGGTGAGCAGCAGCAATCCTTCTGAATCACCATCTAAGCGTCCAACCGGATACACGCGTGGCTCGGCAGGGACGAGTTCCACCACAGTCTCTCTATCGTGTGTGTCAATTGCTGTACTGATGACATCAACTGGTTTGTTTAGCAGGTAATACACCAAGTCTGGACGAACACCGACTGGTGCTCCATCGATTTCCACGATGTCTACTTCAACGTCAACTCGGCGGCCAAGTATTGCAACATCGCCATTCACGGTCACTCGACCTTCGGCAATGATTTCTTCACAAGCTCTTCGACTTCCCCACCCACGTTGGGCAAGCACTTTCTGCAGACGTTCCCCGTCATCGTTCATTCTGTTTGTGGCACGATTCGCAAACCATGCTCAAGTGCTTCAACCACAGCAGCATCGGGAACAAAATCGGCAATCGGTGGCAAGGCAGACAAAGATTCAATGCCCAATCGCTCAAGGAACAACGACGTGGTTCCAAAAAGCACGGCTTGACCAGGACCATCATCGCGCGACATTTCCGTGATGTATCCACGTGCTTGCAGCGTGCGCATCACCGCATCTGGATCGACACCGCGAATCGCTGCAACTTGTCCCCGGGAGATGGGTTGCTTATAGGCAATGATCGCAAGAGTCTCGAGTGCTGCAGATGAAATACGTGCCTGTTGGCTGTCGAGCACAAAGCGTTCAACGTATGAAGCAACATCGTGATGCGACTGAAATCGATACCCTCCCGCAACCTTCACAAGTTGAAAGCCATGTCCAGCTTCTTCATACGCTGCTGCAAGGCGCTCGCAGAGTCCTTCGATAGATGCAACTGAAATTTCAAGGAGTTGAGAAAGCAGTGTTGGGTCAACAGGCTCCATCGCCACAAGCAAAATAGCTTCCAGTGCGCGTACCGATTCTGCAGAGATATTTTCTTCAGTCATGAAATCCTCTTTGTCATCCTTCGTAATCATCAATTTGCAGAACGGCTTCAAATCCTGTGTCATCGCCGGCAATCCATTGCACCTCGATCTCGCCGAATCGATCTGACTGCTCAAGCGTGACTCTGCCCTGCTTGTACAACTCAAGAATGGCAAGAAAGCGCACCACTACTTCGATGCGATCATAAATAGCTTCAGTAATTTGCCTGAACGTGACCTTGCCCAACTTTGGCAAAGTATCCAACATCTCCATCAGTGCATCGGCAACGCTGGCACGAATTGGAGCAACGTGGAATAGATCAATTGACGTTGGTGGCTTTGGTTGGGTCACGCGCAAATATGCGCGTTGTAAACGAACCGGCGTCACACCGTCAAGCATGTCGGGAAGCAAATCGGCAAAGCGCTCATCAGGGCCCGAACGACGAGGAAAGCTGAGGCTCGCACGCTCGGTAAGTTGACTGAACACAGAGGCAACATCTTTGAACGTTTTGCAATCGAGAAGTCGCGCCAGCAGGAGATCGCGCTCAGACCACAGTGCCAACTCTTCATCCAAGTCCATGTCTTCGCGACCTGGAAGTAAGCGACGAGTTTTCAGTTCGACCAGGGTGGATGCAATGAGCAGGAATTCTGTCGCCACATCGAGATCAAGCATCTGCATACGCTGGATCTCTTCTAGGTAGGCCTCGACAATGCGGGTCAGCGAGACCTCATGGATATCTACTTCCTCTTTCAAAATGAGATGCAACAGGAGGTCGAACGGACCGTCATAAACGGGGGTAGCTACCTCAAATGCCATGCTGACAGAATAGTTCACTAGACCGAAATGTCCTGAGCCCGTTGTGCTGCTTGCACTAGCGTTGCACCGTGGCTCGCGTACTTTCCTGCATTCAGCCAACTGGCGACGTTCATTTAGGCAACTACCTTGGCGCTCTGCGCAATTGGGTTTCAGGCCAACATGCCAATGACGTCTTCCACGGAATTGTTGACCTGCACGCCCTCACCATTACCGACAAACCTGGCGTACTTGGCAAGAACACAGTCGAACTTGCAGCCATGCTGTTTGCGGTTGGGCTAGACCCAGAGGTTGCCACGGTATTTGTTCAGTCCCATGTCCCCGAACACTCACAATTGGGTTGGATCATGGAATGCACCGTGAGCTTCGGCGAACTCAGCAGAATGACCCAATTCAAAGACAAGTCCGCCAAACGTGAGGCCGACTTCGTTTCAGCCGGTCTCTTTACCTACCCCGCATTGCAGGCGGCAGACATCTTGCTGTACGACGCAGCCGAGGTTCCTGTTGGTGATGATCAGCGTCAACATATTGAAATCACTCGAGATATCGCCGTTCGTTTCAATCATCGTTTTGGTGAAACGTTTGTCTTGCCCAAGGCAGTAACGCCTCCTGCTGGTGCACGCGTAATGGACTTGCTCGATCCCACTTCAAAAATGTCAAAGTCGTCTGAGACCGATGCAGGATGCGTATATCTACTCGATGCACCGTCGGCAATCGAAAAGAAATTCAAGCGAGCAGTCACCGACTCAGAGAACGATGTTCGCTACGACCGAGAAGCTAAACCGGGTATCGCGAACTTGCTCGATATTTTGAGTGCAGTAACTGGAACCACCCCGCAACAACTCGCTGATCAGTACACACAATACGGTGCGTTGAAGAGCGACTGTGGCGCTGCCGTTGCTGCAATGTTGACGCCAATTCAGGCGCGATACACCGAACTCATGAACGACAAAGCAGAGCTTGGTCGCCTCCTGCGCATTGGTGCAGAAAAAGCAGGCACCGTTGCACAGGCAACTCTTGCTCGAGCGCACAACGCAATTGGTTTCTACCCGCGCTAAATATTGTCGGCAGCTAAAAACGCTGCAGTTACATCTGCATTACAAGTTTGATTAATAATTGCGATCACTTCGCTGTGTGACCCTGCTTGGCGAAGCATGTCGACACCGATCTCTTCGTGTTGGTGATACATAGAATACCGTTTAGTTCGTGGGCCCACGATGGTGGCAACAACGCGCTGGAATGTAGACAGGTTGCTGGCTATCTTTCCGATGTCGTGCAGCAGCACACCCGCAATTTCGTTACGAGTAGCACCGGGACGCAGAGCAACGAATCTGTTAGCAACTTCAACGCTGTGGCGGCGATCTGCCTTGTTGAACCGAATCCACATTTCACATTCACCTGCTGAAAGCGTGGATCGAACCATCTTGAGTTCTGCATCGGACGCATCTCTGCGTGAAAACGACGACACGAACCGTTTGGCAAGGTGAGCCACGTGGCTCATGATTTCGAACCTGCAAAGCCAATTCGTGCACGAGGATGCGATTCCTTGTACATATCGAACAACACTTCATTATCGACACGGGTATACACCTGCGTCGTACTCACTGAAGCATGACCCAACAGTTCCTGCACAATGCGCAAGTCAGCACCGTGGACCAACATATGAGTGGCACACGAATGCCGCAGCACATGCGGTGAAATCTCATCGCCCAGCTCAGCAATTCGTGCGTACTTGCGCACAATTCCCCACGCAGCCTGTCGGCTAATCCTCGTTCCACGCGCACCGAGAAACACCGCGTCGGCATAGTCGCGCTTAGCCCATTGTTCAGGAACCAACATGGTCCTTCCACCCGCACCGAGCCATTCCTCCAATGCGGCTTTGGCATGACTGCCAAAGGGAACGATTCGTTCCTTCGAGCCCTTACCAAAGAGGCGCACCAATTGAGACTCCATGTCTAAATCGGAAAGCGACAGCCCACATGCTTCGGAAATTCGCGCCCCAGTGGCGTACAGGAATTCGAGGAGCGCCCTGTCGCGAAGCGCGAAGGAGTCAACACCGGTTGCAGCAGCCAATATCCGTGACACGTCGTCTTCGCTCAATGCCTTCGGAATTCCACTCGGTACTTTCACACCATCAACACCAGAAGTCGGGTTGTCTGGTCGTAAACGCTCTTCAACGAGATATCGATGCATCATTCTCACAGCGGCATACATTCGAGCAACGCTTTTTGCAGCCTTGCCCTCTGCGCGCAAGGAAGCGATGAATTGCTCAATGTTTGGTGATTGAGCAGACAGCACATCGTTACTACTAGAGGCTAGAAACGACTCGTAGCGAAGCAGATCACGACGATAAGCCTCGATGGTGCGCGGAGACCTTCCCTGCTCAATGGTCATCCAGGTGAGAAAACGCTCGCTGTATGTCAGCGACGACATCGTCAACTCGTTAAGCGCTAATTGATGGAGCCGCAGTTGGCTCTGCAACTGCTGGGGAGTTTTGCAATCGCACCACACGGTGTTGCAATGACGCGCCAATCAGTTCGCGGAACAACGGGTGAGGTCGATCTGGACGACTCTTGAATTCAGGATGCGCCTGTGTACCAACCCAAAACGGGTGATCGGAAAGCTCGATGAACTCCACAAGCCTGCGGTCTGGCGATGAGCCGCTGCACACAAAACCTGATTCTTCGAATCGGGCACGATACGACGAGTTGAATTCATAGCGATGGCGATGGCGCTCGCTGACAACAGTCTCGCCATATGCGGCGGCAACTTTTGTACCTGGTTCAAGTTGCGCGTAATAGGCACCGAGACGCATCGTTCCGCCCATGTCGGTCACATCACGCTGGTCGACCATCAGGTCGATAACCGGGTTTTGCGTTGTCGGATCGAACTCAGTTGAATGCGCATCGCTGAGACCAAGCACGTGTCGAGCAAATTCGATGGTCATGACTTGCATTCCCAAGCACAGACCAAGACATGGAACTCCGTGCTCGCGCGCAAACTCTGCTGCACGAATTTTGCCTTCCACTCCACGGGCTCCAAAGCCTCCCGGAATCACGATGCCATCGAGCGTTGCCAATTGTTCTTCGGCAAGCAATCCTTCAACATTTTCTGCCTGAATCCACACCACTTCGACATTGGCTGCGTGATGGAATCCAGCGTGTTTCAAACTTTCAACAACTGACAGATAGGCGTCGTGTAACTCAACATATTTTCCGATCAGGCCAATTCGAACTGGTGCAGTACTTGCTTCAACACGGGCGACCACTTCTCGCCATGGGGTGAGGTCGAGTGGTGCATCAATGCGCAACACGTCACAGATCTGCGTGTCAAGACCTTCATCGTGAAGGATGAGTGGCAGCTCGTAAATGTTGCGCGCATCGGCAGCGTTGATGACGTTTTTTTGTTCCACGTCGCACTGATTCGAAATCTTGCGCTTGAGCTGATCGCTAATTGGTTCATCGCTTCGGCACACAATGATGTCTGGTTGAATTCCGCGCGAACGGAGTTCGGTCACGCTGTGTTGCGTTGGTTTCGTCTTTTGTTCGCCGCTCGGACCGATAAATGGAACCAATGTGACGTGCACGTAACAGACATTGTCACGACCAACTTCATTACGGAACTGACGTACGGCTTCCAAAAACGGCAGAATCTCGATGTCTCCAACAGTGCCGCCAATTTCGGTAATGACCACGTCGACATCTTCTGTTGCAAGGCGCTTAATTCGGCGACGTATCTCATCTGTCACATGAGGGATAACTTGAACGGTCCGTCCGAGGTAATCGCCTCTGCGTTCTGCGGCAAGTACTGCTTGATAAATGCTTCCAGTTGTTGCATTTGAAGAGCGAGACAGATTCTCATCGATGAAGCGCTCGTAGTGACCGAGGTCTAAGTCAGTCTCTCCACCATCATCGGTAACAAAAACTTCACCGTGTTCGAATGGATTCATTGTTCCCGGATCGACGTTGATGTACGGATCTAGTTTTTGCATGGTGACACGCAACCCACGCATCTTCAACAATCTTCCAAGTGATGAAGCGGTCAAACCTTTTCCAAGGGAGCTAGCAACGCCACCTGTCACGAACACGTGCTTTGGCATTTTTGCTCTCCGTCCGCTCTCTAGGTTCTGTCGAAGAACCGTTTACCTCACGACGGGAGATAAGCATAACCTGCTTGCGGCTACTGCCGAGAACGCTTTGGTGCGACCTGACCAGCACCCGCTGTTTTATGACTGTCTCGCAACAATTCACGGGCATGTTCGAGCGCAGTTGCCTCGGCAACGCCTCCTGACAGCATTCTGGCGATTTCCGCAATGCGTTCTTCCAGATCCAGCGTTGCAGCCTGCGCAAACGTCTTACCACTGCGAACCGACTTCGAAACTTGAATGTGTGCATGACCAGCAGCAGCCACCTGAGGCAAGTGGGTAACCACCAACACTTGATGACGCTTGCCAAGTTGCGACAGTGCTTGAGCAACCGCAACAGCAGCCTCGCCGCCAATTCCTGCATCCACTTCGTCAAATACCAGCGTGTTCGGGCCCGATGACAGCACAAGTCGCAACGCCAACATGGTTCGTGCGAGTTCTCCACCGGAAGCCACCTTGGTCAGTGGCATGACTGGAGATCCAGGGTTGGCGGCCAGCAAGAACACCACCTCGTCGCCTGGGTCTTGCCCTACCGAGACATCGATGACCGCATGAGCCATGGCAAGTGTGCGTAAATGCTTTTGCACCTGTTGGGCTAATGGACCAGCACCATCCCGGCGGGCTTTACCCACTACCGACTGAGCCGCTTCCAGTTTCCGTACCGCTAGCGCACGTTCTTGGTCGAGCGTTGCTGCACGTGCTTCAAAGGATTCCAATTCAGCTAATCGCACGGCACTCTCTTCACCAAACTTGATTACCTCAACAAGTGAGTCGCCATATTTTCGGCGCAAGTCGACCAGCAGTTGTCGGCGCTGACGAACTGCATCGAGTCGCGCGGGATTTTCTTCAATTGATTCTGCTTCATCGCGAATGTCTGCTGAAACGTCTTCCAACTCGCCCTGTAGTGCCTTCAGCCTCGTCACAAAACCAGCGAATGGTTCCTTGTGGCTGAGCGCTGAAATGGCTGTGCCCAAGTTGTCTGTTGCTCCAGATTCTTCTGCCAACGACGCAACGGCTTTCCATAACGCTTCGCGATAGTTCACAGCATCAGCAAGGACATCTTCTTCACGTGACAGCAGTTCATCTTCATCGGCGCCCTGCAACGCTGCTTCAATGATTTCAGTTACCTGAAACCGAAGCAGGTCAATTTCGCGAGCCCGCATTCGGTCGTCTCCGCCAAGTGTTGCAAGCGCCGCATCAATTTCAGTCACCGCTGCTCGCGCATTGCGCAAAGGCTCAAGATCGACCTTGGCATATGAGTCGAGCGCTTCGCGTTGCGCCTTTGCCCCAAGCAAACTCTGATGTGCATGCTGACCGTGCATATCGACCAGATCGAGACCGTGTTCAGCCAATTGACCAACCGTTGCGAGTCGCCCATTCACGTACGCGCGGGATCGTCCATCGAGAGGAATGGTTCGACACAGAATCACTTCCTCTTCGCCAAACACAAAGCGACCCTCAACACGCGCTTCAGATGCTCCTGGGCGAACCATCCCAGCATCTGCTCGCCCACCAACCAACAAGTTGATAGCTTCAACAATCATCGTCTTACCAGCACCGGTTTCGCCAGTTAGTGCAACTAAACCGTCAGACAACTGCAGGTCGAGTGTGTCGATTACTCCAAGATTTTCAATATGTAGCTCGGTGAGCACTATTCGTCTCCCAAACCAAATTTCGCTCGCACGATTTGATGAAACTTTGGTTCTTTGAACAAGCGAATGAAAATTGCCTGACATGTGTCTGGTGCGTACACGACCAAATCGTCTTGCGTAAGGCTTGCCACTCCACGACCGTCTATTGCTAAATCAACTGGACGAGTTCCCACGACTTTGATGTGTACCGACTCGTGTGGGTCGAGGACGAGCGATCGATCGAACAACATGTGCGGCGAAACCGGAGTGATGAGCAACGCGCGATGGCGTGGCGACACGACCGGGCCACGTGCGCTCATGGAGTAAGCCGTGCTCCCAGTTGGTGTGGAAACGATGAGGCCATCGGCCGAATAGCGAGCAAAGTCTTGACCGTTAATGACCAAGTCCAACCAAATGGTGTGACCTGATTGATGTTTTTCGAGCACGGCCTCATTTAATGCGCGCCATGAAACCGATGCCGAGCGATCTGCTTTATGCAACGTGACGCTCAACATCATGCGGGCATCTATTACATAGTCGGTACCCGATACACCGGATTCCCATTTTGTTAACGCATCAATCAATTCTTCAGGATCAATTTCAGTGAGATATCCAAGCGTTCCCACATTCACACCAAGGATTGGAACCGGTGCACCATCAAGCATGTGCACTGCACGCAACACGGTTCCATCACCACCAAGGCTGACAACAAGATCAGCATCCATTGGATGTCGTGGGTTCGCCAGTTCAGGACAGCTCAGTGCTTGGGCATCAAAATCGTTCATCCATAATTCATGACCACGACTCGTGGCCCACGAGCGAAGATCAGCGAGCAAGACCGGAATTTCGGTACGCGAATGATGAGCGATGACGAAAATATTTGCCATTATCTGCCCAAATCCAACAAGTTCACGCCTTAAACCTATACCAGACCAAATATTCAACATTGCCCTCAGCGCCATGAATTGGCGACTCGACGCAACCGTGCACTGCCCAACCAAGCGCCGCAAAGGATTCGTTCACTTCCCCGATTACGCGGTCACGGATGGCCTGGTCGGCGATGACGCCCTGACTCTTATCAACTTCAAGCTTGGTGGCCTCGAACTGTGGTTTGACCAACACCACCAAGTCACCGTTTTGAGATAGACGCGCGGTGAGTGCCTGGCTCACAGTCTTCAATGAAATGAACGACAAATCGGCAACCACTAGGTCGAACCTGCCTCGTAGTGGCTGCGGCAGATCCTGTTCGTCATCTAACAATTGGCGAACATTGAACCCATCAATAACAACAACACGTTCATTGGTTGCTACACGTTCATGCATCTGCGACTTGCCCACATCAATTGCAACTACTGCCAAAGCGCCACGTTGCAACAAGCAGTCGGTGAACCCACCCGTTGATGCACCTGCATCAAGTGTGCGCTTGTTGCTTGCATCAATGCCGAACTGCGAAAGTGCAGCATCCAATTTGATCCCACCGCGCGATACAAATTGATCGGCAAATTTCACCAACAACTCATCTGATGGCGCAACTTGCCTGCTCTGAGTCAACACCACTGACCCGTTTACCAATACCACGCCATCTTCGATGAATTTTTTTGCAGTGGTTGCGTTATCGGCAAGCCCACGTTGCACGAGGGCAGCATCAACCCGAACACGACGAGTACTCACTGCGCTAGCTGTACTTCTGAACTATGAAATCGGCGAACGATGCCAAATCGTTTCCTTCAAACTCAGCATTAAGCACTTCGTCTGCGCTGTGTGCCACGCCGCTGCGCACGTGCGCAAAATGACAGCCCAGCGTGCGGGCAAAGGCACCATCGGTTGACACTCGATCTCCCACCATCCACGCACCAGATATGTCAGCATTACCAAGCACGCTGCGCACAAGTTTCGCCATTGGTGCATATGGCTTGCCAGCAATAATTGGCTGAACACCGCTGGCAGCTGCAACGGCAGCGACAATTGCACCACCTCCAGGAATGACTCCATCAGGTGTCGGATACGTTGCATCGTCATTGGTCGCTATGAAACGAGCACCTTTACGAATCGTTGCCGACAATCGTGTCAGACCAGCAAAATCAAATGTTCGATGAAAGGCCACGACTACCGCATCCACTGCAATGTCTTTTGGAAGGTTTGGATCATCAGATCGACCGACCACAATTGCACCAGCATCAGTAATTGCTTGCATCACTCCTGGACCGCCACATGTCAATACACGCTCACCCGCATTGAGCAACGCACCAGCGGACTGCGACGCAGTAACCACATCGCCAACAGCTGGAATACCAATGCTTTCAAGAACCGCTGCCTGCTCATTGGCTGATGAATGCGAATTATTCGTCACAAACAGAACACGATGTCCTGCTTCTCGCAATCTGAAAATGGCATCAACCGAACCGGGAATAGGTTGGTGCATGAGCCACACGACCCCGTCTAGATCGCACAAAATTGCTGGCTTCAATGGCACACTGTAATTGTGCCTCGTTTTGAACCGTTTCAGGCGCTCCGTTATCGGCGCAATATCGAACTACACGATGTCTGTTCCCCGCCATATGACGTGCTTTCAGATGCCGATCGATTGGCTCTAGCCACTAGGCATGAAGACAACATCGTTCACATCGACATGCCGGTTTCCGCTGCGGGCAACGCATACGAGCATGCTGCATCGATACTGAATCAGTGGATCAGTGATGGCGTCCTGGTGCGCGACGAGACACCTTCGTTCACGTTGTACCGAATGCGATTCACCGATTCGACTGGTAAACCTCGCAATGTTGTTGGGGTTATTGGTGCACTCGAGGTAGTTGATGAAGGCGCTGGCGGAGTACTCCCGCACGAACGCACCACTCCGAAGGCGAAAACCGATCGTCTTGAACTGACGCGTGCAACAGATGCCAACTTGTCCCCCGTGTGGGGTTTGTCGTTAGCTGAGGGCTTATCAGCTCTGCTTACAGCGCCGGCCGAGTTGCTTGGCGAAATTACCGATGATCTTGGGGTCGTGCACAGTGTCGAACGCGTAACCGACACCAATCGCATAACCCAAATATCTGCTGCTATTACAGCGCACCCAGTGGTGATTGCTGACGGGCATCATCGCTACGCCATTAGCCGCACATACCGCGATGAAACTCGTGAGCGAACGAACAGCAAGTCAACTGGCGCTGAACTCACCATGACGTACATCAATGAACTCATCGACGAGCAACTCAGCGTCGCCGCTATTCATCGCTTATATGAAGGCATCACCTACAAACAATTGGCAGCAGCACTTTCGCCATTTTTCACGATCAACGACGCAGACTCAGTTGGTCCAACAACGTTGTCACAGATGAATGAACGCGGGTCTCTGTGCCTCGTTGCAAAAACTGGCCGAACTCATTGGCTCACGCCGATTGCTGAACGGTTTACAGGCGTGAGAAACCTTGACAGCGCATACCTCGAACACGCGTTGTCTTCTGTGCAACATGAAGTTCGCTATCAGCACGGAGTAACCGAAGTTCAACATGAGCTACAAACGAGCGATGCAACAGCTGCGATATTGATTCGACCAGTGAGCGTTGCCGAAATTCAGCGCACAGCAAACGAAGGTTTGCTCATGCCACCGAAATCAACATTCTTTTCGCCGAAGCTACGAACGGGGTTCGTATTGCGGGAAATGAAAACGCGTTAGTGCGAACCGATTGCCGTGAGGCGATCGCGAATGTCCGAGAAGTCTGGATCGTTGTGTGCAATCTTCTTAAACCATTCGCGCGCGTTAATCACGTCGCCTGAACGGTCATACAAGTCTGCAAGTACGTACCACTCGCGTAAGTGGTGTTCACGAACCTTCGCAGGATCCTTTTTGGTCTGCTGCATGATACGAACGGCATTTTGTATGTCGCCCTTATCGGCTTGTGCGCTAGCCGCAACAATGCGACCTTCAGCAACAATTGCAGGATCCGGTGAAGCATCCTTCAACTCTTTCCACAACTCATCAACCTTTTCGTAACGCATAAGCGCGCGATAACAGTCAGCAAGTACTGGATGATTCAACGTCGAAGCAGGCATCGCAACGCGTGCCTTTTCTAGGTGATCGGCAGCATCGCGCCATTGACCGAGGCGATACAACGAAAGACCAGCAATTTCGTGAATGAGATGCACTCCCTCACACTCACGCGTGATTGGAATGATGATTCGTTTTGCATCCTGGTAACGACCCTTTTCAAATGCATCGAGTGCAAGTGCAAGTTTTCCAATCAAACGCTTCGCTGCAGGATCGCCAACAATGCCAGCGATCTTTTTGCCAACCGTTGCTTCAACGTGAGCTAAAGCTGGTGCTGAGGCACGCTTCTCATCACGCTCCAAATGGATTGGCGCATCGTTGTCACGGCTTCCCGATCCACGGCGTGGTGCACGAGTTGAACCCTCATCGTTCCAACGCTCTTGCTGATGATCGTTACGCGGTGCTGCATCGCGGTCATAGCGACGACCACCTGTGCGTGAACGAACTTCATCGGC
>ENA-OUVC01000269-OUVC01000269.1-marine-metagenome-genome-assembly--contig:-NODE-269-length-36340-cov-3.586190_pt1 | contig 36340 bp, 23 predicted proteins | sample MGYA00248622_ERZ508571 | MGnify/ENA primary metagenome ERZ508571 (study PRJEB26236, sample SAMN06267175) | marine metagenome | isolation source: Columbia River Estuary | place: USA:Columbia River Estuary... | reverse complement strand
GATCTTTGCCATAGCTCGCAAGGTCTTGAGCAACCAGAACAATTTCTCGAGCCTGCAGTTGTTCTACTTCTGTTAACAGAGAAGAGATATCGCGACTGCGCTGTGGCCCACGGAATGAAGGGATGGCACAGAACCCACACGAGCGGTCGCAACCCTCTGCGATTTTGAGATATGCCCATGGCGATTGCGACTTTGGACGCGGCAAGTTCAAGAGGTCAAAGGTTGGTACTGCCGTTGCGCCGAGCGCAACGGGCTTACGGCCAAGGGTAACCGACACGCCGAAGCCGGCGACCTGGTCGACTTCAGGAAGTTCTGCGGCAAGTTCATCGCCATAGCGTTCTGCCATGCAACCAGTAACTACTAGACGCGAACCCTCTTTACGTTGGTCGGAAAGATTCAAGATGGTGTCGATACTTTCGCGACGCGCTTCTTCAATGAATGCACACGTGTTGACAACAACAACATCGGCCTGCGACACATCGTCGGTTTGCGTGTTGCCCTCAGAAATGAGGAGACCCATGATTTTTTCAGAGTCAACTTCGTTTTTCGGGCAGCCGAGAGTTTCAATATAAAACTGAGATGCCACGGGAGTATCTTACCGACGCTGTGCTAATCGTTTTGTTGGAGGAGTTCAAATTCCTCTATTGACATGAGTACTGCACGAGCCTTGGAACCTTCGCCTGGGCCCACGACCCCACGCTCTTCCAAAAGATCCATGAGACGCCCGGCACGGGCGAAGCCCACTTTGAGTTTGCGTTGCAGCATTGAGGTTGAGCCAACACCCGCGTTCACCACGAGCTCCATTGCTTGCTTGAGCAGTTCATCGTCACCGTCGTCGCCAGAACTGCCGCCATAGACCCCTGAGCCGCCGCCTGCTGTGACTTCACCTTCAATGCCACTGACGTAGACCACTTCTGGTGCCTGACGACGCCAGTGCGCCACGATGGCACGCACTTCTTCTTCGGTGACCCATGAGCCCTGCACGCGCTGAGCAATGTTGGTGTTTCCTGGCAAGAGCAACATGTCGCCTTTACCCACGAGTTTCTCGGCACCTGGACGATCGAGGATGACTCGACTGTCGGTGAGGCTCGATACTGCAAAGGCCATACGTGCAGGAATGTTGGCCTTAATAACGCCGGTGATGACGTTGACGCTGGGGCGCTGTGTAGCGATGATGAGGTGAATACCGACGGCACGTGCCTTTTGTGCAATGCGAGTGATGGAGTCTTCTACGTCGCGCGCAGCAACCATCATGAGGTCGTTTAATTCGTCGACCACCACCACGATGAACGGCAGACGTTCGTATTCTTTTTCTACACCTGGTTCTGGAATGAGGTCACCACGGTCGAATGCTGCGTTGTAGCCGCCAATGTCGCGGAAGCCCACTTCCACCAGCAAGTCGTAGCGGCGTTCCATTTCTTTCACTGCCCAACCCAAAGCGTTTGCAGCTTTTTTCGGGTTCGTTACTGGCTGAGTGAGCAAGTGTGGCAAACGGCCGTATTGACCCATTTCCACTTGTTTCGGGTCGATGAGAATGAGGCGCACTTGGTCGGGTGTGCTACGCATGAGCAACGAGGTGATGATGCAGTTCAATCCACTCGACTTACCTGCACCCGTAGCACCAGCAATGAGCAAGTGAGGAGTTGTTGCCAAGTTGATGAACACTGCACGACCTGCAATGTCTTTACCCACCGCTACGTCGAGTGGATGAGTTGCTGCTTTTGCTTCAGCTGAAGAAATGAGGTCGCCCAGAGAAACAAGTTGCCGTGTGGTGTTGGGAACTTCAACACCAATTGCTGAACGACCAGGAATGGGAGCGAGAATACGCACATCGGTTGCAGCCATTGCGTAGGCAATATCGCGGTCGAGGCTGGTAACGCGCGCAACTTTGACACCAGGACCAAGTTCCAATTCGTAACGCGTAACTGTTGGACCCACGGTCATGCCGACGAGTTTGGTGTCGACACCATGAGATGCAAGTGACTCTTCAAGAAGTCGGCCACGTTCTTCTACTTCTGTCTTGTCGATTGCTTGCACCGGAGTATTCGACAACATCGATTTTGCGGGAAGTTTCCAGTTACCACGCTGTGCTGCTGGCCCAAGAGCCAACTCGTCGCCATTTGTTGCAACTACAGCTGGTTCCTGTTCAACCACTGGCTCGGCAACAGGCTTCTTTGCTGCTGGTGGTTTGCGAGCTGGCTTTGGTTGATCTTTTTCAATGTCGTAAAGCGGCGGACGTGGCGCTCCTGGGTCGAACTCGGGAACATGCGAATTGTCGACTGGCCCAGGTGCAGGAAGATCTTCTTCGGCCTGTTCTGCTTCGATGTCGAAAAAGCGAGCATTCTCAGCTTCACGTTCGCTTGACACTGTTGAAATATCGTTCATTACTTTCTTTGCCGCACGTGAAGCAGGAACAGCAACAACATTGACTCCGCCACTGAGCTTTTTCACTAACAAAGGAAGCGACATACCTGTGGCAATGAGGATTCCACCAAGAAGAATTCCGAGAAGAACCACAACTGCCCCACCAATGCTGAGCAAGGAACGCAGGGGCTGCCCCACAATGGCGCCAATCCATCCGCCTGCAGGCTTCAGTGCATCGACACTTGCGGTCATATGCCCCGCACCACGCGCAAGATGCAACAAGCCAAAGATAGACAACACGATGAGCGTGCTACCGACGCCTACGCGTAAGCGATGTTCCGATTCGTTGCGACGAATGAGCGCAATACCCAACAACGCAATTGCCGGTGGCAAGAAGAACCGACCCAAACCAACAAGCCAACCCAAACCTGTATCGATAGCGTCGCCGAGCGGGCCTGCAACATCGAGATAAATAGCTAAAGCAGCCAAGACGGCAACGACCACAATGCCGATACCGAGGAATTCATTTTCACGGCCGCCCACAGCAGCTTTGACTGCAGCATGTTCACGGATGGGGGCAGCATTGCGCTTAGGCAGTGGCTGAGCACGCTTTGTGGGCTGCGCAGCAGCTTTTTTCGGGCGCGAGGCCTGCTTCGACATGTTTCTACGGTACCAATGGGGTCTTGCCTCATCGGGGACTCTCGCCCCTACAGCAGAAGTATTTAGGTGCCGAGTCCGCTCATCACGTCGGTTCCGAGGATTTTTCCTGTGGGTTCCACAAAAACAGCGAACTGACCACCCCGATCGGACTGGAGCACCACGCGGTACTGCACGCCTCCATTGGGATGATCGCCAATGATGCTGAAGGCACGCAAGATGGATTCGGGCAGTTCTTTCTCGACGCGCGCGAAGACCTTCCCGTTAAAGGACATACCTTCCGCGGGGAAACTTTCGCCATCAGCTGGCGCAACAGAGGTTTCCTGGTCCAACTCGCCATTTTCGTAAACAAAGTTGACGGCATTGCCCTTGCCATCAGCAGCAAAGAGATTCACCAAGGTTGGCGTGGCGTTGATTTCATAGAACTCAGGGGTCTTACCCAATACTTTGGCAACCGCCGCTACGGCATCGTCGATGTCGCTGACGAGCAAAGTTTCTTTGTCGCTACCGCAACTAGACAGCGCAACAAGCGCCAGGACAATGACACACAAAAGATTTTTCGACTTCGACATGTGTTTTATGTTTCCATCACCACAGGAACAATCATCGGTTTGCGCTTGGTTCGCGCCGCAACAAATTTGCCAGTTGCTTTGCGCACTACTTGCTCAAGAGCTACAACATCACGACCACCATCGCGCAGTGCTTGCTCGACTGCGCGCGCAACGGTATCGCATGCTTCGTCGAGCAGATCTTCAGCCTCGGGTGCATACACCCATCCACGAGTGATGATTTCTGGACCAGTGATGACTACACCCGACTCGATGTCGATGGTGACCACAACAACAACTACGCCTTCTTCTGCAAGAACCTTGCGGTCACGCAAGACGCCTTGGCCCACGTCGCCCACCACGCCATCGACATACAGATAACCGGCAGGAATGCGACCAACATGTTGCACGCCTTCAGCAGAAAGTTCAACAACCACTCCGTCTTCACACATCACCACATTGCGTGGATGCACACCCATGGTTCGTGCCAATTTGGCATTTGCCATCATGTGGCGGAACTCACCATGAATGGGAATGAACCATTCAGGTTGGGTGACATTCATATAGGTCTTCAAGTCATCGGCCTGTGCATGACCTGTTGCATGCACATCGACGATGCCCGAGTGGACCACTTCTGCTCCGGAACGCAGCAAGCCGTCGATAACTCGACCCACGTGCATTTCATTTCCTGGAATCGGGTGGCTCGACAAAATGACTACGTCGTCCTCGCCTACTTTGATCCACTTGTTATCGCCGCGTGCCAAAAGAGACAGTGCTGCCATTGGTTCGCCTTGTGAACCTGTTGAAATGATGCACACTTTTTCTGGCGCATAGTCATTGATCTTCGCAATATCAACAAGGGCCTTATCGGGAATGTTCAATAACCCCAAGTCGCGTGCCATGCGCACATTGTTTTGCATGGAACGGCCCATTGTTGCCACCACGCGCCCGCTGGCAATGGCCGCTTCAGCAATTTGCTGAACACGGTGAATATGGCTGGCGAAACTTGCGGTGATAATGCGCTTCGTGCGGTTCTCGGCAAACAATGCGCGCAAGACGGCGCCAACATCGCTCTCGCTAGGTGCATGACCTTTTTCTTCAGCGTTGGTGCTGTCGGCCATGAGCAACCGAATGCCGCCGTTGTGCGCCAACGACCCCAAGCGTGCAAGGTCGGTACGACGACCATCAACTGGAGTGAGGTCGAGTTTGAAGTCACCGGAATGCAACACCACTCCTTGAGCGGTATGTAACGCAATGGCATGCGCATGTGGAACAGAGTGTGTGACCGGAATGAATTCAACATCGAATGGGCCAATGCGACGAATTTCGCCATCGCGCACCACATTGAGTGAAGTTTTTCCTAAGAGCCCTGCTTCTTCAATGCGATTACGAGCAAGCCCTAGCGTGACGGCAGATCCGTATAACGGAAACGACATTTCACGCAACAAGAACTGCAGCCCACCTACATGGTCTTCGTGACCGTGCGTTGCCACGCATCCCACAATGCGCTCGGCATTTTCGCGCAGCCAAGTGAAGTCGGGCAATACAAGGTCGATGCCATGCATATCGGGGTCGGGGAACATGAGACCACAGTCGATGAGCAAGATTTCATTGTCTTGCTCGACCGCCATGCAGTTACGGCCAATTTCGCCTAACCCACCTAAAAAATAAATGCGTACGTTTGATGTGCTCACAGATGCATTCGTGCTCAACGGGTGCGTGTCGCTTCAAGATTTTTCTTCACCACTGCAGCTCGTTCTGCAACCCAAGTTGCAGCTGGGCCCATTGGCAAGCGCGCGTCGCCAACAGCGAACCCGTGCAGTTTCATCATTTCTTTGCTCGGCAACGGGTTCGGCGAATCGTCACCAGTTTCAAAGGCATAGCTTTCGAGGAGCAGCGCATTCATGCGTTGTGCCTCGGCAGTATTGCCAGCAAAAAAAGCTTTCATCATGAGTTGATGCTCAGGAGCCGACCAGTGTGTAGCAACACCAATCACACCCATCGCGCCCACCGACAACAAAGGCAACGTCAGCCCATCGTCGCCGCTGTAGACCTGGAATCCCTGAGGTGCTTGCGCAATAACCGAGGCAGTTTCTGCCGGGTTTCCTGCAGCATCTTTGAGGGCAACAATGTTGCTGTAATCATTTGCCAAGGTGAGCAAGTTTGCAGTGGCAATTTTGCGACCTGTGCGCACGGGAATGTCGTACAACACCACTGGCAAATGTGTTGCACTTGCAATAGCACCCATGTGAGCAGCAATACCTGATTGCGGTGGCCGGTTGTAATACGGGCCCACAGCCAAAATTCCTGCAGCGCCCACTTCGGTCGCTTTCTTCGTGAGATGCACACTGTGAGCGGTGTCGTTCGACGCGCTTCCTGCAATGACTGGAATGGTGACAGCCTGAGCAACGGCTTCCCACAAAGCAATTTTTTCTGCGTCGGTGAGTGTGGAAGCTTCGCCTGTTGTACCTGTTACCACCAAGCCGTCGTTGCCCTGCTCTTGGAGCCACTTCGCGAGCTTCACTGCTTCATTGACATCGAGCTCACCATTTACGGTGAACGGAGTGATCATTGCAGTGAGTACCCGCCCGAAGTGAGGCACCTGCGTCATTAGAAAGAACCCTCTGCAGCGCGGTCGATACCTTGGGTGAGAATGAGGTCTTCATGGAGCTCCATCCACACATCGTGATAGCTCCCGCACATCACTCCGGTGAACATGTTGTTTTCGCCCGCGACCACTCGCTTCGACGTGGAGTGCAAACGCGGCACATAGGGCATGATGCGTTCCAAGATGACGCCAAGAGCTTCCACAACCGGTACAGCTTTCACATTCATTTCAACCAGGCGATCAATGACAGCCTTGTCGTAGGCGGCATCGCTGTGATCGTTCGGTGCACCATCTTTCAACTGCCAGTCGCCACAGAGTTGCTTGAATGATTCGTTGATGACCAGGAATTCTTCGTAAGAAGGCTTCAAAGCGCCAGCAACTTCACTCGGAGTATCGGCTGCAAGTGCTGCCTTGTGCGCTTCCTTGCCAGCAGGGGTGATTTGCCATAGGGCCCGTTGCTCGCGGAAGAGTGCGAGTTCTTGCGCGAGGAGGCCTTGGAGGAAACCCTCGGCTTCTTTTTCAGTGATTGCTGCGATATCGGCAACCATGTCGACTTTGGCAAAGCCCTTAATGCGTAACGCATGAAAGGCACGAAATGAGGGGTCAGATTGATGAGCCATAACGCTTCAAGAGTAGTGACCCCGCACCACGAACACTGCATTCATTATCCAATTTTGCTGGATAATGCCTACTTTCAGGCAGGAGCCGTAATGTCTTTCCCGATTTCGAAGGCCATGTACTCTTCGCCAGTATCTTCGAAGTCTTCGAACTGGATGACGCCAATTTCTTCGAACCGACGACGCAGCCACGAATCGTTGCGGTCGAGCAGGCCGAGCTTTTTACAGTTCGGCACAATTTTCGAAAACAACATCTGCTGAAAGAAGATACGCGTGGGGTCATTGAGAACAACTGGCATGATTTTGCGGGGGTCGATGCCCATGCGCTCCCACACTTCTTGCTGCAAGAAACGATCGCGCATGCGCAAGCTTGCCTCGAAGGCAAAGATTTGACGCTCTTTAATTTCTACGTCGCTCATTTGTGCGTACACCTCTTGCAAGGAAAGCACACCGAATGCAACGTGACGTGCTTCGTCGCTCATGACATAACGCAACAACTTCTTCAATAGCGGCTCGCCGGTGAGTTGGTGCATGTAACCAAATGCTGCAAGGGCAAGACCCTCGACCATGATTTGCATACCCAAGTAGGTCATGTCCCAGCGGCTATCGGTAACGATGTCGTCGAGCAATGCGCGAAGGTGCGCATTAATTTGGTAGCCGCCTTCAAGCTTTTCATCGAGGTAGCGAGCAAACACTTCTACGTGGCGTGCTTCATCCATTACCTGCGTGCTGGCGTACAACTTGGCGTCGTACCAGGGCACAGTTTCTACAATCTTTGCGGTACAAATGAGAGCGCCTTGTTCACCGTGCAAGAACTGCGACAAGCTCCACTTACGAGCCTGTACACCGAATTCGAGCCATTCTTTTTGCTCCCAGTTCTTCACAGGTGTGTCGCCATACAGGCTCATGTCGAAACCACGACCAATTGCTGCTTGGTCGGCTGCAATAGTGCCTTCAACGTCGACGGGTGTTTCCCATGGGAGATCGGTGGTCGCATTCCACTGCCCCACCTTTGCCTTCTCGTACAACTTGCGCAACTGCGGGCGGGCTAATGAATAGTCCCAAGAGAACAACGTGTCGGCATTGTTCTTCACCATATGCGTAATTTCATTAACGTCGGTATTGGTGACACCCAAGATGGCTTCAATGTCGTTGACATCGGTGCGCCCCAAGATTTCTGCGTCGTGTGATTCAATTGCGGTCATGGTATTTCCCCCTATTGCTGTACTAGATCATTAAGAAAACTAAAAGACTCTAAGAAAGCGCGAACACTGTCTTCGCTGGTGAAGTCGACTCGCATACTTGGCGCAAGGAAGTACGAGATAACGAGCCGAACCAGCACTTCGACGATTTGAATTGCGGTCTCGGGCGAAACAAACTCTTCGGCGAGTGGCACAAAAAATTGAGTTGCGACATTAATAATGCGAGGCACTCCATCGACCGTGAGATTTGCAAGTGCCTCGCCGCGCTCGCTAGCAAGCATCGCCGCAAGGTGTTGGTCGTTTTGCAATTCACGCGAGGAAAAGACGATGCAACGTGTGAGAAGTTCCTCAAGATTGAGCGACCCCGCTGCAGCACTCTGCAAACGAGAAAAGAATCTCTCTAATTCACGCAGACGCATTGCTTCAAAAAGAACTTCGCGCCCACCCGGAAACAATCGATAAATAGTGGCGCGCGACACACCGGAAGCTGCTGTGATGTCGTCGATGGTGACTTTGCTGAACCCAAAGCGTTCAACACAGCCCAAAGCTGCGTCGAGAACGCGGGTTTCGTCAGAAGTCATAGTGAGACACTAAAACGAAAAGTGTCTCACTGTCAAGACAAATGTCACAGAAACCTATTTTTTCTAGATCGTGGGCAGCACGTAGGTGGCAAACCGGTCGCGGAGGGTCTTTTTCGAGAACTTCCCCACGCTGGTCTTGGGTACTTCGTCAATGAACACCACATCGTCAGGCAATTGCCACTTGGCCAAACGCGGTACCAGGAACTCCACTACCTCTTCTTTAGTGAGGCTCTGACCAGGCTCCACCACAATGCAGGCCAACGGGCGTTCCGACCATCGCGGGTGTGGCACGCCCACTACCGCAGCTTCTTTGATTTTTGGGTGCGCCATGAGCTCATTTTCCACGTCAACCGAAGAGATCCACTCGCCACCACTCTTGATGAGGTCTTTTGTGCGATCAACAAGTCGCACTCGCCCATCGGCATCCATGGTGGCAACGTCACCTGTACGCAACCAACCATCGGAGGTAAAGCTCTCCGCTGAACGGTCGTCGTTGTAATAGTTGGCAGCAATCCACGGACCCGAGCACTGCAACTCGCCACTTGTTTCGCCATCCCATGCAACCGGGTTAATGGTGTCGGGTTCCACTACGCGACACTCAACACCGAAGTTGATTTGCCCCACAGTGGTGCGCAACTCAGCTTGCTCATCGATGGACAACAACAAGTCGGCGGCACTCAACGTGCACGTAGAAGCAATGGGGCTTGTTTCGGTCATCCCCCATGCCTGCAAAATAGGCAAGCCTGTTTGTTCGCGATACGCCTCACTCAATGCTTTCGGCACTGCGGAACCACCACAAGGAATAGCGCGCAACGACGAGGTGTCGCGACCCTTGAGCTCGGGAAGAACACCCATCCAAATAGTCGGGACGCCTGCTGCAACAGTGACCTTTTCTTCCACGATGAGTTGCGCAATGGCTTTACCCGAAAGATCTGGACCTGGCATCACCAATGACGCACCAGAAGCAACTGCAGCGTGTGCAAGACCCCATGCGTTGGCATGAAACATCGGAACTACTGGCAAAATCACATCGCTCTCGCGCGCGCCCAAACTGTCGACCGTCATTGCGCCGAATGTGTGCAGGTACGTACTGCGGTGGCTGTACACCACGCCTTTCGGATTGCCAGTAGTGCCACTGGTGTAACACATGCTTGCTGCACGGTTTTCATCTGTTACTAAAAATTCAACTGGCGAAGCTTTGCTGAGCAACTCTTCATAGTCATGTATTTGCACACCTGGCCATTGCGGAACATCACCCGGGCCGTCGTCCATCACCACTAAATGTTTCACCGTATGAAAAGTAGGAAAGAGCGGTGCAAGAAGTGGAAGTAATGACTTGTCGCAAAAAATCACTTCGTCTTCGGCATGGTTCACAATGTAAGTGAGTTGTTCGGGAAAAAGCCGAATATTCAAGGTGTGCAGCACACGACCCGTGCATGGTGCAGCAAAGTACAACTCCAAATGCCGTGCGGTATTCCATGCGAAAGTAGCGACTCGACCTGCTTCAGAAATACCCAAATCATTGAGCACTCCACCTAACTTGCGGGTTCGTTGCGCCCAGTCGCCATAAGTAACAGTCTCTTTCCCACGCGGAGTTGCGGTGATCACCGTTTTATTGCGGTGGTATTTTTCCGCACGGTCAAAAAGGTGAACAGTGGTCAGTGGCGTGTTTTGCATGAGTCCTTGCATACGCCAAGCGTAGGGCATCTTGCAGGGCGAGGCGATAAGTTGCCATGGTGCGCAAAACAGTTTTGGCCCTCACTTCGTTTCTTTTCATATGCGGCACAATTGGCACCAATATTGGCCCAGCACTCGTTGACGAACGCCCACTTCTCGTTCTCGCGATGTCGTCGCGAAACCGCAATCTTTTTGGATCGGTACCTTTCACCTCGCCTCTCCCCTATTTCATCATCGGATTTTTGCGTATTTTGGCTGCGGCTACTGCTCTGTATTTCGTCGGGCGATGGTATGGCGACCGCACTGTGCGCTGGGTGGAAGACAACGTTGGTGAAATGCCTGCGCTCTACCGCTGGACAGAAAATGCCGTAAAAAAGGCTGGCTGGCTGATGCTCTTTTTCATGCCAGGAAGCAACGTCGTGTGCGTGCTCGTCGGACATCGCCAAATGCGTATACGCCAATTTTTTGCAGTTGTCATTCCTGCTATTTGCTTTCGCCTCGTGGTGATGCGCATTGGCGGAGACATCTTTGAAGACCAAGTGCGTTGGTTCTTGAAATCAATTGAGCGCTACCAATGGTTTATCGTGCTCGGACTCTTCGCCATTTCAGCATTCCAAATGAACAAGCGACGCCCTCTTTCACCGCCTGACCACGACGGTACGAACGGAAACTAAAGAAGCGAATCGATACCGAGTGTGATGCCCGGTGTTTCGGCAACACGCTTACAAGCAAGAACGACCCCTGGCATAAAGCTCACACGATCATTTGAATCGTGGCGAATGACAAGTGTTTGACCTGCGGTACCCAAGATGACTTCTTGAGATGCAGTCATGCCCACCATGCGCACCGCATGAACACGAATACCTGCGGGGCCTTCACCGCCACGTGCTCCTGAAGCAACCTCATGTTGCGTTGGGTCTTTTGCCCATTCACTACTTGCAGCAGCCATCCGTTGTGCGGTGACCATTGCGGTTCCACTCGGCGCATCGGCTTTCGCATTGTGATGGAACTCAATAATCTCTGCAGTTTCAAAAAATGGTGCTGCCTGTTCGGCGAATTTCATCATGAGCACTGCACCAATGGCGAAGTTTGCCGCAATGAGGCAGCTGCTACTCGTAAATGATTCCTTAAACGTTGCCATGTCGGCTTCGTTGAAACCTGTGGTGCCCACCACTGCGTGCATTCCGTGCAGGCCAAGCCATGGCAAAGTAACGCGTGCTGCAGCGGCAACCGTGAAGTCGACAACCACTTCGGCTTGCGCATCGGCAAGTGCTTTTAGTTCGCCAGAAATAGTGAGGCCGTGGCATTCCTTGCCAGCATGCATGGGGTCGACAGCGGCAACAAGCACTAACTGCGGGTCGGCAACAACGGCGTCACACACGGTGGCACCCATGCGGCCCCCTGCACCTACAACACCAACACGAATGGGATTCTGAGATGAAAACGTCACAACCCCGACCGTAGTCGGTCGGGGTTGTGGATGAATTGCGTTTTTGTTTGTTGGGGAAGATTTAGCGATGACGACGGCGATTGTCGTCGCCACGTCCACGGCCACCACCACGGTTGCCCGCTTCGCGGCCGGGGCCGAGGTCGCCGAGTTCGCCAGAGAGTTCACTTTCGAACTCGTCTTCAAAGCTCACAGCCACCGCATTGTCGGGCGCATCGCTGCGCTCGGCACGAGGGGCACGCTCTTCACGAGGGGCGCGCGGTGCGCGTTCTTCACGAGGGGCACGCTCTTCACGAGGAGCTGCTTCACCACTTGATTCGAAGCCTTCACCAACGGGGCTGAGGCTGACCTTGCCCTTGTCGTCGATGTCGTCAACACGAACCTGAATTTCTTGGCCGAGTTCAAGCACGTCTTCCACATTGTTGATGCGCTTGCCGTTACCCAACTTCGAAATGTGCACCAGACCGTCACGTCCAGGAAGGATGTTGACGAATGCACCGAACTTGGTGATGCTCACAACGCGACCGTTGTAAATGCCACCGAGGTCTGCAGTTGGTGGCTGAACAATTGCCATGATGCGCTCGCGAGCATCGTTCACCTTTACCGAGTCTGGAGAACCAATGGTGATGATGCCAACAGCACCGTCGTCGCTCACTGCAATGTCGGCACCAGTTTCTTGCTGAATGGTGTTGATGACCTTGCCCTTTGGCCCAATGACCTCTCCGACTTTGTCGAGTGGAATGGTGAAGGAAACAATTTTTGGAGCGGTTTCAGCAACTTCACTACGTGGAGCAGCAAGTGCCGCATTCATGACTTCCAAAATGGCCAGACGTGCATCTTTTGCTTGGTCGAGAGCAGCAATCAAAACATCGGCTGGGATGCCTTCAATTTTTGTGTCGAGCTGCAAAGCCGTAATGGCATCGGCAGTACCGGCAACTTTGAAGTCCATGTCGCCGAATGCGTCTTCTGCACCCAAGATGTCGGTGAGCGTGGTGTACTTGCCTTCAGCAAACACCAAACCCATTGCGATACCTGCAACAGGAGCAATGATGGGCACACCAGCATCCATGAGTGAAAGGCTTGCTGAGCAGACCGAACCCATCGAGGTGGAACCGTTAGACGACATCACTTCACTCACCAAACGAATGGTGTAAGCGAAATCTTCTTGGCTTGGCACTACTGGCAACAACGCACGCTCGGCCAATGCACCGTGGCCAATTTCGCGGCGCTTTGGTGAACCAACGCGGCCGGTTTCGCCGTTAGCCCATGGAGCCATGTTGTAGTGATGGATGAAACGCTTGGTGGTTTCAGGAGTCAATGTGTCGAGCAACTGGTTCATGCGTGGCATTGCGAGCGTGCACACGTTCATGACTTGAGTTTCTCCACGCTGGAAAAGTCCGGTGCCGTGTGCAGTAGCCAAAATGCCTACTTCAGACGAGACAGGGCGCAGATCGCGAGGTCCACGACCGTCGATGCGCATGCCTTCTTCAACGATGCGCTTACGGACCAATTTCTTGGTCAAACTACGCACTGCTTCTTTGACGCCTTTTTCCTGACCAGCAAAAGCACCAGGTGCTTCTGAAGATCCACACAACGCAGCAACTGTCTCTGCAGTAACTGCATCGATTGCTTCGTTACGAGCGCTCTTCAATGAAATAGCAACTGCTGGAGCCAACTTTGTGGTGGCAACACCTTCAACAGCAGCAAACACTTCTGGTGTGTAGTCAAGAACGGGTGTGTACTTCAGTGGCTCAATGGGGCCCTTTGTTGCAATCACACTTGCAACAAGTTGACGCTGCAAGCCAATGGACTCTTTGATCCACTTCTTTGATGCCTCAAGACCACTTGCCAATACTGGCTCATTTACTTTTGGTGCACCATCGGCATAGTACGAGAAGCTCTTCTCGGTGCCGCCGGCTTCTACCATCATGATGGCAACGTCACCGTCGTCAAGCTGACGTCCTGCAACGACGAGTTCGAATGTTGCTGCTTCACTCTCTTCGAAGGTGGGGTGTGGAATCCATTCACCTGAAGTGCTGTAAGCAACGCGCACTGCGCCAATTGGGCCTTCAAAAGGAATACCACTGATCATGAGCGATGCGGATGCAGCGTTGATTGACAAAATGTCGTGTGGGTTTTCCTGGTCGGCACCGATGATGGTGAGCACGATTTGTGTTTCATTGCGGTAGCCATCGGGGAAAGCAGGGCGCAACGGGCGGTCGGTGAGACGGCAAGTAAGAATTGCCATTTCTGTTGGGCGACCTTCACGGCGGAAAAATGCACCAGGAATTTTTCCTGCTGCATAGGCACGCTCTTCTACGTCGACGGTGAGTGGGAAGAAGTCAATTCCGTCGCGAACACCCTTAGCGGCGTTTGCGGTGGACAGTACGGTGGTGCGGCCAAGGCTCGCAACTACTGCGCCCTGTGACTGCTGGGCAAGTTTGCCTGTCTCAAAAGACAGAGTTTTATCGGTACCTGAAACGGCACCAGACACGCGGATGGCATCAGCCATGGTGTCCTCCTTTTATATATGTATGTGCTCAAAGATGAGACGGGGTCAAATGAGCAACAATGTCGGTTCCCAGTCGGCAATCTCGTGACCCAACGGGGCCACGGGCTAGGCGACTGACAACCGACTCACGGTTGCTCGCTTCTTTATTTCTGGTTTCTATTCTGCTTGTGGTATCCCCACCTTTTGGGGATACCTAGCCAGAGTGGGCGACGCTGATTAGCGACGAAGACCAAGTTTTGCGATGAGATCGCGGTAACGCTGAATATCGCGGTCACGAACGTAATCGAGCATGCGGCGACGACGGCCAACCAACATCAAAAGTCCACGACGTGAGTGGTGATCTTTTGGGTGGTCTTTCAAGTGGTCAGTTAATTGATTGATGCGGTCGGTGAGGAGCGCAATCTGAACATCTGGAGAGCCGGTATCGGTCGCGTGCTGTTGGTGCACGGCGATGGTGGTCTGCTTTGGTGCCTTTTCTGGCATGGGTGCCTCACTTTGTATATATGGTGGGTCGCTCGCAGCCAATTGGCCACGGGCATCTCAGCGACGCTCTCCCCTCGTAATGATGGGCGGGCCTTGCTGGACCTCTACAGGCTATGGAATAGACACACCACCACCAACCTGCGAGGGGTAACCTTGCCCCGTGTTCACTGGAATTGTTGAAGAGCTTGGCCGAGTCATCTCCCGTCGCGGACCCCGATTGCGGATTTCCGCGTCAACCGTGCTGGAAGGCAGCGAGATGGGGGCTTCTATTGCCGTGAATGGCTGCTGTCTGACCCTTGTGTCGTCAGACACCACTGCTGGAAATTCATGGTGGGAAGCCGATGTGAGTGAAGAAACCTACCAACGCACCAACTTGAACGACATTGAAGATGGCGCTGTGGTGAACCTCGAGCGGCCCATGGCCCTTGGCGAACGTCTTGGCGGACACATTGTGCTTGGCCATGTTGATGGCGTAGGAACTGTGGTGCAAGCCGCTCCCGAGTTGCGCATTCGCATTGCTCCAGAACTCATGGTGTATCTCGTTGAGAAAGGTTCCGTCACCGTCGATGGCATCAGCCTCACTGCTTTCAATTTAGGTGACGACACTTTTGATGTTGCTGTTATTCCGCACACCTGCGAGGTCACCACCCTTGGCGTGCGCCGTGCCGGCGACAGAGTGAACATTGAAATGGATGTTCTTGCCAAACACGTTGAACGACTACTGACTGCACACATTTCCAAATGAGCGACATTTCACAACAACTGTCGGTGCTACGCAACGAAATCGACAGCATCGATCAGGGCATTGTTGAACTTCTTGCGCGTCGACTCGACGTATGCAAAGAAGTCGCCGAAGTGAAATCGCAAGTTGATGCAGCAGTCATTCAGCCACAACGCGTTCGCGAAGTACTCACCACCCGCAGGCAGTGGGCCATTGATAAAAATGTTGATGCCGACTTTGCTGAACAGATTTTCCGCACATTGCTTGCAGAAACTCATCGCATCGAAGTAGCACATGGCCTCGGTGAGTCGGCACCACTGAAAGATGCCGAGATGAACGGGGCTTCCGCTCTCGACACTGTTGCGTGTCGCATCGACCATGTTGTTGTTGCCGTTACCGACATCACCGCTGCTTGTTCGTTTTTTACTCAAATGGGATTCCGCGTCTCGCCCACCGACGACACAGAAATGTTTCTTGCCGAAGCTGGTGGCGTTTTAGTAGTTCTTCTCGGCGCCGGCAACGATGCCGCCGTACAAGCTCACCTCGATGAACATGGCTCGGGCGTACAGCACATTGCCATAGAGGTGCTCAATGCTGGCTTCACGCAACAGGCCCTATCGGCAATAGGAGTCCCTTTGCTCACCGACGTCATTGTTGACCACGATGGCCACGAACAACTCTTCACTGTGCTCGACCCCGTTTCCGGGGTGCAATTGGGTTTCATTAGTCGCACGGGGCACCGCTTGCCACTCAATAGCCACAATGTGCGTGCGCTTTTTGCTGCTGTTCCCGACTAGGCCCTGAACTAGCAACCCCGCCGCCACCTGCGCTACAGTCATCTTGCTCGACATGTAGGTAATGCCTCGGATTTCTAGCTCCCGAAGCATTGCCGTTGAGCGCTGGCAGACATACTCAGTTCGTTCCTCAGGAACGGTTACCGGAAAAGGTTTCTTCATGCTGTCCCAGCGACCCTCGCTAGATACTCCACTCTCTGAATTGCTCGCCCTTGCCTCGGCACGACGCGACTCACTTTTTGGAACGCGCGTCACCTATTCACCCAAGGTGTTTATTCCCCTCACCATGTTGTGCCGCGACACCTGTGGCTATTGCACTTTTGCGCAGCCCCCGGCACGCCTCGAAAACCCATTCCTCTCGGCAGAGCAAGTGCTCAACATTGCAAAAGCCGGTGCCAAGCAAGGTTGTCACGAAGCACTCTTCACTCTTGGCGAGCGTCCTGAATTGCGCTACGACATAGCAGCGCAATGGTTGAAGGCAAATGGATTCGATAGCACCGTGCATTATTTGCACGACATGGCGCAGCTGGTGCTCAGTGAAACTGGGTTGTTGCCACACGCAAATGCCGGAGCGCTCTACGAAGACGAGCTCGCACTGTTGCGCAAGGTGTCACCTTCACAAGGAATGATGATTGAAACTTTGCGCGATGATCTTCCGTGTCACCGCGGAGCACCCGACAAAGTGCCTCAGCGTCGACTCGACACATTGCAGTGGGCTGGCGAACTCAAAATTCCTTTCACCACCGGCATCTTGGTGGGCATTGGTGAAGACCGCGAAGATCGCATTGCTGCACTTGAAGCAATTGCCGCATCGCACGAAAAATATGGTCACGTACAAGAAGTCATTGTGCAGAACTTTTTGCCAAAGCCGCGCACTGGCATGCAGCACGAAGCCCCCTGCCCAGAAGACGAATACTTGTGGAGCATTGCAATGGCACGGCTCATTTTGCCCGACTCCATTCACTTGCAAGCACCACCCAACTTGTCAGACGACTTTGGCATCTTGCTCGACGCAGGTATCGACGACTGGGGTGGGGTCTCCCCTGTCACCGCCGACCATGTGAACCCTGAACGCCCATGGCCAGCACTCGAGCGCTTACGTGAAGTCACTTCACAACGTGGCTACGAACTCGCACCACGCCTCACCATCTACCCCGAGTACGTGCGCGATGCTGCACAATGGATCGACCCAGCAGTTCAGTTCCCCGTCATGGACCGCGCCGATGCTGAAGGTCTGGGTCGCGACGACCCAGGCGCCATTTGGCCTGAAAAAGTAACAGCAGCAGATGTTGTGCTCGATGGCGCTGAAGTTGTTTTGGTCGGACACCGTTCAACACAGTGGTATTCAGGCGCAAACAACAAACCACCAATCCTCATTCCAGGCGCCACAAAGATTTCTGGAGAACTACGCGAAATCTTTGATGGTGTTGAAGCCGGCGACCTTCCCGATGAACAGCAAATTGTTGCGCTCTTCCGCGCTCGTGGTCGCGAAGTCAATGCAATTGCTGAATTTGCCGACGACCTGCGCAAGCGCGCTGTTGGCGACACCATCACCTGGGTGCATAACCGCAATATCAACTACACCAACGTGTGCACTTTCAAATGCAAGTTCTGTGGTTTTTCCAAAGGCCCTCTCAGCCTCAACCTGCGCGGCACTCCCTATTTGCTCACACTCGACGACATCGCGCAACGCGCTGCTCAAGCATGGGAAATGGGAGCAACCGAGGTCACCTTGCAAGGTGGCATCCACCCCGATTTCGATGGCGACTATTACATCGATGTCACCCGTGCCGTCAAAGACGCCGTACCTGAAATGCATGTACATGGTTTCACGGCACTTGAGGTAACAGAAGGCGCAAAGCGACTCGGTGAGTCGTTAGAGACCTATCTCATTCGTTTGAAAGATGCCGGGCTCGCTTCGCTACCTGGCACTGCGGCCGAGATACTCGACGACAAAATTCGCGCCATCTTGTGCCCCGACAAAGTGAACTCTGAAGAATGGCTCGAATGCCACCGCGTGGCACACAGCGTTGGTCTTCGCTCCAATATCACCATCATGTTTGGCAGTGTGGAACACACCGACAGCTGGGCCAAGCACATGGTGGTTACGCGTGACCTGCAAAAAGAAACAGGCGGCTTCACCGAGTTCATTCCGTTGCCATTCGTGCACATGGCATCACCTATTTACTTGCAACGTAAATCACGTCGTGGGCCAACATTCCGCGAAAATATTTTGATGCATGCTGTTGCGCGCATTGCCTACCATGGCCTCATCGACAACATTCAAGTGTCGTGGGTGAAAATTGGTGTCGACGGCGCCCGCCAAATGCTCAACGCTGGTTGCAACGACCTCGGCGGAACGCTGATGGACGAGAACATCTCTCGTGCAGCTGGCGCAAACCATGGTCAAAAGATGAGCGAAGACAGCTTCAACGCACTGGTTTCACCATTGGGTCGCACGCTTGAACAGCGCACTACTACTTATGGTCGCGTGCCAGGCGGTAACGAATTAATCAGTTCCCGCGCATGATCAACATCTAGTTTCACTTGCGCAATGAGCGCATCGGGGCCATTGAACTTTCGCTCTGAGCGCAAGAAGTGCGTGAACTGAACCTTTGCATCTTCGCCATAGAGATCTATTGATTCATCAATGAGGTGTGCTTCGAGCAGCGATGAATTGCTGTGCTCATAAAAAGTGGGGCGACGACCAAGGTTGATTGCACACGCATAACGCTTACCTGACGGACGCGTATAGATACCTGCATACACGCCGTCGGCAGGCAAACAAATGAAGCCAGGAACCTGAACGTTGGCGGTAGCAAAACCAATGGTGCGTCCACGTTGGTCGCCTGTGACCACAGGGCCACGCACTTCAAAAGAGTGACCCAAGGGCGCTGTTGCTGTGTCGATTTCGCCACCGCGCAGCGCGCGACGAATAGCTGTAGAACTAATGGGCTCTTCTACTCCGTCTTGTCGTGCGAGCAGGTCGAGAGGGCCGGTGGTGAAATCGTGCTGTGCACCCTCGGTGCGCAAGAGGGCAACATTGCCACTGCGGTTTTTTCCAAAATGGAAATCTTCACCTACAACAATGTGTTGCACATGCAAACAATCAACCAGCACACGCTTCACAAACGCCTCTGGGTTTTCCGTTGATTGCTCTTCATTAAAGGGGACCACCACGACGGCATCGACACCAGTTGTGGACAACAATTCAATTTTCTGTTCCAGGTCGGTAAGCAACAGTGGCGCCGACTCGGGTCGCACGACCGAAGCAGGGTGTTTGTCGAAAGTCACCACAACACTTAAGGCATTGAGTGACTTTGCTTGCTCGCGTACTGCAGCAATGACTGCTTGGTGACCACGGTGCACACCGTCGTATGCGCCAATGGTGAGCACACAACGCTTTTCCGGCCACGGCGATACAGACAAGTCGCGAACAACAATCACGTGGGAAACACTATCCACTAAAGGCAATGACAACTGTTGGTTTAGCCAGTGTCAGGCCTAATCCTGTTTGCGATGCTGTTGGTTCGTACACGCCCAGCAGCACTTCGTTAGGGCCGTACACACTCCAAGGGCCTTCGCCCAGCCAGCCACCTGCCGCATCGACGGGCAACATTGCGCCATGTAATGCACGATCTGCTGTTTCAGCATCAAGGTCTACTCGCGCGAGGTGCTCTACAAGACCCACTTCGCTCAGCAACTGTGGGCTTTCCAACGCAGAGGTCATCTCTTCGGTGAATCGCCCTACTCGCGTACGACGCAAGCGACGTAAATGTGCTCCCCCGCCAAGTAAACGGCCAAGGTCGTCGGCCAACGTACGTACGTAAGTTCCCGAGGAACACTCAACGCTCATGCGATACACCAAAGGGTCGTCGGTTGCTTCAATATCGAAACGAGAAATGTGCACGGGTCGTGCCTTGCGTTCAATCTCTACGCCTTCACGCGCATATTCATGCAATCGTTTTCCATCTACTTTGAGCGCCGACACCATGGGTGGCACTTGCAAAATGTCGCCCGTTAAGTTCTCACGCACCACACGTTGCACATCGGCTGGCGTGACCGCACTCATATTGAATGTCTCTAACACTTCTCCCGAATCATCAAGCGTGCTCGTGCGAGAACCCAGCACAACTTCGGCAACATATTCTTTGTCGGCACCTGAAACGAACTGCATGAGCCGCGTAGCGCGACCCACCGCCACAACTAAAACTCCTGTTGCATCGGGGTCGAGGGTTCCGGCATGCCCAATACGACGTTCGCTCAACGACTTGCGCAACGTATTCACCACATCGTGGCTGGTGACGCCTGCGGGTTTATCGATGAGCACAAGGCCATGCACCTGTGGCGGGCGCCGCTTTGCCATAAGAGTTATTCGGTATCGGGCACCACGTAAGTGCCTTTTTCCATTGCCTCGCGGCGTTCACGGTCGATACGTAACACTTCGTCGATGCGAGCAGCGGCACGAATGACCGTGTCGGGGCGGAAATCGAGAATCGGAGTTTTCTTCGTACGAATTTGGCGACCCACCGACGACTGTATGCGAATGCGCAACTCGCCAAGAGTGCTGAGTATTTCTTCATCGCCCTCTTCATCGGTCAGAGAGTCGTAATAAACAATGGCACGGTTGAGCTCGGCATCAACATCGATTGCCGTAATGGTGACAAAGGCCAGGCGTTCGTCGTCGATACGCACTAGCTCTTCGGCAATGACCTCACGCAGGAGCTCATTGAGGCGGGCTTCGCGGGGGTATTTGTGGGCAGATGAACCGCTTGAACGCTTGCGCGGCTTCGACATGTGCTCCACGCTACCTACGGCACCCCTTCGCCCCCTACCATGTAGGAGTTATGTCTGCTGATTTTCCTTCCTTTCGCTACAACGCCACCTTTGCCGCAACCCTCGAAAGCAAGTGGCAAGACTTCTGGGAAGAAAATGAGACCTTTAATACTCCCAACCCAGCTGGCCCATTAGCTGAACCTGAAAAGGTCGCTGGCCGCGAAAAACTCTTCGTGCTCGACATGTTCCCTTACCCCTCTGGTGCTGGGCTCCATGTAGGTCATCCACTTGGCTATATCGGCACCGACGTGTTCGCGCGCTTCAAGCGCATGACAGGGTTCAACGTTTTACATGCTCTTGGCTACGACAGCTTTGGCTTACCTGCAGAACAACATGCCATTGCCACAGGCATTCACCCCCGTGTGAATACGGAGTCGAACATTACCAACATGCGCCGCCAACTGCGCCGCCTTGGCCTTGGTCACGACCCACGACGCAGCGTGAGCACCACCGATGAAAATTATTACCGCTGGACACAATGGGTGTTCTTACAGATCTTTAATTCATGGTTCGACAAAGAGTTGGGCAAGGCTCGCCCCATTTCAGAACTTGAAGATTTATACGCAAAAGGAAAACGTACGGTTGACGATGGCCGTTCGTGGTCAGACCTTTCTCGCAATGAGCAACGCAAAGTGGTCGATGCTCAGCGCTTGGTGTATCTCACCGAAGCACCTGTGAACTGGTGCCCAGGTCTTGGCACTATTTTGGCCAACGAAGAAGTGACCGCCGATGGCCGCAGCGACATTGGCAACTTCCCTGTTTTCAAACGCAACATGCGCCAGTGGATGATGAACATCACTGCGTACTCCGATCGCTTGCTCGACGACCTCAACCGCCTCGACTGGCCAGAACCCATCAAGTTGATGCAACGCAACTGGATTGGTCGCAGTGAAGGCGCCCGCGTGCGCTTCACATCGGCCGCAGGAGAAATTGAAGTATTCACCACTCGCCCCGACACATTATTTGGTGCAACATTTTTAGTACTCTCACCCGAGCACCCACTCGTTGACGCACTCACCACTGCTGAACAAAGCAGTGCGGTGAACACATACCGTGTTGCAGCAGCGGCGAAAGAGCGTGAACAATACGAAGACGAAACGCGTGAAAAAACTGGCGTGTTTACTGGTGCATTTGCTCACAACCCAGTAACGGGTGGCGACATTCCTATTTGGATTGCCGACTATGTATTAATGGGTTACGGCACCGGCGCCATTATGGCTGTTCCATCTGGTGACGAACGCGACTTCGCATTTGCTCGCACTTACCAACTTCCGATTGTTGCTACACAGCAGCCCACCTCAGAGTGGTTTGCCGCAGCGGGCATTGACGCCACACTCAACTGCGATGAATGGCCAAATGCCTACGTCGGCGATGGCGCTTATGTGAACTCCAGCAACGACAGCATCTCTCTTGCACAATTCAACACTGTTGCCGATGCAAAATCGGCAATGAACACCTGGCTCACACAGCAAGGCTGTGGCGAAGCCGCCATTACTTACAAACTGCGCGACTGGCTCTTTGCTCGCCAGCGTTACTGGGGCGAACCCTTCCCCATTGTTTTCGATGCCGACGGCAACCCACATGCGGTGCCCGACCAGCAGTTGCCCGTGTTGTTACCCGAACTTGCTGACTTCAAACCGCAAGGTCTTGACCCGAACGATGCAGTAACAGAGCCCATTCCGCCACTTGCTCGCACACCAGAGTGGGCCGTTGTAGAACTCGACCTAGGCGAAGGGCTCAAGACCTATCGACGTGAAGTGAACGTGATGCCGCAATGGGCAGGTTCATGCTGGTACGAACTGCGTTACCTCGACCCCACCAATACGGAGTCGTTCGTCAACAAAGAGGTTGAGAAATATTGGATGGGCCCCAAGCATGCCGGCCATACTGGCGGCGTTGACCTTTATGTAGGTGGCGTGGAACATGCCGTTTTGCACCTCTTATATGCACGCTTTTGGCACAAGGTCTTGTTCGACCTTGGGCACGTCTCGAGTGAAGAGCCGTTCCATCGCTTGTTCAACCAGGGTTACATTCAGGCATACGCGTACCGCGACCAACGCGGTCAGCCTGTACCTGCTGAAGACGTAGAAGAAAAAGACGGCAAGTACTTCTATGAAAATGAAGAAGTTGCTCGCGAGTACGGGAAAATGGGCAAGAGCCTCAAAAACATTGTTACTCCCGACGATATGTATGAAGACTATGGCGCCGACACCTTCCGCCTCTACGAGATGTCAACTGGCCCACTTGAAGCAAGCCGCCCGTGGAACACCCGCGACGTAGTGGGCATGCAACGTTTCTTGCAACGTCTGTGGCGCAATGTTGTTGATGAAGACTCTGGCGACACGCATGTCAATGCTTCACCGGCAAGTGAAGATCTGCGCCGTGCATTGCACCGCTGCATCGATGGCGTACGCGCCGACATGGAAGCGCTGCGTTTCAACACTGCAATTGCAAAACTCATTGAGTTGAACAATGTGCTCACTCCTTATGTTGCCGAACATGGAGCCTGCCCTGAAGAAGTCGCAACACCTCTTGCAAAAATGCTCGCACCGCTGTGCCCGCACATGGCTGAAGAGTTGTGGAGTCGCCTCGGCAACCCCGGCACCATCACCTATGAAGACTTCCCCACGGCCGATGCCTCACTGCTGGCAAGTGACACCATTGAGATTCCTGTACAGATCAATGGCAAAGTGCGCACACGCTTGGTGGTAACCGTTGGGATGAGCCAAGACGAACTCAAAGCGGCGGCAATGGCCGATGCCAAAGTTCAAGAACTTCTTGCTGGAACCACGCCAAAAAAGGAAATTATCGTTCCTGGGCGCCTGGTGAACTTCGTTTTATAGCTCGTCAAACCGCCTTTTTAGGACCCCGGGACCTACTTGAAATGTTTTCATTGAAATATTCTCAAAGTTAGATAATCTCGGATTCCGTGAAGCGTCACGGGCTACTCAAACAGGCAATAGTTGCCCCCATCGCCATCAGCCTTGCCGCCATTGTGGCCGTTGCCGACCGCCCCGATATGGCTCGAGCAACTGCGAGTACGTATCAGCAGCCATTCGCCTGGGGCTCAGTGCAAACGGGAAAAACTGCTTACGCAGCCTTCGGGTCACCAGTCACTGGCACCACAGCACTCTCAGACACTGCACCCAGTGGAGCTGGCTCTCTAGCAACACGAGTGACAGCCTCGGGACCAACAAACAAGATGTCATACCTGCGCGCCTTTGGCGGGGCAACACCTCTTTTCTTTAGTCGTAGTGGCAGCACTTCGCACATCTTGGCTGCAGTTGCTACGTCGAGTGGAAGTCACGAACTGTGGGCTTGGGGAACCAACACCTATGGTCAACTCGGTAACGGTTCGGTCACCGCTACGCCACTGCCGAAGAAAGCAACATGGACTCCGCTCGCTGGTGAAGAAATCATTGCGCTTACTGCCGGCGAGCGACACAGCATGATGCTCACTCTTCAAGGCGCAACGCGCCGTGTTTACACGTGGGGCAACAATGCTTACGGACAACTTGGGACTACATCGGTGGCAAGTACCACGAGTCAGTTAACTCCACTCTTGTTGTCGTCGTTAACGAGCACCAACATTCAATCCATTGCCGCGGGTCAGCATCACAACGTTGCCGCAGACTCAACTGGAGCAATTTGGGCATGGGGTTACGACACCGATGCGTATGGCGACATTGGCCTTGCCGGTTCAAGTTCGCGCTTCACACCAACAAAAATCACAGACGATTCTCTCAACGTGCGTCGTGCCGTGCCCACTACGCAATCCATTACTTCGAACATCGCAACCATCAGCACAAATGCTTACCACTACTACGCCATTGGCGATTCTGTGGTGGTCAACATTGGCGACGACCTACTTGATGGAACCAAAACCATTACGAAGGTAACGAACACATCATTTAGTTACGTTGCACAACCTGCGGTCACCTCTACACCAATTTCTCCGACAGGCCTTGCAACCTTGGCCGGTGTGCAAGTTGCCGTCACCAATAAATCATTAGCGAGCAACGTCGCCACGCTCACCGTTCCCACCGGGCATGGCCTTGCCGTGGGAAACTCCATCACCATTGCAGGTGTTGGCGCCCCATTTGACGGGGTGAGCACCATCACCGTGTCGAGTTCAACCTCAATCCGATTTGCCAAAACATATGCAGGAACAATTACCTCGACTGCAGTATCACCTGCAGGTTCGGCAACTCGTGCCGACATCAGTGTTGCACTATCAAACAAATTGGTCTCGCTGTCATCGAACGTCGCAACGGCTCGACTCACGAGCAGCACCACCCACGGCTTCGGAATAGGCAACGTTGTAACTGTTACTGGGGCAGGCGGAGTGCTTGATGGGCAAAAAACTATTACTGCTGTCTCCACAACAAGCACTTTCGATTTCATTCCACAAACCAACTACACCGCGCGTGCTGTAACAAGTTCTTCACCCACTGCATCGGTCACCAGCTGTTCAACAGCATGCCCAAGTGCACCTACAGGTGTACTGAGTGTTGCTGCGGGAATTGGCTATTCCGTGGCGCAAACAGCCGACAGCGTGTACACCTGGGGAAATACCACCGCTACTACTTACAACCGTCTGGGCCGAGCAATTTCTGGCACCTATATTTCGTCACCAAAAGTTGTTGCACTTGGTGCAGGTTGCGTTCCCTCCGCCATTGCTGCGGGCAGGTACACCGCAGCAGTGGTGTGCGCAAATAACACCATCCGCACCTGGGGCGACAACACCTATGGCCAACGCGGGTCGGGAACTGCTGCAGGTACACACACCACTCTCCTTGAATCGGTCAGCGGCATTTCATTGAACGCAGGCGAAAATATACTCAAAGTTGATTTTTCTACCGATACTGCTTTTGCTCTTACTTCTGCAGGGCGCATTTTTGCCTGGGGCCGAAACCTGTATCGCCTTCTTGGTGTCTCGTCGCTCTATGCAGCCCTCAACCTGCGCACCACTGCAGCAGTTACTACACGAGCCATTGCCCCAGGTGGCGCAACAGTCACCGATCTTGTTGCCGATAGTTCAAATGCATTGTTTATCGACTCTGCTGATGTGGTGAGGTCGTGGGGCAACCCCACCACCTCTCTCGGCGCACGCGGCGTGAGCGGAACATGCATCGCTGCAGGAATCTGCGGTGCAAATGATGGAATGAAATTCGACCGTATAGATACCGCATCTGACGTGCGCATTGCAATGGCCGATGCAACCGACAACTCCTCGGTTTTTGTGATGTCTGATGGTTCTGTATGGACGTCTGGGTCTATTGGCAGTACAGCTGGCACGTACTACCTCGGTGATGGAACAACGGGCTCACGCATACTTCCGGGAAAGATTGACTTGCCCTTCGGCGTTGACACCGCAACTGCATCGTCGCAAATTAATCAACTTTCCTGCTCACGTTTGCATTGCCTCATCGCTGTTGCCTTTTCTGGAGCCTCAACGATTTATGGATGGGGTGATGGTTCGAGTAGACAACTTATTGCTGGCTCAACAACCGACTACGCGTATCCCGTCGCCATTCAAAATAACTTAGTGAACCCTCGTATCGCTGCCGGATACCAGTTCAGTTTGTATGTCGACATTGGAGCTAACGGAACGGGTGGCACCGCATATGGTTGGGGAGCTAACTCATCTCGCCGAGCAGTTCCCACTGTGGCAACGAATCCGCTCCTCACTTTTTCCGAAGTAAAGGACATGACCATTCCTGCTTCGCCCGCAACAGTGAGTGACATCATTGCTATTTCTGCTGGCTATTTACATACCGTCGCCCTACGAGCGAATGGCACTTTAATGACGTGGGGCTACAACAACTTTGGGCAACTGGGTGCAGGAACCACCAATACGGCGACGTACTTTGCGACCCCTTCCCTGCCAACAGGAAAAGTTGCAGCTCAAATTGTTGCTCAAGGTGATTCAACTCTCATACGGTGCTCCGATGGCACTCTCGTTGGTTGGGGCAGTGCTGCGCGCGGGGTCTTGGCATCGGGGTCTACCGCCAGCCTCCTCACCCCTACTTCCGTTGCGAGCGGGTACACCTTTAACTACATAGATATTGCAGGTCTTGGCGGAACAGCAACCGCTTCCTCTTATCGCAATAGCGGTGTTGGCATTCTTACTTCTGGAGCAGTTGCTACTTGGGGCGCAAACACATACGGGCAAATTGGTCGCTCCGATTGGGCCGCTGCAACCAGTGGAGTCACGGCATTCTCTACAAGCCCAGTACAGGCACTCACCAGCAATACAACAGCAATCAGCGACGTTGATGCAGTGGTAGCTGGCGGAATATGGTCTGCAGCATTTGGTTTCTACACCGCCCCAACACCGCCGTCGGCTCCAACATCGGTGAGCGCATCTTCAAATGCATCGAAAACCATCACTGTCACTTGGGGGCTGCCCACTTCTCCAAATGATTTGATTTCATACAATGTGATCATTAGACGTGCAGGTGTTGTAGTGGCACGCGTTGGCGCCCCAGCAGATGCAACCTCGCTTACTCTTACTGGCCCCACATACGACATCATCAATGCAAGTGCCCACAGCGTGACCGTGGAAGCACTGAACACCGTTGGCACCAGCCCAGAGAGTTCCTCCGTCAGCGTTACGCCTATCGGAGCGCCTTCTGTGCCGCGCTCGGTTCAAGCAGAGCCAACGTCGAGTGGCATCAGACTCACTTTTGCTGCGCCGAGTGACAACGGTGGAGCAAGCATCAGCCGTTACAACGTTGTAGTGGTTGACTCAGGAACAACTACGCAGCGTGCTACGGCAACTTTGGCAAGTTCCGACACCACCGCACTCATTACTTCTGGCCTTGTAGTTGGTTCTTCATATGACGTTTCCATCAGCGCAACGAATACGGCTGGCACTAGCGATGCAGTCACTGTGACAGCAGTTGTACCCGGCCGCCCATCTGCGCCTCTCATTTCCGAAGCCCATGCAGAAGGCACTGGTGACATTGTGGTTACTTGGACCGCACCCGAAAGCGACGGCGGCGCACCCATCACTTCCTATATTGCACGGGCGTATTCACGTGGAACAGATTCTGTTGTGGCAACGAGTTTCAGCTCGTTGTCGAGCACTAGGTCTCTCACTCTTGCTGGCCTCACCGATGGCACGCTTTACGACATTGGTGTGGTTGCGTCACAAGACAACTCGAGTCAATCAAATGCCATTGCAGCAGCCGGCTCAGAGTCAATTCGCACAACCGTGATGGCTGGTCGTTTGCCCGCACCCACCAGCCTCAGTATTAGTGATCTCAGTTCAGGGTCGGTCACCCTACAGTGGCCAAGTGTCTCAAATGCCACCGGAATATCCATCACCGAGTACTCAGTGAAGTACGTGCTTGGCGCTACAACTTCAACAACAACTGCGAGCACATCACTTTGCACTGCAGGTGTGTGTGCAAAAACTCTCACTGGCTTAACAAACGGCTCTCAATACACCGTCTCGGTTGCCTCTACATCTTCAAATGGCACAGGAACTTACAGCAATACCGTGACGGCAACACCTCGCACGGTTCCTGGTGCACCTGAGAACATTGCAGTCGAGCCGGGAAATGCGAGCCTCGCAATTTCATTTTCTGCACCCACATCTAATGGGGGCAATGCCATTACGGGCTACACAGCAACCGCCACACTGAGTGGAGTGACCGTCGCAACACAAAGCGTTGGCGCAACAGAAACTACCGCCGCACTCGTTGGCCTTGTCAACGGCACGACCTACAACATTCAAGTCATTGCAACTAACGATGAAGGGTCATCGGCGGCCGCAACAGAAACAGGCACTCCAGCAACTGTTCCAGGTATTCCCACCATTGCCGCAATACGACCAGGCTCCATTTATATTGAATGGCTCGCACCTGACACCGGTGGCTCGCCCATTACGTACTACGCAATCACCGTGGTTGACCCAATGGGAATTACGAGTGAGTACACAACAGGTGCTGGAGCTGTCACTGGCACATCCTCGTGTCTCACCTCTGCTCGCACCTGCACCATCACATCAGTAAGTACTTCTATTGATTCAACGCTTCCCACTACAACACTGGTTGACGACACGCGATACTCGGTGTCGGTTGCTGCAGCGAATGCTCAAGGAGTCGGCGATACCACGTCGGCATTTGTTGTCACTGCAGGTCAACCAAACGAGCCCACAGCACTCACTGCTTCTGCCGGCAACCGTTACTTCGACGCGTGCTGGTCTGCCCCGACATACACACCATTGTCTGCAGCAGTCACTTCGTATTCACTACAAGCTGATCATTCAGATACCACGAGCACACTCACTATTAATCCCGATGATCTCGTTGATAATGCTGCTGCGTGTGCGTCTCCACTCGTTGGCGTACGAGTAACGGCATTTGACGACGGCAGCACGCTTTCTCCAGGGGAAACTTACGCATTGACCGTTTCTGCAAGCACATCACCATCTGACTACGTGTACGGCATGTCTTCAACATCTACAAGCGTTACTCCCTTTGCGGCACCGGGTGCACCAACCGTGACTGCAGTACTAGCTTCAGAAACCACCGCTCAAGTCACGTGGAGTGCGAGTTCAGCAAACGGGTCTGCGGTTACTTTGTATACCGTTACGGCGAGCCCTGGATCTCACTCATGCACATGGACATCTGGCCCACTTTCATGCACCATCACCGGTTTGAGCGATTCAACTTCTTACTCATTCACCGTGGTTGCCACCAATACCGCAGGCAATGGCCCCGCTTCAACAGTGTTTGCTCAATCAACTGAATCCACTACGACCAGCACAAGTTCCACCAGTAGCACAAGCAGTACCACCAGCACCACTAGCACTATTCCCAACACGACAACGCAAACGACGGCTGCGGCAACCACTCCACCCTCGCTCACCGTTCCTACTGCCACAACAATTGCCTCTGCGGTAAAAACTCTAAAATGGATATCTACACCAACAAAACTGGCCTATGGCAAGTCGCTTCTTGTTGCCACAAGCGCAGGCACATCGGCTACTTTCTCTGCGTCAACAAAGAAATTCACACTCTTTTACTCCGTGGGCCCCAATTACGGAAAACTCTCGCTTTTGGTGAATGACAAACGCGCAAAAATCATTGACCAGTATTCCAGTAAAGCCGCAAGACGTTCAATCACCATCACTAAATCGTTCCTGATCAAGAAAATAACTCTTGTTGCACTCGGGCTAAAGAGTAAAAAGTCAAAATCATCTGCCGTCAACATCGACGCACTTTCATTTACTTCTGCAACCTGTGTCAAAAAGTGCATCACCAACCCTGTGCCGCTCGGTTCCTTTTCAGTTTTCGCCGTTGCATTGAGGCAGTGGTGGGCTACACAGCACGAGCAATAAGTGCTGCATCGCGTACTGCAACCTGAATAGTGCGCGACCCGTTGGCATCACCCACAACATGCACAGGGAACGACGACCCCGCAAGGGCATCGGCAAGTTCACGGTTCGATGAGTTAAACCCACACACCACCACTGTGTCGGCAGGCAAAATGCGCGGACGTTCAGTGCCCACTACCTCCACGTGAACTGCATCTTCTGTAATACGACGCACCGCCGACGTGGGCAAGAACTCAAAGCTGCCGGAAAAGAGCCGCTCTCGTGCCGGCAACACTGTTGCTGGCGGGTACGGAACAGTTGCGCCAATGGTTTCATGCCGAGTCACAAAGGTGACATGTGCTCCGTCCTCCATCAACTTGTCGGCAACAGAAATTGCCTCATATGAACCCGTGTCGTCGAACACCACTGCGTGCTTGCCCACTTTCGCCCGACCACCAAAGCCAAAGACATCCCATGGCGTATACACATGAGCCATATCAATTCCGGGAATGGGTTCCGCAGGCCGTGCTGCTTGAAAGCCATCGCGGCGAGGTGACGACCCTGTTGCAATAATCACTTCATCTGGTTTTTCATCAATGATGATGTCGGGGTCAACAGGTGTTGATAAACGAACATCAACGCCAAGACGCTTCACTTCCTCAGCTAGCCAGCGAGTGATGGCGCCAATGTCGGCTCGATGTGGCGCGGTGGCCGCAATAGCTACTTGCCCACCAAGCGACTTCTGCATTTCAAAGAGCACTACATCGTGTCCACGCAACGCGGCCGTACGTGCGGCTTCCAAGCCTGCTGGTCCACCACCAACAACCACCACCTTTTTACGCACTGCCGATTTCTCGGGCACTTCAAATTGGGTCTTGTGTTCTTGCCCAGCAGCAATATTCACGACGCATGCCATTTTGCCGGTGCTCATGAGCAAGCCCACACAACCCTGACTTGAACCAATACACGGGCGAATTTCTGCTTCCCTGCCGTCACGTGCTTTTGCCACCAGGTACGGGTCGGCAATGAGTGCACGCACCATCGACACCATGTCGGCAATGCCACTGCCCACCACGTGGTCGGCATGGTCGAGGGTCATAATGCGACCCGTCACCATGGTGGGAACAGAAAGTTCACGCGTCACGGCCTCGCTCTTGGGCAACTCATAGCCAAGTGGGTCGTCCATGGTCGATAAGAGCTTGTAGAAGCGGTAGTAACTGCCAAGCGAAACGTCAACAAAGTCGACAAGATGTTCTGAATACTTCGCCACTTGCACCGTGTCGTCGGGGCGCATTCCACCAGGAACTTCCTCATCGGCCGACAAACGAATACCCAACGGGAAGTCGGCACCCACCTCGTTGCGAATGGCTTCCAGAATTTCCACCAAGAACCTGTTGCGGTTTTCAAACGTGCCGCCATATTCATCTTCACGATGATTGGTCGCAGGCGACAAAAACTGCCCCACCAAATAACCATGTGCGGCATGAATTTCAATGCCATCGAGTCCGCCATCTTTGACGCGTCGCGCAGCACGAGCAAAAGAAGCCACAACCTCATCAATCATGCCCTTCGTCATCGGACGCGGCACAACACCCGTACGCGGGTTAGGAATATCACTTGCACTCCATGGTGCGCCGCCGAGAGGATTCACACCTGTTGCACTTCCCCCGTGCCACAACTGCTGAAACACCTTCATGCCATGTGGGCGAATAGACGCCATCAGCTTCTCATAGCCACCCAATACACGATCGTCGTAGACAGGAATATGCGTAGGTGCACTGGGGTGAACACCCGCAATTTCCAAAATGGACAGCGCTACTCCACCCTTTGCGCGCTCTGTGTGGTACGCCATAAATGCATCGCTGGTATCGACCCAACCGGCACCGGTGGAATGGGCTGTGCGCACAATGCGGTTGTGGAGAGTAATGCCACCCACCTTGAGTGGTTGAAAGACATTTTCGTACATTTAGTTACTCCACTTCACGGGTAATACTTCAAAACCTTTGAGCACTGCGGCCTTCACCAATTGGCGTTCACCATTGCTTTGCATATTCGGGAGTCGAGCGAGCATCTCTTGCACTGCAAGTTGTGCCTCCATTCGCGCCAATGGTGCACCCAGGCAATAGTGAATACCCACACCAAAGGCAAAGTGCTTGCGCAGTTGCACGGGGTCGCGTTCCAAACTGAACTCTTCTGGGTTTTCCCACACATTGGGGTCGAGGTTCGCCGAGCCAAAGAGCGCAAGCACCTTGCTGTCGACAGGAATATCGACTCCTTGCATGCACACCGGCTCATCGTTGGTACGAAACAGACCATGCACCGGCGCATCGATACGCAGGCTTTCTTCCACGGCAATTTCAATGAGCGAGGGGTCGGCAATGAGTCGTGCAGCAAGTGCAGGGTCGTCGATGATGCGGCTCATCACGTTGCCAATGAGCAGCGTGGTGGTAGCGCTTCCTGCCACCATTAAGAACTGACAAAAACCCATCACGTCTTCCTGGGTGAGCTTTTGCCCGTCGCGTTCAACAGTAAGCAAGCGAGTCAGCAAGTCATCGGGGGTATTTCCGCCTGCCTCAATGAGAGCAGCACGAGTTTTTACATGTGGCCAAAAGTATTCACCAAAGCTCTTATACGCCTGTGCAGTTACGTCGCCCATGCGACCATCAACCGCCGACACCGCTTCCGCCATAGGCAAAACCCACTGTCGGAATTTTTCAATATCGGCGACAGGGGTGCCGAGTAGCCAACACATAATGGTGAGCGGAATCGGCATTCCCACTCCGCGAATAAGGTCGCCCTCGTTTCCTTCAGATGCTGCGAATTCAGTGACCACGTCTTTAACGAGTGCTTCAATGTCGCCGCGCATCTCTTCAATTGCTGATGGCTTGAAGATCTTGGTAATTGCCAAACGATCGGTCGTGTGCTTCGGAGGGTCAACCGATACCAGCACTCCGCCTCCGTGATACGCAAGGCCCGGGCCAAACTTGCTCTTCCACACATCGCTATCGCGCAATACTGCGGCGACGTCGGCATTTTGTGACACCACGAAAAACGGCGCCGGCAAATCGGCATGAGCAACTGGGCACTGACCACGCAATTGCTCAAAATATTCTGCTGGCCGCTCTTGAAAATCGTGCGAATCTAAACTGAAATCAACAGACATAAGCCCCCTTTGTGCCTGCTTCAACAGTACCGAGCAGACCAAGCCCACCTACTTGTCAGAGAAATAGCCAGCCGTCTCAGCCACACGGGCCAAACACAAAATTTCGTCTAACAACTGAGACGGCACAAGCCCTTCTGACAACCCCTCGTCTCGGCTTGGCATTGCAATAAGCGACTCAATATCTTCCATGAGGCGAGGCATCCGCATGGAATGAGCAAACTGCTGCGCAGCGGCACTTGGTGTAAATGCCGTGCCAGCATGGGTTGCCTTCAACACACCGCACTCCAGTTCATACACAATGTCGCCAGCTTGAATGGTGAGTGACGGCTGTTGGCGCAACATGGTTGCCTGGCGGTGCCGGCGCAAAATGGTGTTAATGGTCTGAATACGATCGCGAATGAGAGCCGCATCTTCAAATTGTCGAGCCGCAGAGTGCGCTTTCATTTTCTCATCGAGCAGTTCTAATACATGTGTCGACTCTTGCCTGAGGTGATCGGCCACTGTCTGCACAATTGCGGCGTAACTCACCGGGTCGGCCGACCCCGAACACGGGCACTGCGCAAGCCCTAGTTGCGCAGCAGAACATACTGGAGCATCGGGTGAGGCAACATAGTTACGCCCCATGCGCACGGTGCAACGCCGCAGTGGCACTACCGATTCAATGGCCTCAATCATTTCCCTCGCCATTTTGCGCGTAGAGATAGGCCCTACTGAAATGCCTTTTGCAGAAGGCACCTTGGTGACCACAAGTCGTGGCCATTCTTCATCGGTGGTCAGGCGCACATAGCAGTACTTCTCACTGCGTGTTCCCACAAAGTTGTACCGCGGCCGCAGTTTTCCAATGAGGCGAATCTCTAAGACCTCGGCAGTTACTGGGTCGGGTGTTTCAATGAAGTGCACACCCTTCACCAACTTCAAAAGTGCGCCCACCTTTTTGCGCGTCTCCCCCGCACCAAAGTAACTGCGCACTCTGCTGCGCAGATTCGTCGCTTTTCCTATGTAGAGGATCTTTCCTGCATCGTCAACAAACATGTACACACCTGGCGTGCGTGGCAGGTCTTGGGTAAGTGACAGCTTTGCCGACTCAGGGTGCGCACTCAACGACGGAAGCATCATTAAGTCATCAAGGGTGACCACGTTGAAGCCAGATGCCCGCTCAATGAGGTAGTGCAAGAGGTCACCTGTAGCAAGCACATCATTAATAGCTCGGTGTGACGGTTGATTTTGCAGTCGCAAACTTGCCGCCAAGGTTGCCAACTTGCAATTAGGAACTTCTGAGCCCACCAAGCGCCGCGCAAGTGAAACTGTGTCAATGACCATGTTGTTCAGCGTTGATCTGCCATCTTCAATGAGTGCTGCATTAATAAAACCCACATCGAATCGCGCGTTATGGGCCACGATTACTGATGTTCCAATGAACTCAAGCAGTTCAGGCAACACTTCTTCTATTGGAGGTGCATTATGCACCATGGTGTCGCTGATGCCGGTCAACAACACAATGTAAGGCGGAATGGCATGCCCAGGGTTAATGAGTGTGTTGAATCGCGCGACTTCTTCGCCCCCCACATACTTCACTGCACCAATTTCCGTAATGCCACCATTCTTGGCTGAAGAGCCAGTGGTCTCAAGGTCGAGGACACAAAAGTAAACGTCTTGCAGGGGCAAACTGAGAAGTTCTTCAACCGCGGCAAGCATCGATGAAACCCTAGCCAAAGGAGCGGATTGGACGCGTACGTATCGCCTTCATACCGATAGCAGCATCAGGAACACGCCACTTTTCCCTATCGAATTCCTGCCCGTCTTTGAAATTCACCGTCCACGCATTGTTGAGGTCATATTCGCTAGAGGTCCAATAGAAACTCTTTCCAAAGTTTCCCAGGCGTGGAGTTGCTGCGCCCAAGTTGCGATACACCAGACGCAGTTCTTCCTTCGATGGCAAGTACCAGTCGTCAAACCCACCAAAGACCAACGTGCTTGCGTACCTTGCTGGGTAATTCCCTGCCCGATACCTCTGCACAATTTTTGAGGTGTTGGATTCCCCCATTCCAAAGGCTTTGGCGAGCACCCGCTGTACTTTTGCCGACGCGCTTGCAGTACCTATATATAGAGGTGTCTGCTTGTCGTTGAAGGTCAGTGGTTTCCAAGGAATACCTGCCACTTCAGTTTCTACCGGACCCACTTCAAAATATCTGTCGCCACTACTCCGTGGCCCCGCATCGTAAAAGACAATCCCTCCCGCCGGGCCAGTATCGCCCACGGCACACGGCCCCTCATTGGTACAAGAACTTCCCGTTAGTGAAATGGTTGAGGCAGCGGGCTTCACTCCTACACCCGCAGGGAACGACCTCATTGCAACCACATGAAACGGTAACGACGGGAAACTCGAGCCAACATGAACTTGACTCTTGCGTAACTGCTTATTGCCGTTGCTCTGCCCCACTTTGTTTTCATCGGTGAATTGCGTGCCGTCTTGAAAGAGTTGATACCACGCATACTTCGCCGAGTTCTCAGACGACGTCCAGTACGGCATCGGCAATACTTTTGGCGCGCCCACAGTGACGCTCGCGTTATAGACCACATCAAGTTCGTCACGTGAGGGAAGAAACCAATCACTCTTTCCATTCGCCGAGTAATCATCTACAAACTTCGCTGCGTATTTACCTTCACCATTTTGCATAACAATCGCCGCGGTATTTTCACGACCCCACCCAATGCCTTGTCGTAAAATATTTTCACTAGCGAAGACCGGTTCCGTTGTTTTGAGCGACCATGGCAATCCGCGCCCTTTAGTGATGGGTAAAG
>ENA-OUVC01000266-OUVC01000266.1-marine-metagenome-genome-assembly--contig:-NODE-266-length-36474-cov-4.623925_pt1 | contig 36474 bp, 25 predicted proteins | sample MGYA00248622_ERZ508571 | MGnify/ENA primary metagenome ERZ508571 (study PRJEB26236, sample SAMN06267175) | marine metagenome | isolation source: Columbia River Estuary | place: USA:Columbia River Estuary... | reverse complement strand
AATCATGGAAAAATTATTTAATGCAACATTTTTCCAATCCTCACCATAATCATTTTTAAATTGTGTCGTAATCCCACTGGTATTTTTTAAATCCCATTTTTTGTCAATGTACACATCAACACCTTTAGAATTAGATAATGTTGGTAATATTTTATTATTGTATTTCTTATCATAATTTTAGGAGATAATTGATTAGACCAAAAATATTAATTTAAATTCAATAAAATAAGCATGGTGAAAATAGCTGTATTTGATTTTGATGGAACTATCTATACAAAAGATTCTTTGATAGAATTTTGCAAATTCATTTACAAAAAGCATCCGCTGAGATTACGCTATTTATTCATTCAGTTTTTTGCCTTAGTGGCCCACAAGTTAACAATAATCAGCACCACTCAGTTTAAGGAGCGCTTTTTAATTTATCTGAAAGGAATTCCTAAGGAGCAATTGCTGGAATATGTAAAGGATTTCTGGAAAACCGAAACTGTGAATTTTAATGCGGAGGTGATGCAACTGATTGCTTCCATCCAAAAAGAAAACATAGCGCTTATAGCCGTGACAGCTTCTCCCGATTTTATGTTCACCCTGCTGCCTCAGGATTTAGGATTTTCAAAATGGATTTCCACCAAAACAAGCTATCAGGAGGGAAAATATAAAATAGTTGGCGAAAATTGTCGCGCCGGCGAAAAATTGACCCGACTTCAACAGGAATTTACCGGCGGATTTGTAATGGAATATGCCGTATCCGATAATCATGATGACGATATACTTTTGCAAAACGCAAGAAAAAGCTTTAAAATTACCCATAGAAAATTACAGTGTGTATGATAGAAAAAATTAAAACCAAAACATTGGTCAATTTTTTAAAGGCAAAAGATCCTGATGCTAAGTTTGTCGACAAATTAAAAATTGTTTACCGTCCGTACATCTGTCCTTTTGATGATTTATTAATGGAAATTGAACCCGGAAAAAGCGTGTTTGATGTAGGTTGTGGCTCAGGCCAGTTCGCGCTCCTGATCGCAGAATTCTGCAAACCCTCTAAAATTAAGGGCATAGAAATTTCCGAAGAACTGATTAAAAATGCAAGAGAACTTTTGAAAGACTATTCTGCTTCCGTACAAATTCAGTTTGAAAAGTATAAAGGAGATGATATTCCTGTGGATATCGCTCAATATGACTATGTTACCATGGTGGATGTAGGCCATCATATTCCTAAAAAATTGCAGGAAGATTTTTTTGCCCAGTTGTACAGCAAAATGAGAAAAGGCAGCACCTTTATTTACAAGGACATCAATGCAGCATCTCCACTGGTACTGGCCAATAAAATGCACGATTTGGTTTTTGCACGGGAAATCGGCAATGAACTGAGTGCTTCCAAAACCCGTGATATATTTAAAAATATGGGCTTTTCTATTGAGCGAACATCTAAAAAAACTATGTTTTGTTATCCGCATTTTACTATCATTGCAAAAAAAGTAATATGAAAAAAATGATGCGCCCGCTACTTTATACATTATCAAGTTTTTTATTGGTATTAATAATATTATTTTCCGTGTATGCACAAAGGGATATCCCTGTTGAAAAATTAAAACTTAAGTACGCCCAAAGTCCCTCCAAATTTTTACCATTGATGGGCATGCAGGTACATTATCGTGACGAAGGTAATCCCAATGATCCTTCGCCATTAATTTTGATACATGGTACTTCCTCCTCTTTGAATACCTGGGACAGTGTTGTTAAAATAATAGTATCCAATCCAAAAAATAAAAAGCGCATCATACGTTTTGACTTACCTGCTTTTGGATTAACGGGGCCTAATCCGGAGAATGATTATGCTAGTCCTTATTATACCAATTTTGTAGATTCTTTTTTGAATATGTTACAAATAAAAAAATGTACGATTGCAGGAAATTCACTGGGTGGCGGTATCGCTTGGCAATATGCAGTAGCGCATCCCGAAAAGGCAAACAAACTAATTTTATTAGATGCAAGCGGCTATCCTCAAAAAAATGAAAAGGGAAGTTTGGGTTTTAAAATTGCCAGCTTACCCATCATCAATAATTTGCTTTTATTTATTACACCAAAATCCTTGGTTAAGAAAAGTTTGGAAACCGTATTTTACGATAAATCATTTGTAACAGAGGCTACCGTGACCAGGTACCATGAGTTATTACTAAGTGCAGGTAACAGACGTGCCACTTTATCCCTATTTAAAAGCAGAAGACCTTTAAATCCGAATGAAATAAAATCAATTCAACAAACAAGCCTTATTATCTGGGGCGAGCAGGACCAACTGATTTCAGTGGACAACGCTTATCTATTCAAACAAGATATTAAAAACAGTCAATTGTTTATTTTGCCGAATGTTGGCCACATTCCTATGGAGGAATCTTATATAAAGGTCGCAAATGCAATACAAAGCTTTATAAATCAATAAAAGCCGTTGATTTTAAATAAAGTGTCGTTAAATTTACTTCGTGTTAATATATTAAATACAACATTAATATATTAATTTGAAAAGCGTTTGTATATTGTACTATTATATTTGGGATAAATAAAGTTTATGCAACAACTGGCATTTGAAATGAAATTAATGAAGGGGTATGAAGTAGAATACCAAAGAAGGCATAGCGCCATATGGCCCGAACTGCTTGAATTACTTAAATCAAACGGTATTAGCGAATATCACATCTACTTAAATGAGCAAAATTTAAGTTTATTTGGGGTATTAAAAATTACAGACCCAATGAATTTGGATGAATTACCTAATCACCCAATAATGAAAAAATGGTGGGCTTATATGAAAGATATCATGGAAACCAATGCCGACAATTCTCCAGTTGCCATTCCTTTAACGAATGTTTTTTATCTGTCCTAAGCAAAAATTTTATTCAAACTTTAACCAGTCAATACTAAATAAATTTTTATTAGTTTCTCCTTTAAAAACTAAATATAAATTTTGTAGGCCTTCGGTATTTTGTAATCGACATTTATAAATAAAATAATCTTTAGAAGACTCAAGCGGTATATCAATAATACCTAAAACTGATCCCGTAGGGCTGTCTTTTCTAACTTCTATTCGACCCCCTAAATGAGGATTGATTTTAAAAAGTAGGGTTGCATTTTTTTTGATATTTCTTACATTAGGGTAGTACAAATACCCATTATTTAAGCAGCTTTTAACTTCAAAACCAGTGGCATTTTCGCCTTTTTTTATTTTCTCGCCAGCCATATACCATTCAGCTTCAATATTATCCCAATTAGCATCATATTGACCCACCCCATTTGCAAAATGCTTTGATAATAATACCGTGTCATCAACCATTGAGCCATCATCTTTGTAATGTAAATACGTTAAATAAGATTCTCGATAATAGGCTACTTCCTTTCCTAAATGGAACTTGCACCAGGTATGAAACCATTGGTTATTCCACATAAAATAATTACCATGTGCTTGTTGTGTTAATCCAAATTTACCAAATCCAGAATTACCTCTTCTTATATATGGACCATAAATATTAGTTGAAGTTGCATAGTGCGAACCTGCTGATAAATAATAAACGCCATTGTATTTATGTAAATTGGGTTTATCGTTAGCAGATAAAACATCTTCCGTTCCGGTAAATACTATTTTTCTTGGCGATTCCGCCAATGAAATCATATCCTCATTCAGCTTTGCAATATAATATCCTAATTTAGGATCATCATCTCGATGATGTCCAAATGCGATATACGCAGTTTTTTGAATATCATCATCCATTAATATAGTAGGGTCATATTCCTTTGAGGTTGTCAGCCCTGTATCTAAAAGTGGCTTCCCTAAAGCATCTTTGAAAGGCCCAATTGGACTTTCCGAAACCATTACCCCAGTTGAAATATTTTTATTTGAAAAATAAAAATAATATTTACCATTACGCCAACCCATATCAGTAGCCCAGCAATCAGCGGATTTACCCATATAAGTTTCAGTAGGCAAAATTGTTCTTTCATGTTTCCAATGAAGTAGGTCATTCGTAGACCATATATGCCAATCAGGCATTATAAATCGCCCTTTAGCGAGTGAATCTAAGTCACGTGTACTGTATAAATAGGGTTTGCCATTAAAAATAAAGATATGCGGATCTGCCATTCCAACATAAGGAACTATTGGGTTCCCATTTTGATAGCCATTATCAAAAGTTTGTTTTTGTGCATTGCTATTAATTACTATACTAAAAATGATGATGCAATTAATTAAATAAAAATATCTTTTCATGATTTTAAATTAACATTAAAATATTTGAGAGGCTATCTAGTAATTTTATTTACTTAATTCAATGGTATGTTTGCCACCTAAAAGATGATTAATTTTGTATGCACCATCAACGAATGGTAGGTTCATTTTTTTGCCATCTACCTTAAGTGTAGTATTTGAATAATTGGACCGAATGTCAAACATCGCAACAGTTCCACTAGGTATGGATAATTGATAAACTTCCTTATCTGCATCATGGCGATAATCAATCGTAACTTCGCCTTTTATTAAATTCGTTTTCAGCTTTGCAAACTGCAAATTGGCTAATTGTGGTTTTATTGAAATGGTGTCAGCCCCTGGGCTTAACGGTTCTACACCCATTAATTTTCTAACGATGATATTTGCTGGCGCAGCTCCCCAAGCATGATTTAAATCAAGGTTGGGCTTATATATTTTATCCCAGGCTTCCATCGAAATGGTCGACCCTGTCTTAATCATATTATACCAGCTTCTTTGATCAGTTGCCGTTAATAATTCAAGCGCATATTTTGCTTCACCTGCATCATATAGTGCATCTAATAAAAATTGTGACCCATAAACACTACAAGCCATTTTTTTTGACTTAATATATGTTATCACTGAAGCCATATTCTGTTTAGATACCAATCCAAAGGCGAGCGCGAACATATTTCCATGTAATGAAACATGCGTTGTTGTATCACCATCTTTAACTAAACCAGTAGCTGGGTCAACAAATATTTTTTGAAAGGACTCATACGCCTGTTTGGCCTTTTGACTATATAATTGGGCATCAGCGTTATTGCCAACAAGCAAAGCCATTTGGCTCATTAATAATAAATTTTTATAATAAAAAGCATTTACTACTGTATTATAATTACAAAACACAAATCCATCTCTTTCTACGAGTGGCCAATCCACAATATCTTTTAAATCTTGCTTACCATCAAATGCTTTGGTAATATGGATGGTTTCCAAAAATTCTTTGGTTTGTTTTTGTTCAAGTGTACTAATAAGGCCATCTTTTCTGGCGAGTGGCATTAATATTTTTTGTTGAAGCTCCCTATAGTATTTTTGAATAAAGCTTTTATCGCCAGTATATATATAATCATTCCAGGCCATCAATACATTTTGCAAACTCCATTCAGTAGGCCAAGTTGGATGAAAAATTAAATAGGCCATACTTCTTCTAGCAATATTGTATTCGGCATCTACTGCATAATGTGATAATTGATTAATCAAGGCATCCGCTTCATATGGAATCCGTTCCCGATCACCATCAACATAAAATCCAGAAAAACTAGTTGCCTTAATTGAGTATTTACATAATTCCCATACCTTATTCAATACAGTATCGCTAGAAACAAAATCAGCTGCATCATTGTTAAATGGATAAAAAATAATTTTTCGTTGTATCGACGAAGCATTCAAACTGCCAGCAAAGCCGGAAATTCGAACATACCTAAAAGGGAATACTTCCCCTATATAGGCTGGCATTTGAATTGGATTACGGCTATTCCTTTTAACATCAATAGGCCATTTTATGGTATAATTTTGTTCTCCTTTTTGAACATATAGCCCTATTTTTTTATATCGAATATTGGGACTAGATTTTAAAAAATCACCTGAATTTGTCAATGCTTCGGCAACTTCAATGTATATACTATCTGATTTGTCACTATTTAAATGTAATTGCAATTGACTAAAAGCATCCTTACCAAAATCAATAAAATAATCGCCATTTTTTAGGTTTATAAATTTTGAAGGGGACTGTATCTCTGCAGCCAATGGTGCATGTGCACCAAAATTTACTGTATCGGTGGCTGCTAAATAAAATGCGATAGGTTGAGAAAATGAAGTTGCTACTCCTAATTCATCCCACTGCTGGACTTTCCAATAATATACATTCCCAGTCGCTAAGGGCTTGCCTTCAAATACGACAGGATGCTTGCTCCCTAATTGTTTTTTTGAATCCCAAATATCTCCAATATTACTATTTAAATTTTGCAAGTTGGAAGCGACTAAAACGCGCCAAGCGGTCACTTTAGTAATATTTTTTGCATTTAACCAATCAAAATGAGGCTGCGTATTAAATACATTTGCAAACTGATAATTAGCATTGTTTACTATGTCTTGTGAAAGTGAAATATTTACTGATACGCCACTAGTACTAATTACCCCTGTATTTAATAAAAGGTCGGTTCGCAATTTTGTTGGCGAAAAATTATTTTGACAATAAGAATTAGAAACAAATAAATAAGTAAGAATAACAATGATTACTTTTTTCATATGATAGCCCTTTAAAAATTTAATTGTTCGTTGGTATACTTAAGGCATGAGTAAGACAATAGCACTTTATTTCTTTGTTGAAATAAAGTGATGCTTACTTAATTTTGGTACTAAGTTATTCTCAATACCAATAGTTTAAGTTTTAAAGCGTATAACGCAATATGCTTATAACAGCAGTTCCAGCAGCATTAATTGAATTAACAAAAATATATGCTCTGTACTTTTTATCTGTTGTTTCAACCCAAACACCCGATTCGGCTCTAAGTCCTAGCGCGTAATTAGGCATATCTACCATATCTAATTGCTGAAAATCAATATCATCAATATAAATACCAAACTGAAGATTTGCTAAATTACGATCCTGTAAACCAAATACCTTTCTCAATTTTGTACTTCTGTTGACACCTGTTGGAAGTGTCACCCCAGGAAGATATGCAGCATCCGATGCTGGTGATACTAATGCATGCGTAAAAGTGGTAGGCGCCGCTCTATACAAATAAACCAAATCAATCTTTCCGGCATTCGTAGCAGCTGCAGCTGCATTATACACCTTCATATCCTCAATTGAAATATAGGCGTTCGCACCGTTGGATACCGCTAAATTTTTCACAATATTCATCTTAGAAATAGTATAAGGGCCCATTTTATAAGAGGCTGTTTTACCATCACTACTATTTACTGTAAAAGTAAATGAAACTGATTTTCCGCGTGCTTCCTCAGGAATTACATAATAATATCTCAATGTAGCAGCACTTGTGTCAACAGTGAAATTCATTTTTGTTAACTTATCGGTATTCGATGATGGCGAACCCACTACAATTGGCACATCAACACCACTTGTATTTGTATAAAATGATCTATGCTCTAAGAAGGTGCCTGTAGCGCCTGCATAATTTGCTTCCACTTGTGCCGAAACTAATTTGCCATTTAACTTTGGCAAAGCCATAGCATAAGCAAATTCCAATGGCAAGCCAACAATACTAGGCCCAATGGTTCTTTTGATACAATCATTGGTCAGTTGTGCTACTGGATCTGGTATGGTATACTCCTGTTTTGTACATGCCAACAAGGATGTCAACATTATTAAAATCAGTACAGGAAATTGAATTTTTTTATTACGCATCGCAAATATTTTTATTGGAGATTTTATTAAAACTTAATATTGAGTGTATAGGGTTTTCTTATTTTTCTGTTCCCTGAAACAACGGTATAAATTTTAGGGCTAGTCAAATTAGACAGGTCTGTTTTACCAATAATTTTCGGGTCCAATTTACAATCTGTCGCCAACGAAAACTGCGGATACACATTCTTAAGATCAGTTCCTGGGTTTACGGTAACACTGATGGTTTGTGCAATCGTATCAATCACTGCAGTCGCTGCTCTCACGGTTACAAAGTCGGAACCTAGCAACTCAAAATTACTCACAAAACATTCTTGTCTAAATGTAATTAAAAGTCCGTCTTCATCTACTGGGCTATCCTTTTTACATGAAATAATGATGACCGACATCATCAAAATTGAAAGGGTTATTTTTAAAAATTTTGCCATTACTTATTGTTTTATTAATAATAGAACTTGAATTTTATCTCCAAGGTATATTTTGAGTTAAATTAGGATTACGGTCGCGTTCTCCTGATGGTATTCTAAAGATATAAGCTTGTTTGTAAGTTAAATCGTTAGCGTTTAAATAAAATCTTTCTCTGTCAGCGCCATAAGTGTCTTGTCTCCATACCCCAATGCCACCTGGTGCACCCCATACTCTTTCAATTGCTCTCCAGCGTCTAAGATCAAACCCGCGAAAACCTTCAGCCACTAATTCAATAATTCTTTCTTGCTCAATGGCATCAAAAAATAATTGTTTATTGGCATATTTTGCAGCTTGTAATGCAGGAAGCGCACCACGTGCGCGAACTTTATTTACTACAGCAACTGCGTCAGCTAGTGGACCGCTAACTTCATTGCTTGCTTCAGCATACATTAAATATACATCAGCTAATCGCATCACAGGATATGCATAATCACCCTCACTTCTTCCAAGTCCTTCATAGTTTCTAACAAATTTTCTGAATACATAACCCGAGTTAGTACCATCTGTATTATAGGTTATATAATTTACGCCACCAAGGGTCACATTTGCTGCCCATGTATTATAAATATAAGGTGAAAGTCCAGTCGATTTTAATGCAGTTAAACCAATAGCCATTTCATAGTCCCACATGATGGTTGATTTCATTCTGTAATCTCTATTTGCATAGGAATTAGGATTCACTGCTGAATTTAAAGTAGTTCTTGCTGTTGTATTTGTTACAGGATTCATTTGAACCAACTTAGGTGCAAAATCACCTGTAGTGGTCAATTGGTATCTATTGGCGATTTCATATCTTGGTGAAACCCAACATTGTGAACCTTCAATAGTACGTCCAGAAAAATCACGCATCAATTCCTCGCCTTGTGATGGATTTGTAGGCGTACCAGAATGTGTGAAAACCATGAGCATTTCTGGATTACCATTTGCTTTAGGCGTAAATAATTCAAAATAGTTTGGAAGTATATCCGCTTTACCTAATGCATCTATTTGTCCTGGATCGCCATTTTTATAAAGTGTTAAACCAAAATCATTGATGACTGATTTAAAATCAGCTGCTGCAGCAGCAAAAGCAGTTGTTGCTTCCCCTGCGTTTTGCGTAAAGCCTTCTAATTCTGGCCAACCATTTTTCTTCCAACTTCCCCAATATAAATTTAGTTTGCCACGGAAGGCTAATGCAGCTGGTTTCCCAGCGCGACCAAGTGCAGCAGCTTTATTTGGTAACTTGGCTATAGCATAGTTGAAATCGGCCATTATAGAATCCTTCACTTGCCCAATTGGCATTCTAGATAAAGCAGTAACCTCACTATTATCATAAATAATTTTACTTATATAAGGAACATCGCCCCACATTGAAATTAATCTGAAATAAGTCATACCTCTTAGTAATCTTGCCTCTGCAATAATACTTTCTAAGGATGCCAATTTAGCACCTGTTGCAGTAGGTAACATTTTATTAGTAATGTTTTCAATAACATAGTTTGATCTGTTAACACTGCCATATAAATAACTAAAGTATTTATCAAAGCTACTACCATAACCACTAGGCGAATAAGTGCCTGCTTGATAGGCATCGCCTCTTAAAATTTGACCGGAAGTTCCGCTGTTTCCTCTTACTCTAGTAAATTCGCCAGTTTGGCCATCAAAATAATAATCACGATCAAATACTGCTCTAGCAGAAGCGTAAGCAGCCATAAGTGCAATAGTTGCATCTTCATCTGTCTTCCAAAAATTTTCTGAAGCTAATAAGTCAGTTGGTGTTAGATCAAGCAGCTCCTTTTTACAAGAAGTTGGTAATATGAGCACCCCCATTAAGAGGATTGCCATAGTTATTTTTGTAGTATTAGTTAGAATTTTCATCATAATAATATTTTAGAAACTTAAGTTAATGGCCAATGAATAAGATTTATTGATTGGATAGACATTGTTGTCATCACCTAACTTTTCAGGATCCAATCCTCTAAAGGAAGTAAGGGTCCCAATATTTTCGGCAGAGCCTACAATTCTCAACTTCGTTACGCCCATTCTATTTAATAATTTAGAAGGCACTGTGTAACCAAGTTGTATATTTTTTATACGTACGAAGCTCATGTCGTCCAACCAATAGGTTGTTGCGAATCTATTATTACCACTTCCCCCCAATCTTGGCCAACTCCCTCCTCTGTTATCCCATGACCATGGATTTGTCCAATGCTCCCATGATGCAGCATATCGCGCATTATTAAAATTGGTATTGTTGTAAATATTTTGCCAATAATCTTTTCTGCCTGTTGACCCTTGTAAGAAGATTGTAAAATCTAAGGCTTTATAAGCTAAAAATGTGTTGAATGAAAAAGTAGTGGTTGGTCTTTCATTTTGCATATTGGCATACGCCTTTCTATCATCTGCTGTAATTCTTCCATCACCATTTAAATCTTTCATAATTAAATCTCCAGGCGCAATACCTTGTGGCGTGTTGCTATATACATCAGACCATGATTGTGCGATTCCTTTGTCTTGATAAGAATATACAAACTGGTAAGGCATATCAAGGAATACATTACCTCTTAATAATAAAGTGTTCCAGCTTTCAAGATTCGTATTATTATATGCACCATTAAAATTAAATGAATACTGTAATTTGCCAATTCTATCTTTCCATGTCAAATCCATTTCAATACCCCTGTTTCTTAAATTTCCAATATTGGTTCTTGGAGGCGGATTGTATGCATAAGTTAAGAATGTAGAAAATTCTGAAGGCCTATTCATACCTGTTGTTAAACGATCATAAAAATCAATCGCCGCTGTTAAGCGATTTTGCATAAACCCAAGATCAAGTCCAATATTCAAAACTGTAGTCACCTCCCATGTAAGGTCCCTATTGATCATTTTGCTATTAGCAAAACCTTTTTGAACACTGCTACCAGTAACATAATTCAAGTTGGTAAGCGTTTCCAATTGCTCATATTTTCCTACACCACTATTATTACCTAAACTTCCATAGGAGGCTCTAAGCTTACCACTATTAAGAAACTTGTCTGTATATTTTTGAACAAATGCCTCTTCTGTGAATTTCCAACCCAATGCAACGGAAGGAAAAAATCCAAAACGACTTTCTGGAAGGAACTTTGAAGATCCATCCACCCTTACGTTTGCTTCAAACAGGTATTTATTGTAGCCAGTATAATTAAAGCGACCAATATAAGATTGTAAACCCTCTTTGTTAGAGTTACCGCTTGTTGATTGAATATCTGTAAGCGCAGCATTCACCTCCGTTAAACTTGGATGTAATCGGTCGTTTCTTGAACTTCCTTGAGAGCGCGCGAACCAATACTCCTCACTATAAACAAACAAAGCAGAAATATCATGATTCGTTCTAATCTTTGTTGCATAGTTCAAGCGACCATTTAACATTGTTTTGTACCCTGTACTTGTAGAATTGGAAATACCAGCATTATTTCCAACATAGGTCCTGCTTCCAAATGATGCTGTTTGAAAATTATACGCTTGATTTGGCATAGGTGCACTCCAAGAAAATTGGTTATAGTAATTCAATGCATAATCAATTGTTGCAGTTAATCCTTTGATAGGTGACCAGTCATAAAACATTTGCGTATTCACCTCTTGCCTATTATTTTGAGATGGATTGTTGATGTATAATGTATAAGGGTTATACGCTTGCGGATCTTCACCATAAGCCATTACACCACCATAATATCCTGTTTTTGGATCGTAAGGTAATATACCGGAAATGGCATATTGCATATCATTACCAGCGGTATTAGATGCATCCGGATCATTAAATCCTTCTGATAAGCCATACCTGAAATTTGACCAGTTTCCGTTAAAACGAAATCCAACATTCATATTACTTTTGACCTTCGCATCAAAATTAAAACGCGCGTTATATTGTTTGTAGTCATTATTTATTTGTAATCCTTTTTCATCTTTTAAACCAGCTGAAATATAAAAATTTGAATTTTCACCACCACCCGTTGCAGAAAGGTTATAGTTATTAAACATACCTGGACGTAATATAATGTCCCAAATATCCGTATTAGGAAACCGCACAGGATCAATCATGCTTTTTGCCATCCATTCATCCACAGTTCCTAATTTGAAAAGTTGGTTTCCTTGTAATGTATTTACTGCGGCCCTTTGCTGTTGCAATGTCAAGGCCCTAGAATAATCATTCATAAAGTCCAATCCTTTCGTAGGGGCGACTACTGAATTATTACTTGTGAAGTTTAATGAAGTTTTTTTAGCGCCTTTTCCAGTACGCGTGGTAATAAGAATAACGCCATTCGCTGCCCTTGATCCATATACAGAAGCCGATGTGGCATCTTTTAATACTGATATAGTTTCAACATCATTGATATTAACTCTATTGATGTCGACATCTGGCATTCCATCCACTACAATCAATGGGCTCGCATTGTTAACCGTACCCAAACCTCTGATAATTAAACTTGCTTCGTTATTACCGGCCATACCTGATGACTGAATTGCTTGTAAACCTGGAACCAATCCAGATAATGCAGCAGAAACATTCGGTAATGCACGACTCGTTAATTTTTCATCCACATTTACTTGTGAAACGGCGCCCACTAAGTTTACTTTTCTTTGGCGTCCAAAACCTACGACAACTACTTCATTAAGCTCAGATGTTTTAGACTTAAGTACAATTACATATTCGTTCTTTGCATCCACTTTTAAAGTGTACTCCTCACGTCCAGTTGCTGTGAAAAGGATTTCATCTCCAATAGCTGCATTGATTTTAAAACTTCCTTTCGCATCTGTGCTTGTTCCTACTGAAGTTTTTTTAATCACTACCGAAATATTGGAAAGCAATTCACCTGCATCGTCCTTAACCACACCTGTGATGGATTTTTGTTGCCCAAAGGACAATGTTGGAATAAGCAAGCATAAAAATAATGCGGACGGGAAGATTCGTTTCAGCCCAGTCCGAAGACAACTAAACATGTGCATAAGCAATTGTATTATGTGTGTTTCTTATAGAAATCGTAAAGCAGTAGCAATATCGTCTTGCAAAGTACTATGTTTATTTTTACAAAAAACTAATATTTTGATCTTGTTAATTAAAAAAATGACACAATTTTTAATAAAAAATTCATAGTACTATTTATTAAAATATATTGGGTTCATTATAGTCCATCCAGTTTCACCATCCAACGGTATTTGCATTGGATTACAAATCTCAAGCCAATAAATATTGCGAGGTTCATTTGCAAGCGCAGTCATATCTGCGGAAAAATTTATTCCAACATACTCATAATACCCAAATTCAAACCATTGATTATCAATTTTTTGTATAAATATATTAAAATTTCTTAAATTATATTTTTGCAACAGATCTCTAACTCCTGGGTGATCATCCGCATGTAATTTTAAATATGCCTCTACATGTTCCGGCCTTAATTTAATTAACATGCCTACTCGCTTAACAACAACTTCTTCATTACTTTTTTTTTGCATATTTGTAAAATGATTTTATTTATTGCTTAAATATATTCGTTTAACATTTCCGCCCATAATCGCTGATTGTTCAAACAAAGACAAAGAGGAAATAAAAGATTTAATGGTATCAACCCATTTCGTATAATTACTTTGTATTAAACAAACTGGCCAATCAGAACCAAACATTAATCTATCTGGACCAAATGCTTCTAATACAATATCAAAATAGGGTTGTAATAACGATGTATCCCATTTGCCATCAATCACTTCGGTTACCATTCCAGATAATTTACAAGTTACATTTTCACGAGCTGCTAATTGCTTTATATTTTCTGCCCAATTATGATCAAATTTACTATGTGAGATACGCGGTTTTGCGATGTGGTCAATCACCATATTTATTTCAGGATGCTGATCAACAAATTTAATTGTCTGTGGCAAATGCTTCTCAAAAATCAATATATCATAGCACAATGAATGATTTTTTAAACACTTAATACCATTATTAAAATCTTTTCGAAGTATAAATAAGTCATCGGGTTCGTCGTGAATAACATGGCGAAATCCTACAATATTTTTTTCAGCAGCATATTTCTCAACAACTCCTTCAACATCTGTTTCACATAATGGAACCCATCCAACAACTCCTTTAATAATAGAATTATTACTTGCTAATCCTAATAAAAAATTTGTTTCCGCTATAGTTTGCCTAGCCTGAACAGCGATACTGCCATCTAAATTATTTTCTTTTAATAATGGCTGCAAGTCATTTGGCAAAAAGTTTTTTTTAATGGCGTTGTGCACTTCACCCATCCACACATAATCTACCTCATTATATTGCCAAAAGTGTTGGTGACTATCTATTTTCATGATTTAATAATTCCAATTTTGATTTGAAATAGGTGCAAGTATATCAAGTACCTCTTGTAATAATTTATTGTCTACTGGTTCATTGCTCCATTGTATATTTTGATTAACTGCAGTAGGATTTGCGCTACTAAACATGGTAGATACAATGTCTTTATTTTGTGTGGAAAACTGTATGGCTAATTTAGATATATCTGAGCCACAACGACTACAGTGTTCTGCAACTTTAGTAAAAATAGCTCTTTGGTCTTTTGTTGAAGGATGCCAGTCTGGAGCCCCTCTATTCGTAAGTGATCCAGAAGCAAATGGTGAAGCATTGATAAGCCCAATATTTTTTTCCTTTGCCTTTGCTAGTAAAGATAAAAAACGTGTATCGTTAAGGCAATATATATTATGTGTCAAGCCAACATCAATAATCCCCTCATCGATTACTTGTTCCCAAAGATCAACTGGATAAAACCCCAAACCTACCGAACCAATGCTACCAATTGACTTTAAATATTGCAAGGTTTCAATCCCTTCTTTCAAAGCCCATTCAGTATGTTCCCGGTTATTATATTCAATGTCATGTAAATATATAATATCAAAATAATCAACGCCGATGCGAGATGCGCTTTCATCAATTGATCTCATGATTGCATCATAACTATAGTCGAATGTATCAACCCCATACCCACCTGGTGCTGTATTTTTGCCAACCTTTGTTGAAATAAAATAACTGCTTCGAGGAATATTGCGAAGTGCCTTCCCTAAAACTGTTTCAGCTTTAGTAGCTCCATATGCAGGGGCAACATCTATATAATTAATACCAACCTGAAGTGCGGTCTGCACTGCTTCAATAGCATGCATTTCATTGATGTCATGAAAAACACCGCCAAGTGATGATGCCCCAAAACTTATATTAGACACCTCTAATCCCGTATTTCCTAATTTGCTGTATCTCATAATTCAATTTGAACTTTCATAACATTATCTTTTTCTAATGCACATTCCATTGCTTTCGGAATTTCATTAAAACTAAAAGTATGTGTAACAATGCCATCTAAATTAATAATACCTGCAGCCACCATTTTCATTGCTTCTTCAAAAACATTCGCAAATCGAAATGACCCGAATAATTTGAGTTCTTTGTTCATTATTAAATTACCAGGGATAGAAAAATTACTTGGCAATGTACCCACTAAAACTACTGAACCACCTCTTCTTGTATTTTGAATTGCATCTGCCAAAGCATTAGGAGACCCCGATGCTTCAAAAACAACATCAAAACTATTTAAATGCCCCCAAGCATTTTCATCAATTGGATTTACTACTTTACTAGCGCCACTTTTAAGTGAAAATGCGCGCGCAAAATCATTGACATCACTCACCGTTACATCAAATGCACCGAAAGCTTTTACAACACGTAAAATTAATTGCCCAATAGGTCCTCCGCCAGTTATAAGTATGGAGTTTCCAGCTATCTGTTTTACCTGCTTTACTGCATGCATTGCAACACATAAGGGCTCAAGTAAAGAAGCTTGTGCTAAACTTATGCCAATAGGTAAACGATAACAATTTGAACTTGGGGCAACTAAAAATTGACCCATTGATCCATCAATATGTGGCTCACAACTTGCTGATCCAAAATAGCGCATAGACAAACAAAGATTATAATGCCCACTTTTACAATGTTTACAAGTGCAACAAGGCATAGACGGATCTACAGCAACCTCATCACCAACTTTGAAATTTTTTACATTAGCTCCTAATTGATGAACCACGCCAGCAAACTCATGCCCTAGTGCAAATGGTTGTTTAGGAAAAAAATTACCACAATAACCATGTTGAAAGTAATGAATATCGGAACCGCAAATACCTGTGAACTTTGGCTTGATTAGTATTTCTTCAGGACCAGGCTCAGGAATCAACTTTTCTGATAACCGGATATCTTTTGAACCATATAATAAATAAGTTTGCATACTATTTTAATATTTGATTTTACTTTTTACTGCTTTGCTATTTCCGAAACATTTTCAAAAACACGTATAGAATAAACTTGGGCGCGCTCAATGCCATTCGAAGAAACACACTCAAGTGTTATAGATAATACATTATTTAGATTGCAATCGTGATAACAATTACGTTGAAAATTATTTAAAGATGCTGCAACAACTACCACTGATTTATCTAAAAGTTTTGCAATAATTCTATATTCTTTTATAATACTTGGAATTGTATTCACTGTATACCCCTGCCAACTTTGTCCAAAATGAAAGTAAAGTGATGAATCAAATATCAATTGAATACCTTTTATGTTACGTGGTGTATTCCAAGAAAGGCTAATCCATTCTGGCTGAGCAAATGATGTTTTTGCAGATACCCAAAGATTAGGAATATTGGTTGGGCGACTATGCGAATTTGTTACCATTTTTGGATCATAACTTGGCTGTAATGGGTATACACGACATGCAAAAGAGAAGCCAAGGAATCTGCTTAAGTTTAAAAATTTGTATGCAACATCATTCCATGTAGGTATTAATACTTTTGCACCATCAGCATCATTTGCTTTTTTTTGCCCAATAGTCAATGACCGGAATGTCCAATTGGAATAAGGATTTGGGCGAATTGCATCTTCCGGTGTTGGGTAATAGCGAAGCCGACCTGAAGGAGATTCAATAACGTGAACGGCTATTTTTGAATTTTTTTTCAAAATAAGAAAATGCCAGCCGGGTTGTTTTACTTCACATGAAATAGGTAAAGTAATCCACTGATTTTGACCAGGATTTAATTCAAGACTTTTTTTAACCATTTCCTTTTCAGGATAAGTAGAACCATTTGTTGGCCCCTGGGAAAAAGTATAGCTTAATTGTGTTTTTTCAAAAACATCTAACTTCAACTCTAGATAATCTACACGATCTGTTATAATAGCCAACATTTGCATTCGATCACTTGTAAGTGGATCCGTACCCCATGATTCTATTTCATCATGATCCGAGTATACGGAAGATGCAGATACCATAGCCTCCTGGGAGATGTCATTTGGAAGTAAGGTGGGAAACAAATGAATATGGTGATCGGCCTTTACTAAATTATGTTGAATATTTTTGACATGTTCTTTTTGGATAAGTTCACGTGGAGTATATCCATTTGCAATTGCATAGGCTGCAGACATTCCGACTGCCTCTCCAAGTTGGGCACAGGTAAGCATCACGCGAGTACTTGATAAAGCATAATGGGTTGCACTTATATTTCTACCGGCAAAAAACAGATTGCTTACATTACGTGAATATAATGAACGTAGTGGGACATTATGTGGTCCGCGAAGATACTGGTGCGTACTGGGATTTTTCTTATCATGAAAGCCTCCAGGAGGATGATGATCAAAACCCCAACCACCATATGCAACTGCATCTTCAAAATAAATTTGTTCATCAATGTCTAGCATTGTTAAAATATGATCGCCTTCAAAACGACGAGACTCTCTTTTGCCAGGAACTGCGCCCATCCAATCTAACTCAAATGTTAAAAGTTTGGTAGCAATAGGGGAACGATTTTTTAAATAATCCCATACTGCAAGTGTTATGCGTTGAACCTCATCTTTAATCTTCATCGTATCATGAACCGTATCTAATTCTCCTCCCCATTCCAACCACCAAAATCCCCCTGTATCAGGAAAAAAATCTTCATTTACAGGACGATACGGACCAAAGTCTTCAATATTTAATTCTAAATCTACCCATTGCGGTCTTACAAAAGGCATTTCTCTTCCAGTATTGCGAGCCCTAAGTTGTAAACTCATCCCCATAGTTTCATTGGTTTGATTGTCGGGGCAAAAGGATTCATTAAATTCTGATCGCGCTTCCACACCATATCTAAACACCGCACCTGCTTCTGAACCAACGACTCCATCACCTGAGCAATCAGCAAAAAGGGGCGCATTAAATACATGCCAGGTTTCCGCCATGGAGCAATAAGCTTTTATGGATATAATTTTAATGGTTTGCGAACCTGTAGATGCTGATGCATCAGTTGTAACATGGTTAACCGCACAATTCAAGAATAAATCAAGATTTGGTTCGTTTCTAACAATATTTTCAAGCTCTAAATTCCAACCTTCAGGACTCCAAGTTGGATTTCGAAATAAATTATTAAGAAAAATTTCTTCAATCAATCCGGTTTCACGTGAATAGGCAAAATTACATTGTGTAGCACCCACCGGTGGAACACGAATTTCCGAACTTGCATTACCACCAAGTACAGGTCGATCATGTACAAGCGCAGTTTTTACGCCATTTCGCGCTGCAGTTACTGCAGCTGAAATGCCAGCTAATCCTGCACCAACGACTACAAATTCATAACGATGTTCAAGTGTTTTCATATATTGGAAGTAAAAAGATTATTATTTTAAATTTTATGAATAGTGCCTATTTTACCAATTAAAAAATGAACCAAAATAAATGCTATTAAGTATGCAAAACCAATAAAAATAAATATGGGTAAATAGGAATGTTGCGCGACGGTAATTCCTATCAGCTTTTGTGAAATAACACTCATACATCCACCCAAAGTGCCGCCTATTCCAGTAACAGTAGCTTGAATATGTTTTGGGAAAACCTCTGTAGTCAAAGTAATATTTGACCAAAAACCATGAGATAACATGATTCCAGAAATTAAAAAAATTGCCATAACTGCATTAACCTTTACAGTGAGTGCTAAACAAAAAATCGGAATCGCAATAGATGCAATGAGCATAATTGTTTTTCTAGACTTGTTTAAACTCCAGTTTTTTCTTTCAATTAAGCGTTTAGGAAGCCATCCACCTAAAATAGTTCCAATGCCCATGGCAGCATAAGGTAACCAAGCTGTAACACCAATCTCGGCTAACGAAAGGCCCTGAACATCATGTAAATATTTAGGGATCCAGAAGATAAAAAAATAAACGACGGGATCAATAAAAATTCTTCCAGCAAAACATCCCCAAGCAGCTTTCTTCATTAAAATTTTTTTAATGGAGAATGATTTGAGGCTTGCGTGGTCTGTATCAATTATTTTTTCATCATTTAAAATAAGTTCCTTTTCTTCCTTAGTTATTCGTTTATTGTGCTCAGGCAGATAATAATATTTTAACCAAAATAATAACCAAATAAATCCTAGAACGCCCGTAATAATAAATGACATACGCCAACCCCATGCAATTGCAGCAAAGCTCACTAATGGAACTGCGATAGTTGCTCCAATTGCCGAACCCGCACTAAATAGTCCTACTGCCAAAGCCCGCTCTTTCATTGGAAACCATTCTGTTATTGACTTAATACCAGCCGGAAAATTTCCTGATTCAGTAACTCCTAAAAAAAAGCGCGCAACTGAAAATTGACCAACTGTATTTGCAAAAGCATGTAAGCCACTTACTAGTGACCAGGTTCCAACGGAATAAGCAAACCCTTTTCTTGTGCCAATCCAGTCAATGATACGTCCACTAATGAAATACATAATTGTATAACTAAAAACAAATAATGAAGTAATATTTGCATAATCGATATCCGTCCAAAGCAATTCTTTTTGAATAGTAGGTGCGAGTATCGCAAGCGCACTTCTGTCTATATAATTCAATGAGGAAGCAAAACAAAGTAAAACTGCCACCTTCCACCTCTCGGATATATTTACAACTGCCTTCATGATATTTTAATCTTGTTTAATTATTCCAACGCCATCAGCAATTATATAACCATTTGCATTTTCATTAGATATTTTTATTGCTGCAGGCTTCCCTTTCTCAAAATAATATTCACCCACCCTCACTGCAAATCCAAGCGGATCTCCTTTTCTAAAATTCCACTCTAAAGTTTCTACACCACTAGCATGTTGAATGGAGATTTTTGCATTGGAAGCACTTTTTTCATCCGGGAAATACATGAAGCAAAGTTTGTACTTACCTGATTCGTTTATAGGCAACAAATAAGTACATTCTGCAGCACTATCCGGTGCAGCTTGTTGGCAGTTATATTTAAATAGGTTTCTCATTCCTGCTATTTGTTTATTCTGCCAATTACCTTTATATAAAATTCTATTTTTTTCAGCTGATGTAATGACAGCACCAATATTTTTAAGTTGTTCATTATAAATACTATGACTAGCGGTTCCCTTTGGCCCGATTTCCTGTGGTAAAAAAGGGGCTATTTTTGTTTTTGAAGCAAGATTGTTTTCAATCTGAAGGTTCCAATTGCCCATAATGGGTTTGATTTCTTTATCTCCAGCATTGTAAATCACATTATTCTTTACTGTTGTATTACTCGTAGCCCAGTCAAGAAATATGCCATTCGCTAATGTTCTTCGAGGTGTTGCATTTATTAATTGTTCGTATCCCCAGATATCATATAGATAATTATTCATTATAAAGTTTGGTGCTGCCAAGCGATTCATCGTTGCAAAATGAATCGCAGCGCCATCAATGGTGGTTTGCATACAATCATGTATTTCATTAAATTCAACAACATTTCCACCCTGATTTCTAAATGCAAATATGCCATTTCTCGATAAGTCACTAAAGTGATTATGTGCAATATAATTTCCTGGTTCCATTGCCATAGATGCTGGCCTTGAATCAATATGAACGCCACCACCATAATATCGAATTTTGCCACAATGCGCCACTGTATTCCTTGTTATTCTATTAAGCATTGGAAAAACTTTTGCCGCTTTTTCACCAGCCGTAAAAATTTTTGTATCATCCATATAAGATAATCTAGCACCTGTTAAAAGAACACCGCCGCCGCCAGAATTTTTCACCGTATTGTTATCAAAAATATTGTTCCTACTATCTAAGTGTAACCAAAATGCATAGCCTCCTATATTTTCAAAATAAGAATCAGTTATGCTACAATTCTGTGTGTTTTCAAACATTACTGCACAGTCGGTGTGTACCCTAGCTTCTATTTGACCTAAAGTAAAACTGGTATGTTGAAAATTTAAACCCTCAAAATATATATTCTTAACATAGGCCCCAGTTTCAATATCACCCTTTAAATAAAATATTCTATTTAAGTAGGGCGCAATAATTTCGGAATTATTGGGCAGCTCCCCTTGTAATGGTTTATAAAATAATCTGCCAAGTTGATGATCTAAATACCACTCTCCAGGCATGTCTAATTCTTCCTTTACACCTTCAATCCAAAACCAGCTTCCCTTATCTATTTCACCATGTTGTTCGCGAGGACCAATAGTTATTGTAGCTGTTTCTTGGTTAACGCCAACTACATCATTCCATTGATTAAAAAAACGCCAGCGTGGGACTAAATTAATTTGTGCATCAGCTTCAGCTCCCCAACTTTTTTTTACTGCCCCTTCTGAAATTGACAATTGATTAGGTGAACTTGATGTAGCATATAAGTATGGATTATTTTGATTGATATTTGGATAACGTGCGCGGATGGCTCTTTTGCCGTTGACAAATAGTTCCCGAAAGTTCAAAGGTAAAGCAGGCTTTTTAGTATATTTTTCAGGCACATTCACCTCTCTTTTCCAATCTTTGGTTTCCGGTATATCAATAAACCAAATTCCATTGGTTGATTTTTGCCAATTGCCAGATAAACGCTTACCTCCACTTAAAACAACTTTTTCACCCGCGGCAGATTTCCAAATAATGGGTGCTGATTTTGTTCCGGAATCTGCAGCAGTAAATTCAAGCGTTTGTTCTAGATAATAAGTACCCTTTCTAATAACTACCTCAATAGGCGTATTAGGGTGATCATATTTTGCCATTCTCACTGCTTTCTGAGCTTGTTCTAATGTAGCAAAAGGCTGATCAATTGATCCATTGTTTGCATCTTTACCATTCACAGCAACATAAAATCTTTTTACTGCAATCTCTGGACCTTGAAAGGAAAACAAACTAACTATTATCAAGGCAAATAATCCAGAATAAAATATTTTTTTCATTATCATCTTTTTTAGGCAGACCAGATTAATTATTTTTCAAGACCGCTTCTAGTTTTTCTCCAAGTTTATCATACCCGGCAGATTTAGGATGTAAGCCATCAGTAAATAAAGCCTCATTAATTTTTCCATCTGCTTGTAACAAAACTTTACCAATGTCTGCAAATCCCACTTTTTCAGATTTCGTCATGGCTCGAATACCTTTATTAATTAATACAATACGATCCATATATTCTCTCCTAGGATAAATCCCCAACATTGTTATTTTGGCTTGTGGTTGCTGCATTTTTATTACTTGCACTAAAAAGCGAAGTCCCTCTAAAATTTCTTCATTGCTATTTACGCGTAAATTATTGGTGCCAATATTAATTATAATTTTTTCAGGTGAAATGTCAGCCAATGCATCGTGATAAATGCGCCACAAAACATTTTCAATACGATCCGCTCCAAATCCAAAGTTGCGGACTTCATAAGGAGCAATATATCTTTGCCAGGATTCATTGCTTTTGGCATTGGGTTTGCCGCCCCAATTATGGGTAATTGAATTGCCTATTAGTAATACTTTATTTGATTCTGTTTTGTTTAAAGCTAATATTGAATAATGACGGGCCTCCCAATCAAAGTTAGCGGGGGTACGGCGTTGTCGAATTGGAATTTGAGTTTTTAACTTCCCAACGGGTTCCTTAAATATATCTCGCAGTTTTTTCTCATAAGCTTCTGCATAGCGCATCATACCAAGATCGTTTGGATGTGTGCCATCTACCATTGCTTCCTCTTCTATCCCTATTTCCTTTAAAGAAAGTAAATATATACTAGTGATATTTTCTTTAGTAAGTTGCTCAAAAGCTACATTCAATATTTTATTAGCACCTTCAAACAAAGTTTGACGCTCTGGAATCATGTATCCATCCGTATAGCCAGCATGTTCCGTAAGTAAGATTGGCGTATGTGGATGTTTTGATCTAATTAACTTTACTGATGCAATAATGCGCTTTTGAAGTGTTACTGAATCTATATCCTTACTAAGTAAATTAGGCAAGCAGTCAAGTATAAAAACCCGAGCGTCAATCTCGTTAATTAGATCTATTAAGGGATTTTCTAAACGCCCGTTACCTGAAAAGCCTAAGTTAATAACTGATCGATCAAGTTTACGAGACAATATATTGGTCCATGCCATACCAGGCCGGCTGGCACATGCACCATGTGCAATGGAAGTACCATATACAACTATAGGTTTTTCAATCCGATGCGGCTGAATTTTAAAAAGGCTTCCATTAGTTACTCCAATTTCTAAATTTTTAACACTATTGAATAATGGTAAAAAAAGTTGGTACTCCCTTCCTAGTTTATGAAAATTATCATTAGGCCTTAGGTTGTCAAATACATATTGTATAGTGTCTTTAAAACTATATTTTCCAGAAGCCCAATGCAACATACCATCACTATCAGTGCAATATAGATCTACGCCGCTAACTGCAGTAGATGGAACGTGTGGTTTATTTAAAGGTCCAGTTATTTTATATCGAATGATTATCTGTGGTGCATTACTAATAAATCTAATTGAAAGCCCAGCAGATTGTTGTGATAAGTCCCATACAGCTTGTCGAACCAAGGTTGCTGCACGAGGAGGAAGACGTTGCGTTCCATTGCCTATTTCACTTTGCCAAGCTTGCCCATCCATTACAGACATAGACGTGTCTGCCAATTTCCACCAAGTTGTATTGTTCTGTGCAGAAGCAAAGAAGGTTAAATAAATAAAGGAAAGGGTAAACAGCAGTCGTTTCATATTGGGTAAGATTCGAATAAAAATATTTATTATAGAAGTCATTATTGAATTTACGAATAATAGATATGACTTCTATAATAAATATTTAAAGCCTAAACTGTAAAATTAATACCCAGGATTTTGTTTAAACCCAGGATTTTTATTTACATCCAGCTCGGCTTGAGGAATTGGCCAAAGTAAATTATGTGACTTGAAAACTCTGGGATTGTCCATGATCTTGAAATTTCCAACTACTGACAATAAGGAAGTAAAAGAAGTATAGCCGGGAGAGGAGTTTTCGTCAAGTGTCGGTTTCGGTAGTGAATAATAAATTGCTTTGTTCATTGCTTTACCAAAAAGTATTCCATTCATTACCTTTTCTGCAATATTCCATCTGCGAATATCAAACACGCGTAATCCTTCTCCAGCCAATTCAATTTTACGTTCTCTTCTCACAATAGCACGTAATTCAGTTTGATTAGTGGTTTTTATTGCAGGATAAAGTGTGGTCTGCGTTGCTGCTACACCATAACCTCTTGCCCTAACTAAATTAATTGCATCAAGTACGGATGCATCTATTTGATTCAATTCAATTTTAGCCTCTGCATAATTAAGTAAAACTTCGGCATATCGAATCAACATGAAGGCCAACTCTGACTGATTAGGAACTGCTATATCCTGCGGGTCTAAGTATTTTTTCATGATAAATCCGGAATACGAAGAAAATGCATTGGTGACTTCTAAATTAGGAATCTTCGCGAACGTTGGTGTATATCTTGAACAAGTTGTGCTGTCAGGGTGGAAGGTCATATTAAAAGTAATACCACCTGCGCCAAACCATGTGTCGCCATCACCCAATAAAGTTTGACGCATCCTTGGGTCTCTATTTTTGAAAGGATCTGCCGTAGAATACAAAGTAGATTTATCAATGGTTAAGCCATCTGTACATTCATAACTGTCTGCCAATGCACGTGTAGGAATGAGTCCAGAAAAGCCACTTGAATTTCGCGCTTGATTATTTTGAGGAGCAGCATTGGTTCGTATAGTTAATTTATAATCAAAAGCAAGAATGGATTCCCTAGAATTTTCACCAACATACATAAATAAATTTCTATAATTTGGATATAATGCATGATAACCAAGATCAATGACTGCTTTTGAAGCTGCAGCAGCCACATCCCATTTTGCATTATAAAGTGCGATACGGGATTTAAAAGCCAATGCGGAAGTTTTTGTCGCGCGTCCTATATCTGTTCCAGTATATGACAAAGGTAATTTTGCAGCAGCAGAATCCAAATCACTAAAAATAGCATTTAGCACCTCTGCTTTGGGGGTTCTAGCTAGGTATGATTCTTCCGTTGGCATTGACTTAACTACTAAAGGCACATCACCATATAATGATATTAGAGTGCCATAATAATATGCTCTTAAAAATTTTGCTTCGCCCTCAATACGACTATATTGTGCAGCAGTTGTTACCGACTTTGCTTTAATCATATTTTCTAAAAGCGCATTACATCTACCGATTCCAATATAAGATTGTGTCCAAATCGTCCTGATCATTGTTGTATTTGATGTATGCTGACCCAACCCAATAGTTTGTGCATCTGTGGCTGGTCTTTGCCAGACAAGATCACTTGTTCCCTCCAACTGCATTTGATATGGGAAACCATCTTGCTGATACGATAAATTATTATATGCAGCATTAATTGCCAATGTTAATTGATCCGCTGTGGTATAATAAGTTGCACTATTCGGATCAGATTCTGGAAATCGATTGAGATAATCTTTATTACAACTTAAAATCAGAACCATTGAAAACGCTAATATTATTAAATTAATCTTTTTCATAATTTTTTCTTTTTTGTGAATTATTTAAGGCTCAAACGAACGCCTGTAACGAAAGATGCTACTTGTGGATAATTGAATGGATTACCTAAAGGGGCTTCAGGGTCATATCCTGGCACTTTATCCCAAGAAATAACATTCTGTCCACTTGCATAAATTTTAAACATTGAAAAAGGCGTTTTTCTTAAAAAAGATGCCGGTAAGGAATATCCTATTGAAACGGTTTTTAATTTAATATAGGAAGCATCATCAACCCAATAACTAGATGTTTGTTGATTATTTGTTTGTGAAATAAAGAAGCGAGGATAAGTTGCTTTCAAATTTTCTTCGGGAGTTCTTGTTGTACTCCAACGATCAAGATGTATATCACGAACGCCCCCAGCATTAAAGAAAGCCCATGCAGCATCTTGTATCTGAAGTCCATTATATTTACTTACGCCTTGAAAAAATAAGCTTAAACTAAAGCCCTTATAATCAAGAAATACATTAGCACTATATGTATTTCTTGGAATACGGCTTCCAATGATAACGCGATCAGATGCATTAATGACCCCATCTTTATTTTGGTCAATGTATTTAATATCGCCTGGTTTTACAGTACCATATTGGGTTGCGCTTGCAGTAATTTCACTTTGGGTTTGAAATAAGCCTGCAGCCTGAAGTCCATATAATGAACCGATTTCTTCGCCCACCTGAGTTATTTGAAATCCTGAAATATAAGGACCTGTTCCCTTTAAATCAATTACTTTGTTTCTTACGTCGGAAAATACACCAGTAATTCCGTATTTGAAATCCTTGCCAATTTGATCGTTATAACTTATTTGCAAGTCCCATCCTTTGTTTTCAACGCTACCCGCATTTTGAACACCCGCAGACATTCCAACTATTAATGGAATTGGAAGTGTTAAAAGAATATCGTCGGTCATTTTTTCATAGTAGTCAAAATCTATGTTAAGTTTATTTTGAAGAAATGCAGCATTCAATCCGACATTCTTAATTGTCGTAGACTCCCAGGTTATCTTCCGATTTGCTACTGTATTTTGCGCTGCAACACTAACTATATTCCCGTTAAACACCCCTGAACCTAATATTACTGAAGATATATATGGATAGGTGCCTATGTTTTGATTACCCATTGTACCCCATGAAGCTCTAAGCTTTAATAAGGATAACCATTTTATATTGCGCATAAAATTTTCCTTCGACATAATCCAACCTGCTGAAAATGAAGGAAACAATCCAAAACGCTTATATTCTTCTGAAAATCTAGATGAGCCATCATATCTAGAATTTATTTCAAATAAATATTTATCACTTGCCACTAAATTCATTCTTCCGTAATAAGACCTGAGCGCCCAGGAACTTGCATCTCCACTTGAATTTTGATTTAATGCTGGGTAATTATCAAGCTGCTCAAGTTCAGGAAAGAGTGTTGCCTCTCTTGAGGCACTAAAATTTTGGGAAGTATTATCAGTTTGTTCTGCCCCAACAAGTACATTGAAGTTCAACCAATCGAAGTCCTTTGTATATGCAGCCTGTAACCTAAGGTAATTATTTAATGAATTTGCATTGGAATTAGAAAGTGTATTTTTTGTTGGATTAGCAAAAAGAAGTGCTTTAGAATCAAAATTAAAATACTCAATTCTTTTTTGATTATTCTTAGCAAAAGAGGTCGCAAACTTTGGTGCATAATTAAAATTAATTGTTAGCCCCTTAAGCGGTTTGTAATTTGCTTGTAAATTTATTAAGTTACTAACGCCAGTTGTACTATTTATACCCGAGGCCTCTGAATAGGATAATGGATTACCCCCCTCCCAACCTGGTCCCCATGAACCGTTTGAATATTTGGCAGCATAAATTGGAGGAACTCTATATACCTGTCGAAACAATTCACTATAACCAACGGCAGGTAAAATGGTGTTATCCCTCCTAAGGTTCATATCAAATTGGAAGTCTAATTTCTCAGAGGCCTTATAATCAGTATTTAATCTCAAGCTATAACGATTAAAACCAGAATTATTTACAATGCCATTTTGATTCATGTAATTTAAGGCAGCCAAAATCTTGATTTTATCAGTGCCTCCGTTAAGGGTGATATTATGTTGCTGTTGTATACCATTCGTAAAAGTTGCTTTTTGCCAATCAGTATTAGGATAATGATCAGGATCTTTCGCATTATTATCCATATAACTTGCGATATAGTCAGGCGTAAATTTTGCAGCGCCACCTTCATTAGTTAAGGCTTCATTATACATATTCATAAATCCTACAGGTCCCAAATAATTTGGTTTATCAACTGGTTGTTGTACTCCATAAAATGCGTCGTAATCAACCTTCATTGCGCCTGATTTTCCCCTTTTGGAAGTGATTAAAATTACACCGCCTGCAGCACGTGATCCATAAATGGAAGCAGAGGATGCATCTTTCAAAACCGACATGGACTCAATATTATTGGGGTCAATATCTCCAATTGCAGCTACAACCCCGTCGACTAATATTAATGGGTCGTTGTTTCCAAGTGTACCTATACCTCTAATACGAATTTCAGCATTTGAACCAGGCACGCCATTGAATTGAGTAACTGTAACACCTGGCAATGCCCCTTGAAGGGCAACAGTTGTATTAAAGACTGGTCTTTTCGCGAGTTCAGCACCACTTATCACAGATACAGCTCCTGTTAGGTTTACCTTTTTTTGACGGCTATACCCAACCACTACTACTTGATCAAGATCATCAGTAATTGATTCTAATGTGATTAATAAATAAGCGGCAGAGGCTACTGCTTCAAACGATTTATATCCTATTGCCGAAAAAATTAGCGTCGAGGACTTATTAGCATTTATACTGAATACACCCTCAGCATTTGTAACTGCGGCATCTTTAGCCCCCTTTAATGTTATGGTTGCTAGTTCAAGTCCCCGTCCATCAGAAGATACAACCTTACCGGTTACCTTGATTGATTGCGCATTAATGTCACTTATTTGTAAATTGAAAAATAAGAAAAATAAGCAACAAAAATAAACTAACGTTTTTTTCATTCTAATTATCATTTGTTTTGATAAATCTATATAAAATAGTATGGCGTAGAACAATGGTAAATTTGAACGATAAAATTTAACTATCGAAAACGGAAACGTTAACGTTACCGATAGATAGTAAATTTTTATTGCCTAAAAAAAACAAGTGGAGTAAGGATTTGGAAAGCATTTTTAATTTAAATTACACAGGGTGGAAGACGATAACTATCTATTTTTATTTATAAAGTATACAATAATTTGTAATTATTATGCCGCGTGTAAGATGCCCAAAGTGCAATAATATTGAAGGAATTCTTAAAGCGGGTATTGTTAGATACAAGCAACGCTACTATTGTAAAAAGTGTGACTACCATTTCATTATCACCATAGTAAAAAATAAAAATAATCAGCAAAGCAGGTGGAATGAAAAACAAACCTCCTTAAAGGATATTGCACAAGTAGCAGGACTATCTATTACTACCGTGTCAAGGGCCTTAAATAATCGTCCAGACATCAGCATACAAACGCGTAATATAATAAGAGAACTAGCGTCAACCATGAATTACCAGCCTAATATTGTTGCGCAAAGTTTAGTAAACCGTGTAACACACACATTAGGTGTAATTATACCTAGCTTAGAAACCACTATTTTTTCGACAATGTTGAGTGGTATACACGAGATTGCCGCTAAAGCTGGTTATAAAGTAATTATTTGTGTATCTAATGAAAAGCACGAAACAGAAATTGCAAATCTACAGGCTTTAATGAATAATATGATTGACGGGTTACTCATCTGTCACACCAATCAAACAAGCTCTTTTGAACATTTAAGAAGCCATATAGGTAAAAGAATACCAATAGTTCAGTTCTATAGGGTTGCATTAGACCTTCCGGTTCCACAAATTTTAGCTGATGATATACATGGTGCGCAACAGGTCACCGAATATTTAATCAAGAAAGGTTGTCGAAGAATAGCAATACTACTTGGATCAAAAAGCTTATCAATTTCACAAAAACGCTTAGAAGGATATAAAATTGCACTTCAAAAAAATAATATAAAAATAGATAATAAATTATTATGTCATATTGATTTTAGTCTTGAAATGGTAGTTGAGGCAATGGAAAAATGGCTTAAACTAACACCTAAAATAGATGCCATTATTTCCATTTCAGACAAAAGTGCAGTTCAAATTATTAGGTATCTCAAAAAAAAGAAAATAACTGTACCTGAACAAATTAAGGTATTTGGTTTTGGTAATGAATTTGTAGGAGAATTCATAGCACCTTCACTTAGCACATTTGACACTAATACAAAGTTAGTGGGAGAAGAAGCAGCAAAATTAATAATTGAAGAGCTAATTACAGGTGTTCAAATTTTAGCGCCTAAAATTGTAGTTGGAAAAATAATTATAAGAGACTCCGCATAATAAACAAATATGATATTAAATATTTTTTTATAATCGCAATGCGCCTGTCTGATAGAAAGATGTTAGATATATGTTTAGATTAATGACTATTTTATTTTGAATTATGCTACTTGCCTCATTTCATGTTTTATAGTTTTTAAAAAACGAAGCCTAATATTCAATAAATATCATAACTTAAGTTATTTAATAAGACTAATTTAGAGGTTACCATTCAAAATAATCACACGCATGAAAATAGGATTTCAAATTTTAAGTTTTTTATTGGCAACTGCTTCATTTCAAGGTTGCAAAATATTTCAAAAAGTAGCAATGACTAAAAGTGCGACAACGCAACAGGCAATGTTAAAGGCAATGCAATGGCAGGAAGCCAACCCCATCTTTACAAAAGCACCCACCGACTGGACCAATGGCGCTTATTATGTAGGCGTGGTTAAAGCGCATGAAGCAACAAAAAACAAGGAATATTTAGGTGCATTAAAATCAATGGCTATTCGTAATAACTGGAAACCTTGGGAACGATTTTATCATGCTGATGATATGAATATTTGTTATAGTTACTTGTACCTCAACACTTTAGCAGAATCTAATGTTAATTTAGGCCCCACCAGTACCATTATTAAAGACCATTTGTATAAGCCTTATGCTTGGAAGAATGGCGGAAATGAAAACGTAAAAGGAAACAACGAACCAGATGAAAAAAAGATATTATGGTGGTGGTGTGATGCTTTATTTATGGCGCCTCCGGTGATTATAAATTATTCGAAACAAATGAATGATCCATCCTACCTCAAGGAAATGGACAAATATTATGCAGAAACTTATGAATTATTGTATGACAAAAAAGCCCATTTATTTTCAAGAGATGCGCGATTTTTATTAACGGGAAAAGTAAATGATATTAAAGAAAAAAATGGCGAAAAAGTTTTTTGGTCTAGAGGAAATGGATGGGTATTGGCAGGTTTAGCACTAATGTTAACAGATTTACCAAAAGATTATCCAACTCGAAAATTTTATGAAAATTTATTTATTGAAATGGCGGAAAAAATAAAAACATTACAACCTGCAGATGGACTTTGGAGAACTAGTCTATTATCACCTGAATCATTTGATCATGGCGAAGTGAGTGGTAGTGGTTTTTTCACCTTTGCATTGGCTTGGGGTATTAATAATGGAATTTTAAATAAAGCATCTTATACCCCTGTGGTATTAAAAGCATGGAAAGCTATTTTAGCTTGTCAACAAGAAAATGGTAAAGTAGGTTGGGTGCAAAATATTGGCGCAAACCCAATGCCGGCGGGTGCAAACAGCTGGCAAAATTTTGGAACAGGGGCATTTTTAATGGCTGGAAGCGAAATATTAAAATTAAAATAATTTTTATGCGCTTTATTTTAAATCGAAATTGGTTCATCATTTTTTATTTGATCCCAACGCTACTTTTTGCGCAAAACAAAAAGCCAAATATTATTTTTATTTTAACTGATGACCAACGTTGGGACGCACTGGGTATTGCTGGCAATACAATTATTCAAACTCCTCAAATGGATGCGCTAGCTACATCTGGTACTTATTTTAAAAATGCATTTTCCACTACACCTATTTGCGCTGCAAGCCGCGCATCCATATTAACGGGATTATATGAACGTACACATGGTTATACTTTTCAAAAACCAAACCTAAGAGAACCTTATGCTGAAATGATTTATCCTAAAATATTTAAGGATAATGGCTATCATGTAGGATTTTTTGGGAAATTAGGCGTTAACATAAATAAGCCTAGTCAATATTTTGACGAAAGCGATTTTTACGACCGAGGAGGGCAAGCAGAAAAGCCGGGTTATTTTTATAAAAAAATCGGTAATGATACGGTGCATCTTACCAGGTATTCAGGATATCAAGCGCAAAATTTTATTAAAAACGCACCCACAGATCAACCATTTTGTCTTTCCATTTCATTTAGTGCACCACATGGGCACGATGATTCAAAAGCACAATATTTTTGGCAAGAAAAATCGGATAGTCTTTATAAAAACATAGTGATCCCTGATCCTATTTTAGGTAATGATTCATTTTTTAAAAAACTACCTATTCAAGTGCAAGAAGGGTTCAATAGAACTAGGTGGAAGTGGCGATTTGATACCCCTGAAAAGTATCAAAGTATGGTCAAAGGATACTATCGCATGATTACTGAAATAGATGACGAAATTGGCCTTATTCGAAAACAACTTAAAGAAAAAGGAATAGAAGATAACACCATTATTATTGTGATGGGTGATAATGGCTACTTTTTAGGGGATCGTCAGCTGGCCGACAAATGGTTGATGTATGATGTCTCTATTAGAGTCCCTTTAATTATTTACGACCCTAGAATTCGCAAGCCCGCTGCCATTGATGCCATGGTATTAAATATTGATATAACAAAAACAATGCTGGGCATGGCTGGAATTAAAGCGCCCAAAAATTACCAAGGACAAAATTTAATGCCTTTTGTTGAAAAGGGCAATTTACACTCAAATAGGAAATCGATATTAATAGAACACTTATGGAAGTTACCTGAAATACCATCTAGCGAAGGAATCCGCAGCGCAAACTGGAAATATTTTCGCTATCGTTTAATCACTGCACCCGAAGAATTATATGACTTAAAAAATGATCCGCTCGAAAAAAATAACCTTGCAGCAAACCCAAAATATGCAAAGCAACTTGCCAAATTACGCAAACAATGTGATGCAGTAATTTTAAAATACCAATCTGAAAAAATAGGTCCAGATGACCCTTTTATTGAAAATACAAAATTTTAATGCGAACTACTTTACAGCTAACTAATAAAGTGTTGCTTTATTTCTAAAAAAGTTATAAATTTAAATAGGGGCTATATGGTATTGTAATTAAAAATCATTTTTTAACCTTCAAAAAGTAAATGCTCAATCGTATAAATCAAAATCTCAATTACGTTGTAGCCAATCAGCTTGATGAATTGTGGGGTTTATTTGCCACTACTATTGGTTATCAATCATTTAAATCAAATTTAAACTATCCTCCCAAACAGCATCCTACTTCCTATTGGTTCAATCCAAAAAATGGAAGAGTATTACAGGAATATCAATTGCTTTATATTACTAGCGGGGAAGGAATTTTTGAATCCGCCAATTGCAAATCAACAAAAATTGTTGCAGGAGATGTCATTTTTTTATTCCCAGGGGAGTGGCATAATTATCAGCCTTCCAAAAGTAAGGGATGGGATGAATACTGGATTGGCTTTAAAGGTGATTTTATTAATACACTATTCAAGAATAATTTTATTAATAAAAAAAATCCGATAATAAATATCGGCTTCAATGAACAAATTATAACCTTATACAAACAAGGAATCGAAATTGCAAGCTTTCAAAAAACTGCCTACCAGCATTTACTTGCAGGAATCATAAGTCACTTAATCGCTACCATTTGTTATATTGAAAAAAATAATGCTTTTAGAGATAAAGAAGTAATTATTCTAATTGAAAAAGCAAGGTTGATGATGCGCGCTAATTCAGAAAAAAACATACGTCCGCAAGAAATTGCAATATCCTTAAATATAAGCTATTCGTGGTTTCGTCGTATCTTCAAACAATATACAGGATTCTCCCCTGCGCAATATCAAATGGAAATAAAAATGCAACATTCAAAGGACCTGCTTAGCAGTTCCACAATGAGTATTAAAGAAATATCATTCGCCTTAAATTTTTTATCAGCTAGCTACTTTGTCACTTTTTTTAAGTCTAAAACTGGAATGTCGCCTAGCGATTACAGAATTAAAGTACACGGGAAAAACCATTAAACCGAACGAAATGTACTTACATATAAATTTGTGTCAAAATTCAAATCAATTAAGTCAGATAAGCAAGTGCTTTTATTTTAATAAATTTTATATTGTAAGTAAATAAAACAATAACTATGAATGCTCTTCTAGGCGTATTATTCCATTTTATTGGTGGCTTTGCATCTGGAAGCTTTTATATCCCCTATAAAAAAGTAAAAGGCTGGAATTGGGAGTCCTTTTGGATTGTGGGTGGTCTATTCTCTTGGCTCATTGTCCCACCTATTGCTGCTTATTTAACGATTCCTGGTTTTATGGATATAATTAATGCAACGGCAAGTTCCGGCTTATTAATCACTTATATTTTTGGTGTTTTATGGGGCATTGGCGGATTAACGTATGGATTGGGGGTAAGGTACCTAGGCGTTTCGTTGGGCAGTAGTGTGATTTTAGGTTTATGTATGGTTTTTGGCGCTATCATTCCAGCAATATATTATGATTTTAACCCAGTAATTGGAAAAGATACTTTTTCAGGGATGATTTCAAATAGTTGGGGGTTAACTGTAATCCTTGGACTACTTATATGTATTGTTGGTATTATCATAAGTGGTAAAGCGGGGGTAATGAAGGAAAGAGAATTAACGAAAGATGTGGCCAGCGAATCAAATTCAGAATACAAATTTGCATTAGGCATGTTTGTGGCTATTGTATCAGGTGTACTCAGTGCTTGTTTTAATTTTGGATTAGAAGCTGGTCAAAGTATGGCAACTATTGCAAATGAAAATTGGAAACTAGCCCATCCAAATCAAGGTGAGTTTTTATATCGAAACAATGTTATTTATGTGGTGATATTATGGGGCGGATTAACTACAAATTTTATTTGGTGTATGATTTTAAATGCGCGTAACAAAACATTTAGTGATTACTCAAATAAAAAAACACCCCTATTAAAAAATTATATTTTTTCAGCTATAGCCGGTACCACCTGGTTTTTACAATTTTTCTTTTATGGCATGGGTGAAAGTAAATTAGGAAACGGTCCTAGCTCTTGGATTTTACATATGGCATTTATTATCTTAGTAGCGAATATGTGGGGGTTGGTATTAAAAGAATGGAAGGGCGTGAGTAAAAAAACAAACGCCACGATCATCGCCGGAATAATAGTCATCATTATCTCTGTAATGGTGGTAGGGTATGGAAATAATTTGCACAATTAATTATAAAATATAAAATATGTCGAACAAAGATTTCAAATTCGTAAGTTATTTATGGGACGAAGAAAAAGCAAAAGCACTCGCTGGTGATGAAGTGGGCTTATTAGTGTATCGATCCAATTTATTAGGCGCCGATTTAAGGTTAACTAATTATGGCGGAGGTAATACTTCATGTAAAGTGGCAAGCATTGATCCACTTACAAAAAAATCTGTGGAAGTGATGTGGGTGAAAGGAAGTGGTGGTGATTTGGGTACAATGAAAAAAGAAGGACTGGCTGCATTATATTTAGATCGGTTACATAACTTACAAAACATTTACAAAGGCTTAGCTTACGAGGATGAAATTGTTGCTTTATATAATCATTGTATTTACGATTTTGATTCTAAAGCGCCATCCATTGATACTGCTTTACATGGACTACTTCCTTTTAAACATATTGACCATTTGCATCCTGATGCCGCTATTGCAATTGCTGCAGCTAAGGATGGTGAACAAATTACCAAAGAACTATTTAAAGGAGCCATTGGTTGGGTACCTTGGCAAAGACCGGGTTTTGATTTAGGATTACAATTAAAAAAATGTTTGGAAGATAATCCTGGAATAAGAGGTATCATGTTAGGATCACATGGTTTATTTACTTGGGGAGATACGGCGTATGAAAGTTATATGAACACTTTGGAAGTCATTGAAATTTGCGCGCAATATCTTGAAGATAGCTATGTAAAAAAAGGTGCTGCATTCAAAGGACAAAAAATTCAAGCATTATCCAAGGAAGCAAGAACCAATCAAGCTGCAGCAATAGCGCCCATACTTAGAGGCTTATGCTCATCGGAAACTAAAATGGTGGGAAACTTTACAGATGATGATCGTGTATTAGAATTTATCAATTCCAATGACCTCGCTAGATTAGCGCCAATGGGCACAAGTTGTCCCGATCATTTTTTGAGAACAAAAATTGCACCTTTAGTTTTAGCTATTCCTGCTGATGCAGAAATTAAAAATATTGCAGAAATTAAAAAGCAAATAGAACCTGAGTTTGTTG
>ENA-OUVC01000263-OUVC01000263.1-marine-metagenome-genome-assembly--contig:-NODE-263-length-36691-cov-5.471213_pt1 | contig 36691 bp, 39 predicted proteins | sample MGYA00248622_ERZ508571 | MGnify/ENA primary metagenome ERZ508571 (study PRJEB26236, sample SAMN06267175) | marine metagenome | isolation source: Columbia River Estuary | place: USA:Columbia River Estuary... | reverse complement strand
CCTAAGACCCGGCGCATGGCATCGCAAGAAATAGACGCACTCGCACAAGCATTGTCGAAGTTACCGGGGCTTGGCCCTCGGTCGGCACGGCGCGTCGTCCTGCATTTGATGAAGAAGCGCGAGAGCGTGTTGCAGCCGCTTTTGCGCGCCTTGCAGAATGTAGAGCAAAGGCTTGTGGTGTGCAGCACCTGCGGCAACATCGACACTGGAAACCCATGTGGCATTTGCATTGACCCGCGCCGCGACATCCGGTCCATCTGTGTGGTGGAGGATGTGTCCGACCTTTGGGCGTTGGACCGCTCGCGGCTGTTTCCGGGCAAATATCATGTTCTGGGCGGGCGCTTATCGGCATTGGATGGTGTCCGGCCCGAAGATTTGAACATCGACGGATTGGTCAACCGTATTGCGATGGGCGGGGTTGACGAGGTGGTGTTGGCGATGAACGCCACGCTTGAGGGGCAAACAACGGCGCATTATCTGGCCGAGCGGTTGGAACAATTTCCTATCCGCCTTACGCAATTGGCGCATGGCGTGCCAGTAGGCGGGGAGCTGGATTATCTCGATGACGGCACTTTGGCGCAGGCCTTGCGCGCCAGACGCCCTGTCGGTTGATTTATCCAAAGACCGTCCCTATTTGCGACCCATGGCCATATTACCTATTCTTGAAGTGCCCGATCCGCGGCTGAAAACCATTTCGAAACCTGTCGAGAGTTTTGACGGCGAATTGAAAACGCTCGTCAATGACATGATCGAAACAATGTATGCCGCACCCGGCATTGGTTTGGCAGCGATACAAGTTGGCGTGCCAAAGCGCTTATTAGTTATCGACTTGCAAGAAGAGGAAGCCGAAGGCGAAGAGCCCGTGCGCAATCCGCGCGTTTTTGTGAATCCCGAAATCCTGGACCCGTCCAACGAACATAGCCTGTATAATGAAGGTTGCTTGTCCGTCCCAGACCAATATGCCGAGGTGGAGCGCCCCGCCCAAATCCGTGCCCGTTGGCAGGACTTAGATGGCAAGGTGCATGAAGAGGTCATGACTGGCCTGATGGCGACATGTTTGCAGCATGAAATGGACCATTTGGAAGGCATATTGTTTATCGATCATCTATCGCGGCTAAAGCGTCAGATGGTGCTGAAGAAGATCGAAAAGGCCCGCAAAATGGGCGGCGGCCATGTGCATGGCCCGGATTGCCGCCACTGATCCGCTATTTTGAACCCCCGCGCGAGGCGGGGGCAATGCTTTCGTTTATTTTGTAAATTGTGACGGCGCCGCGCTGACGGTGACGAATTTACCTGCCTGAACTTCCTGCACCTCCAACATGCGATCTGTCAGACCATTGGGGTTGAAGCGAAACGCCCCATCAACGCCGATGAAGCCCTGCGGATCGGTCAACTGCGCCACGGGAAAGCGCGTTCCCGGCTGCCAATCCCGTGCGACGCGCGCCACCAACAGCACCGAGTCATAACCAAGGCTCGATAAGCGCAAAGGTGCCTTGCCGAAACGGGCACGATATTTGGCCGCATATTGGGTGTAGAGCGTGTCCGATACACTTGCGAACCACGCGCCATATATGGGCGGGCTGCCCGCAAGCGTGCCTTCAATATTCCACAAATCGGTGCCCAAGACTTTGGCCGTACGAAGCCCGCCGCGGCGCAAGGCCGGCACAATAGTGATCGCTGCGCGGCCGCTGTCGGCCACCAAAATGGCATCAATAGCGCCCATTTGTGACAGGCGTCGGGCGGCGGCTTCGGCAGACGCGGCCGTTCCGTTCGTTTCCTGAATGCCCACCAATATGCCGCCGGCTGCGCGCAAGGCTGTCGTTAAATTTGATTGCGCACGCTGTCCGTAGACATTGGATGCAACAACGCCTGCAAAGCGGTTCATGCCCTTTGACTTGGCATATAGCACCACGCGTTCAATGGCTTGGTTCGGTAAATGGCCAAGTAAGAACACATTGGGTCCGGCCACGCCGACATCGTTGGAGAAGCTGATGATGGGAACGCCAGCTGGACGTGCGATTTGTGCGACCTCAATTACATTGTCACCGCGTAACGGGCCCAAGATAAGCTTATTTCCATCCGCAATCGCGCGTTGTGTCGCGGCTGCTACACCAAGGCCGGTGTCATAGGTGACCATGCGGATGTTGGTGACTTTTGTATCTGCCAGCGCCAGCGCCGTCGCATTGGCAATCGATTGCCCCACATCGGCGTCAGGGCCAGTTACCGGTAACAAGAGCGCGACACGATGCATGCCGTCGGACGGTTCGACTGCCACAGGTGCCTTGCTGCGCGGGACCGTGCTACATGCAGCCAGCAGGATGACAGACGCCAAGACCAGCAGCTTTTTGATTTGGCCTGCTAAAGCTTGCGGCTGCGCCCGCGTTGCGGCAATGGATGCACTCATTTTGGTTTCCTTGGGAAAAAGCTGCATATTCCGATGACTTTCGAATCAGGCTTATATGTCGTTGCGACCCCCATCGGCAACCTTGCAGATATGTCACAAAGGGCGATCGACCTTTTAAACGCCGCCGACCTAGTCGCGGTTGAAGACAGCCGTGTGACGGGCAAATTGCTGCATCATTTGGGCATTAAAAAGAAAATGCGCCGCTATAACGACCATAGCGGGGACGTGGAACGCGAGTCCTTGGTCGCCGCGGCGCGTGGGGGCGTCATTGCCCTGGTATCCGATGCGGGCACGCCATTAATTTCTGACCCTGGATATAAGCTTGTCCGATCCGCACGGGCGGCGGGCGTACCTGTATTTACCATTCCGGGCGCAAGCGCCGTGACGGCCGCTTTGTCGATCTGCGGTCTGCCGACAGACCGGTTTTTGTTTGCAGGCTTTTTACCCAATAAGGCCAAAGCGCGGGCCGAGACTTTGACCGAACTGGGGCAAGTCAAAGCAACATTGGTATTTTATGAAGCGGGCCCACGTTTAGCCGCAAGCTTAGCCGCCATCGCCGACATTTATGGCGACCGCGAAGTCGCCGTGGCGCGCGAACTGACCAAGAAGTTTGAAGAGGTGGTTACTGGTACGGCAGGGGAACTGGCGGCGCGTTACGCCGCGCAGGAACCGAAAGGCGAAATCGTCCTCATCATCGGCCCGCCTACTGATGATATGGTGACGGAGACGGGAGATGTCGATACGGCATTGCAAGAGGCGTTGGAAACCATGTCCGCCGCCAAGGCTGCGGGCGCGATTGCCAAACGCTTCGGTCTGGAACGCAATGCCGTCTATGCCCGTGCCACGGAATTGAAGACAAAGTGAACCGCCGTGCCGCCGAACAACGCGGACGACGCGGGGAGGCGATTGCTGCTTGGTTCCTACGCCTGAAAGGATGGCGGATTATGGGCATGCGCGTCAAAACCCCGCGTGGTGAGGTGGATATCATCGCACGGCGCGGAAAGAGCATTGCCTTTGTTGAGGTAAAGGCGCGGACGAAAGCCGTTGACCTTGCCACGGCGATTGACGCCAGTCGGTTGCGCCGTGTGGCCGCCGCGGCAGAAATCCTCTTGCCCAAATATGGCAAAGAGTGTGAAAATATGCAGATTGATGTGATTATGGTTGCGCCTTGGCGTTTCCCTAAGCATTTGCCGAATGTCTGGCACGGATAGGAACGCACGAAATGACAATCAAAATGGCGGTCCAAATGGACCCTATGGACGGTATCAACATTAACGGCGATTCCAGCTTTGCGCTGATGCTTTCCGCACAAGCGCGGGGTTATGATATTTGGCATTATGATGTTGGCACGCTGACACTGGATGCCAATGACCGGCTGACGGCACTGGCGCATCCGGTGCATGATCTGCAACGCGTAGAAGGCGCGCATTACCGTTTTGGCGCGCCGAAGAAATTGGATTTAGGCGCGGATATCGACGTGGTGTTGATGCGGCAGGACCCGCCCTTTCATGTCGGATATATCACTGCCACCCATTTGCTTGAGCGGATTGAGCATGAGACATTGGTGGTCAACAACCCCGCCAGCGTCCGCAACGCGCCGGAAAAAGTGATGGTGCTCGATTATCGGCAATTTATGCCGCCGACAATCATCACCCGTTCGGCAGACGAAGTGCGTGACTTCCAAAAAATACATGGCGCCGTTGTTGTAAAGCCGCTGCATGGCAATGGCGGTAAAGCCATTTTCCGCATTGATGCAGACGGAAGCAATCTGGGCGCCTTGTTTGAGGTGTTCAACAACACTTGGCCCGAACCGCATATGGTGCAGCCGTTCCTGCCTGATGTGGCATTGGGTGATAAACGTATCGTTATGATCGACGGCGAAGTCACCGGCGCGATCAACCGTCGTCCGGGTGAAGGCGAGTTCCGGTCCAACTTGGCCGTTGGTGGCAGCGCGGAATCGACCGAGCTCACCGCGCGTGAACGCGAAATCTGCGCCGCGATGGGGCCACGTTTGAAAGAGCTTGGCCTGATCTTCGTCGGCATCGACGTCATTGGCGGACAATGGCTGACCGAAATCAATGTGACATCGCCCACAGGTATCGTCGCGATTGATCGTTTCAACGGCACGGACACACCCGCGCGCATTCTCGATGCGATTGAACGCCGACTGGCGGTGAAATAAGCATGGAAGATTGGATCATCCGCTTGGTCGAATGGGGCCATTATTGGGGCGTTGCGCTTCTGATGCTGCTCGAAACGATATTCCCGCCAATACCATCCGAAGTCATCATGACGGTGGCGGGCGTATCTTCTGCGCGCGGCACGATGAACCTTGCTGGCACCATTGCGGCGGGCACGGCTGGCGCTATGCTGGGCAATTGGATTTGGTATTGGGTGGCGGTCAAATTTGGCGAAAAACGAATGCATGTTTTCATCGACCGTTACAGCCGTTGGTTGACGCTCGATTGGGATGAGGTGGAGCGCGGCCAAAGGCTGTTCCGCACGCATGGATCAATCATCGTCCTGATTGCGCGCATGTTGCCGACATTACGGTCGCTAATCTCAATACCGGCTGGCTTATTCGGCATGACCTTTCGCCGCTTCATGATCTTCTCGACGATTGGCACTGCCGGATGGACCGCAGCTTTGGCCAGTGCAGGCTATTTTCTGGGGTCGCAGTTTGACGATGTTGAAAAATGGTTGGGGCCTATTTCGACATTAGTCATTGCAGGCATCGTCCTAACCTATGTTTGGCGCTTATTGCGTTGGAAGCCTAAAGCCTAAGCCCGTGGATGGGCATTCTGATACTCATCCAAAAGCATAGCGGTATCGACGGCGGTATAGACCTGCGTCGACGACAGGCTGGCATGGCCCAATAATTCCTGCAGACTGCGTAAGTCCGCGCCGCCCGACAGCAAATGCGTGGCAAAGCTGTGGCGCAACGCGTGCGGCGTTGTCCGGTCGGACAGGCCCAATCGCGTGCGGGCGCCCTGCACCGCGCGGCGCACCAAGGCGGGCGATAATGGTCCGCCCTGCGCGCCGCGAAACAAAGGCTGGTCGGCATTGGCGGCATAAGGGCATACAGCGAGATATTCCTGCATGGCGGTCCGGACTTGTTCCAGCAACGGCACGATGCGCGTCTTGTTGCGCTTGCCCGTGACGCGCAACGTAGTGCCAAGCGGCAATATGTCGCCCATCAGGCCCGTCGCCTCACTGACTCGCAAGCCGCTGCCATATAGTAGCAAAAGCAACGCCCAATCGCGCGCGCCGATCCAGCCATCCTTGGCATTTTCGGCGACGTCATCGGCTAGGGCCAGTACATCATCAGGGTTTACGGGACGCGGCAGGCTGCGCGATACACGCGGCCCTTTCATGACTGGCAAAGTCACATCATCACCCAAGGCAAAGCGCAAAAAATGCCTTACGGCAGACAATTCGCGCGCTGTGGAGCGATTAGTTAAACCATCGCCACGCCGGTCCGCCAAAAAGGCACGCATGTCCGCCGATGAAATCTTGTGCAGCGTGATGCGCGTTACGTCAGTGCCCCAATGCAATTGCAAGAAACCGGTTAGTCGGTCTGCCGTTGCATGATAGGCGCGCACGCTATGCGGCGACATCCGGCGATTGTCGGTCAGGAACGCGAGATATTCATTGAGCAAAGACGCCATATGCACCACGCTATCAGGCGGAGGCATCCGCCTCAATCTTTACTATTTGCGGCAATATGGCATCGAGCAATGGCATGCCCTGCAGCGTAACGGTGACATGGGTGTCGGTGCGGGTGATTAGGCCGAGCTGCGCAATTTTGCCCACGGCATCCATATCCAACAAGTCGGCAGCGGCGATACCCGTCCGTTGCGATAGTCGGCCAAGGTCAATCCCTTCTGCTAGCCGCAATCCCATCAGCAAGCTTTCGGTCGCACGCGTCGCCGCTTCGAGAAATTCTTCGCTGCTGATGCCATGCGTATTGCGTTCAACGGCGGACAGGAAATTCTCCGGCTTTTTATGGCGCTGCGTTGCGGCGTTCAGCCGCCGGCCATGTGCACCCGGGCCAATGCCAATATAATCATCATAGCGCCAATAGCTTAAATTATGGCGGCTTTCGTTGCCGGGGCGGGCATGATTGCTGATTTCATAAGCCGGGATGCCTGCGGCCGATGTCATATGTCCGGTCAGTTCATATAATGTCGCGGCATCATCATCATCGGCGGGGATGAAATGGCCCGTGCGGACCAAAGTTTCAAAGCGCGTGCCCGGTTCAATCGTAAGCTGGTACAGCGACATATGGTCGGTGCCAAAGGACAAAGCGCGTTGCAGCTCCGCTTCCCATTGGGCGGCGGTCTGGTCAGGCCGCGCATAAATCAAGTCGAAATTCACGCGGGCGAAATGACGTTGCGCAATGCCGAGGGCGTAGAGGCTTTCCGCAACCGAATGTGCGCGGCCCAGAAACGTCAGCGCGGCATCGTCCAGTGACTGAAGACCTAGCGATACGCGGTTGACCCCCGCCGCCGCGAGGTCCGCGAAGCGTGCTGCCTCCACCGAAGACGGGTTGGCTTCCAAAGTGATCTCAACATCGTTCGCAAAGCCCCAATGCCTCTCCGCGGCGTCAATCAGCGCGGCGACAGTGGAAGGCGGCATCAACGATGGGGTCCCGCCACCGAAGAAGATGGACGTCAGCTTACGTCCCGATGTCAGTGCCGCCTCATACGCCATATCCGCCAGCAACGCCGCACACCATGCTGCGTCGTCCACCGTGTCGCGGACATGGCTATTGAAATCACAATAAGGACATTTGGAAACGCAAAATGGCCAATGGATGTAAAGGGCGAGGGGGGTGGCCACCAAATCTCCTCGTTTTAGGAGAATATAGCCGCGACCAATTTGCGGAATGCGTCCGCCCTGTGGCTCATCGCGTGTTTTTCTTGTGGGTCGAGTTCGGCAAAGGTCTCGCTACGGCCTTCCGGCACAAACACGGGGTCATAGCCAAAACCCAGCAACCCGCGTGGCGGCCATGTTAGGCTGCCCTGCACGCGGCCTTCGAAAATTTCGTGATGTCCGTCGGGCCAAGCAAGCGCCAAGGTGCAGATGAAATAGGCGCTTCGGTCGGTGTTGGGACCGATTTCGGACAGCTTGCCCTCAACCTTGCCCATTGCCATATACCAGTCACGCCCCGGTCCGCCTTCGAAAACCTGCTTTTCCGCCCAGTCGGCGGTGTAGACCCCCGGCGCACCGCCCAAGGCGGCAACACACAGGCCACTGTCGTCGGCAAGGGCAGGAAGGCCCGACCCTTGCGCCGACGCATGGGCCTTCAGCAAAGCATTTTCGGCAAAGCTAGTGCCGGTTTCTTCAGGCTCGGGCAGGTCAAGTTCGCCAGCGGATACCGGCTCTATACCAAAAGGGGCGAGCAAGGCACGGATCTCGCGGACCTTCCCAGCATTATGGCTGGCAATGACCAGCCTGCCAGGTTCAAGTTTGCGGTGATTCATAACGCTTACCTCTGACTATAAAGTCCGTCGCCCCAGCCTGTGCTGGAGCGACGGCCCCTTACTTGACTGCTTCGGCCTGCGCGGCGAAAATCCGGTCGGTTCCCATGCGCGCAAGGCGGAGCAAACGGAGCAGGCCTTCTTCGTCATAGGTCGCGCCTTCGGCAGTGGCTTGCACTTCGGCAATCTGGCCACCTTCGATCAGAACGAAATTCGCATCGGCATCGGCGTCGGAGTCTTCGATATAATCCAAGTCCAAAACGGGCGTGCCTTTAAAGATGCCGCAGCTCACCGCGGCAACGCGGCCAGTAATAGGATCTTCCTTAATCGCGCCTGAGGCCAGCAAGCCATTGACGGCAAGCCGTAAGGCAACCCACGCGCCGGAAATCGCGGCGGTGCGTGTGCCGCCATCGGCTTGCAACACGTCGCAATCGACGGTGATTTGGTTTTCGCCCAACTTTTTTAAATCTACGACAGAACGTAAAGAACGGCCAATAAGGCGTTGAATTTCCTGCGTGCGCCCGGACTGCTTGCCCTTCGCGGCTTCCCTCTGGCTACGCGTATGTGTCGCGCGGGGGAGCATGGAATATTCCGCCGTGACCCAGCCTTCACCCTTGCCGCGCAACCATGGGGGAATGCGATCTTCAACGCTGGCGGTGACCAGCACGCGGGTGTCGCCAAATCCGATAAGGCAGCTGCCTTCGGCATGTTTGGTGAAATGGGTTTCAATCGAAATGGCCCGCATTTCGTCTGGCGCACGGCCGGAAGGACGCATGATAATCTCCTGATAGTGGGTAAGACGCTGCCATAGCCTGCCCCGCTTGCTTTGCAAGTGCGCGGTGCGCTACACTGTCGCGGTGAGCCAAACACCTATTCATGAATTGAATGACCGAACACGCATCATTTTTCGGATGGTGGTGGAGAGCTATCTTGACAATGGCGCGCCCGTTGGATCGCGGACGGTGTCCAAATTTGCAGGATTAAACCTGTCGCCAGCCTCGATCCGCAACGTCATGCAGGATTTGGAGGAAGCGGGCTATCTCGCCTCTCCACATACCAGCGCCGGGCGAGTGCCTACCGAAAGCGGCCTGCGTCTGTTCGTGGACGGCATGATGCAATCGGCGGCGCCATCGGTTGAGGAACAACGCGCGATTGAATCACAAATCCGGGGCGATGGGCCGATCGAAGAGGCGCTGGCAGCGGCAACGTCCGTTCTATCGGGCCTGTCTGCCTGCGCCGGTATCGTGTTGGTGCCAAAGCGGGACGCGGTTTTAAAGGCATTTAGCTTTGCGCGCCTGTCCTCATCCCAAGTGCTTGCGATCATGGTCGGATCGGACAACAGTGTTGAAAATAGATTGGTGTCGATTGATCCGGCGATCAGCGAATCCATGCTGTCGGAGGCTGCGAACTATATCTCCGCCCGCCTGTCTGGATTGACGCTTTCCGAAGCTTTGGAGCGGCTCGACAGCGAAATTCGCGCCGAGAAGGCGGAACTTGACGTCGCCAGCCAAAAACTGGTGCGTGATGGGCTGGCGATCTGGTCGCTCGATGCGAATGACCGGCCAGTGCTAATCGTGCGCGGGCAATCGAACCTGATCGATGAAGCTGCCGCAGCTGACCTCGACCGTGTCCGGCAATTGTTGGACGAGCTTGAGAGCAAAGAGGAAATTGCACGGCTGGTCGACAGCGCGCGTGAGGCGCAATCAACGCGGATATTCATTGGTTCGGAAAATAATCTTTTCTCGCTTTCGGGATCGTCGGTCATCGCCGCGCCCTATCGGGAGGCTGGGGGTAAGGTCGTTGGCGTGATCGGTGTGATCGGCCCGACGCGTTTGAATTATGCGCGCATCGTGCCGATGGTGGACTTTACTGCGCAGGCGCTGAGCCGTTTAATTCGTCCAGCTTAAATGTTGCCCGGGTTGATGAAATAAAATTGCTTTCTATATGCAAGCAGCAACAACCGACCATGCAGTCGCAACGTAATTGGGTTAATCAGGTTTATGACAGAGAAAAAATCAGCCGCAGCCGATCCTGCTGTAGAAAAAGAACTTGAAGGCGTGCCAGAGCATATGAAGAACGATACGCCAGAAGCGACCGATACGGCCGATGCGCAGATTGCGGCGCTAGAAGACGCGCTCGCCGCGGCACAGCAAGAAGTTTTATATGCGCAGGCCGAAACGCAGAATGTGCGTCGCCGTATGGAGAAAGAGGCGCAGGACGCACGCGCTTATGCCGCGACGGGCTTTGCCCGCGATGTGCTGTCGGTGTCCGATAATCTGTCGCGCGCCTTGGAGGCAATTCCCGCCGAAATGCGGGAGAGTGAGGCAATGAAGCCGCTCGTCATCGGCCTTGAAGCGACGGGCCGCGAGTTGGACAGTGTCTTTGCCAAAAACGGCATCACCCGTATTGCCGCAATGGGCATGCCATTGGACCCCAATCAGCATCAGGCGATGGTTGAAATTCCCACCACCGATGCCGAACCGGGCACCATCGTTGCCGAAATGCAGGCAGGATATATGATCAAGGACCGCTTGCTACGCCCTGCTTTGGTTGGTGTGGCAAAGGCTGCCGAGTAATCTTGCCCGCATCATGACCAGTACGCCGGGGGTGGTCTAACGCAACGCGCTCGGCTAACGAGCGCTCGATATGACCGCAACGGCAGTTTCCACGGGCCATCAGTCCCCTTGGCGCGATGAGCTTCGCGCGACCTTGTCGCTTGCATGGCCATTGATCCTGACCAATCTGTCGATGTCCTTGATTGGCGCGACCGACGTGGTGATGGTGGGTTGGCTCGGGCCAACCGAATTGGCGGCGGCGTCATTGGGTTTCAACTTGTGCATGACGGCGGCGATTTTCTGCATGGGCCTCGTCACCGCGACTGCGCCGATGATGGCGAGCGAGCGCGGGGCAAAGGCACATTCCGTGCGCGATATCCGCCGCACATTCCGGCAAGGACTTTGGGTCGCGGTGGCGATCATGATCCCGATCTGGCTGATCTTGTGGCAGACGGAGGCCATATTGCTAACGCTGGGCCAGCAAGCCGAGCTTGCGGTCAAAGCGCAAAGCTATGTCCGCGCCTATATGTGGTCGATTCTGCCATTTTTGTGGCTGATTATCGCGCGTAATTTTCTGTCGGCGCTGGAGCAGCCCTTATGGTCGCTGATCATTGGCATATTGGGCGTTTTTGCCAATGCTGCATTCAACTATGTTCTGATTTTCGGCAAGCTCGGCGTGCCAGCCTTGGGCATAATCGGCGCTGGTATTGGTAGTATCTTGGCGAATGTTTTCATGTTTCTGGGCATGGTCGCCGTCATCACTTACCATCCCAAATTCCGGCGATATCATCTATTCGGGCGTTGGTGGCGTAGCGATTGGCCGCGTTTTCGGGCGCTGTGGAAACTGGGCTTGCCGATTGCCGTGACAATGGGATTGGAAGGTGGCGTGTTTGGCGTTGCGGTCATGCTCATGGGGTTAATCGACACCGCCTCAGTCGCGGCGCACGCCATCGCGCTACAGGTTGCAAGCGTGACTTTCATGGTACCAATGGGCCTTGCGCAGGCCGCGACGGTGCGTGTGGGCATTGGTTATGGCCGCCGCGATCTTGCGCTTATCCGCCGCGCCGGTTGGACCAGCTTTGTCATGGGAACGGGTTTCATGGCGGCAATGGCAATGCTGATATGGCTGTCGCCCGAATTGCTGATTACGCTGTTCATAGACCGCGATGCTGCGATTAATGCAGAGGTGGTGCAACTGGCCATCAGCTTCCTCGCCATTGCCGCCTTGTTTCAGATTGTCGACGGCGCGCAAGTCGTCGGTGCCGGTATGCTGCGTGGGTTGCATGACACCACCGTGCCCATGCTATTCGCGGCCTTCGGCTATTGGGTAGTGGGCATTGGTGTAGGCGCGTGGCTGGCATTTTACCAAGGTTGGAACGGCGTTGGCATCTGGGTTGGCTTGGCGACCGGGCTTGGCATTGTCGCCGTGCTGATGCTCGTCCGCTGGTCGATGCGCGCGCGGCTTGGGTTGCTGCCTTTAGAAGCTTAAAATTTCATCATATTGCGATAATGGCGGCGCACCTGCGACCTTTGCTCCGTTACGCAACAGGAATATGTGCCGGACAATCTCGGCCTGCTGCTCAATCCCATATTGTTCCAGCTTCCACCCGGGTTGCAGGCGGTACGCATAGCGACTGAATGGGTGTCGCCGCAATATCAGGCATATGCCTTTCTGATATTGCCACACATGCACCAATTCGTGGATAAAATGGCCTTGTAAGCCAAGGTCACGGTCGCAAAAATCTGCGCAGAACAGGTCGCTTTTCGGGTGGAACCACAAATGGCCGTTTGGGGCCATGGTGACCCGCCGCGGCTGGAACCACCAATATTTGCGATTGTGTATCCGGATGCGTTGGTAATCGAGCGCCGAGCCGAACACAGATTCCGCCAGCGCCCGTTCCCGGACCGTCATTTGCCGGCCGGACTTATGCGGGCCGAGCATGTTTAAACAAAATCCGTTTCAACATCCCTTAGCCGTCAATTGCCTTTTTCTCGTCGGGGTCCGTGCCATCGACTTCCTGCACGCGTGCTTTCACCAATATCCGCACATTATTCGAAAACAGAAATTCGGTCTCAATCACACCCAAGCGGCGGGGGATGATGTTGACGCCCCACATCATCACATGCTTGCCACCTTTTTTGAATGCGACTTTCTCCCCAGCAGGGATAAGCACACGGTCCATAGGCGCCATGGTCACGGCGCCAGTTTTTGCATCTACCGTGACATCGTGCATTTCGACACGAATGGCCGATGGTGAACTGACGCGCAGCAAATGCACATCCTCTGGTCCACCATAGACATTGAAATGCATCGCCGACGGGTTGTTGTCGACGGGCGATAAAGTCAGCACCGCTTCCTTCACCTTTAACTGCGGTGTCGGACCACATCCACCCAGCAAAAGGGCCGCCGCAGCGGCGCTAAATGTGAATATACGTCGGTTCATAACCTTCTCCTTTTGCTGTTAGGTGCGCCGGATGGCGCGCCCACCGTATACAGAGTTTTTCCTTAACTTTTTCCCTATCTAGGAACGCCGAAGTCTTGTGCCAAGAGAATTGGCACCTATATCGCCGCTACAACGTCACGTTATGCGGAACCCCAGTGCCTGATAGGGCTGGTGCGAAACGGGACAGGGTAAAGTTCAATTTTTAAAATTTCGGGGTAAGTTTTTATGGCTAAAGTTATTGGTATCGACTTGGGCACAACAAACAGCTGCGTTGCGGTTATGGACGGCGGCAAGCCCAAGGTCATCGAAAATGCAGAAGGCGCACGGACAACGCCATCGATCGTGGCCTTTGCTAAGGACGGCGAGCGCCTTATCGGCCAGCCAGCCAAGCGTCAGGCGGTCACCAATCCGGAAAGCACCATTTATGCGGTGAAGCGCCTTATCGGCCGCCGTTTCGATGATCCATTGACCAAGAAAGATATGGACCTCGTTCCGTACAGCATCGTCAAGGGCAAGACCGGCGATGCTTGGGTTAAGGCAGGCGGCGAAGAATATTCGCCCTCACAAATTTCGGCCTTCACCTTGCAAAAGATGAAGGAAACGGCGGAAGCTTATTTGGGCGAAACCGTCACGCAAGCGGTCATCACCGTTCCCGCCTATTTCAACGATGCCCAGCGTCAGGCAACGAAAGATGCTGGCCAGATTGCCGGCCTTGAAGTGCTGCGTATCATTAACGAGCCAACCGCTGCAGCGCTTGCTTATGGCATGGACAAGGATGAGAATAAAACCATCGCGGTCTATGACCTTGGCGGCGGTACATTCGATATTTCGATCCTCGAAGTCGGCGACGGCGTGTTCGAAGTGAAGTCGACCAACGGCGACACGTTCCTGGGCGGTGAAGATTTCGACAGCGTGCTCGTCGAGCATCTGGCAGCCGATTTCAACAAGGCCGAAGGCATTGACCTGACTAAGGACAAGCTTGCGCTGCAACGTTTGAAGGAAGCGGCGGAAAAGGCGAAGATTGAATTGTCGTCCACACAGACGACCGAAGTCAACCTGCCATTCATCACCGCGGACCAAAATGGTCCAAAGCACCTTGTGAAAACCATCACCCGTGCCGACCTTGAGAAACTGGTCGACAACCTGATCAAGCGCACGTTGGAGCCTTGCAAAAAGGCTTTGGCCGATGCGGGTATCAAGGCCGATGGCATTGATGAAGTCGTAATGGTCGGCGGTATGACCCGCATGCCCAAGGTACGCGACGTCGTGAAGAATTTCTTTGGCAAGGAACCGCATACAGGGGTGAACCCAGATGAAGTTGTTGCCATGGGCGCTGCCATTCAGGCGGGCGTGTTGCAGGGCGACGTTAAGGATGTGTTGTTGCTCGACGTAACGCCATTGTCCTTGGGTATCGAAACGCTTGGCGGCGTATTCACGCGCATGATCGACCGTAACACCACGATCCCAACGAAAAAGAGCCAAGTATATTCGACGGCTGAAGACAATCAGAATGCTGTAACCATTCGCGTGTTCCAAGGTGAGCGCGAAATGGCCGCGGATAACAAGCTGCTTGGCAATTTCGACTTGGTCGGCATTCCGCCTGCACCGCGCGGCGTGCCGCAAGTTGAAGTGACTTTCGACATTGACGCCAATGGTCTGGTCAGCGTGACTGCCAAGGATAAGGGCACAGGCAAAGAACAACAGATCAAAATTCAGGCATCGGGCGGTTTGTCCGATGCGGATATTGAACAGATGGTCCGCGACGCCGAAGCCTTTGCCGAAGAAGACAAGAAGCGTCGTGAATCGGCCGAAGCTAAGAATAATGCAGAAAGCCTTGTCCACTCCACTGAGAAGCAGTTGGAAGAGCATGGCGATAAGATTGACGCCACGCTGAAGGGCGAGATCGAAGCGGCTGTGGCTGAAACCAAGACTGCTATCGAAGGCGGTGATGTAGAAGCGATGAAGGAAAAGGCTAGCGCCTTGGCCCAAGTCGCGATGAAGCTTGGCGAAGCGATCTACAAGGAAGAGCAAGCCGCCGGTGCATCAGCAGATGCCGGATCGGAAGAAGCGCCAGCAGACGATAATGTCGTGGATGCCGAATTCTCCGAAGTCGAAGACGACAAGAAAGACTGATGTTGCTTATTTCCGACTGTCGCCGCCGAAACGCAGCGACGGTCGGAAAGACCGGGGGGTTAGTCGTTCATGAATCTCGACATTGATTATTATGAATTGTTGGAAGTCGAGCGGACAGCGGATGAGAAGACGCTGAAAACCGCGTATCGTCGGATCGCGATGGAATGTCATCCCGACCGCAACCCGGGTTGCGACAAATCCGAAGCTAAATTTAAGGCGGTGAGCCAAGCTTATGACGTCCTGAAAGACCCGCAAAAGCGCGCAGCTTATGACCGTTATGGCAAAGAAGCGTTTGAAAATGGCGGCATGGGCGCCGGCGGTGGCCAAGGCGGCGGTGGCTTTGGTGACTTCTCCGATATTTTCGAAAGCTTTTTTGGCGACGCCTTTGGTGGGCGCCAGCGTGGCCCTGCGCGTGGTGCAGATTTACGCTATGACCTTGAAATCTCGCTCGATGAGGCCTTCCACGGCAAAGAAGCGGAAATCACCATCGATGTCGCAACGGCATGCGGCACCTGTGAAGGCACCGGCGCAACGCCAGGGTCCGGTAAACGTCGCTGCAACCTGTGCGCTGGTCATGGCAAGGTGCGCGCGCAGCAAGGTTTCTTTGTAGTCGAGCGCACATGCCCGACCTGCCACGGTCGCGGCGAAGTGATTGAATCCCCCTGCCGGGCTTGCGGTGGCGAAGGTCGAGCGGATGAACGCAAGACCATCGCCGTCAATGTTCCGCCGGGCGTCGACGAAGGCACGCGCATTCGCGTTGCTGGTCGGGGTGAGGCAGGACCAAATGGTGCAGCGGCAGGTGACCTGTACATCTTCATCCATTTATTGCGCCACAAGGTGTTCGAACGCGATGGCACGACATTATTCTGCCGCGTGCCCGTCAGCTTCACCACAGCGGCGCTGGGGGGTGAAATTCGCATTCCGGGGCTCGATGGTGCTGAACATATCATCGTCGTTCCAGAGGGCATACAATCGGGTAAGCAGCTTCGCCAGCGCGGGGCAGGGATGCCCGTCCTGCAAGGGCGGGGTCGTGGCGACATGGTCATTCAAATCGACGTTGAAACGCCGTCAAAGCTGTCCACACGGCAGAAGGAAATTTTGCGCGAGTTCCGCGAAACCGAAACTGGAGCAGAATGTCCGCAATCGACTGGCTTTTTTGATAAGCTGAAAAACATTTGGGACGACATCACCGATTAAGCTCGGCGGCGGGTGAGGATCAGTTGAGTATCTGATCGACCTCGGTCCGTAAGGACATGATGAGCGGCTGGATATGCGTCAGCCGATCCTGTTCCTCATCCAATATCGCATGGAATGCGCGCTTTTTGTAGCTTTGCGCGCGCTCCGCCGAAAATGCATGGCCGGGTGGTAGGGATGATATCAGAATATCGATCATCCGTTCCGCGCCATGCAAACGGCCCCACAGATAGTCGTTTTCCCGATAGGCGCGGCTAAAAAACGCCCCGAAATTGTTGAACTCTATGCCCTTTAATGTCGCAGCCGTACCGCCAGCGCGGATGGATGCGCAGTCGTCGGGGGATATGCGGTCGACTTTGACAGGGTCAAATTCGTCAAAGCCCTCATCCTGCAACAAGGGCAAGGTGGCGATGTCATAGAGCGGATAGCCCAAATAGCCGAGCAGCATGGTTCGGCGTGCCGCAACGGGCAGCGTCAGAATGGCATCACACAATATCTTATCAACCTTGGCATCTGTGCGCACCAAGTCACGCTGTACCGCAAGATGGTCGATCAAGCCTGCCGGATCGTCGATGCCAGATTTGGCGGCCAGCGCGAAATCTGCCCCTAAAAACTCCGCCGTTTCCAGATCGAGAAACAAAGCGAGGCAAGTGTAAATGGCATCGCGCATTTTGGCGATGTTATCATCCGGCATATCGATGACATTTTCCACCTGTTCGGTCAGATGCCGCGCGAGAAAGCGCAAGCGTCGGATGCGGAAACGCAGGTCATGTGCGCGGAAAAAGGCAATTTGGCGCGCGGTCGCTTTGCCCTTATGCGGTGGCATATGGTCGAGGTCACGGGCGCCGATTTCGCGCCAAAGTGCGGCGCGCACGTCACGCAAAAACGCGCTTGATGCGTCGGGCAGGCTGCGGCGCGCGGTGGCGACAATATCGTCAACGACGCCCGCGATTTTGAGATGGTTATAGGCGCGATAGCCGAAACCAGCGGCAATAGTTGCCTTTTCCTGCGCTGAATGCCGCCATTTTTGCATGCGGCTGGCTGTCGGTTGGGTGAGGAACCACGTCTTGCCCAGCATCGCCTCGACGGTATCTTCCACCTCATTCCGCAAGCTGTCGATGACGCGTTGCATCCGTTCAATACGTTCCGAACGGCCGGTGATTTTCTCAAGGCTGTCGCGAATAGGCTGCGCCCGCGGAATGTTGGAGGTCGCCCCCAATATCGTTAAGAAAAACCCTGGTGGCTTGCGGGGTACATCGGCAGTGCCGTCCGCATTGCGTTTGCCAAATCGGAAACTGGGATGGCCCGGTTTTGGGTCGATATAGACAAAGCGGCGGTCCACTTCGCGCCGCGCTGGCCGGTTGCGCAAGGCGGAAATTGCTTGGTTAAACGGCGCATTGGCCAATACCGAGCCGTCGATTAACATCGTATCTTCGGCGGCATTGGCGGCAAATTGCTGCGGCAATATGCGTTTCAAAAATGCAGATCGGTCAAGCCATGGGACATTTTCACGCGCCAGCAAGCGATCAAGTTCACGCACTGAAAATGGCGGGAAGGCGCCCGGAAAACTGGCCGTTGCGCGCGCCGCAAAAATCAGCTCGGGAATGTCGGCAAGCCCCGTTCGTCCGCGCGTTGAAAAATCGACAGTGATGCGATGTTCGGACTCGGTGACTTCTTCTGGGCTATTGAGGCGCAGCACCCGATCATGGCCATAATAATCGGTTACAGTGACAAACAGGTCCAGCGGTTGGTTGTCGGGCAAAAGCGGCTGCTCTATTTCGCTCTTGGCCATAATGTTCAATGCGTCGAGCAACAATTTCGAAAACACATTCCCGCCAAAGGGCGGCGCAAACCAGCGGGCGCGGATAAAGCGCGACAGCTTGATCGCAACCTCCTCCTGCGCTTCCTTCGCGACTGTCCTTTCGACCGCACCACCACGCCGGCGCAAGATCAACCAAGCGATCGGCGTCGCCCAAAATTTGGTGAAGCGCGACAGCGGGCGTGCGTCCGGATCGAGCAATATGTCGACGTCCGCCATTTCAAGCCACATGTCGGTTAACGGCTCCAAAGATTGGCCGGTGACGATAGCTTGCGACAGGAAAATGCCGTTAATGCCGCCCGCGCTTGACCCCGCAATGATGTCCGTAAAGACCCGCAGCTTCACGCCGCTGACGCGTGACATTTCGGTGAGCAAATCATGATAGACAATTTCGCTACGCCGGGTAGGTGCTGTGCCGTCATGAAAAAAGCGGCTGGCGCGGACCATGTGCCAAATCTCGCGCGTGACGCCATGCATGTAAATGGCAAGGCTGACCCCGCCATAACAAATGAGCGCCAGTCTGAGTTCTTTTTCGCGCATGGCCATGATGTGGCATTAGGCCGCGTCGCACGCAAGGGCTGATCCGGCGCACTTATGTCTTGAGTTCTTGATTTGTTCTGTTAATTATGGGGCATGGCAAAGGCAAAGCGCAGATATGTATGTCAGGCATGCGGTTCGGAATCCAACCGCTGGCAGGGACAATGCGACGATTGCGGCGAATGGAACAGCTTGGCGGAAGAGGCCAAAGCCACAGTTTTTGAGCTGAAGCATCATTTGCATGCGGGCGGCCGCGCGGTCGAATTGTCCGGATTGAACACCGACATCACGCTGCCGGAACGTGCCTCGACAGGCATTGCCGAATTTGATCGCGCTTTGGGTGGCGGCCTTGTGCCTGGTTCGGCGACATTGCTGGGCGGGGATCCGGGCATTGGTAAGTCGACATTATTGCTGCAAGCCGCCGCAAATCTCGCGCGGCGTGGCCTATCGGTTGCTTATATTTCCGGCGAAGAAGCGGTCGACCAAGTGCGCTTGCGGGCCCGCCGGCTTGGCCTTGGCGATGCGCCGGTGCAGCTTGCCGCCGCAACCTCTGTACGCGACATATTGACGACGATGACGCAAGGTGCGCCGCCCGCTTTATTGGTCATCGATTCCATTCAAACCATGCACAGCGACCTGATTGAAGGCGCGCCGGGCACGGTCAGCCAAGTCCGCGCATCCGCCCAAGAGCTGATCCGCTTTGCCAAGGAACGCGGCACGGCGTTGATGCTCGTCGGCCATGTTACCAAGGATGGGACGATCGCCGGACCCCGCGTGCTGGAACATATGGTCGATACCGTCTTGTCGTTCGAAGGTGAGCGCAGCCACCAATATCGCATTTTGCGCGCATCCAAAAATCGCTTTGGCGGGACGGACGAAATCGGCGTTTTTGCGATGGTGGAAGAAGGGTTGACCGAGGTTGGCAACCCCAGCGCATTATTCCTGACCGACCGGGCCGAACAGGTTACGGGGGCAACGGTGTTTCCGGCGTTGGAGGGGACGCGGCCAGTTTTGGTCGAAATTCAGGCGTTGACCGTGCGGCTATCCAGTGGCGCCACACCGCGCCGTGCCGTGGTCGGTTGGGACAGTGGCCGCCTCGCGATGATATTGGCGGTGCTGGAGGCGCGATGTGGCCTGAGTTTTTCAACCGCTGAGGTCTATCTCAACATTGCAGGTGGCTATCGCATTTCGGATCCCGCTGCCGATCTTGCGGTGGCAGCGGCGTTGGTTTCGGCGCTGTCCGAACGGCCATTGCCATCCGATGCGGTGCTATTTGGTGAAGTCGCCTTGTCCGGCGAAATTCGTCCCGTCGCACATGGCGCGTTGCGACTGAAGGAATCGGCGAAGCTTGGCTTTGGCCGCGCATTGGTCCCACCATCGGTGAAGGGGCAGGCGGGCATTTCAACGCAAGAGTTCCGCACGCTTGCCAATCTCGTTGACCATATGCTGGGACGCTCCTAAATTCGCTTTGAACGATAATGAGGGCAACAGGATTAGATGACAGCACTTGATATCATTGTCCTGTTCTTGCTGGGTAGCGGGGCGGCATTCGGCTTCTTACGCGGCTTTGTGCAAGAGACTCTGTCGATGATCGCGTGGGTGCTGATCATCTTGGCCGTTTACATGTTTCATACCCCTGCGACGGCCGCTTTGGCGGAGGCTGTCGGTTCGGATTCGGGCGCGGCCGTGCTCGCCTTTTTGGCGCTCGTCATCGTGATCTTTGCCCTGGGTAAATGGATTGCAAAATCGATTGGCGCTAAATCACGCAAGTCGTTGCTTGGCCCGATTGATCGCGTCCTTGGTTTCGGCTTTGGTATGCTCAAGGGCCTGATTATCGCGACCCTTTTTTTCCTATTGTTTGTGATGGGATATGATTTGGTCTATGGCGCGGATGCGGGAAGGCCCGAGTGGATGACCAGTTCGCGTACGTATCCTTTGCTCAATGCGAGCGGTGAAGCCATGTCCGAATTTGTCCGCGAACAACGCCTCGCTGCCGATAGCGATGCGGAAGCCGCACACTGATGGACTCTGCGCTCTACAATCGGGATATCTTAAGGCTGGCGACGTCATTGGTTGCAGGCGATCGCCTTGCGGACCCCGACGGCAGTGCTGAAGTGCGTTCGCCCTTATGTGGTAGCCGCATTCAAGCAGATATTGTGATGGACGCAGAGGGGATATTGCGTGACCTAGCCTTGCGCGCCAATGCCTGCGCACTTGGGCAGGCTTCTACTGCTATTTTGGCGCAAAATGCGGTTGGAACAGCTTTGACCGAAATCGCCAAATTGCGCGCTGGCGTGGCGCAGGCGTTACAGCGGGCGGGCGATATGCCCAGTTGCTGGCCAGAACTTGCTTTGCTGGCTGCGGCCTGTGATTATCCTTCACGCCATGCCGCGATATTATTGCCCTATGACGCGATCCTCGCTGCTGCCGCGCAGGCCAAAGCGAAAGTCTGATGGAAGAAACATCACATCACCTCGTCGCTGATGTCATGTTAGGCGGGGTGGTGCTGCTCGGTGCGGCGCTTTTAGCCGTGCTGATTTTCCGGCGTTTGGGCCTTGGTGCCGTTCTTGGCTATTTGGTGGCCGGTATTGCCATTGGTCCCGATGGTCTTGCATTGATTGACGCGCCAGAGACGATTTTGGCCTATTCCGAAATCGGTATCATCTTGCTGTTGTTCCTCGTCGGGCTTGAGCTATCGCCGAGCAGGCTGTGGTTGTTGCGGCGCGACATTCTGCTTTTCGGGCCGTTGCAGGTCATTTTGTGCGGCCTTGGCATGTTTGCGGTCATTCATTTCGCGATGCCAAGCTTTAGCTGGCAGGCGGCATTGGTCCTCGGGCTTCCACTGGCTTTGTCTTCCACCGCGCAGGTGTTGCCATTGTTGCAATCGCGCGGCCGCATGAAGACCGATTATGGCGAGAAGAGCTTCTCCATTTTATTGTTTCAGGACATCTCCATTGTTCCCTTGCTGACGATCGTCGCCGCTTTGTCGCGTGCCCCCGCCGAAGAAGGCGCAATTGAGGGCTGGTCTCTCGTATTTTATGCGGTGCTGGCGATTACGGGGCTGGTGCTGGCCGGACGCTATCTATTGTCGCCGCTATTGCGCTTGGTCGGTAAGATATCAGAGCGCGAATTGTTCATCGTCACGGGATTATTCACTGTCTGCGTCAGCGCCGCGGTGATGCAGGCGATTGGCGTGTCACCCGCCTTGGGTGCATTTGTTGCTGGCGTCATGTTGGCGGAATCCCCTTATCGGCATGAGCTGGAGGCCGATATTGATCCATTCCGTTCGATCTTGCTGGGGTTGTTTTTCTTGGCGGTCGGTATGTTGCTTGATGTTGATGTTATCCTCTCCCAACCCTTTTTCGTGGCAGGTCTTGCTCTGGCATTGGTTGCGGTCAAGATTGCGATTATCTTTGCGCTTGGCCGGTTTTTTGGTCTCGAAAACAAGCCGTCGTTCATCATGGCGATGCTGTTAAGTCAGGGGGGTGAGTTTGCCTTTGTGCTCTTTGCTGCGGCACAGAGTGCCCTGTTGATCGAACCCGAAGCCGCGAGCCTTTTCGGGGCCGTCGTAACCCTGTCGATGGCCACCACGCCGTTCCTCATGATCTTTGCGGGCAAGCTTGCGGCGCGAAAGATGAAGGGCGATGTCCAGTTGGATGATCCGGAATTGGCGTCTCAAGCCAATGTCATAATCGTCGGACATGGACGTTTTGGGCAACAAGTGTCCCAGATTATGCATGCCGCAGGGCGTTCGGTGACGTTGATCGATATCAATCCGCAGACCATCGACCGCAGCGGGGACTTTGGCTTTAAGGTTTTTTATGGCGATGGCACCCGTGTCGACTTGCTCCAGCGGGCAGGCGGCGAAGAGGCGCAAGCGATATTCTTCTGCATTGACGACCGATACATGACCGCGGAATCATTGATGCCGGTGCGCGAAACATTCCCGCGCACAAAATTGTTTGTGCGGGCTTATGATCGGCAGCAAACCTTGTTGTTGATGCAAGACAACGGCATCAGCATCATGCGTGAAGTGTTTGAATCCTCCATCCGCATGTCGGCTGACGCGCTGAAATATTTTGGTACGGATCGCGCAAAGATTCACGACATTATCTTGGAGTTCCGGCGGCGTGACCGCAGCCGGATGAAAGCGCAGTTCACCAGCGGGGATATGCATGCAGGAAGGCGACATAGCTTCGGTGGCGATGGGTCCGACGATTTCTCGATTGCGGACGATTAAGCCCTGGGGCTAAGCTTCGCTGTCCAAAAATGCGGCGACGTCGTCCAGTACGACATCTTTGGACAAAAATGTCTGCCCGATACCGCGCGCGAGCAAGAAGGGCAGCGTCCCCGCGCTCATTTTCTTATCATGCCGCATATAGTCGACCAACGTCGCGCCATTGGCCGTGACACCCGCTTCGGACAGGGTCGTGGGCAGACCAGCGCGTTGCAGAAGTTGTGCTACATTTTGCGCATCTTGTGCGGGGCAAAGGCCAAGCCGCACCGAGTATCGAAACGCCAGCGCCATGCCAGCGGCGACTGCCTCGCCATGAAATAGCCGGTCGGAAAAACCTGTGTCAGCCTCCAGCGCATGGCCAAAAGTGTGGCCCAAGTTCAACAGCGCTCGGGTGCCGGTGCGTTCGGTTTCATCGGCAGCGACGATCCGCGCCTTGGACTGTACGGAACGGATGATGGCCTGCGCGCGGATATCAGGGTCGCCGCTAAAAAAGCTGTCGAGATTATCCGCACAAAATTCAAAAAAGGCTTTGTCATCGATGAGGCCGTATTTAACCACCTCAGCAAATCCCGCCGCGAGTTGACGGGTAGGTAGGGTTGAGAGCAACTCCGGGTCGATGAGCACCAAAGCCGGTTGATGAAATGCGCCGACCAGGTTTTTGCCTGCTGCGCTATTGATAGCGGTCTTGCCGCCGACACTGCTGTCGACTTGGGCAAGCAAGGTTGTCGGTATTTGGACAAAGGCGCAGCCGCGTTTGATGATATGCGCGGCAAAGCCCGTAATATCCCCCACCACGCCACCGCCCAGCGCAATGATATGGTCGCTGCGCTCGACATGTTGTTCCAACAGCCAATCGGTGAGACGCTCTAATTGCGTCCAGCTTTTTCCCGCTTCGCCTGCTGGGAGTGTGAAGGTTGCGCACGCAATACCCGCGCCGCGCAATGTGGCTTCAAACTTTGGCAGGACCGCTTGCACAACATTTTCGTCGGTTACCACAAGCATGCGGCCATTACGCGCATAAGGCGTCAAAACAGCGCCGACATCCGCCAGTAACCCAGCACGTACATGTATGTCATAAGGGCGGTTGGAGAGGTCGACGGATATCACGGTCATGCGGCGAGGGCCTTTAATATATTTTCAACGGTCCGCACATGCGGCGACGTATCGCTGCGAATATGGAGATTGGCAGCGGCATATAAGGGGTTACGCACCTTGCCAAGCTCGGTCAGCACCGTCACTGGATCCTTGCCCTTCAATAAGGGGCGGTGGCTGCGCCGCGACACACGGTCGGCCAGTACCTGCACATCGGCATTAAGCCAGATCGACGTTGCGCGTTCCAAGATAAGTGCGCGGGTATCGTCGTTGACAAAAGCGCCGCCGCCTGTCGCGATGACCTTCGGTTCACCTTCAATGAGCCGAGCAATCACCCGGCGTTCTCCATCCCGAAAATATTCCTCGCCAAATTTCGCGAATATTTCTGTAATTGAAAGGCCCGCTGCCTTTTCAATTTCTTCATCGGCGTCGACAAAAGGCGTCCCCAAGCGCGCGGCAAGCCGCTTTCCAATGCTGGTTTTGCCGACACCCATCATCCCAACAAGCACCACCGGACGGTCAATGACGAATGCATTTTGCACGCCATGTTTTCGTTTTTTGGGTGGGTGAAGTTCCGCCATGATAAAATGGCCTATATATCGCCTTGGCGTTTGCCGAAAGCAGTTTGCCACTTTAGCGATTTTCGTTGTAAATTCAAAATGATAAGATGAGAAAAGCCGCTTAGTTGGGTGAAATTCCGTTTTTGCGGTTTCTATCGGTTGCCGCAAGGGGCATAGACTTGCTATTCTCGGGTGAAGGTTGCGGCTATGGCAACGGATGATAATAAGACATGCCGCATTGCTGCTCGCAAATATGGAAACAGGTTCGCATCATTGACTGACAAGATTTCAAAAAGCGGCCTTTTGGTTGCCAGCGCCCTGGTCTTGGTATTCTCCTTGCCAGCGCTTGGGCAGCAGGGACCTGAATCCTTGCTGCCGGAGGGTTTTGGCGATCCTGCGCCTCTGCCAACACCCGTAACGGCCCGACCAGCGCCCAATAGTTCCGCATCGCCCGTTGGCGCAACTTCCGCGAATTCTGTGGCAGAGGACGAAAGCGAAACGGAAGAAGAGGATGCAGAAGAGCCAGAATTGGCCATCCGTTTTGACGTGCCACCTTCGGCACGCCAGTCGTTGAACGATATCGGGATTTTATCGGAAGCCTCCGGCGGATTTCCTGCCAACTCTTTTGGTAGGGTAGACGGTGCTTTCCTAAACCAAATATTGAAGCGAACGACGGGCCCGATTGCTTCGCGCTGGGGTACCATTATGGCGCGGCGCTTGCTGGCCAGCCGCACCATGACGCCAACCGGTGTCAACGGCGCCGATTGGACAGCGGAACGTGCGTGGTTGTTGCTGCGCATGGGCGACTCGGTTGTGGCGCGTAATCTTGTGCAGCAGGTTGACGGTGCCGATTACACAAAACGCCTCCATGAGGTCGCGATGCAGGCTTATTTGGCCAATGGCGATTTGGCTGGCATGTGCCCCATTAGCGAAAGCGGCGCGCGTCTTGTGAACAATGGCCGCTGGAAGATGACCCGCGCCATCTGTGCGTCTTTGGCGGGTGAGCAAGGCAATGCGACGGCACTGATAAATCAGGGCCGCTATCAAGGCTGGGTCCGCGGCGTCGATTATCGTCTGGCTGAAAAAGCAGTTGGGGCCGGCATGAACGGGCGACGTTCGGTCAAAATTGAGTGGGAAAATGTGGAGGGTATGAACCCTTGGCGCTTCGGTCTTTCGGCTGCTGTCGGCCTTCAACCTCCCGAAAGCCTATTTGCCGGCACGGGGCGTCAGATCGATGGTTGGCGGGTCCAGTTGCCAATGTTTACGCCGACGATCCGAGTCAAATATGCATCCAATGCTGCGGCGCTTGGCATATTGTCGAACCGGAACATGGTGGATCTCTATGCGCAGGTTCTTGCGAATCCCGATGCGCCCGACGCCGCGCGGGCGCAGGCAAAAAGCCTCGAAAATGCGTATGCCGCTTCGGATGCAGATGCCAAGGTTGCGGCTATGACATCGTTATGGACGACGGCGGCAGCAGGTGCAGACTATCAAGCGTCATTGGTGATGACCGCGCGGGCGGCAGCGCTTATTGCGCCTGACGCCGATCATCAGGCAGAGGCCGATCAGTTAATTGCATCGATGCTGACGGCAGGTCTTGATCGATCCGCGGCGCGATGGATGAATGTTGTGGCGGACGGATCGCTGGGTTGGGCGCTTTTGACATTGGCGGCGCCAGGGCGGGTAACGGCCGCTGATTATGGCAGCCTTGATGATTTTTTCGGCAATGATGACAGTAGCGACGCACATAAGTCGCGGCTTTTGTTAGCTGGTCTGTCTGGGCTTGGCCGAATTGAAAACGACGCCCGCACCGATTTTGCAAGCGATCTCAAAATCAATATTGCCCGGCAAACCGCTTGGTCAAAGGCAATTACTGCCGCCGCCGAACGTGGCGAGCAGGGCACAGTTGCGTTGATGGCGATTGCGGCACTACAGGCGCCGTCATGGTCGGCTGTGCCCGCCAGTCATCTCTATTATATCGTCCGTTCCTTGCGCCAGGTCGGTTTGGAGGCCGAAGCACGGATGATTGCTGCGGAAGCTGTCACTTTTGCCTGATAATATGACAATGACGATCGTCAGCCGGCAATGAGCTTAGTCGATCGTGATCTGATTGGCCGTTTTCTGGAGATGCTGGCGGCAGAGCAGGGGGTCGCTAAGAACACGCTATTGGCGTATCAAAGCGACTTGATGTCGGCATCCGGCCTTTTGCATGGTAAACTCACCGCGGCGGAACCTGACGCGCTTGTCGCGCTCGCCAGCCAATGGCGCGATCTTGCCAACAGTTCCGTAGCGCGCAAGGCGTCGGCATTACGGCGTTTTTTTGCCTTTCTGCATGAGGAGGGTTTTCGCGCCGACAATCCGTCGACCGCCCTACCAAAGCCAGCACAGACGCGGCCCTTGCCCAAAATTCTGGATAAAGATGAAGTCGACACTTTGTTCGCGGTCATTGAAGCAAAGCTCCTACAGGCGCATCCCATAGCCAATGATTACCGACTGTCGGCGCTTATCGAGCTGCTATACGGCTCCGGCCTGCGTGCGACTGAATTGGTTGCCCTACCCCGCAATGCGGTCGTTTCTGATCGGCCATTCATCATCATAAAGGGCAAAGGCGATAAGGAACGATTAATCCCCATTTCCAACCGTGCGCGCCAAGCGGTCAGTGCATGGTTGGACTTCGTTCCGGAAAAGTCGCGATTTCTCTTTCCATCACGCGAAGGGCATATCAGCCGCATTCGCTTGTTCCAGATAATTAAGGATCTGGCTGCGCATGCAGGGCTGGATCCCGCAAAGGTCAGCCCGCATGTCCTGCGGCATGCCTTTGCCACCCATCTTTTGGCAGGTGGCGCAAATCTGCGGGCGTTGCAGTCCATGCTGGGGCATGCAGACATCGCGACGACGCAGATTTACACGCATGTCGACAGCAGCAAGCTCGTCGAACTGGTCAATCGACGTCATCCATTGGCAACGCGCACATTGACCCGTCGCGCATCAGGCTCTAACCCGCTGGCATGATGGTATATCTCGATTTTGAAAAGCCGGTTGCCGCGCTCGAAGCGCGCATCCTTGAACTGCAAGATGCTGCACGTGATAGCGACGTTGATGCGGGCGCCGAAATCACCAAATTGCGCGCCAAGGCGGACAAGCAATTGAAGGATACTTATGCCAATCTAACCGCATGGCAGAAAACGCAGGTCGCTCGGCACCCCGAACGTCCCCATTTCAAACATTATATCGAAGCGATGTTTGAAGACTTCATGCCTTTGGCAGGGGACCGCGCCTTTGGCGATGACCAAGCGATTATTGGTGGCCTTGGCCGCCTCAACGGCCGCCGTGTGATGGTCATTGGGCATGAAAAAGGCGACGATACGCAAAGCCGCCTGCGCCATAATTTTGGCATGGGCAAGCCCGAGGGCTATCGCAAGGCCATTCGCCTGATGGAACTGGCGGATCGGTTCGGCATCCCAGTTGTAAGCTTGGTCGATACGTCGGGCGCGTTCCCAGGCATTCAGGCCGAAGAGCGTGGACAGGCAGAGGCGATTGCCCGTTCCACCGAGAAATGTCTCGCGCTGGGTGTGCCGATGATTGCTTGCATCGTCGGGGAGGGCGGTTCTGGCGGTGCCGTTGCATTGGCGGCTGCCGATCGCATTTTGATGTTTCAATACGCCGTTTATTCGGTGATATCGCCCGAAGGTTGCGCATCGATTTTGTGGCGCACGGGCGACAAAGCGGCGGACGCCGCGCAAGCCATGAAGATGACCGCAGACGATTTGAAGGCGCTGCGTATCATTGACCGGATTGTTGCCGAACCCATTGGCGGTGCGCATCGCGACCATGCGACAGCCGCAGCGGCGCTTGCGGCCGCCATAGACGAGGAGTTGGCGGCATTGTCCGGGTTCTCGTCCAAGGAATTGCTGCAACAGCGTCGCGCCAAATTCTTGTCCATGGGGGCTTAACTGCACTGGATATAAAACCCCATGGCCGTTCTTATGTGCGGCGGTGAAACGGCAGATTCCAAGTAACGTTGCCTTTATGTGGGGAGGATGTTGATGCGTTTTTCGAAACTGTGTCTTTTTACCAGTGCCGCAATTTTCGGGCTGAGCGTGGTTGCCGGTCCGTTTCCCGCCGACGCTCAGTCCCGAACCGCAGGCCCAGTGGCGCCCAAACCCTTTACCGCCCAAGAAAAGAATGAGGGTGCCAAATATCACACAGAAATCTTGAAAGAATTTGGCGGACCGATGGAAAGTCCGCAAACGGCCTATGTCGTAAGCATTGGCAAAAATATTGCCATGCAGTCGGGGCTTGGAAACGCGCAAAGCGACTTTAACGTGACCTTGCTCAATTCGTCGGTGAACAACGCATTCGCGCTGCCCGGCGGGTATATCTACATCACGCGGCAATTGGTTGCCTTGACCAACAGCGAAGCCGAAATGGCGGGCGTGCTCGGGCATGAGGTCGGGCACACCGCAGCGCGGCATAGTGAAAAGCGCAAAAACAACGCGACGTTGGCTGGTCTTTTGGGGATGGGCGGCAGCATATTGGGAGCTGTGCTCGGAAATTCTGGTGGCTTATTGGGCGCGTTGGGCGGCGGTTTGCAACAATATGCAGGTCCATTGGCGCAGGTCTTCACGCTTAAATATTCGCGCACGCAAGAGGAGGAAGCCGATGATTACGGCATCCGCTATTTGAGTAAGGCCGGATATGACCCCAGCGCCTTGGCATCGATGCTTTATTCCTTGGCGTTGCAGACCAGCGTCGATACGCAAGTTGCCGGTTTAGCCGATAACCGAGTTCCGGAGTGGGCAAGTACCCACCCTGATCCTGCCCGCCGCGTTTCGCGGGCGGCATCGCGCGCCAAAAGCTATCCCGCCAGCACTTTGCGCAATGCCGACGCACATTTGGCTGTGATTGATGGCATGCTATATGGCGATGATCCTGCGCAAGGCGTGGTCGAAGGACAAAATTTCCTGCATCCGATACTGAAGATGCAGTTCGCCGCGCCTTATGGCTTTGGCATGCAAAACAGCAGCGATTCCGTGGCGATCAACGGCAATAGCGGGAAGGCGATATTCACGGGCGGCGCATTTGATGGTAATCGCAGCAGCTACATCGCCAAAGCATTGAAGGCGGTTTCGGGCGACAATGCGACCATTCCGGCCGGAGAAATTCGGCGAACAACGGTGAACGATATCCCGGCTTTTTACAGCAATTCTGTTGTTAACACACAGCAGGGGCAACGCGTCGTTACGGTGTTTGCGTATGAATGGGCACCGGACATGGCCTATCATTTTGTGACGATTACGGCCGGCAACGCAAACCCGTTTGACCGCATGTTTGCGAGCATGTCGCGCCTGACCGCCGCACAAGCATCAGCGGTAAAGCCACGCAAGCTGCGTATTATCACGGCAGGGTCACAAGATAATGTCGCATCGCTGGCGGCGCGCATGGCATATCCGTCCTTGCAGACCGAACGTTTTAGGGCGCTAAACGGGCTGTCATCCAACGCGACTATTCGCGCGGGGCAGAAGCTGAAGATCGTCACTTACTGAACGAAAAAGGGATGTCCCGCTGCATTCCCGTGTTGCGAGACGCATCAAAATCCCACACAGCCTGCCAAAACCTTGCGATGTGATGAGAATATGGAAAACAGTCCGACGTTATTGTTCGTGGTTGCCGCCGCATTGACCAATGATAAGGGGGAAATCCTCCTGCAACAGCGGCCTGTGGGTGCTCAAATGGGCGGCCTGTGGGAGTTCCCAGGGGGCAAGGTCGATCTCGGCGAATCTCCTGAAGCTGCGCTAGTGCGCGAGCTTGAGGAGGAGTTGGGCATTATCGTCGCGGCGCAGGATTTGGTGCCAGAAACCTTCGCCAGTGAACCATTGGGGGACCGCAATCTGGTGTTGCTGCTCTATCGCTGTGTCAAATGGACGGGCACGCCAACGGCGATTTACGCCTCCGATATCCGTTGGGCATTGCCACAAGACATGGCGGATTTGCCGATGCCGCCCGCCGACTATCCGCTGGTCCGCAAGCTTCAGGGCATTTAGCCCGCTTGATCCTTGGACAATATATCCGCGAGAGACACCTGCCCACTTCCCCTCTTAGCGGGTCGGGGTTGGTTTTCGGACGGTGCCCAGCCGCTTAAGTAAATATGCGCAAAGCCTTCGGTCACCTTGCCTTGCGCATCGGCCCGCGACGCGAATGCATGGTCCAGCCGAGCGACGATGTTTTTGCCCAAATAATTGCGCGGACCGGCAAGCGCATTGCCTAGCCCAGCGTCCCGTATGTCTGACACAATGGAGCGCCAGTCACCATAACGTACCGCAGACATGTCCTGATCCGCCACAGGCAAAGTGAAGCCAGCACGGACGATAAGGTCTGCCGCGCTACGCAAGTCAATTTGTGGGTGAATATGCGGGGTGACGCGATCCGCATCCGCCTCCAGCAACATAGCCTTTAGCGTACCCAGCGTCCCTGCGCCAAACATGTGACCAAGGAATAGCCCGTCGGGCCGCAAGAGCCGGCGGATTTGAAACAGCGCACCGGGCAAGTCGTTTACGCTATCCAGCGTTCCCGCCGAAATCACGAGATCAAAGCTGCCCGGCGTGAAAGGCAGACGGTCTTCTTCCAAAGCAACGGATGCATCACGCGCTGTCCCCGCCCCAGTTCCTGTGTCGCGCAGAGGGGCAAGGGTGCAAGCAACATTTGGCGGCAAAATCTCCGTCTGCCATTGTCCGATAGGCCCAATGATAAGAGCATGTGCGAACGTGCGCGTAACCGCAGACAGCCGCTCGGCCAAATCCTGCGCGATATGGTGCCATAGGAAATCATCCCCCGAACGCCCTGCGGCCCGTGCGCGCAAGGCATGACGGCGGCGGCGGTCAAAAATTTCAGGTGGATTCAATTCATTATGCATTTGTGCCCTTGTGCCGCCCGATGCTTTGTTCGACAAGTGCGATATGGCAAAAGGACGCCACATTTTCCATGATATGTTGAATTGGGTATTGCCCGAACGCTGCCCTTGTTGCGGCGTTATTATTGCGGCGGGCGGGTCATTTTGTGTGTCCTGTTGGCAAAAGTTGGAGTTTCTGGGGGCACCTTGGTGTCGGGGGTGCGCAACCCCCTTTGAATTTGACCGTGGCGCGGACGCGTATTGCGCGTCCTGCATCGCAAATCCGCCCCGACATGACGGCATCCGTGCGGCGGTAAAATATGATGAATTATCGGCGCAAGTTGCCCTTCGGTTGAAATACGGCGGCAAAATCGGCTTAGCCCGCGTCATCGCGCAACACATGCTGCGCCATTTGCCCGAAGAGCAAGAGCAGTTGGTCATTACGCCCGTGCCATTGCATTGGACGCGGATTTGGTCCCGCAGCTTCAACCAGTCAGCGTTGATCGGCAAACAGCTTGCAGCCTTAAGCGGCATCGCCTTTGTGCCCGATATATTGGTCCGGCATAAACGCACGCCCAGCATGCGAGGGTTAGATCACAAACGCCGCAGACAGGCCGTGGCACGCGCTTTTGCCCTGCATCCAAAGTACAAGGGCACGTTGAAGGGGCGAAGGATCATCCTGATCGACGATGTTCTGACCACGGGGGCGACCAGCGACGGCTGCGTCGCGGTGCTGAAGCGCGGGGGCGCAGATTGGGTGCAGATTTTCTGTTGGGCGCGGGCCCTGCGTGACGGCGGGACGCAAGCGGACGCAATGATATCGTTCGACGCTTGACTTGCTGGGCGCGGAACACCATTTCAGTTTCATGACAGCAATAGTTGAAATCTACACCAAATTTGCCTGCCCTTATTGCGTGCGGGCCAAACATCTGTTGGACAGCAAAGGCGTTCAATATAGCGAATATGACGTGACGATGGGTGGTGCAAAGCGTGCTGAAATGGTCGCACGGGCGCCTGGCGCTCAAACCGTACCGCAGATTTTTATCAATGATGTCGCAATTGGCGGATCGGATGATTTGCGCGCGCTCGATGCGCAAGGAAAGCTGGATAGCCTGCTGGGAGTCAACAGCGCAGTATGATCACATTTGACTTGAATTGCAGCAACGGACACCAGTTCGAAGGCTGGTTCGCGTCCTCTGCTGATTTTGATGCACAGAAATCGCGCGGTCTGCTCGTGTGCCCAACCTGCCAAGACGGCGTGATACAAAAGGCGCTTTCGGTGCCAAATGTTCCGCGCAAGGGGAACCAACAAGCGGGCCGCCCTGCTTCGGTGGCTCCCGCTGCGGCGGCGACCAACACGGATGCACCGGCCACCGAAATGACTCCTGCTATTGTGGCGGAGCTGGTCCAAAAATTGGCGCGTGCGCAATCTGAAATGCTGGATAAGTCGCAATGGGTGGGCGGTAACTTCGCCGAAACCGCGCGTGCCATCCATTATGGCGAGGAGCCCGACCGCCTAATTCACGGCGAAACCAGCCGCGATGAGGCAAAGGCTTTAGTCGAAGAAGGCATCGACGTTGCGCCTTTATTGTTTCCGGTCGTCCCGCCCTCTGCAAAAAATTGACCGTCTGATTGCGCACAGCTATGGCCATTTTCGATGCACCCATAGCTCAGCAGGATAGAGCATCAGATTCCTAATCTGGGGGCCACTGGTTCGAATCCAGTTGGGTGCACCATTTATTCCAATGACTTACAGTAATGCGCAATATGCTTTTGTTGGTTCCTGATTTACTAGGCATCAGATAGGCATCAGTCGATATCGTTTGGTGCGGATCGAAGCTTTGCTTCTAGCGGGCCGATTCGCAACAATTAAGGACCCCCACCCCCCTTCCAAATCTCTGCTAATCCAGACCCCACCGGGGTGGCACCCCCCTATTCTGGTTAATGGGACCCACAGTTCCTTCTTACATATCATTCTACGCGTTGGGTTAGCTGGGTTTCATTCGCAGCATTTGCCCCTGCCTTTGTATGGTTGAAGCCACGCGGACGGAGTAAATGCTGCAAGCATGGGTTTTGGCCGAATAATCTATTTGCTTTATCGGAAGCCTTTTACAGCAGCGCAGTAATCTTGGGCCATATAAGATGCATCAATCTCATCGAAATCATTTAGACGAGCGTTCAGAACTATTTTCATTTTCACAACTGAAATGCATTCATCGGAATTGCTATACAAAGGTATCTTGTCGCCTAATACGTAGCCGATAATGCTCCCAAGAATAAGGGCTCCAAAAACAGCGGCAAACACCTTTTTGCTAAAGCCTCGCACCCGATGATCCTCAATAAAAGCTCTTAGCGCCTCGAGATTGCCTCAAGAATTCTAGCTTTGCAAGCGCTCGTTTTAGATGGGCCTGCACATCAATCAGATAATCAGTTGCAGAAAGTGCTCGAACCAACTGTCTGACAAGTTGTGCCATCGCTCTGGTATGTGAAGTCGCCAACTCGTTGCGAGGTTGTGCCATCGCTCTGGTATGTGAAGTCACCAACTCGTTGCGAGGTTGTGCCATCGCTGTGGTAGGTAAAGTCTCCAACTCGTTGCGAAGTTGTGCCATCGCTGTGGTATGTAAAGTCTCCAACTCGTTGCGAAGTTTTGCCATCGCTGTGGTAGGTAAAGTCTCCAACTCGTTGCAAAGTGGTCGCCTCGACACCCCGTGAGGATATCGAACCCTCTTCTTCAGCGTAAGCGCGACAACCCTCTTCAAAACTTTCGCTATTGCCTCCGCAGTCGTCTGGGTCGGTAATTTCGTTCTCTTCGGCCCATTCATAGCCTGCTTCATGCCCGCTACAGTCTTCCGTGCATTCGTAGCCCATGAACGTGTTAACTTGATTATCGTTTTGCTCGTAATCTGCTGCTGCTTCTGCTTCTGCTTCGGTTTCTTCACTTGCTGCGCAGCCCGATAGAGCAACAACTACAAAAAGGGTTAGGCACCCAATACGCTTAAAAGATCTCATCATCTCACCCCCTCTTTTGTGTAAGTCCCCCATACCGCCATTAATACTCACAAAATATTGTCGCCGTTATTGTACCGATACCCAATCCAGCTTTGTCCGAGCAAGGCTAATTTGATGGTATTCGCTGTAGAACTCCATAGCCTTTGATAAGCGCTTCACCATGAACTCTGCGACAGCACCTTCGGGCAACTGGTCTAGGTAGCTATAAAGGTCGTCAAGTTCGCTAAACCGGCGGCCATCGACGCTTAAAATATAGTCTGACACCTCAATGCCCGAGAAGGATGCTTCTTCTGCCGTTTCATACCATTCAACAATCAGGTGATTGTCCGAGTTGCTATCAAAGTCATCAAGCCGCCAAGGTCGCCCAATTATCAATCCTGAAAAGTTAATACTACGTGCCTTCAGAGGGTCTGCAACAACGTTGAGCGGTGACCTGACATCGACTAACTTCCCGTTACGCTCAACGGATATCATGGCTTCTCTACCTAGCCCCCGCAGGTCCGCAAGCAGTTCGGGCAAGGTCCCTACTTCGGCACCTCCATTGACCGCAGTAATGATATCGCCTGCCTGAAACTGTAACCCAGACTGAAACGCTTTCGCCACTCGAGGGCGCAGGTCGTCGCCAGCCGTTGCAATGGCAATTGGGAGCAGCCGCAGCTTTGTATCTTTCCCGTCTTTAAGAAGGTCGATGATCTTGCAGATACTGGGCATCGGTTCGGCTAAGCTTATCGCCGTACCTCTCTCATCCTTGTCTTCCGGTTGATAAGTAGCCGTGTTAATTCCAACGACCCGTCCGTCGCTCAAACTGATTAGCGGGCCACCTGAGTTGCCGCTGTTGATTACAGCGTCAGTTTGAATGAGTTGGCTCGGGTAAATCCATGTAAGTCCAGCCACGATGCCCCTTGAAGCTGTGTAGGACATCCCCCACGGGTGGCCATAAGCCAAAACCGATGTACCGGCAGCAGGCACGCTGTCGCAGGCTAGGGAGGCTTCCACGGCATCAGAGGGGATTTTGTCTGTGGGAATGACGAGGACAGCTAGGTCGATCAGCGGATCAACATGAATACGCTTTGCTTCAAATTCTTCGCCATTCCTGAATGAAACTTTGATAGTGCTGGGTGAACGTGTCGCAACATGGGCATTGGTCAGCAGCCATCCGCGCTTTTTATCAATGAGAAAGCCTGTCCCCATTCCGGCACCGCCGTCATCTTGATTGAGAGCAATCTCATTGAGGACCTGAACTTTAACCGTGTAGCGCGAGGCATCTGCCAAGATTTGTTCAGGGGTCGGTGCGGGGGTGGCAGTAAGCGGGGTGCTCAAAGCCATGCCCAACGCAGCGAAGCGGAAAACGATTTTTATCATACTCAGTGCATAACAAACTTAAGGCCTGCGTATACAAGCAATTAAGTCAGTTCCCCGCTTGATATGCTGTTCGACCTTATTGCTCGGGGTCGTCTGGCGATGGCTCAGGGCGGTTTGGTTTCCGTTGGCGGATAATGGTGATGTCACCACCCCGTCGAAGCCGCTGCTCAAACTCCCAGTTCTCTTCGTCGGTGTAAGGCGGCTCATTAAAGCCGCCCCATTCAGTCTTTACAAAAACCATCTTTATTTCTCCTTTTCTATGCTTCCAACGACAGCCTTGGCCGAAGATGGAGACTGCCCGTAAGGCTTGAAGTCCTTCTTGGACCACTGCCGCGCTGCCCCAGCTATCTGCTTTAATTCGGCTGGGGTGTACGTCGGCTCAAAGTTTGGGCCTTCCTTACGCTCTTGTTTGGCCCATCGCTGAAGCCCCGATAATTCATCAGTCATTTTTTCCTCCAGTTTCCGAAGCAAGACGCTTACGATCCGCTTCGGCCGTCCTTTTATACTTTTCGGTGTCGTAATATTTGCTGATGGTTTTCACTGTCCTGGATACCCTCGGTTGGCTTTGCGCCCACACAACAAGGGAATAAATCTCCCTACCGATGTCGCGACCCTGGCAGTGCTCCAGCAGTTTTTTATACGTTGTGTCGTCAACTTCTATGATCATTTTTCTGTCCTCATTTAAACGACTTAGTTTGTCCGTCTTTGCTGCCTCCAAGGCGGCGAGGAGGCTAACGTTGCCGTCCAACTAGGTTTGATATTCCCTTACCTCCACGCCCAGTGACAGTTCGTTAAGGCGTGCCTGAAGGAGCGAGAGAGACAACGGGTCGTGAACCTCTACCCATCGGTAACAACTCGACGGGTTAGAAAACTGCTCAAAAATGACCTCCCCTTCTCGTCTTCCTTTGCTCCCTTTGGGAAAGATGTTGTGCTCTGAGAGAAACCTGAACGCCTGTGATCTGCCCCCTTCTGG
>ENA-OUVC01000262-OUVC01000262.1-marine-metagenome-genome-assembly--contig:-NODE-262-length-36722-cov-3.940183_pt1 | contig 36722 bp, 34 predicted proteins | sample MGYA00248622_ERZ508571 | MGnify/ENA primary metagenome ERZ508571 (study PRJEB26236, sample SAMN06267175) | marine metagenome | isolation source: Columbia River Estuary | place: USA:Columbia River Estuary... | reverse complement strand
ATGTGTTTCACCGCGAGCAATTGGACCAGCGCCAAGCGATCTTTCCTTCTTGGTGCAGGCTCCTTCCGTGATGGCTCGTACTTTTCCGGTGGTTTTCTTTGCGCAGTAATCAATTACTGGTGCTTCATTCGCGCTGGCAGGCACAATTGTCAATGCAAAAGTTATTGCAAGGCTAAAAAAACCTGTAATAAACACTTTGGCCCGCATAGATACTGAGCCTACTTTGCTGACATTGGAAAACCTACGAACGCTAGGCTTGAAAAGTGATGGACAACGAGAATCTTGCACAGTTCATACTTGCATCGGTTGCGATCATTTTGGTTCCTGGTCCAAGCGTGATGTTTGTAATTGCTCGGGCAGTTGCCTGGGGACGAGTTACTGCAGTACTTACGGCATTGGGTAATGCCCTTGGCATGCTCTTACTTTCGGTCTTTATTGCTATCGGACTGGGACCTTTGCTACAACGTTCAGAATTACTCTTAGTCGTGGTTCAGGTTCTCGGTGGGCTTTATTTGATACATCTTGGAATTGATGCTTATCGCCATCGCCAAGAGCACGCCGATGACATGATCAAAGTTGAAGAAGTCAAGCCAAGCAGTTTTCAAATACTTCGTCAAGGATTTACCGTCGGCGCTTTAAATCCAAAAGCTTTAGTTTTCTTTTCGGCGGTATTTCCTCAGTTTGTTGATTCCGAGGCTGGATCCATCACCTTCCAGCTCTTAATGTTCGGATTAATTTTTGCGGCCCTGAGTTTTATTCTCGATGGATCTTGGGGACTACTAGTTGGATCAAGTCGGGACTGGTTTGTTACTTCAAAAAATCGATTAGTAGTCCTTCGCACGATAGGCGCCGTAGTAATGATGGCTCTGGGCATTGGTGTCATAGTGCCCGTTCTCATTGAGTACTTAAATTAAAACGGCAGTAACTCCAAATGGAATTACTGCCGTTTTTGTGTAGATGATTAGTGAATTACGCCGTCAGGTGTTGTGCGCTCAAGAACCTTGCGCATTGCCGCAACCATACGATCCGCCTCTTCTTCAGTCATGATTAGCGGTGGTGAAAGCACTAAGTTATGTGCGCAGTCGCGAACAATCACGCCTTCTTCGCGACGAATTACATCCGGCAACATAGGTTGCAACATTGGAAGTGGGGTGCGGCTTTCCTTGTCAGTTACAAGTTCTACTGCATGCATCATTCCTACGAAGCGAACTTCACCGACAATTGGAAGATCCAAGAGAGTACGCAAACCTTCGTGCAGGTATTGACCCATTTTCTTGGCCTTTTCCAGCAGTCCTTCTTCTTCAATGATTTCAAGATTCTTCAGTGCTACTGCAGCAGCAGTTGGATGACCGTTGTAGGTGAAGCCCATTGGGAATCCAAAATCTTTTTCAAGTTCCGCAGCTACCGCATCAGTTGTAAGTACTGCACCTAATGGGATGTAGCCGGAGGTAATTCCTTTTGCAGTGATGATGATGTCTGGCTGGACATTGAAGTGCTGAGCCGCAAACCATTCGCCAACACGGCCATAGGCAGTTACAACTTCATCAAAAATCAGCAAGATGCCATGCTTGCGCAATACTGCTTCAACTCGTGGCCAGTAATCATCAGGTGGAACCAACATGCCACCAACACCCATGATTGGTTCACCAACCATGGCCGCGATTTTGTCAGCGCCGATACGAGCAATTGTTTCTTCAAGTTCGTTAATTAAGAAGTCAGTTGGATCTTGACCGTTGTACAGTTCTTGGCGGTATGGCCAAGGTGTAGTTAGATGCTGGACATGAGGCATGGTTGGTCCGAAGCCATCATGGTAAACATCAAATCCTGATAGTGAACCGCCACCATATGCGATGCCGTGGTAAGCCCGCTCACGAGCCAAGATCCAATCGCGACCCACTTCGCCTTTTCGGTGATGGAAGTAGCGCGCCATCTTGATTGCGGCCTCGTTACCTTCGGAACCACCGCTAGTGAAGTAAACATGGTTGATATTTTCAGGAGAAATCTCAACTAACTTGGCAGCTAACTTGATTGCTGGTTCATTACTGAATTCCCAAAAACTTGTGAAGTATTCCAAGGTTGAAATCTGTTCGGCGGCAACTGCAGCTACTTCATCACGCCCGTGACCAATTTGTGCCAACCACAAACCACCTGTGGCATCTAGGTATTCCTTACCGTCGGTATCCCAGAGCGCACAGTCTTGACCGCGAGCCATGATTACTCTCTCAGTTGTCGACTTTGGCAGGTATGGATGAATGATGTGAGCGCGATCAATGTCGGCTAGTTCTTTAGTTGACTTCTTAGTGGTTGCCATTTCTTCTCCTAGTTTTGTTCTAAGTTCTATTCGTATCTAATCCAGGTTGTTTTCAACCCGGTGTATTTGTCCAAAGCATGAAGTGACAAGTCACGTCCAAATCCGGACTGCTTAAATCCACCAAACGGAATATTCATGCCAAGCGCGTCTACCGTGTTAACTGAAACCGTTCCGGCATGCAGTGCATCAGAAACGCGATGTGCTCGGCCTAAGTTTGCAGTCCAAACTGAAGCTGCCAATCCATAGATACTGTTGTTAGCAATTGAAATTGCTTCGGCTTCCGTTTCAAAGGGCAGAATCGACAATACCGGCCCAAAGATTTCATCGTTTGCGATGGAGCTTTGCAGCGGAACGTTTGTGAACACAGTTGGCTCGATGTAGCAATCAGATCCATCGATTGTGAGTCGCGAGCCACCGTGAGCAAGTTTGGCGGAATCCGATCCACTAGCGATGAATTCTGCGACCCGTCCGGTCTGATTGCGATCAACCAGGGGACCCATTGTGGTTGTTGGATCAAGAGGATTACCAAGCTTGATTTTCTTAGCTTGATTAATCACTAGCTCAGTGAATTGCTCGACAATGCTCTTTTCAACAAGCAAACGTGAGTTTGCTGAGCACACTTCACCTTGATTGAAGAAAATTGCTCGGGCGGCAAACTCTGCCGCTTCTTCAAGATTTGCAGTATCAGCGAAAACTAAGTTAGGACTCTTGCCGCCACACTCTAACCAAACTTGCTTCATGTTGGACTCACCGGAGTACTTCATGAAGTACTTGCCAACTTGAGTTGATCCAGTGAAGGTAAGCACGTCAATATCTGGATGCAACCCAACGGCAGCACCAGTTGTTTCACCTTGCCCGGTAACGACGTTTAAAGTTCCTTCAGGCAATCCTGCTTCAAGCGCTAATTCAGCAAGACGAAGTGAAGAAAGTGGTGACTGCTCAGCTGGCTTAAGTACAACAGCGTTACCTGCGGCAAGGGCAGGGCCAAGTTTCCAGATGGCCATTTCCAATGGGTAGTTCCACGGAACTACCGCACCAACTACGCCAAGCGGAACGCGTCTAACTAGTGCCACATTGCCTGGGTCAGTAACCGGTATCTCGCCACTGACTTTGTCGATTGCCTCGGCATAAAAATTCAGAATTGCAGCAGACCCAGGAATGTCAATCGTGGTTGCATCTGAGATTGGCTTGCCCATATCTAGAACATCAAGCAGAGCCAGTTCGTCTGCATTGGCAAGAATCAATTCGGAAAGTTTATGAAGTGCCCCTTTGCGTGCACCAGGGGACATTCGAGACCAGCCATTTTCAAATGCAGCACGAGAACTCGCAACAGCTTGATCAACTTCGCGCTGCCCACACTCAGAAACATCGGCGAGTGACTTTGCAGTTACCGGACTGATGTCTTCTGAAGTCTTTTCGGTGGCGACTCGTTTGCCGCCAATTACCGCACGCCCATCGAACGAAAGGCTCGATGCCGCTTTCTCCCATTCATCCCGAGTTTTCATTTTGCACCCCACGTATCTTTATGACGCAATTTCATGGCCTTGAATACCCCTTAACATACTCGCGAAGAGCTGGATCTGAGGCTATGTCTACCAAAGTCATAGCCATTGCTTTCGAAGCATCAAGGACTGCTTGGTCAGCATCAGCAGTTATGCAGGCCGCCGCAAACTCCTTCTGGTGGTTAACGGCGGAGCCACTGTTGACACCAATGTATGGATGAATACTTGCAATAACTTTTGAAATATTCCCAAGGTCGGTACTGGCACGATTCATTTTGATTCGAGGGTCGTTGTCATCAAACACCCGTCCGATTGCCTGCGCATTTAACTTGTAGATGTCATTTAGGTTTGGATGATTTGTGAACTCCGAATATGGTTCGCTCTCATCGTGGATCTCCAGAACACAGCCAGTTGCAAGCGCTCCAGCTTCAAAACACTTTGCCACGCGATCAAAGGTTTCTTCCATTAACTTGGTGGAAGTTGCTCGGACATACCAGCGACCTTCAGTAACTTCTGGAATTGCGTTAGGGGCTTCGCCACCACGCGTCATCACGCCATGAACTCGCACAGTACTTGGAAGTTGTTGACGAAGTAATCCAATTGCAACTTGCGCAATCGTGAATGCGTCTGCGGCATTAACGCCTTGTTCAGGGTAAGCAGCAGCATGTGCAGCTTTTCCAGAAAACTTCACTGCGATGTGACGAACTGCGAATGGTTCAGCAAATGCAACATCAACCGGACCAGGATGAACTAGCGCTGCAACGTCGATGCCATCGAAAGCGCCACGTTCCAACATCACAATTTTTCCGCCGCCACCTTCTTCGGCTGGAGTACCAAGAACTACAACTCTTATATTCAAATCTCTTGCAACTGAAGCTAAAGCTATTGCTGCACCGACAGACGAGGAGGCGATGATGTTATGACCGCAGGCATGACCTAATCCAGGTAGCGCGTCATATTCGGCACATAATGCAACCGTTAGATCGCCAGAGCCAAACTCTGCTCGAAAAGCAGTCGGAAGTGCAGACACTTGCTCAACGACATCAAAACCATGATCACTCAGTGTCTTGATGACGGCTGCAGAACTTTCAAATTCTTGCCAAGCAACTTCTGGATTGGCATGAATTTTGTGACTTAATGAAAGTAATTCTTTGCTTACTTCGTCAACACGACTAATCACATTTTGTTTATGGTCTGACATGGCTACTCATCTCCTGGAACACCATAAGAGGGTGCCGAGTTGGGATTAAGTGCTCGAGTCAAATAATCCTGTGACTGTGGAGCCCAAACTTTGTACAGATCTCTAAGTTTTGAAATCGGATTTTCATCCCAATCAATTCGCAAATTAGTAGTAGGCCAGGAAACTTCAGTTGCAACAACGACAGCAGCAGAGTGAACTGGCCCAGCTTCGCCGCCTGCCTTAACGCCTGCTTCCAACGCTTGAATCAATCGATCGGCAAGCTCGTTATCGGAAGTTGCACTAAACGAATTCACCATGGCCTGAATCACGTCAGAATTTGCAAGCATGTTTCCAGCAGCTGCAACATTCTTTGCAGTGACTTCCGCGTTGATGCCGAGTGACTTTGCGCCTGAGTAAACCGCTGATTCACCGGTGTTATCTACAACCGTTAGTTGTCTAAATTCAGGATGAGTTGCAACTGAACTAACCTTTGCCAACGCCTCATGTGCGCCCAGTCCAGATTGCAATGCGTCCAAAAGCGCTGGCCCCAAACTTGGGTCAGTTACGTTTTGACTTGATACTGCGCCAACACCAGCCCGAACATTTGGGCAACGCGAACCTACCGCAGGACTTGAGCTACTAATTGCAACTCCAAATGCTCCGGTGCGCTCGCAGCGAGCAGCGATACTAATTGTCATTAATCTCTGGTTTCTGGGATAACGGCAGTTGCATCTATTTCAACTAGCCATTCCGGGCGAGCTAACGCTGATACAACTAATCCAGTTGAAACGTAATGAACACCCTTTAGCCATTTGCCCATTACGCGATAAACCGGTTCGCGGTAACGAATGTCGACTAGGTAAATTGTAATTTTGGTAATGTCACCAAGTTCAGAACCACATTCTTCTAGCAACATCTTGATGTTTGCCATTGCCTTTTCAGCCTGTGCTTCAACATCGCCAATACCAACAGACTCTCGAGTATCCAGGTCTTGACCGATCTGTCCGCGCAAATAGACAGTGTTACCCGCAACGACAGCCTGGGCCAAGTCGTTATCCAAATTTTGCTCAGGATAGGTGACCTTGGTATTGAATGGTCGGATTCTCTTGTGAGTCATCGTTTTCCTTTTAGTAGGTTCAAGTTTTACGTTAGTCGAAAGCCGGGGTTAGCTAATGGTCATTTCAATTATTGGATGATTCGGGCTGAGCCGGAGTAGCTCTTGTAGCTGCGTTGAATTTGAATTTGATCTGCAAGGAATTTTGCATCATGCCAAACACCCCAGATAAATGCCGAACCTCGTCTTGAAAGCCAGGCTTGACCGAGGAAGTAGACCCCACTTGCATTTGAAACTCCGCGTTGATGTTGCGGCTTTCCAGATTCGGTCAATGCTTTTGGCACCTGTAGCCAACCGTAATCAACTGAGTATCCAGTTGCCCACAAGATTGTTGTGATTCCTGCAGTCGCTAAATCAATCTCTCGAATTGGATTTACTGCGGAATCAGGCATTGGTCCCAGTACGTGAGCCTCGGGCTCTAAAGGTAGGTCCAAGTTATTCTGCAAGATAAATTCATCGGCTTCAGTAAGAACGGATAAGTAGTTTGCATCGCCGCGTGCAATGTTTCGCTCTAAGTCATCTGCAAATTTCAGCACGCCATTTTCATAAGTTGTAGTCAGTCCAAGAAGCGTGATGCCACTACTAGCTACATCTCGAAAATCTACGGTTCGACCGCCATCAAATCCACTGACAGCAATCGTGACATGTTCGGCTCCAGCTGGAGGAGTTGCTAGATCCCACTTACCTAACACTCCCAACCACCAAACGTTATCTCGGCCTCGGTATCTCCTTGGTGGTCGATCATGTTCGCCTACGGATAAATACACTTCTCGGCCAGCACTTCTCAAATCTGCAGCGATCTGTACGCCAGATGATCCCGCACCCACAACTAATACAGCTCCGGCTGGAAGTTGAGCCGGATTTAAGTAATCACTTGAGTGAAGTTGATTGATGTTTGAGTTTTCTGGAACCACTGGTGGGATCGCTGGCTTCTGGAATGGACCGGTCGCAGCAACTACATACTTCGCTTCAATCTCACCTTCGGATGTTACGACTTTAAATCCAGCGTTTGTCGAATTTCTGGTAACTGACTTAACTTCAACACCAGTTCTAATCGGCGCGTTAAATTTCTTGGCGTAGGCAACGAAGTAATCTGCAACTGCCTCCTTTGGCACAAATGCATCTGGATCGTATCCAACAAACTCCAAGCCAGGGAAGCGGTCATGCCAAGCTGGGCCGTTGGCAACTAATGAATCCCAGCGCTCGGATCGCCAGCGCTCGGCAATTCGAGCCCGCTCTAAAACGACATGTGAAATTCCAGCATTAGTTAGGTGCTCGCTCATCGCAACGCCAGCTTGGCCGGCTCCAACCACTACTACTTCAAATTCCTCGGATGTCATTTATCTCTCCTAAAAGGGCAACTGCTTAAAGAATGGAGATAAATATAGATTCGGTCAAGCCGAATTAGATAGTTTTTAAGTTCGATTTATTCGATACAATTATTCGACAAGCCCTTAGTTAAGAGGAATCAAATTGCCCGCTTACACCCTGCGCCAATTGGAATACTTACTGGCAGTTGCCGAAAACGGTTCAGTGACTGGCGCGGCAAATTCCTTACATGTTTCGCAGTCCTCACTTTCCAGTGGCATAAGTGAACTTGAGCGCGCCATGAACCTTCAACTCCTAGTTCGCCATCACGCTAAAGGAGTTTCATTAACTGATGCTGGGGAGCGACTACTGATTCAAGCTAGAAACCTAATTGAAGATGCCCAAAGCCTCGAGCAGGTTGCACACGATTTAGGTACTGCGCCAAATGGACCAATCTCAATCGGAATCTTTTCGGTAATTGCTCCCTACTTTGTGCCGGAATTAGTTTCCCGACTGGCAAAAGATCACCCCGAAATTGATGCTCGAATATCTGAAGTTGATTTAGTTGAATTGAACGAAGGCGTCTTAAGTGGAAAATTCGAAATTGGCTTCGGATATGACTTCGGGCATTCCTCGCAAGTGACGATTGAACACTTAGTTGATGTTCCAGCCCACGTAGTAGTTTCGGCAAATCATCGATTAGCGAAATTAGCAAAAATCTCTCTTCGCCAATTAGCGGGGGAGAAGTTGGTTCTCCTGGACCTGCCGCATAGTCGTGATTATTTTGCACAAGCCCTTAGCAAGGCGGGTCTTGATCTTGAAATTGCGTATCGCTCGACCAGCGCGGAACTCGTCCGTGCGATGGTTGCTCGGGAAGTCGGTGTTGCGTTGTTGAACCTAAGGCCGGCACACAACCAGTCTCTTGAAGGTAAGAAATTTGCGATTCTTGAAATCAGCGATCCAATTCCACCTGCCAGACTTGTTGCACTGGTAAATGATCCAGAAAAACTCACTAGGCGAGCTTCAGCTGTTTTTGAAACTTCAAAGCTAATTCAAATCATTGGGGCATAACAAAGCAGCCCCACCCGAAGGTGAGGCTGCTTTGTTTAACTAGTGAGTTATCACTGACTATCCAACCAAGTGGTGAACACCTGGGTGTATAGCTCGCGAGCTTCTTCGCCACAGTTAGGGATTGGGCTAAGTAGTGCCTTGTTCTCTTCAGGAACAATTACACCTGGATCGTTCTTTAGCTCATCGTTCATTAGGTCAGCAGTTCCAGTGATTGCATTGTTGTAACCCGAGAAGTTACTTGCGGCAGCCATATTTGCTGGATCCATTAGCCAGTTGATGAAGATCTTGGCATTGTCAGTGTTTGGGGCACCAACTGGGATCGCCATGTGATCTGACCAGAAGTTCAGACCTTCACTTGGGTAAATGAAGATAATGTCTGGGTTCTCCATCTTCATACGATGGGTATCACCATTCCAGGAAGTACGGATACTTACCTGTCCGGTAATCATTCGCTCGTTACCACCATCGTTGTCGATCACATCAGGCTTAAATCCTGCAAGCATTTCTTCCGCAGCGACGTACTTCGCGGTGTCAGTTGTGCATAGATCAGATGCTGGTACACCAGTTGCACGAAGTGCAGCAGATACGATTTCTACCTGATCCTTCAGTGCGTTGACCTTAGGGTAATTACCCGTGAATAAGTCTTTCCAAGACTTGATGTTTTCACATTCTGGTTCCAACTTGGTGTTACAAGCAATACCAGTTGTGCCATACATGTAAGGTCCAGTGAACTTGCGACCTGGATCGAAGTAAACATCCATGAATTCAGGAGCGATGTACTTGCCATTAGGGAACGAAGCTACATCAACTTCTTGCAGCATTCCTAAACCAATCATCTGCTCAACCATGTAGTCAGACGGCATGATGATATCGTAGCCAGTTGCACCGGACTGTAGTTTTGCAAGCAAAGTTTCATTGCTATCGAATGTGTCAAGGATGACTTCGATGCCAGTTTCAGCTTCAAACTTATCTAGTAGCGCTGGATCAATGTAGTCAGTCCAGTTGTAAAGGTTAACTACGCCAGAGCCGGAAGTTGGAAATTCGCCTGATGCAGCAGTAGCAGGTGCGGATGCTGTGTCAGTTGCAGTGGATTCGCCACCACATGCGGATAGGAGTAAAGCACCAGCGGCAGCAAGGGCTGCAACATATGTTGCTTTGCGCTTATTCATAATCTTCATAGATCTCCCTTAAAGGTAGGAATGTACTTAAAGAATGCCAGATGAACCTTGATTCGGAAAGACATTTGAGTGCATTTCCCCCTTAAATGATCACAAAAAAGTAACGCCCACCCTGTGAAATCCACAGAGCGGGCGTTACTTGATAACCCGAAGGTCTTATTGGCTAGTTGTCCAAGTAGTGAATACCTGGGTGTACAACTCGCGGGCTTCTTCACCACAGTTAGGTAGTGGAGAAATTAGTGCCTGCTTGTCAGCTGGAACTACAACTGCTGGATCTGTCTTCAGTGCTTCATCCATGAATGCATCTGAACCTGTGATGCCGTTGTCGTAGCCAGAGAAGTTACTCTGACGGCCAGCAGCTTCTGCACCCATCATCCAGTTGATGAAGATCTTGGCGTTATCCAAGTTAGGCGCACCTACTGGAACTGCCAAGTTATCTGCCCAAAGGTTTAGACCTTCACTTGGGTAGATGTACTGAACATCTGGATTTTCAACTGTCATGCGGTGGGTTGAACCGTTCCAAGCGTGACGCACGTTAGATGTGCCAGCTGTTACGCGCTCGATACCACCATCTGATTCAATAACCGCTGGCTTAAAGCCTGCTAGTAATTCTTCAGCAGCAAGGTACTTTGCCTTGTCAGTTGTACATAGATCATCTTTGCCAACTCCAGTTGCGCGAAGCGCAGCAGAGACAACTTCAACCTGATCCTTTAGAGAATCCATCTTTGGTAGGCCTGCAGTGAAGTAGTCCTTCCAAGATTTGATGTTGGCGCAACCTGGTTCCGCAGCAAAGTTACATGCGATACCTGTGGTTCCGTAGTTCCAAGGAGCGGTGTAGTTGCGTCCTGAGTCCCAATAAACATCTACAAGGTCTGGCTTAATGTTTGCACCATTTGGGAAACTTGCTACACCAATGTTTTGGAGTAAGCCAAGGTCTACCATCTGTTGAACCATGTAGTCCGACGGAACAATTACGTCGTAACCGGTAGCACCTGACTGCAACTTAGCTAACAAAGTTTCGTTACTGTCGTAGGTGTCCAAGATAACTTCAATGCCAGTTTCGGCAGTAAAGCGCTTCAACTCTTCTGGATCGACATAGTCGGTCCAGTTGTACAAATTAACTACGCCCGAGCCAGTAGTTGGGAATTCCCCTGCAGCTGCAGTGGCTTCGCCCGCGCCAGAATCTGCAGTAGTTTCCCCACCACAAGCAGAAAGTAGCAGTGCGCTTGCGGCAGCAAGTGCAGCTACATATGAAGCGCGACGCCTCTTATTGCTAGCCATTCTTATCTCCTTTTTCGTTGGATCAAATACGATCCGATTAGCACGCTGCCCGAGAACAACAGAAGCAAGGTAGAAATTGCATTTACCTCTGGTGTAACTGTTGAGCGGATCATGCCAAAAATGTAGACCGGCAATGTCGTAGCGCCAGGGCCAGCGACAAAGAACGATGTAATGAAGTCATCAATTGATATTGCGAAGGCCAGTAAGGCTCCAGCGAAAATTGCCGGTGCGAGCAATGGCAATGTGATGCGACGCAAGATCTGGCGTTCGTTAGCACCAAGATCTGAAGCTGCTTCAAATGGAGCCATATCGAGTTGGCTTAAGCGGGCGCGAATCGGCAAGAGCGCAAACGGAATACAAAATGCCGTATGCGCAACCATCAGACCCACTTTTCCAAGCGGTACTCCAACTGCAATAAACAAACCAAGGGTTCCAACTGCCAACACAATTTCAGCGATGATAAGCGGTGCACCGATTAACGCCATAGCGACTGCTTTTCCAGCACGCTGCATTCGAAGCAAACCAAGTGCTGCCATTACTGCAAGTGTTGTGGACAAAATTGTTGCGACAAGTCCAACCTGAAGTGAATTCTTTAGCGCTCTTTGGATATCTGTGTTCTCAAAGACTCTGAAGTACCACTTAACTGAGAAGCTCTCCCAGACGGCGCCAATACGACTTGAGTTAAATGAATAAATCACGACATAAAGTAATGGGCTGTATAAGAAGAACAGCACAAACCATGCAGTCGGCTTAAACCCAGGGAAGTTGCGAAGATTAACTAACTTGCCGCGTTTGCGTGAAGAAGTTTGGGTGTGACTCATACTAATTCCACCTTGTCTCCACGTCGCTGGGCTGCGCCTTGCATTATCAATACAAACAACAGAGTTAACACAATTAGCAACACTGCAAGCGCGGAACCGAATGGCCAATTTCGAGCTTGACCAAAGTTGTTGGCGATTACGTTTGCAACCATGTTGGTTTTACCGCCACCCAACATGTCGGATTGCAAGAACGATCCAAGTGCTGGGATAAATACCAAGGCAATACCTGAAATCACACCAGGTCTAATTGAAGGCAAAATGACTCTGCGAACTACAGTCATTCGTTTTGCACCGAGATCGTATGCGGCCTCGGCCAATCGGAAATCAAAACGTTCTGCCGAAGCGTAAATCGGCAAAATCATAAATGGTAAGAAAACATAAATCAGACCAAGGATTGTCGCTGGCGGTGAATACAGAATGCTCCACTCAATATTGAAGATGCCTAGGAACTTTCCAATTGGACCTTCATCCGCGACGATCTGACGCATGCCGTAAGTGCGAATCAAGATACTGATCCAGAAAGGCAGTGTTACTAAAGCAACTAGCAGGTTTCGCTTTCGGGCATCGCGTGTCGCAATCCACATTGCAACCGGAATCGAAAGCACCAAGGTAACAACAGTTGTTAGCAGTGAATAGTAAAACGAAGTCCACAAGACCTTGATGTAACGGGTATCAAGTGCAGTTGTGCCATCAAGCTTTTCTTGAATAAACAATGCCTTGTAGTTTTCTAGCGTGAAAACCCACTTAACTCCGGTGCCTTGCGAAGGCTTCTCAAGGAATGAATAAACAACAATTATGAGAAGTGGCACCCCAATTGCAAAAGCCAAGAAAATAATTGGCAGATAAGCAAGTTTTGGCGATGACTGACCTGGTCGGCCGCGTTGCGTTTGCTTCTTTGGAGGAGTCGTTACTGCGGTCATGAAGCCACCGTGCGAGCAGCGCGATGCTCTGGATTTAGCGTGACCTTACTTCCTTGCTCCGGAATTTCCGTTCCATAGGAAGCTAATGAAGCAATCACTTCAACGTCACCAACTGTTACGTGTACTCGAACAGAATCTCCAGTGAAGATCACGTCTCTGACGGTTCCGCTAATCATTCCGTTTGTGGCGAGCACAAGATCTTCTGGACGAATCGCAACGGTTACATCACCAGATGCTGGGATTACAGAGTCGGCTGCAAGTTGATCTGTAGAAAGAACATTGCCACCAGGTAATGAAATTCCGCCAGAAACTACCGTCCCCTTAATCAAGTTGGTTTCGCCTATGAAGTCTGCAACGTATGCGTTAACTGGACGTCGGTAAACCTCAACCGGAGAATCTAGCTGAACAATCTTGCCTTGGCTAAACACTGCAATGCGATCACCCATCGACATAGCTTCTTCTTGATCGTGGGTAACGAAGACGAATGTAATTCCAGTTTCACGCTGCAGACGCTTTAGTTCAACCTGCATACCACGGCGAAGCTTTAGGTCAAGCGCGGAAAGCGGCTCATCAAGTAGAAGCACCTTTGGTTTTTTGGCCAGTGCGCGGGCTAATGCAACGCGCTGTTGCTGTCCACCAGAAAGTTGTGATGGCATACGTTTTGCGTAGCCAGCAAGTTGAACTTGCTCGAGAGCCTCTTCTACGCGCTTAGCAACTTCATCTTTATCAACATTTTCCATTTCTAAACCAAATGCGATGTTGTCGCCAACAGTCATGTGTGGAAACAAGGCATAAGACTGGAAAACAGTGTTTACGGGACGGTCATATGGTGGCTTATCGTCGATACGCTCACCTTGCAAAATGATTTCACCACTATCTGGATATTCCAGACCAGCGATACTTCGAAGCAAAGTCGTTTTTCCACAACCAGAAGGACCTAGCAAGATAAAGAATTCACCACTGGCGATGTCCAAAGTAACGTCATCAAGTGCGCGAACTTCGCCGCCTTCAGGAGTTTGGAAAACCTTTGTAATGTTGCGAATCTCTAGGTACTTCTCGCTCAATGCGGCCTACTTTCAAATGTCCGAATTCCCCACGAAAACATAAGCTTTCGCAGATGAAACTTACAACGAAATGACATTGAAAAATGGCAATTTACTTAAAGTAACAGTTTGCTAACGCTGAAAAAGGCAATTAAATTCGGGGTCTGGCGGGAGAGAATTTCAAGACATCGCGAGAAACTGGACGTCCGGCAACCAAATCGGACACAAACTTTCCGGTGCCTGGACCCATCATTAGGCCCAGCATGCCGTGGCCCGTAGCAGCAATTACGCGTGGCGCCTTGGGAAGCGCACCTATATATGGCATGCCATCTGGACTGGCCGGGCGCAAGCCAGCTAGTTCATTCTTAACTTCGAGTCGCTCTGGAAGGTTAAGCACTTGCCTTGCGGTGGAGATTAGTTTGTCACTTGCTCTGGAATTCACGGACATGTCGGACTTTGAAGTCAACGTAAATCCAGTACTCATGCGCAAGCCCCAATCCAGTGGATTAGTTGCGATTCGTTGGTCCGCCAACATTAAAGTGCGGGTTGGCTTTTCGATTACCTCGGGTAACGTAACCGATTGTCCTTTTGCCGGCATGATCGGAAGGTTTTCACCAAGCGTCTTGGCAAGGTCACGAGACCAAACACCTGCCGCCAAAACTACATAGTCACTTATCCAAGAGTCAGTTGTAGTTACTACGGTGACATTTCGGCTAGTTGACGACATGCCAGTTACTTTTTCGCTGCGGAATGTCACACCTAGTACTTCACAGTTGCGTCGGTAAACCTCTACGAGTTTTCCAGGGTCTAAGCCAAAGTCGTCACTAAATTCTACGATCGCTTTAACTGAGTCCTTAAGTATTGGTTCACTTTCTAAACTAACTTTTAAATCAAGTTGCTTTGCATTTACGCCATAACGATTTACTAAGTCCACCTCGTGCTCCGCGTCTGCTTCCGCGTTATCTGATGTGTAGACATACCATTGCGGCAAATTAGTGCGCGTTAAGTCAGTGGTCTCAGTTAAACCTTCAATGATGTTAATGCTGGTATCAAGAAGTTCCTTTAGTGCAGGGGCGCAATGATCAACGTGCGCATCAGTGCAAGAGCGAGCAAATTTAAGAGTCCATGGTGCAAGTAGTGGACCAGCACCAGGCGCCATCGCAAATGCGCCGGTGCGTCCAATTAGATTTTTGAATCCGGTTTGCACCATTCCAGGAGCCGCAAACGGAATTACGTGACTGGGACTAATCCAACCTGCGTTAGCAAGTGATGTGCCGTAACTTGAGCCACCGGTCTCAACAACTATTACTGAGGCGCCGTCTTTTGCTAATTCCCAGGCGCAGGAAAGGCCGACTATTCCGCCGCCAATTACTGTGACATTGTTTTGTGAACTCATGTCCCTAGCCTAGGGACTTTACGAGTCGGGCACACGTGCAGACTTAGATAAATTCAACTTCTTCAAAAGCGCCACCATATGCTGGGGCAGCGTTAACCCAAGCTTGCTTAGTACCGGAATCGCCAACCAGACCCATGAATGAGTACATGTCTTCGCGCCAACGGCCAAGTGTGATGCAAACTCCAGAATCTTTATCCAGCAATAGATTCTTGATATCTTCGGCTGTATTCAGTCGCTCTCGGTTATCTTCGACCGCTGCCATGCGGGCGTAAGAGCCTTCCGACCCGGTGTATTCCCGAGTGAATGCATGGTTGGTATGCCCAGATGCTTCTGCATGAGTTGGCACATCAATTACTCTGTCCGCGGCCGCTTCAACCATGAACAAATCTTTACTATCTAATACGGTGTAGTTTTGCCCAACGGCGTGCGGGATCTCGCGGATGTAGGCAATCGCATCAGCAGCGGTTGGCTGATGTAATGCGCCACGAGTCACAAAATCAACGGGCATCCCTGTCATATTGGTGGCAAGATCCAAGGCGTTAACCACAACGATGACTCCGTTGGAATTCATTCCCATCGTGGCAAGGGAGCCTGGATAAGTTGCGGCAATCACACCTAAACCTGACTTGTCCTTAACTCGCAAAACGGTTTGCAGACCATTGGTCCAATCTGGCAAGTCCATGTTTTGTCCAGCAGCTCGCGAACTCTCACGAGTTATTGCGATGGCAGTGCAGCCCATGCCTCCAGTTAGTGCCCAAGATTCATCCAACATTGAAAGCGCAGCCACTTGGTACCAGGGCATGTTCGCAGCTTCAGCCATAGCTTCTAGCTCTGCAACTAAATCTGGACAGTATCGCTCGGCAGTTTCCCAACCGCCCACTTCAGTTAAGCGCTGCGCCAAATCTTCAGCGTCGACATCGTTCTTGCTGAAGTGAAGTACCCATCTATTCCAAGCGGTTTCAAGAAGATCTGAAAGTTGCTCACCAAGTTGCGCGCCACGTTCCGCGCCTGACCCAGATGCAGTGACTAGGTTTAACGCCATCACAAACTCCTAAAGCAAAAATGTGCGGGTGAGTGTCGCTGCGTTTTGGGGATCACTCGTAATGTGCTGACCATTGAACGTTACGACATTTCCGGTGTGATCGACATGGATTTCGCCAAGAATTCCGTGCCGAATCATGTCTGAACTTCGAATGGTTCTGGTGTTCTTCACTGGAACACTTCGCCGGCGAGACAACGAAATGTCTGAATTGCTGTTGGTGAAGTGGACGCCTAGATCTTCAGCCGTAACTCCAAAAGCTCCAAATTGTGGACCAATTAGCAGCGGCTGCGCATTTGAAACGGTTGCACCTGGGTCACCAACTACACCCCAAGCTGGCAGACCATTTTTAATGATCATGTTTGGCTTTGAAGCAAAGGTTGAATATGGCCAAAGGACTATGTCAGCCATCAGACCTATTTGTATAGAACCAATCTCATGAGACAAGCCGTGCACTAGAGCGGGGTTGGTTGTAATTTTTGCAACGTGCATTAAGACTCGGTCGTTGTTGATTGCAACATCATCAGCAGCGACGGAACCATCGAGTATCGCGTGATCGGCAAACATACTTGCCATTGCAAAAGTCTTACGCCAAGTGTCATCAACTCTGCCCATGCCGAGGGCATCAGAAGAAGTAACTGGAATTACACCCATATCGTGCAGACGATTCTCCGCTGCCATAGTTGCGTTGCGAACTCGATTACGAGCCATTTGAACGTCGCTTGGTAATTCTGGATTCATGCCGTGTGCAGAAATAATCATTGCCACGTGTTCATCTGCAGCATTGACACCATAGGCAAGTGTTGGATTTGTAGAAGATGCCAAAATGTTGTCTCGCCCGGCCATGGTCAATACATCAGGGGAGTGACCACCACCACATCCTTCAACATGGAAAGCATGAACTGCCCGACCATCAACTACGTCAATAGTGTCAGCGACGCTGAGCATTTCATTTAATCCATCAGTGTGTAGTGCGACTGCGACATCAAATTCATCAGCGAAAGTTAACGTGGTATCAATCGTGCGGGGATGTGCTCCGGTATCTTCGTGGATTTTGAATCCGCAAACTCCACCAGCAAGGGCCTCTTCAAGTGGCGCTCTAGTGGATCCGGCGGCGCGACCCAAGATGCCAACATTTAATGGCCAAGCACCATACATATTGTGGGCTTGTTCAAGTGCCCATTTTGAGCTAACCCCCACACCCCAAAACGGGCCGAATTCTTGGGCAATAATCGTGGTTACACCGCTGGCAAGCGCAGCATCACAGACTCGTGGTGACATGGCATGAACATGAGTATCGATGCCACCGGCTGTTGCAATTAAACCTTCGCCGGGAATCACGATTGAGCCACTGCCAATGATTACATCGACGTTATCCAAGGTGTCTGGATTTCCAGCTCTGCCAATAGCGCTGATTCGGCCACCGCGAATTCCAATTGAACTAACCCGAATACCCTGAATTGCGTCAATGATTAGAACGTTTGTGATTACAACGTCACAAGATTCGCTACTTGGTACTGATCGCATTCCAATGCCATCACGCATGTTCTTGCCAAAACCAATTTGAACTTCATTTCCAAGTTCCCGATCATCTGCTTCAACTCGAACTACAAGTTGGGTGTCACCAAGGCGAACAAAGTCTCCTTTGCGAGCGCCATGAATTGCAATGTCTTGTTGGCTATCAGCTAACTCTTGGCTGTTCATGATTCAAATCCCAAATATCCGAGCGAGCGAGCTTTTGATATTGCACTTTCTATTGCCCCAGGGGCATCTAATGGACCATCCACTAAACCGGCGAACCCAATTAGTATTCGGTTTCCGGAGATCGGAACGAGGTTCACTGAAACTTCCACACCTGGTGGGAAGTCAACATGTTCTCCAGCAGGAATGTGCAGGTGTCTGCCATATGTTGCAACCCGATCAAACTGAAGTTTTGGATTAGATTCAAAGAAATGCATGTGAGTTGTCACCGAAATTTGAATTTCAGATTTATTCACGACAACAACGGAGTTCACGTCTGGATTTGGAATGCTTGCGATTGGCTCAAGGCGAGTTACTTTACCTGGCACATCCTGATCTGTTGATTCAAAATCAACCACAACAAGTCTGCGACCGTCAGAAAAAACTGCCTCAACTGCGATCCCACTTAATAGTGGTCCAACACCTGGCAATAAGTCAGCGTCGGTCACGGCATTGATTCCAGCTTGCAGGGCTTGCGAATGGTTCGCGCCATCTCGCGCAGATTCGATAACCGCATGGGAAATCAATGCGACAGCCTCAGGTTTGTTTAGTTTCACGCCTCGCGCTCTGCGAGATTGCGCAAGCTGGGCAACATTAAAGATCAAGAGTCGATCGAGTTCCGAAGGCGTTAATTCCACGGCTCAAACCTATCCTGACCGATCAGGCAAAACTTATTTGCCAAAAACTCGAACGCCACCAAGCCAGGTGCCAACGACTTTGGCTTTGCGAACTCGCATTGGTTCCAGTGAATGAATGTCGGTGTCCATCATTACTACGTCGGCACGTTTGCCAATTGCCAAGTCACCCCAAAGTTCTTCTTCACCAGCCTGAACCGCAGTTCCCATTGTGTAAGCAGTTAGCGCCTCATTAAGAGTCAGGCGCTCATGTGGCACCCAGCCACCTGGCGGAAATTCTTCATCCGTTTGGCGGGTGATTGCGATACCAATTCCCTCCATAGGAACCGGAGAAGTAACTGGCCAATCCGAACCAAATGAAATCTTGGTACCACTGTGCAGCAGAGTTGCCATTGGATATTGGCGATCCGCGCGCTCTTGCCCAAGTCTTGGAATAGTCAGCACAACTTGTTCATTTGCAAGCTGTGCCCAAAGTGGTTCGAAATTAGCAATTACATCGAGTTCTTTAAATCGAGGCAGGTCCGCTGGATCAATTAACTGGGAATGAGCGATAACTGGATTAATCAGCTTGCCCCCAACTTTTCGAGCTTGCTCAAATGCGTCTAGTGCATTTCTAATTCCAGCATCGCCAATCGCATGGATGTGGGCTTGAAACCCTCTAGCTACCACCGCAGCTACTGCCTCAAAGAGTTCTTCGCGACGCCAGTTCGGCATTCCTTTATTTGGGCAGTCGCAATAATCTTCAAGTACCGCTGCGGTGCCGCCTTCAAGAATTCCATCGGCAAAGAATTTAACGGTGTTACCGGTTAGGAGTTCTGGCGCTTCTCGTTTCACTCGATCGCGATTGGTTTCAAATGAATCGATCTTGGTTTTCCAAACACCTTCAGGTTCAGCTAACCAGGCAAGATTTGCACGGAACTTCAAGACTCCAGATTTGGCTGCCTGTAGCCAACTTTCCATAGTGTCTTCCTCAACCCAGGCATCTTGTGCCCAGGTAACCCCGCAAGATGAAAATGCTGTCGATGCCGCACGCAGAGCTTGATCACGTTGATCCAAAGTTAATGGTGGCAATAAGTCATAAACCATTTTCCAAGCACCCCATTCACGAAGTGTGCCCGATGGCGTGCCATCTTCACGCAATGAAATTTCACCATCGTCTGGTTGAGGCGTGTCCTTGGTGATACCTGCGAGCTCTAGCGCTTTCGTGTTCACCCAAGCAGTGTGGTAATCCATCGCGCGTAATACAACTGGACGATCAGGAACAATTTCGTCTAGCCACTTGGCGTCAAACTCACCACGTGGCGAAAGGCTTGGGTCATAACCTTCACCGCGAACCCATGGCGCATCTGGGTTGGCATCTGCCCAAGTCTTTACTGCCTCGAGTAACTGTTCCAGTTTTTCTGGGCCGCGCACTGGCGCGAACAAAGTTTCAATGCCACCAAATACTGGATGCGCATGGCCGTCGCCAAAACCTGGCAACAGGGTTGCACCCTTTAAATCGATTTTTTCATCTGCATTCAAAGCAAGGGCAGCATCACCATGAGCAACAATCAAGCCGTCGGTAGCGGCAAGCGCATTCGAAGTCTGGGTTTCATTAATCCAGACTTTTCCGTTGTGCCAAACTGTTGTTGTCATTTTTTCTCCCCTGCAGAATTACGAAAAGTTGTTAATGATACTTTTCCAGATTTTCTTGATTGCGGGGTAGGAAATCCAATACAAATCTAAATCTGGGAAAGTCCGTAGGCCACGGCATATCTATGACCAAGCTTTCCTGCGACATTTCCCCGGCCAATTCCTTTAACACCAGGAATAGCACCAATTACTGGCAGAAGTTCATCATCGGCAACAGGTCCGCCAACGACGACAAGGTCCAGATCCTTTGCGGTGCCAGTTTTTGATTCCAGACTCCGAATTAGACGTGCAACATTCTTTCCAATTGCTGCTTGCTTCAACCCCTGACGCATAATCCGCCATTCGGCAGGCTGCAAGTTCTGTCCGAAAGTCAGAAAGCCTGCTGGACCTGGCGTAACTAATGAGCCCATTGCCGAAGCGGGGTATGGGGACGCTTCCGAAACAAAGTTCTTACTGCCGTCTTCCGAGAGCAAAACTTGAGGTGATTCGAGTCTTTGCGCCGGACCACGTTTAATCCAGTCTGCGGCACCTCTTGAAGTATCAAGTGCAAAGGCGACTGCAGCAGTCAAAAGCTCACCGGCTCCAGCGGCAGATAACTCAACCTCGGAAATCAAATCGATTGTGCCGCCTCCGATGTCAAGGATTGCAGCGCCAGATCCAACACCAGGTGTACTAGTTGCACCTATTCGTGCCGCAAAACTTTCCGACTCAGCCACAACAACTGGAACCTTAAACATTGCACTGAGGTCCAGATTTGAACTTGAACTGTGTGGTGAAAGTTGCGCTAGCGCTAAGTCTCGAGTGTGTCCTACTTGTCGCAAGCCACGATCCGCTAAAACTTTTGTGATGTCAAAAGCCCAAATGTCGGAGGTGCTAATTGGATCTGAAATCGCAATCCTAGAAACATCGCCGATCAGGGAATTTTCAATTTTGGCAATTGCTTCAAACAGCTCAGTTGTTGTGCCATCAATCCAATCAATAAAACCGTTATTGGTTGGATTTGAGATTTGAGTTTCTGAAAAAAGTCCAATTAACGCAGTTCGTTCATTCTTTACCCATCGCACAATTTCATTCAGTGGACTTGCATCCATTTCGGAAAGCTCAAGTGCTGAACGTAGTGCCCAAACATCAGTGGCGATTTTAAGTGAAGAGTTTTGTGGCCTAACTTCAAGAAAAAGTCTCTGCGCCGTTCGCGCGATATCAGTATCCACGCCATCAGCGATAGGAATGTCTGCACTTACACGCTTGGCAACCAACACGGCTTCGTCATCGGCGATTACTGCGCCAACTATGTTTGATCCGTTCGCCAACTCTCGATTGATAGCTGTGGCAGCAAACTCGAATCCAACACCACTTGGAACTACTGCGATCAAAGAAACTTCACTCATTGCTTCTTGGGTTATCAACCAGGGTTGGCCGATTGCCCAGCCATCACCAACAACACTTTGATGAGCGGTCTTTAAGATTTGCAACCGACCAGTATCTGGTAATGGTTCGTGAATAGTTGAAGTTAAGGTTTCAACTGGTTGCCATGGGGCTACAACAACCTTTTCGATTATGAGCTGGTGTTCGCGCTGCAAACTTTGTAATAGTGAAACCGCTGCTTTGATTGAGGCTTCCGAACCCTTCATACCTCGAGTAGGTCTGCGATCCCAGGCGATCGGCTCACTTCCAGAAGCGATCACGATTTCGGTCGTGGAATTACCAATGTCGATTCCAGCAACAAGTCCCATATGAACTATTTTGCTGCTAAACCACGACGAGCATAAACATCTGCCGCTTGCCTAAACAGCTCCGCATTCTTTTCCGCACCATGCTTTGATAATTCGGCAGCAATTTCTAATAGCTGCGTGGGAGTTGAACGTCCCGGACGCAAGGCATCGTAGTAACCCATAACTAACTCGTCTGATAACGAAGTTAGCTCTGCGGCGCGAAGAAAGTTTTCAGCTAATTGTGGATTGCCATTGTCTCTGGCAACTTGGGCTTGCTTTGCCAAAGTTTCAGGATGGATTCTGACATCGTCGAGAGTAATGTCGCCGCGTCGAATTGATTCAACAGTAACTTCAGAAACATTTTTTCCAGAAAAACCTTTTTGTTCACTCATAACTATCTAAGCTCCATAACTTCAGGCCCATTGCTATTCACGCACTCTCTTTCAATCGCAACTAGCGAAACGACTTTGGTGTGATAGCGCGCTTCGATTGCTTCGTCTGAGTATGGATTTCTAACCGGTTCAGGCGTGGCACCTTTTGCATGGCGACCAGCATTGATTCCCATCATGCGATAAAGCTCACGGGTGATAGTTGGTGCAACTGAATAGAGTTCAAGATTGGCCAGCGGCGCAAGATCTCTGCGATGAATCAAGGCGGTACCTTTTGCCTGTAGTCCAACGCTGACACCTGATCCAGAGAGTCTGGCTGCAGTAAGCCCAATCATTCCTAAATCGAGAGTGTCGTTAATTCTGACAATTCTGCCGGTGCAACCTTCTTCTTCCAAACCTGCGAGTACTTCGGAGATCGCGTCAGCAAGACTTAATCCAGAGAGTGTAACCCAGATGTCTTTGCCAGTTGCTGGCGAAACTCCAATAACAACATCGCGAGGATCGTAACTTGTCTCAGCAGCACCAGTTGCAAAAATATTTTTATTCGCAAAACTTTGCTGCTCAGTCCGCAAGTCTGAAACTGAACGCTGTTGGCGAATTGTGTCGATTTCCGTTTGCCGAGCGCTGCTTGGTTGGTATCCAGTTCCTGGTCCTGAATATTCATTTGGATCAGTGACCAGCGATAGAACATTCATTTGCTCATCAAAAATTGCTGAGGTTTGTAAATAGTCACCGGCCACACGAGCTTTAAGCATATCGAGACATCTTTGGGCTTCTAGATCAAAGCCATTTTCCGCAAGCGCGGCGATAACGTCGAGCATTGTGACGTTAGTTTCCATGATTGTTCGGGCAGCCGTTAAGGGAAGCATTAAGTCGCCAGAAGAAATGTCTTTTGATCCAGCTGCGTCGATAGCTTCTTCGGCCCACTCTTGTGAGAAGTCTCCAAGTCCAAGCCAGGAATAAACCGCAGTAACTGCTTCAGTAGCTCGGCGCCTAAGTCTTTCAACTTCGACTTCGTCCGCAGTTCGAAGTCCGCCATCTACACCCCAGTCACGTTGCATAGCTAAGAAATCATCTATGTCCTCTGAGTTCCACTGGCTCGGACCAAACATATTGTCGTAGCGCTGAATCGAACCAAAGCCACTATTTATGAAGTCAGAGCCACCGATAAAGATTGGATGAGTGCGAGAGGTTCGCCTGACATCTGACTCACTCATCAAAGCGTCGTTACCAGTGCAGGCTTCCAAGTTACGCAGCATAACCATTACGTTTTCTGCCATCAGAGAACGAACGCCACCAGGAACGGCGCCGGCTACCGCAGCAGAATCAATGCCGCCGTTCTGCACACCTTGAGCGCCAATTGCTCGGGCTAGTGCAACACATCGAGCTTCGAGGTAAAACATGCTGCACTTTTCGGCGCCGCCCATCAGGGCTTCAGATCCGCCACCGGAAGTCACGCGCATCTTTATACCGCGACTTGCGTATGCGCTAGTTAAAAATGCTTTTGACCAAGGAGTGTCATCACCATCAATAAAGATTTGCTCTGTTCCGTAAAGCGAAACCGTTTCGGCATAGGAAACCAATCCACGCATACCTAAAGCCAGCTCTGCGGATTCTTCGACGGAGCACTGCACTAGAACACCCGGTGACCCAACTGCCGCACCAATTGAAACTGCCACAGCATTTGATGGTGCATCTCCGGCTACGGGGACTGTTGTTTCAAGTTCGCGAAAACCAAAAGCAGCAGCAGTTGCAGCATCAGCTGCAAGCAAAAGCGGATCGTCTGATCGGTTGGTTACATGTGCTTGGTTACTTGGGGTTCGTCGTGCCCGCATTTTTGTCATTGCGATTACAAGTTCAGCAGCGCTTAATAGCGAAAGAACTGCTGCCAATTTCGCAGGTGTCATGCCTGAGGAAAGTCGCACAATGTCAGCGCGAGAGTGATTTGGATCCACAAGTCTTCGAGCAAAGTCCATGTCCTCGATAGCCATTGCTTCTTGGGCAACGCTGAGATCTAAACCATGGCGAGCAATGAATTCATCAATTGAGTCGAATTCAGATTCAGTACGACCATCCATTTCGACAATTCGGTTATCACGAATTATTAAGGAAGGTTTTGGATCGTTTAATCCGTTAAATGCAACTAAGCCGAGTTCAGGTGCTGGTGTAGCGAAGCCATCTAAATTGACCCGCTGTTCATTCATGAACCGAAAGCGGCCAATCGGTTCTTTGTTAGTCATGCGTTACAAGCTCGCTTGAACACTGCAATTCCAGCCTCAGCACAAATCTGATCTTCGTCCCAAGAGCCACCACTTACACCAATTGCTCCGACAACTCGATCGCCATCCCAGCACGGAATGCCACCAGCGAATGCGATGTAACGACCATTGCCGTTTGCACTCATGCCAGGCAAGTCACCATCTGGAGCAACGCGACTTCGCAAGTCACCGGTATCAATTCGATTCGTTACCGAGGTGTAGGCCTTATCAACTGCCAAATTCGGTCCGGCTAATTCAGCGCCATCCATTCTTTGGAAGCTCAGTAAGTTAGCGCCAGCATCAAGTACTGCAATTGACATGGGCGCATTGATTTCAATTGCCTTAGCCTTTGCGGCGTTGGTCATTTCGACGGCTAGTGCTAAATCGATTTCCATACGTTCAACTCTTGGCATTACTTACCCTTCTGATAGTCGTGCCATTGCGCTGCGCGAGCTCGCATTTTTTGATGCATACCCTGCATGACGTTCACATTACCCAAATAATCTTTAGCGACTTTAGCCACCATGGTGTAATTCGTATCAACAACGTTTGCTACTGGAGTAAGTGCAGTTTGCGAAACAAACTGGTAACTGTCCAAAGTTGATTGACCAGTTAAGTCGCTGACCCAATGCACCATTTCGGAATGGGCAATTCGAAACGCATCTTCAAGTGGTTTGGTTGATCCAGTTGTCATGATGTGATCATCGGATTCAATTCGTGGCCATGGAGTTGGGCTGCCTTTAATCAGGTCCAAAATCAGGACTGTATCCATCGCGGTTTCAACGGCGACACCACAGGTTTCACCCTCGCCTTGGCGAGCGTGACCATCACCAAAGGAAAACAGTGCACCTTCAACATTCACGCCGAGATAACAAGTAACGCCAGCGCGCATTTCTGGAGTATCCATATTTCCACCCCAGTTACCTGGCGTTAGCGATGACCTAACTTCACCAAGTGCTGGAGCAACGCCCACAGTTCCATGCATTGGATCAAGTGGAAGTGCAGCCGTGAATTTAGTATCGGCTGCTGCATAACGCACGAGTCGATCCTGCAAATCTAATTCGTAAATCCAAGTTCGCTCTAGAAGCGCAGGCTGCAAGGTTGCAGTAGTCGGAGTGGAAGTAAGCGCCCCAAAAAATGGAACGGTTGTACTGACCCCCCAAGCCTCGCGAGGCTCAATAGATATGAAATGCACGGCCAGAGTGTCGCCAGGCTCTGCGCCTTCAACATAAAACGGACCAGTTTGCGGATTTAAGAATCTTGGATCGCAAACCTGTGTTGACATGTCGCTTGCTGACTTGACGCGGCCACCAAAGCAATCAAATGACCAAGAGTCAATTATGGTTCCTGGCTTAACACTGATTACTGGTTCGCGTCCACCGAAAGTGAAAGTGTGCGTTGCCGGATCGGCGTCTTCGTCAGGAGACCAGTTACAAACTTCAATTTCAGTTGCCATGTCTTTATTCTTGTGGATCGACCGCTTTGACACTTAAGTTTTAACCGAAATATGTGATCAAAAATAAAAACTGGGTGCCAGCAACGCTGACACCCAGTTTTTGGTGAACACTATGCGCGTTCGTGAGCTTCTTCCATAGTCGTACGACCAATTTCTTCGTAGATTTCTGGATGCTTTGACTTAACCCATAGGGCGTAAAGCAAGCCGAAGATCAAGGTGCCAGCAATTTCGTATGGCAAGTACTTGACCATCAACGAGTTTGACTGGTACCCAGCTGCGAAGCCTGAGCCAACAGCGCCGAATAGAAGTGACAAGGCATAGATCATGCCTGCAGCACCAACAAGTGGAGCTACCAAGGTCGTTAGAACATTGCCCTTGTGCTTCTTCTTGCCCCAGAAGTATCCGATAACTGCAAATGAGCAGATGACCTGAACTACCAAGATAAACGCAGTTCCTACCAGTGAAGGCACGGTGTAAATAACGCCGTACGGAATCAAACTTGGATCTGATGTCGCCCCTGCTTCAGCTGGATCTGATGTCCAGGCAGTTGAGAAGGTTGTGAACAGCAGAACCATCACGATGTTGATTGCAGTAACGACAGTTGATGCCACAGCTGGTGACTGATGCTTTGGATGAGTGCTCGATAGTCGGTTACGAACTCCAGCAAATGGAAGTTCGCGACCAAGCGCAAATACATATCGAGATGCAGCGTTATGGAACGCCAATGCACATGCGAATGATCCGATTACCAGCAGCACGCGATAGAAGCTGGTTGTCAATGAACCTAAGTTGTCGGTAACTGGAATCAACCACAAGTCGATTGGGTTTCCAGTTGAGTATGTAGATACTTCAACAGTTGCCTTTCGACCGTTAGCAACAACTACCATCCAGGAGACGAAGGTGTAGAACAAGCCAAGTCCGATAACAGCGATCATGGTTGCACGAGGAACAACACGCTTTGGATCTTTGGACTCTTCGCCGTAAGCAGCAGTGGTTTCAAAACCAATCCATGACCAGAAAGCGAAGAAGATACCAAGAGCAGCAGTACCGGCAGCAACTGTTGTGCCGTAAGCATTCGCTTCTAGTCCAGTGAATGCATTAGCAAGTGAAACGGTTTCACTAAACATGAAGCCGTCTGGCCCACCCTTAGTTAGAACGCTGATACCAAATGCCAGAAGTAGCAAAACTTCAGCAACCAGAGTTACGCCAAGTACGGCTGCAGCAACCGTGATGTCAAAGTAAGTCAAAACCCAAATCAGGATCATTCCACCGATTGCAATAATCAACCAATTGATTTCGATCCCGGCCATTGAACTCAATGTGTTGGCAGCGAAAAACGCAAAGCCACCAATGAGGGTTCCTTCGAAGAGAATGTAAGCAATTGTTGCAAGTAGGCCAGCAGCCATACCCCAAACTTGTCCAAGGCCATGTGAAATGAAACCGTAGAAGGCGCCAGCAGTCGTGATGTGCTTGGCCATTGCCGAGAAACCAATTGCGAAGATGGATAGAACTATCGTTGCGAATAAGAATCCAGCCGGTACACCGAGTCCGTTACCGTAACCCGCGCCGATTGGAACGTTAAAGCTCATCGCAGTGATTGGTGCAGCGTTAGCTACGGCCATGAACAGAACAGCGGTTAAGCCAATGGCACCCTTGCGAAGGCCTTTTTGGCTTTCGTTATTTGTCGACATGTATTCGACCCTTTCGTTGTAACGCCGGGAAGTTCCCAACATTGCTCACTTGGTATTGCTCAGTTTCGGGTGACCTGAGTCACACGATTGGCTCGACTTTGCCAGATAACGAACCCAAGTACAACGAGATTTGGATAGTTTTTCCAACTTTTTTGGTTAACAAAACTTCGATTTTGGTCTAAAAATCTCAGGATAAACACGCAAATCGGACATACTCACCAGTAAAACCCCGTTTTTAAGGGGATTTATCTGTTAAACCAAAGTTCAACCAAAAGTTGCTAAAAGGTATGGTCATTTGGTCTAATTTTATGTAATCATTGGTTTACCAAGGCATCGCGCGGATAGCGCACAAGATCGAGAAAGGGTTCGGGATGACACAAGAAGACACAGCTGCACCTGAATTCGACTACGGCTTATTCTCATACGACTCCAAAGAGCAGATGCTGGAGAAGTCAAAAGAATTTTGGAATCCAGGCAAAACTCAATTCTGGATTGACTCGGGTGTCCCGCTAGTAATTGATCGACGCGAAGAGTATTTCATTTACGACATGTCAGGTAAGCGTTTAATTGATGCGCATCTAAATGGTGGAACTTACAACCTTGGTCATAGAAATCCGGAAGTTGTTCAAGCTGTAACAATGGCAATGCAACATTTTGATATCGGTAATCATCACTTCCCATCGCTAGCCAGAACTGCTTTAGCAGAAGCCCTCATCAAGTCAGCACCAGCTGGACTATCTAAAGTCATTTACGGCTCTGGTGGTGGCGAAGCAATTGACATCGCACTAAAGACTGCGCGTCATGCCACGCAAAAGCGCAAAATTGTTTCCATCATTAAGGCCTACCACGGTCACACTGGATTAGCCGTTGGTACTGGCGACGATCGTTTCTCAAAACTATTTCTTTCAGATCGACCAGAAGAATTCCCTCATGTCCCGTTCAATGATTTAGAAGCAATGGAAGACGCATTACGCGACCGAGATGTTGCTGCGGTAATCATGGAGACTATTCCAGCAACATATGGTTTCCCACTTCCTAATCCTGGCTACTTAGAAGCGGTTAAAAAACTTTGCGAAAAATACGATGCCCTTTACATTGCAGATGAAGTTCAAACTGGATTGATGCGCACTGGCGAACTTTGGGGAATCACAAAGCATGGAATTACTCCAGACATCCTTGTTACTGGTAAAGGTATTTCAGGCGGTCTTTATCCAATCGCTGCAGTTCTTGCTACTGAAAAAGCAGCTGGTTGGCTTAACGAAGATGGCTTCGGTCATATTTCAACTTTCGGCGGTGCCGAACTTGGTTGTATCGCAGCATTAAAGACCCTTGAGATTTGTTCCAGAGAAGAAACTCGTTCCATGGTTCACTACATTGCCGATTATGTTGGTCAGCGTTTAGCTGCAGTGCAAGCTACTTACCCGGATTGGTTTGTGGGCATTCGTCAAAACGGAGTAATCCTTGGCTTGGAATTTGCTCACCCACAAGGTGCCAAATACGTAATGCGTCACCTTTACGAAAATGGCGTTTGGGCAATCTTCTCAACTCTTGATCCTCGAGTACTTCAGTACAAGCCAGGTATTTTGTTGAAGCCTGAAGTTGCCGAAGAAATGCTAGATAGAACTGAATTGGCAATCGGAAAAGCGTATGCCGAAATTCGCAATGAGCGCAGGTCAGCATGAGCGAAATGACTTTTGAGCCGTTAATGGTTGAACCAGCTGGCGTTCCACGCGGTCGCGCAATGGTGGAACGTGCTGATTGGGCTGCCCGGGCCTACGCCAAATACGACATCGCAACGGTGAATCGCATTGTTGACGCAGCTGCCTCAGCTTTGGCAACCAGAGCGCAAGAGTTTGCTCGAGATGCCGTATCCGAAACTGGCTTTGGCGTTGTTGAACATAAAGTTCTTAAGAATATTGCTTGTTCAACTGGAATCGTCGAAACTTACCGCGGCCAAGATTTTGTTTCCCCAGAGATTGATGAAGTTAACAAAATAGTTGCGATCCCTCGTCCTGCGGGCGTGATTCTGGCACTGACCCCGTCAACTAATCCAGTCGCTACGGTTTCCTTCAAAATCATTTTGGCCTTGATGACGCGAAACTCAATCATCATTAGCCCGCACCCAATGGCAAAGAAAGTTTGTGTCGCTGCCGCTAAAGCTATGGCAGAAGCTGCAGTTGCTGCTGGCGCACCAGATGGCATTATCCAAATCGTTGAAGACCCTTCGATTCCATTAATCAATGCGTTGATGACTGATGAAAGAACTGACGTGATTGTTGCTACCGGTGGCACACCAGTTGTGCGATCGGCATACCGAAGTGGAAATCCGGCAATTGGTGTGGGACCTGGAAACGTTCCAGTTTTAGTCGATGCCACAGCTGATCTTGTAAAGACTGCTGCTCGAATTATTGAAAGCAAGGCATTCGACAACTCAATTCTTTGCACTAACGAAAGCGTTGTAATCGCTGAAGAGGCGATCGCAGATAAGTTGCTAGCGGCTTTTGCTCGCGAAGGTGCATATGTATTGAAGGATGACGAGCGCGATGCCGTTCGTAATGCAGTTTTTCCAGATGGTCACTTCAACACCAAGATGGTCGGCAAGGACGCCGTTTGGATTGCTGAAAAAGCGGGCATTAAAGTTCCAGCCATTACTCGAGTTTTAGTCGCACCATTTGATCTAGTGGTGCCTGAAGAACCTTTAGCTCATGAAAAATTGTGCCCAGTCCTAGGGTTTGTCCGCGTACCAACTGCAACTCGGGGAATCGACATTGCTCGAGCGATCTTGCGCATTACAGGCGCTGGACATTCAGCTGCAATCCATAGTTCAAATCCTGAATTGATCATGATGTTCAGTGCAGCCGTTCCGGTACTCCGCGTTTCGGTAAATGTCGGCAACAGCCTTGGCGCATCTGGAATTCAAACCAATTTAGCTCCGACTATGACTATCGGAACTGGTTTTGCCGGTCGATCTTCGGTTGGTGAAAATTTGCAGCCAAAGCATTTGATCAACTACACGCGCCTTGCCTACAACGCTGATGCGCGCGAAGTGATGCCATCTTTTGCAGGCCTGAATCCATGGATGAGTCCAAGCGGTCCGGTTCCTTCATATCCAGTTGCATCCAATGAAGAAAACTATGGAACTGGAAATTCCTATCACCATCGCGAGCCGATAACCCAAGACGTTGCTGAGTTACGAGACGAAATCCGCAAGTTGATCGTCGAAGAACTTCACGCATTGATCAAGAACTAATCAGAGAAGAGATACAAATGGCAGAGCTACGGTCGTTCATCTACATCGACCAAATGCAACCTCAAACCATGTGCTACCTAGGTTCATGGGTTAAGGGTGCTTTGCCACGCGCAAACATGGCTGCTCAAGTAATTGAAGTAGCACCAGGTCTGGATATCGAAGCGCTTACCGACGTTGCGCTAAAGCATGCGAACGTTCAAGCGGGAATTTTGTTTGTGGAACGAACTTTTGGTTACCTAGAGATTCACGGTCCAACTGAAGAAGTTCGTGCCGCTGGTCAGGCAGTACTTGCTGCTTTAGGTGCCACTGAAGCGGAAGCGACAAAACCAAAAATCTTGGCATCACGCGTTGTGCCATCGGTAGATCAACAACATGCATTCCTTATTAATAGGAACAAAGTTGGATCCATGATTTTGCCGGGCGAATCTCTTTACATCCTGGAAGTCCAGCCGGCTTCATACGCGATCTTGGCAACCAATGAAGCTGAGAAAGCAACCGACATCAAAGTTGTTGACTATCGAATGATTGGTGCAACTGGTCGTGTTTATCTTTCCGGTAAAGAAGCCAATGTTCGAGCTGCAGCTGAAGTAGCTGAAAAAGTTTTGAGTGAACGCTAATGTCCACTGATAATGAAATGCTGCGTTCGCTAGTGCGCGAAGCACTACGTGATGCCCTCGGGGGAGCCGATGGTATTCGCGATGCTGCTAAAGCACTCTCGGGTCAAAGCCAACAACCAACGAAAACTGCACAAGTAGTAGAAGTGGTTTCGCTAAGCAGTAATTCGGATGTATCTAATTTTGTAAATCGCGTACTTGACCTAGCGTCAGACTCAAAAACTCTTAACGCTATGCGCCAAGGCGAACTTGTATTTCAGCTAGGCAATGCAACGTCGAGCCATAGCAATCATGATTCTGGTACCACTCGCATTGAAAAGGGTGCCGTCACCGAATCAACAATCAGAAAAGCTGCCGAGTCAGGATCAACTTTGATCGTGGCCCGGAAGGTAGTCGTGACATCACTTGCGCGAGATAAAGCGCGCGATTTAGGTGTAACGATTATTAGAGAAAGTCAACAAGACAATCAGAAGGGATCGGTGATGCGCTGATGTTAAAAGCGCGAGTCATCGGCAATGTATGGGCGACCCGTCGTCTAACCGAGATTCCCAATGGGGCCTTTCTCGAACTCGAAGTTGAAGGTGGCGCACACTTGGTTGCCTTTGACGTTTTAGGTTCTGGAATTGGGGAAAGCGTTTTGGTTTCAACGGGCTCGGTAGCAGCCTCGTGGTTCCCGGATGTAACCCCGCCAATTGACGCTCTCATCATCGGTTCGATCGATGAGAACACTAAGAGTTCTGGGAAGCACAGCGCTTCCTAGTACAGCGCCTGAGAAATCAGGCTAAGAAAATGCAAGACCCGAAAGCGGACAACCGTTCGCAATCACAAAGTAGGAGAAAGTTATGTCAAGCAACGCACTGGGCTTGATCGAGACCAAGGGATATGTAGCTGCTGTAGCTGCTGCAGATGCCATGGTTAAGGCAGCCAATGTAACTATTGTTGCGCGTGAAGAAGTTGGCGACGGCCTTGTAGCTGTAGTCATCGTGGGAGATGTCGGTGCAGTTAAGGCTGCAACTGATGCAGGTGCCGAAGCAGTTAACCAAGTTGGCGAACTAGTTTCACAGCACGTAATTCCACGTCCACACGCAGAACTAAACAAGTTCTTCAAAGTTGGCGATTCCGCGTGAGTACGGGCCCGCTCGTAGCAGGGCCCGAACTACGCGTCTACTTGCTTGTTGAAGAGCTCCAGCAGCAATTCGCTGCTTACATGAGCACGCCGACGCGAGCCCGTGGTTACCCGCCTTACGGTGGTCAGCACTCGTTGATCATTGAGGTGGCACCCGGGCTTGCGATCGAGCGAGTAATTGACTTGGCGCTGAAGTCGGTACCTGAAGTTGAACCTGGCATTTTGTTCGTAGAACGCCAATTCGGAGTTCTGGAAGTACATGCTTCCGACATCGAGTTAGTGAAGCGAGCTGGTCAGGCAATTCTTGATGGCATTAACGCATCAGCAGCTGATCAACTTCGCCCGCGGATTCTTTACAGCGACATCATCGAAAACATCACGGATCAGCATGCAATTATTCTGAACCGAAATCGTCAAGCTTCGATGGTTATGCCTGGCGAATCACTCTTGGTATACGAAATGACACCAGCACTTTTTGCAACTGTTGCAGCGAACGAAGCTGAAAAAGTTGCACCTGATGTGACGCTGGTTGATGTACAAATGATCGGCGCAGCTGGTCGGGTATACATGAGTGGAACAACTGAAAGTGTTACAAAGGCCCGTGATGCAATTACGCAGGCTCTTGAAGCAGTAGTTGGTCGCGATCAAGGCTAATCATTTTTCTTCCCCAAAAGTGACAAAACATATTGGTAACTAAGCCAAAATAAAGATGTCGGTAGGAGAGATAAATGAGTGGGTACTCGAACGAACCTGCAAAGCTTCATGAGTTTGCCAGGGATGCCGTTGCGAAGTTTGGCTATTCACCAGAGTCCGAGGTTTCACTTTTAAACATTTCTGAGAATGCCACGTTTAAGGTTGTCGATAGCAATACCGGCACTGACACGATTCTGAGAATTCATCGGCCGTTTTATCACACCGCGCAAGCAATCCAGAGTGAGCTTGATTGGGTGCAAGCATTGCGCGAAGTTCAACTTGTCAGAACTCCCGCAATTTTGCCTGCGGGATCGGGTGAGCAAATAATTCTTGCGCAAGATTCGACTGGCGAAGAGCGTCATGCGGTCATGTTTGAATTCATGCCCGGCGTTGAACCGACCGAAGATCGACTAGTTGATGATTTCAAAACTTTAGGTGCGATCACAGCTCGCCTGCATGATCAATCAAAGCAATGGAATCGTCCAAGTAACTTTTTTAGGTTTACTTGGGATTTTGAAACTGCACTTGGTCCCAATGGTCATTGGGGATCATGGCGTGATGGCCTTGCGATGGGTCCAAGTGAATTAGAAATTCTTGGCCGACTTTCCGACACTTTGGGATCTCGACTAGAACGATTTGGAAAATCTAAAGATCGCTTTGGTTTAGTTCACGCCGATATGAGACTTGCAAATTTGCTCGTAGCAGGTAAAGACGTGACAGTCATTGATTTTGATGATTGCGGCTTTAGTTGGTTTATGTATGACCTAGGTTCATCAGTTTCATTCATTGAAGACCACCCTTTGATTCCAGATATGACTGCATCTTGGGTAGATGGTTACCGAAGCGTCGCCGATTTGAGTAAGGAAGAAGAGGCAGAGCTTCCAACTTTCATTATGTTTCGACGCCTTTTGCTCGTCGCCTGGGTGGGAACGCATCAAGATACAGATACTGGCAAGGAAATGGGAGCCAATTTCACCAAAGTAAGTTGCGAATTGGCCGAAAACTACCTGTCAAAGTTTGCATAATTGTAAGAAACCTTCGACAACTCGTTAGGAAACTAGGAGAGAACATGTTTACTTCAGTAAGTGGATATTCCGTTGTTGTTACTGGCGGAACAAAAGGCATCGGTAAAGGTATTGCCCGAGTCTTTGCAAAAGCTGGAGCAAATGTTCTGATTACAGGACGCGATGAAGCAAGCGCTATGTCTGCCTGCGCAGAACTTACTGCCCTAGGTGGCGGCACCGTTACTTATGTCATCGCTGAAGTTAGCAGCAAATCAGCTTGCGAGATGGTTGCCAAAACCGCAATCGAACGCAACGGCGGCATCGATGTACTTTGTGCAAACGCGGGAATTTTCCCAGATTCCAAACTTGCGACCATGTCTGAAGCGGACATGGACTTAGTGTTCGGCACAAACGTTAAGGGAACCATGCTTTCAGTTCAGGCTTGTCTGCCTGCTTTAGAAAAGTCAGGTCATGGTCGAATCGTTCTCACTTCATCGATCACAGGTCCGGTAACAGGTTTTCCGGGCTGGTCGCATTACGGCGCAAGTAAAGCAGCGCAACTTGGTTTCATGCGCACAGCTGCAATCGAATTAGCACCAAAGGGAATCACAGTTAATGCGGTACTGCCAGGAAACATTGCAACCGAAGGTCTTGCAGACATGGGACCTGAGTATCGCAAAGCAATGGAAGCTTCGGTTCCACAAGGACGCTTAGGCGAAGTTGATGACATTGGCAACGCTGCGTTGTTTTTTGCAACAAAAGAAGCCGCTTACGTAACTGGACAAGCATTAGTAATTGATGGTGGCCAAATTCTTCCGGAATCACTTGCTGCCTTGGAAGCAATGTAACTGCTATCTAGTTACTGTTGAGTTGTGAGCGCAAACGAAGACTTAGGTCGTACTGCTGAAGAAGTTCGGCAACGAATCTTGGCGCAAATCAGCGCTGGTCAATTGCGAGCCGGGCAAAAGCTTGGGGCAGAGCGCGACTTAGCCAGTGAATATCAAGTCAGTCGCTCAACTCTGCGAATTGCACTTACTGCGCTCGAAGAAACTGGTGTAGTTCGCCGTTTACCAGGACGTGGTGGCGGAACTTTTGTTTCACCGGAAAAAATCGACCGCGACCTTTCACAGATTGTTGGCGTGCCATCACTGCTCAGAGGGCAAGGGTTTACCGCTGGCACTCGATTGATTAGTGCATCCGTTATGCCGGCTGATGCCAAGACCCAGCAAGCTCTCGGGCTGTCTGATGGCGAACATATTTTTGATGTAGTGCGAATCCGTCTTGCGGACAGCATTCCAATTTCATTAGAACATGCAAGATTTCCAGCTGAGTTTTTTCCTGGGTTGTTGGAGCGCCCGTTGGGTAACTCTTTATATGAATTGTTAAGTAAGCACTACGAGACAACGCCAGATGAAGCGGTTGAACAGATCGACTTAGTGAATGCAACTTTGGATGAAGCCAGAATCCTTGAAGTTCCACTTGGCGCACCATTACTCGCCGTTACCCGAACGACTATGGATACCAAAGGTCGCAAGATTGAATACTCACATGATCTATTTCGTGGGGACCGAACTCGAATCACAGTTCGCACCAAGGGACGACCAGCGACGCCGGACCAACCTGGCGAGCGTGGCAGAACGGTTGAATTAAAAGAGTTTTAGCTGGCAGTTTTGCCATCAAATCTCCCCAGCAAGATTGGATACAATCTTCATATGGGCCCATTAGACGGAATCGTTGTTGCCGACTTCACTCGAGTTTTGGCTGGCCCATACGCCACTATGTTGCTTGGTGACATGGGCGCAACTGTGATCAAAGTTGAGCGTCCAGAAGTTGGCGACGATACTCGCCACTGGGGTCCGCCTTATGACGCAGCTGGACGGGCCACTTATTTTGAGTCGGTAAATCGAAACAAGACATCAGTTGCAATAGATATGACAAACCCAGCTGGCTTAGCTGAAGCCCATGAACTGATCAAGCGCGCTGACATTGTTATTCATAACTTCCCACCGAGCAATAGTGAAAAGTTTGGATTGGATTACGAGGCGGTAAAGAAGTTAAAGCCTGAAGTTATCTACTGTTCAATTACTGGATTTGGCTCTGGCGTCGGTGCAGCGATGCCAGGTTATGACTTGTTGGTTCAAGCCATGGGCGGCCTGATGAGTGTTACTGGCCCTGCGCCAGGCGAACCAACCAAAGTTGGTGTTGCCCTTGTTGACGTTATTACTGGAATGCATGCCACGATCGGTTTACTGGCTGCGTTGAATCATCGAAATGTAACGGGTGAAGGCCAGCAAATCGAAGTTAACCTTTTGTCCTCGTTACTATCTGCGATGGTCAATCAGGCTAGCTCATATGTTT
>ENA-OUVC01000261-OUVC01000261.1-marine-metagenome-genome-assembly--contig:-NODE-261-length-36836-cov-4.325798_pt1 | contig 36836 bp, 34 predicted proteins | sample MGYA00248622_ERZ508571 | MGnify/ENA primary metagenome ERZ508571 (study PRJEB26236, sample SAMN06267175) | marine metagenome | isolation source: Columbia River Estuary | place: USA:Columbia River Estuary... | reverse complement strand
GAGCACCTCGGACTATGGACCGTGGTCGACCACCCTCGAGATGCGGTCTCGGCCATTGTGCAGACTCCGGATTTAAGCCCTGATATTCTCTTTCGGGCAGCCGTCAAAGCATAATTTCATCTGAATCGTGAATTTAATGACTTGATAATTTAAGAATTCACGGTAAGTCCCTACTTTTGTCATTCTAAAGACTTTTATCAAACTGTTTAACCAACTCCGCCAAAGACCATGAAAAAGGTTTTCGCCCTGTGCTTCGCTGTAGGGATTTTGTTCACCCAACCCGTTCTGGCTCAGGACGCAACTCAAGCTTCGCCTGTTGCGCAAGCTGCTGAAACTGATACGAATGCAGAACAAACCGATACTGCGGCTGCAGCTGCAGCCGAAACTGCGGTTCCTGCAGTAGAAGAAGAGGCAACGTTTACGCAAATGCTCAAGGAGAAGTTCATTGAAGGAGATCCCCTTTGGATGGCTCCGGTTCTTCTGACCATGATTTTTGGTTTGGCTATCGCTATTGAGCGCGTGCTCTACTTGGCATTATCCAACCAAAACAATGATAAGCTGCTCAAGGGAATTGAAGATGCATTGAAGAGTGGTGGTAAATCTGCCGCCATGGAATACTGCCGCAACATGCGCGGACCAGTAGCCGCCATCTTCTACCAAGGTTTGGACAAGATGGAAGAAGGTATCGAAATTGTCGATAAGGCAGTAGTAAGCCTTGGTTCAGTTGAGACCGGCAAGCTCGAGCGCGGTGTTTCGTGGCTTTCGCTCTTCATTGCCCTTGCTCCAATGCTCGGGTTCTTGGGAACGGTTGTCGGTATGATTCAAGCATTCGATGCGATTGAAATCGCAGGAGATATCAGTCCAACCCTGGTTGCTGGAGGTATTAAGGTGGCACTTTTGACCACCGTATTTGGTTTGATTGCGGCGATGATCTTGCAGATCTTCTACAACTTGATCATCGCTATGATTGACAACCTCGTAAACAAAATGGAAGATGCCTCAATTTCCTTCTTGGATATTGTAGCGGCACACCTCAAGAAGTAACGCCATGCGATTTGGAATCAATAATTTAGGAAGTTTACTTGCCTACGGTTTAAGTGCTGTAGGCCTAGTTTTCTCGCTGCTCGTTCTCATGGGTGGTGAAGAAGATCTAGACCGCAATGTGAGTGCTTCAATCTGGATCACCATCCTGATGTTTTTTCTCGCCATTGCCGGAGCAATTTTCAGCTCAGTGCGCGGTCTAGTAATCAATCCTGCCTCACTACGGGGAACGCTTGTGGGTCTAGGTTCTCTTGTGGGAATTCTCATTTTGAGTTACCTGATTTCTTCGGGTTCTGACTTTGAGTCGTACAAGAACATCTCAGAAACAGGATCACGTTGGGTTTCTACCGGCCTGAACATGACATACATCATTACGTTAGTTGCTGCTGGGGTAGTTGTATTCTCATCGGTTAATCGTCTGGGTAAATAACCCGAGTCATGGGATCAAGAAAACGGGGAGTTCCCGAGATCAATGCCGGCTCTATGGCCGACATCGCATTCCTGTTGCTGATTTTCTTCTTGGTGACGACTACCATGGACGTGGACAAGGGACTACTCGTAAAGTTGCCACCTTGGTCTGAAGAAGCGCAGGAGCCGCCACAGGACATCAAAGAGAAAAATATCTTTGTGGTTCTTGTAAACGCTCAGGATCAACTTCTTGTAGAAGACGAATACGCGACTCTTGAAGACGTTCGTCGTATGGCCAAGGAGTTTATTGACAACAATGGAGATGGCACGTGCCAAGAGTGTCGCGGCCTTCGCGACCCTGCGTCGTCAGACAATCCAGGTAAGGCGGTCATTTCACTGCAGAACGACCGAGGAACTAGCTACAATATGTTCATAAAGGTCCGCAACGAATTGCTTGGTGCATATTCTGAGCTTCGCAACGACCTTGCAACACGTAAGTATGGCCGTGATTACGAGTCATTGAGCGAAAGTGATAAAGAAGAGGTGAATGCGGTATATCCTCAATTCATTTCTGAAGCAGAACCTGTTGAAGTTGGAGGATAATGGCTCACATTAAAAAGAAAAAGAAAGCGGAAACTCCGCCTTTGTCTACCGCCTCGTTGCCTGACATCGTGTTCATGCTGCTGTTCTTTTTCATGGTTACCACTACGATGCGTGAAGTGACGTTGCTGGTTAAAGTGAAAAAGCCACAGGCTACCGAAATTCAGAAGCTTGAGCGTAAGGATTTGACGACCTACATCTACATCGGAACGCCCAAGAGTGCGGAACTCGGAACAGAGCCTCGCATTCAATTGGCCGACCAATTGGCAAGCGTGGGTGATGTTCAGCAGTGGGTAATCTTACAGCGTGAGGCCATCAATGAGGCTGAACGTCCTAAGTTCACCGTGTCGATCAAGGCCGACGTGGATGCTAAAATGGGTTTGATTAGTGACATCAAGCAAGAGCTGCGCAAAGCACAGGCCCTGAAGTTGTCCTATTCTGCCAACCCTGCAGCTTCAGTCGAGGAACTGTACAAGGCCTACTAAAGGTCTGGTGTTTTGGTTTGAGCCCGGCTCCGAAAGGAGCCGGGTTTTTTATGGCCTTCGGCCTGGAGCCTTCGGCCTGGGGCCTGCGCCCTGCGCCCTGTGGCCTGTTGCCGGTCTCTGGTCTCTTGTTTCTGGTGGCCTGTGGCCTGTGGCCTGTGGCTGGTTTCTGGCTTCTGGTCTCTGGTTATTAGCTTCTCGATTCTGGTGAGTGGTTCATGTTGCCGATACCAAGCGGCCTGGGACTAAAGGCCAGTAGCAAGCGGCCAGTATCCATTAGCTAGAAGTCAATCTTGCTAACCTCGCTAACCTTGCTAACCTCGCCAACGAGCCAACCTTGCCAATCTTGCTAACCTCGCCAGTGAGCCGCTTGCCGCGTACTTTTGGCGGCAATGAATTCCATTAAGTCTGATTCCCTGTTTTTGGCGTTTGCCGTGGTGCTCTCGATGCTGTTTGTTTCGGGCTTGGGTGGGGCGTCGGTGATGCAGATCCTTGGTTACGGCGGAATGAACTTGAGTGAGGTGATCCTGCATGAGGAGCTGAATGCGGCACGTGCACTGCTGGCGCAGCAGGGATTGGGGTCGCTGGCGATCTTTTTGGTTCCGGCGTTGGCGCTGCAGCAGCGTTGGTCACGGGTTGAGGAGCCGGCGACGCCGGCGTTGCCGCGGCACGCGGCCTGGAGTTGGCGCGAGACCCTATTGGCGTGGACGCTGCTTCCGGCGTTGCTGCCCGCATTGGAGTGGGCATCGGGTTGGTGGCTCCAGTTTCTACAGGGTCAGGAGTGGGCAGCGTCAGCGGTGGCTCAGGCTGAGACGCAGTCGGGTTGGGTCGAGCGCATGCTCTTTTTGCCGCACTGGGGCGACAAGTTGCTCGGAGCGGCAGTGTTTGTGGTCATTGCCGCGGTAGGCGAGGAGCTCTTCTTTCGCGGAGCCTTACAGCGCATGCTGCGCGCCCGCTTGGCTCCATGGGGGTCGGTGCTGGCGTCCGCGGCGCTATTTGCCGGATTTCACTTTGACTTGATTCACGCTCCCTTTTTGGTAGTGGCGGGGCTTGCCCTTGCGTGGATCTACGAACGAAGCGGACGCCTATGGGTTCCGCTGGGGGCGCATGTGCTCCACAACGGAATCACGTACGTTCAGACTCAAATAGAGGGTCCTGGGTCGTACGCCGCCCATGTGGTGGCTAATTGGACGTGGCTGGTTCCGGTGGGAATCCTGGCCGCAGCGGCCATAGTCGGAGCACTCGCGCGCAAATAAGTACCTTTGCACCGTGGTAAAAATCGCGGACATCGAACTACCGGACTTTCCGTTGCTCCTCGCGCCGATGGAGGACGTGAGCGATCCGCCCTTTCGCCTGCTGTGCAAAGAGAACGGGGCCGACCTCATGTACACTGAATTTATTTCGAGTGAGGGTCTGATCCGCGATGCCGTGAAGTCGCGCGCCAAGCTAGATATTTTTGAATACGAGCGTCCGATTGGGATTCAAATCTTTGGTTCCGAACTCGAGAGCATGATTGAAGCGGCGGTCATTTGCGCCGAGGCGAATCCGGACCTCATCGACATTAATTACGGATGTCCGGTCAAAAAGGTAGTGTGCAAGGGCGCAGGGGCGAGTATGCTTCAGGATATTCCGAAGATGGTGCGCCTCACCAAAGCCATCGTCGATGCCGTGGATAAGCCCGTGACGGTCAAGACCCGCTTGGGTTGGGATGACAGTACCAAAAACGTGGTTGAGGTCGCAGAACGGCTTCAAGATATTGGCATCAAGGCCATTAGTATCCACGGACGCACGCGCAGCCAGATGTACAAAGGCGAAGCCGACTGGACGCTGATTGGGGCGATTAAGAACAATCCGCGCATGAACATTCCGGTGTTTGGAAACGGAGACATTGACAGCCCTGAGAAGGCCCTGGTGATGCGCGACCGCTACGGGGTTGACGGAGTGATGATTGGCCGCGCCACCATCGGGTATCCGTGGATTTTTAAAGAAATCAAGCACTTCATGGCGACGGGCGAGCACTTGGATCCGCCGACGCTCAGCGAGCGCGCCAACGCCGCGCAGCGCCACTTAGAGCTTTCGGTGGACTGGAAGGGCGAGAAGCTGGCGATCGCCGAGATGCGCCGCCACTACGGGAATTACTTTAGAAACTTCCCCAATTTCAAAGAGTTGCGCCAGACTCTGGTGACCTCGGATTCGCTCGAGATGCTGCGCGCCACATTCGACGAGATTCGCGGAGACTACGCGCTGCGCAACAGCTTCGTATCGGAGCCGGCCTGACGCCCGGCGAGCCACGAGAGTAGGCCGCCAATCACAACCACCAACGCGAGCACTGCGAGCGACTGCACCACGGACCACTGGACGGGGTAAGCGTCTACGACGTATCCTTCGCCGAGTTTGAGTAGTCCCCATTGGGCCTGGGCGGCGACGACCGCTGCTCCCAAGGTGAATCCAAGGATGGCGCCGATAAGGGTGAGCCAGATTCCGCTCCAGGTGAATGCAGCTCGGATGCGGTCCGCGGGCATTCCTAGGGCGGCGAGCATGGCGCGCTGGCCCTGTTTTTCGAGAATGATGAGGCTGGCGGCTGCGTAGAGTCCGAGCGATGCCAGGAGCACGATGAATCCCAAAATGGCTGTGGTGGCTAGGCCTTCGCTGCGAAGAACTCGAAACATGGCTTCTTCTCGCTCTTCGGGGCGTTCCGGGGTCCATCCGGGTGCAGCGGTGGCTAGTATGGCGCGCAGGTCGCCTGACGCACCATCTGAGGGCCAAACCAGCACGTGCGAAACCTGCCCTGAGTCGGCCAGCGGCCTTAGGGCCCGAAGCTCAGCCATGGGCATGATGCCGAATGCGTAGTCGATTTGGGGGTGGATACTGAAGGTTCCGCGCACTAATGCGAAGCTGCGCTGAAAGTCCTCAAGGCCGGCTTGGGGCCATAGCAGTTCCACGGGGTCGGGGCCGCGGCTGAAGTCCACCATAAGTTGGCCAGAAGCGCCGGTGCCGAGGTAGAGTCCGTCCAATTCGGCAATGGTGTCACCGTCGCCGCGAACCAACTGCGCGGCCCAGGGGCTCAACGCCGCAAAGTTGGAGTCCACGCCCCAGAGCTCGACAAGAACTTCGCGCTCCTCGCTGCGCACGAGTGCCTTTTGGCTGACCACAGTGCTTAGCCCCGCAACCTCAGGAAGGGCCCGCAGGGCCTCAAGATCGACTTCACGGTGAATACCCTCAGTCGGCGACAGGGTGTAGGGGGCGTGCATGCCTTCGTAGGCGGCGCGCACCATGGATTCAAGCCCGTTGAACCCGGCGAGGACGACGAGCATTGCGGCGGTTCCGACGGCTACGCCGAGCGCAGCAAGGCGAGCCACCCACTGGGTGAGCTTGCGGCCGCGAAGCAGGCGCCAGCCCAACTGCGGTCCGCTCGCGCGCACTACTTAAACGGATTTTCTCCGCCCTCGCGCAGAAGGCGGTCGATGTTGGCCTCGTACTCCATCGAATCGTCGGCGAAGTACTGTAGGTTTGGAATCACGCGCAGCTGGTGGCGCACCCGACCGGCCAGCTCGTTTTTAATCCGCGGAGCGTGCTCCTCGATGAACTCCATCGCCTTCTCGGTGCGGTCGATCGGAAAAAAGCTGAGGTAGACCCGCGCCAGTCCGAGATCCGGAGTTACCCGGATTTTGCTCACGGTAATGAGGGTTCCGGGAAATTCCGCTGCCGCTAGGGCGCGAAAAACCTCGGCCATGTCGTGCTGCAGCAGCGAATTAATACGTTTTTGGCGGATGGATTCCATACCTGCAAAAGTACCGCTAATTTTAGGGCAATGCTTCCCTCTCCCCATTGGCTCGGAATCGAGCACCTCGGAATCGCCGTCCGCGACCTCGACGCCGCCGAAATCCTATACACAGGACTGCTCGGAGTCGGGCCCTACAAGCGCGAAGAGGTGGCCTCTGAAGGGGTCATGACCTCGTTTTTTGCAGTCGGAGGCAACAAAATTGAACTACTTGCCGCCACCCGCCAGGATTCGCCCATTGCCACTTTTATTGAGAAGCGTGGCGAGGGTCTGCATCACGTGGCCTACGCGGTGGCCGACCTTCAGGCCGAGTTGGATCGCCTTGACGCGGCCGGTGTGGCTCTGATTCACCGCCACCCCAAGCCGGGTGCCGACGGCAAGATGATCGCCTTTGTGCATCCGAAATCCACAGGCGGAACCCTGATCGAGCTCTGCCAGGACGCCTGACCGCTACACAAAATGCAGCGTCCGCCATCCGTAGGCGGCAGCTGATGCTATGTTGGCGGCGTTGTCGTCGACAAACAGCACTTCGTTGGGTGAGGTAATACCCAGTTCACGCTCCACGGCTGCATAAATCGCGGGGTCGGGCTTGCGCAAACCCATGTCAAACGAGTAAAACACTCGCTCAAAGCAACGTTCAAACGCCGCGTATCCGTGCAGGCCGAGTCGGCGGCGCACCTCGTCGATGTGGATGGGGTTGGTGTTGCTCAGTAGGGCAAGTTTGTAGCCCTTAGTCTTAAGCTGGTGCAGCTTGGCCAAGGTTCGGGGCGGAACCTCGAGCAGCAACTCGTTCCACGCCCGGTCGATGCTTGAATCAGCTGCGGCCCAACGCAGTTGGCCGCGAAGCGTATCGCGAAATCCGGCGGCCGAGAGAGCGCCGGTTTCGAATTCGTGAAAATAGTCGGCGTCGAGGTGCAGGTCGGCAGGCGCACCAAGCGTTTGAAACGCTTCAATGCTACGCGGCGGGTCGATTTCGATGATAACGTTTCCGAAATCGAACACAATCCACCCACCAGGGTGCGACGTGAGCTCAGAGGTTTTGAGGAGGCGCATGGCCCAAAGGTCGGGTTAATTCGCCTCGGCCTTGGTGTACTTCTTGGGTGTCACGCCAAATTTTCGCTTAAATGCAGCGATAAAATGGCTCGGATTCTGGTATCCGATTTCAAACGCGACTTCGTTCACGCTCAAGCGTCCTTGGTCGAGCATGCGGCGCGCGTGGTTGAGGCGGGTGTCCATGACGTAGCCGTAGACGGTGTTGCCGTACACCTCCTTAAAACCAGCCTTAAGGCGGTATTCGTTGAGCCCCACACGGTCTGCCAGTTGCTTGATGGTGGGCGGATCCTGCCACTGGTCAAGTATGACCGCCTTGGCGTCGTGAATCCGCCGAAGGTTGTCTTCGTCTTTAAGGAACGGACACGCAGCCGTATCGGGCTCGCTGGTGTGAAAGTAGTGTCCGAGCAGCTCGAGCACGTAGCCCAATTGGGCCACCCGCAGGGCGTTGGTGCTCAGTTTTTTAGACCATAGTGAATCGAGAATTACGCGCTGTCCTGCATCCACAGCGCGCTGGTCGTAGATGGGGCGCTGCATGTCAGTGCGGCCTAAAAACGGAATCTCTTCGCTCTCTTCGCCGTCTGGCATAAAGAGCCGGTGAAGGCGTTCAAAACGGATTTTAATCGCAATTAAACGCTTGCCATGCGGGAGTCCCACGCCAGCCTTGAGCTCGTCTTTGGGATTGTAGATGAAAAAACTTTGACCTTCGGGCAGCGGACGCATGTACATGGGTCCAAATTGAAAGGAAGTTTCGCCATCCAAGCTAAAAAAGAGGTGCACGTGCTCGGACTCCAAGACCAAAGTGCTGGGGGCTTCGCTGGCGCGCCCCTCAAGGCGGAGCCATTCAATGCCTTCGTACAGGCTTTGGTATCGGATTGGGCTATTTGGACTCATATCTTTATGATGCTAAAATACGATTAAGCCCGATTTTGTTCAGTTTTTGCTTCTTCTCTTTAGGCTATGGGTTTTTTGTTTACGGGTATAATTGATTTGAGGTCGGGGCTATTTTTGCTGCATGAAGTGGCTAAATGAATACCGATTGATCCTCAAGCGCGACGGATGGGCGGGCTTGGTGCGGCAGGCCGGATGGCCCGTGGCCATTGGACTCTTTTCATTCTTTCTGATCAAAGGTCTAGCTTGGTTGGCCTTGGCCTACGGCGGACTTGAGATGATTCGCTAACGACGAATTATTGACTCAGTTCAGGGTCGGCCTACCGACCCGACATTCCTTATTTTTGCAGCCCTCAAGCGCCCATAGCTCAGCGGTTAGAGCAGGGGACTCATAATCCCTTGGTCGCAGGTTCAAATCCTGCTGGGCGCACTAAACCCGTCACCCGAAAGGGTGGCGGGTATTTTTTTGGGACGCAGCGAGCTCGCTCAAGCTGCGGCACGATTGATACCCGCGAATTCGCGCAGCGAAAACGGGTTCAGTCCTTGTCGAAAGCCCCCACCAGGAACAGCGGAGCTAATCTGCTGGGCGCACTGATCCCCGACCCTCGCAGAGAGGTCCATTGAGCTTTTTTAATGTGCAGCATATTCCGGTCCTATGTCCCGGTTTGGACTATTCTCAATAACCAACTAACTTTCCATTCGAAACGAGCTAATATGCTCACAATCAATTAAAAAATATACAATTCCGCCCAGAATCAAGCCATGAACAAGATTTTGACCATCCTTGCCGCTGCACTGATCGCGTCAGCGTGCACCAAAGACAGCCACAACTATGAATTCATTGTGGCCAACCAGTCCAATCAGGAGATCTACGTGAAGTACACGTGGCAGGGTCAAGAAATCATGGATACGGCTCAAGCGTATAATTCAACCGTCATCTATAACGCCCGTCACACCTTCAGCCCTGAACAGCAGATGACCATGGAACAGCTTCAATCGATGTATTCGTGCAAGGTTTGGAGCGCGGACTCGAGCTACGTTGCTGACCTATCTGATCTTGGCTCGTACGAGCATATGTTAGCTTCAGAGCCAATAATGGGCCTGGTCTTCCATTCGTACACGTTTGTGATTCAGTAGCCCTAGGAAGCCAAATTATTGGCGAAACATGCGTAATTCAAATTGGCCGGCAACAGCAATTACGGAAGCACAATAAAACGCGCAGGCGTAATGGTTGAATCGAGAATGCGAACTATGTACGATCCTGGATTTAATCGAATTAGGGAAGCTTCAACTGTTGCCTGCCCTTGAGCGTGCACGACGCCGTTCATAGAAATTACGTGCCACGTTTTACCTAAAATTGCTTGGGGCCAGTAGATTAAGGCGTACTCTTTTGTTGGGTTGGGAACAACGCGAATAAAGGAATCGGGATCTCTTTCTTGTGTGTTAAGATTGGAACGTAATTCAATGGCCGAAGAGTACGACCAAACTCCTTGGCATCGCTCAAGTGCCAACCGCACTTCATGATTTTGAAAAAGCGAATCAGCGTTGGCCACACTAAAACCAACTTCATTAGTATCTGTAAAGGTGCTTAGGGGACTTCCTGTAAAAACGCTGGACCATGGTTGCCAAGTCGAAGTGCCAAATGCGCGAACCTGCCACTGATGCGGTATTGTAAAGGCACATGACGCATAGCTCATGGCCAAAGGATTTCCAGGAACCTGATAACCGGATGGTTGCGTCGCGACACGCACTTCGAGAGTGCCTCCTGGAGTAAAGTATACAATGGGCGGAGCCTGATCGATTTGGGTTCCAAAGCAGGAATAAGAAGCTGTGGTTTGGGCCATCATCGTGCTCGCGCTATCGCACACTTGAGCCGAGGGAGATTGGGAGACGCTCACGGTTACGGTAGGCGGATTCCAGCATGGGACCACCGTTCCGCGAACCGTCAATTGAGCATCTGGGGTTGCACAGCTCGTTTGATTGTGGCACGGATGATTGGGGTCCGCCATTTCAAATTGGCCACCATAGGACACCGTCCAGAATTTTGTTCCGCTACCTAAACCGCTGGAAGTGACCGAATGAAGTAGTCCGTATCCGTAGCCGCTAGGGCCGGCAAGGCTGGCTTGAGTCACGGACTTCACTTGGTAGGTTGCAGCCGCTTCGTGACTTAAGCATCCATTGACCACATCACGAGTTCGGACCAAAAAGGAATACGATGATCCGGGATTATTGGTTTCCATTCCGGACAGACTGGGTGGCCCGAAAATCCAGGTTGTCGAATTTGGGAGTCGATGCTCAATGATTTGGTTACTTCCGGGGTTCGGCCATGAAAAAGTGAACCCGGCGTTTGTTGGGCACCGCAGCACAGATTGGGCAGCGAGCTGTGGCCCGGCAGGAGCGACCCATACCGAACAAACGGCTGCGGGGCTAACACAATTCGCCAAAGTATCCTTCCAACGACTGTATCGCACCACCCAACCCGATACAGCCGACGTGAAGGCGGTTTGGAACGTGAGCATGGTCGCTGCGCTGGTGTCGCTCGGGGAAGCCCAAAAGCGCAAGACTGCCGAAGCCTGGGGTGCAGTCAAATTTGGTAGTGCCACAGTCCCTCCAAGGCAGATTGTATCGGTCCAACTCGGTGAAGCTGGAATAAATCCACACGCATAGCGCATTGAAATCACGTGTTGTGCGCTGCAATTCAAAGAGTCCGTTGCAGTAACCGAGTAGAGGCCTGGAGTGCTGAGGAGGGGCGCTACAGAGGTGGAGTTAAATCCGTTGGGGCCAGTCCATTGCCAGGTGATTGGACCCGCACCGCTTGCAGTACAAAATACCTGACCAGGCACATTGCCAATGAGGCGTATGGAATCTTGCGTCAGTTGAACTGATGCTGGCACGACAACTCGTCTTCGAGCAAAAGTTCCGGCGGCATCGGTGAGTGTAACGTAATACGTTCCGCTAGATAGGTAATTAAGTACCGTGCCTGTTGCACCATGGTCCCACACGGCTGAGATCGGGGGTGTGAATGCCGTAAAATTTGAGAGGGCGATACTTCCATTGGGAGCAAGCGCCGAGCAGGATCCCGCCACGGCAATTCCCAACAAAGGCGAACTGCGCAACGAGGCCCAATCGATTGCGGCATCGCCTGCTCCAAGTAAGCGCAGTTGAATTCTAAACAAACCCGAAGTTGGGTTTGAAAGCATTCGGGCATCCACCCGATAGGTCGCCCACGAGTTGGTGAGGACGAAGGTGTCGAGAACCTGGGCTATTCCGCCTGATGATGGTACTAATGACACCTCCAATGCCGTGTAGGGTTCGGCATTCCCATGACTTGACCAACTCGACCATGGTGTGGATGCGTGGGCCATATGCAAGGTGTTTTTTGCCGCCCGGATACTGAGAAGCCCCATGGTGGTAGTCGAAAATTCCGGACTCATCACAGTAGGCTGTGCCCACACATACTGCGTTGCGCCGGGAATTTGATAGCTATTCACCAGCCGTAAATATGCTCCACCAGAATCACTTGAAAGGTGGGTGCAGCTGTAGTTGAATGGGGCAAATCCCATCCACGGCACTGTTTGACCTTGGCTGCAGCAGGCCGGCCCAAAGCGAAGGCTGTCGAGGCCGTCGCAGCGCAGATTCTGATCCCATGGTCCGAGCCATTGCTGCTTCACCGTGGCTTGCGATGCAGCGGCAAATGAGGTGGAATAGGGCAAACTCACTTGTCCTGTTGCAGGAAGAGCCAGAACCCAAATGAGCAAAACCTTTAAAAAGCGGGGCATGACTAAAAGTACGTTCCGTCGTGCGATGATAGGGACGCAGTTTTTGCTGATTTACAGCGGCTTGGTAGTAAAATCTGCGTGCGGTAAGGGCGTTGGCAAGGGCCATGCGCGATATCCGCGAATGAACTGCGTGCCAAGGTGCCAGGCGGTGGAGAGACTTCGGCGTCCGGAATACTTAAACAGGCCAACGTACATTCCGAAAAAAGCCATGTACGGAACCCGCAATAAAAAGATGCCCGTCATTCCAAACTTGCGGTGGTACATGCCGAAATTGAAGAAGCTGTCGGCATACCATGGGAACGGATCTCGGTCCTTAAAGAAGGCGTTCCCGTTCCGTTGGGGGTAGTGCATGACGGTAATATCACTTCGAAACGAAATACTGTATCCAGCGCGTAAAAATTGCCGCGCAAAGTCGGTTTCTTCATGGATTCCCATTCCGATGTACGCGGGTTCGTACTGAAAGTGTGCATTTCGGTCAGATTTGATAAATCCGAATGCACCACCGCTGTAGCAATTCAAGCCATCGGTTGATGACCATGTGTGGCTGTTGTTGTAAAAATGCCCGAACCATGTAAAACGCTGCACATTTCGAGTGGTGGTCGCCAACTGTCCCGGTTCAAGAATTCGAGGCGTAAGCACCCTGTCAGGGAATTCACTCAAGAACTGAACAAAAAACGTGAAGAAGTCGCGCGGCAAAGTGACGTCGTCATCGGTTACCGTAACAATGCCATTGGGCGCAAGACTAAAGCCCGTTTGCTTGGCGACACAGCGATTTTGAACGTCCATTCCGACATACTGCACGTGTATAGAAGGGTTGACCTGCTTCACGTATTCTTGAACTTGATCGCGTGCATTTTGGTCGGTGCTCTGATCGATAATGATGAGGTTGGTCGGCCGTAAATCAAGTTGGTTCAGACTCTCAATCAATGGGGGCCACACGTTAGGTCGATTAAATGTCGGAACAACCAAGGTGATGGCGTCCGATGATTGGTATACGGGAAAATCTTCGCGCTTTCGGTTGGTAAAATCAGCCCAGAGTAACCGAACAGCACTACTAACTTCAGCAGGGCTGAACCAGTTTAAATTGATTGGGAATCCGGCCCGGCGGCAGGTGTACCAAAACAAAATGAGGGTCGCCAATTCAGTGAGAATAATCGCGATGGCTGAACCGGTCATGCCCCAAATTGGCAGGAGTACGAGATTAAGCGTGATGCTCACCACAGCACCTAGTGCGGTAATCCATAGTACGCTTTGATCTTTTCCGTTATTCAGCAAAATTTGATTCGAAAGGGTTGCTGAAATTCCAGTTAGAAAGGGAACAATGAGTAACGTGTGAAACAACCCCAGTGATGCACTGTAGGCTGAGCCAAAAAGGCCGGTCACCAACCAAGGACTCACGACGTACATAAACACACCAGATAGCCCTAGGGCCAGCACCGAGACTGAAAGGTTGCGGTTAACCCGTTGCAATCCCTCTGCTTTTGATTTTTGAAACCCTACGGTGGCATGAGGGAGCATGGCAAAAACCAGCGGAATTCCAATGAGGGCTTGACTAATATTCATCAGTCTCCACCCCAAGCTAAACAGACCAACCTCTTCAAACGTCAAGTACAATCCAAGTATGATGATGGTTGAAGTCTGGTAGGTGTTGTTAATGATTGACGTGATGAATAAAAACCGCTCCTTCCAAAGTAGATCCCAAGTGGGTCGATCCCATTTGATTCGAAAGGGGATTCGGTCCCGAATTACGGCCACTAAAAAAGTGAGCAAGCCAACCGCGACCGTACTCAAGCTTAGAATCAGTGGATATCGGTAGTAATGCTCCGGATTTTTTATGACGATAAAGAGTAGGGCGACAAAACTGAGTTTGACTATGAAGTGAATCGGAACGATCCGATCCATTTTCTGAAGTCCCTGAAAGTACCAATTGGGCATAAGTACCCATCCAAAAACTAGTAAAAAGCTCGAATAGGCAGCGCGCGTGTGGTGGTTGATTTCGGGAACGAAGTAGTGCAGGGCGCTAAATATCAACGTGGCACCTAGAAACAACGCAAGTCGCGCTGAAATGACCCGATTGAACAGCTCGTTGATTTTGGCTCGGTCGCCGGAGTGGCGGGCAATTTCTCGAGTAGCTGAAATGTCAAACCCATAGGTGACCATGAGGCTGAAGTAGCCCACAATGATGCCCAGAAAGTTGACAATTCCAAAGAATTTGGGACCAACTACGTTACCCAAGTACGGAAGGGCGACAATGGGAAAAATGTACTGCAAAAACTGCAGAACGCTATTCGACAGCGCATTGGTAAATAAGGTACCGCTCTTCACGAGGGTAAAGGTAGGATTAGCTTCGGGGTTCCCTGCGAAACCGACTACTTTTGGGTCGTGAGTGAATTAAAGAAGGTGTGCGTGGTCATGGGCGACGACCGCCCTGTCCGTGAAGGAGTTGCTGCCTTGGAGAGTTATCCAAGCCTAGCTTATGAGGTCAATCGGAGGTTTTGTGATCGCGTAGGTTGGGATTTCAGGTACGAACAGTATCAACTTCCGCAGCGCCCATGGGGATCATTGAGTGCGTTTTCGCGTTCGGCAGGGCAGCACCGTGCCGCTTCATGGGTAAAAATTCTCGCGGTGCTCCGTGCGTTCGAATTGGGTTACGACTTGGTTGTGTGGATCGACAGCGATTGCATTTTTTACGACCATCAGGCTGATTGGGAGTCAATAACGCGTCATTTTGACGCGCCAGAGGTCAATTTCTTGAGTTGGGTAGATCGTCCGTTTTACGCAGATCAGTTTTGTGCAGGGTTCTTTATTGTTCGGAACACCGACCACATCAAGGCGATGTTCACCGACTTATGGAACCGGCCTTCGGAATACAGTTGGAAGCATGTGTACGAGCAGTCTGAGCTCAATAAGGTGGTTACGGCTTGGCCGACTTCGCAATTTCGACTGATCGATGAGCCCATGTTTCGCATTGAAGATTCGGATCAAAAGCTGCTTCACATTGCCAGTTTTGACCACGCTAACCGACTTCCGTCGTTTAGGGAATGGTTTGAACGAAATCGCGTGGCCCCAGAGCCACAGCGGGTTAGCCAGCATGTTCACACCGACATGAGTGCCGACCAATGGGATCAGCAGGTCTCGAATGCCACACTGTCGGCAAGCGATCAGATTCGAAGAGAGATTTGGTCCATTCGACAGGCTATTCGGCGTCAGCTCAAGAGAATGGTGAAGCGTTGAAAGTAATTCACGTACCTTTGCACCGCAGTTGCTAGGGCGGCTGCCTTCACACCGGAGGGAGTATTAACCTTGGTGCGGCCGCTTCCGGTGCGGCGCTCCGCCTCCCTTAGGGAATATGAAATTTACAGATCTCGATCTGAACGCAGACATTTTGGATGCGCTTCAGGACCTGGGCTACGAAAGCCCCACACCGATTCAGCAGCAAGCGATTCCGCCGGCCCTCGAAGGCCGCGACGTGCTGGGCACCGCCCAGACCGGAACCGGCAAAACAGCCGCGTTCGTGCTTCCCATTATTGAACTTCTAAGCCGCGAGCCCATCGACGCGCAGCGCCCGATTCGTGCGCTGATTTTGACTCCGACTCGTGAACTCGCGATCCAGATCGACGAGAGCATTCGCGACTACGGCAAGTACGTCGACGTGAAGCGCGCCCTCATTTTTGGCGGAGTCGGCCAGCAGCCCCAAGTGGACGCGCTGCGCCGCGGTTCCGAAATTGTCGTCGCCACGCCCGGCCGACTGCTCGACTTGATGCAGCAGGGCCATGTGGACCTGCGCGACCTGACCTGGTTTGTGCTCGACGAGGCCGACCGCATGCTCGACATGGGCTTTATCAACGATGTGCGCAAGGTGATTGCCAAGCTTCCGCGCGAGCGTCAGACTATGTTCTTCAGCGCCACGATGCCGTTTGAAGTACTTCGCCTGAGTGACGATCTGCTCGTGGATCCCGTCCGCGTTTCAGTAGATCCCGTATCGAGTACCGCCGAAAAAATTACCCAAAAGGCCTACTTCGTGGACACCAACGCCAAGCGCGACCTGCTTGCGCACGTGCTGAAGTCCGACGACGACATCAAGTCGGTACTCGTTTTTTCGCGTACCAAGCACGGAGCCGACCGCATTTCTAAGGATTTAGAGCGCCGCGGAATCCCCGCCCTCGCCATTCACGGCAACAAGTCGCAGAACGCCCGTCAGGCCGCCCTTACCAGCTTCAAAAAGGGCAAGACCCGCGTGCTCGTGGCTACCGACATCGCCGCTCGCGGAATCGACATCGACGAGCTCACGCACGTTATCAACATGGACATTCCGGACGTAGCCGAAACCTACGTGCACCGCATCGGCCGCACGGGTCGCGCGGGTGCCTCAGGCGTGGCCTACTCGTTCATCGACCGCGAAGAGTACGGCAACTGGCAGGCCGTCTTGAAGCTCATCAATGTTGAGGTTCCGGCCGAACGCGATCACCCCTTCCCTTCAGTTTTGTCAACCCCCGACTCGTTCGGAATGGTTGCCAAGGCTGCCGCGGGCGGAGGCGGACCTCGCCGCCCCACGCGCCCCCAGGGACGCCGTCGTTAAAAGAAAAGCCCCGAGCAACGCTCGGGGCTTTTTGCTACAGACCCCCCGGGATCTGAGCATACTTCTCGGTAAACGGCTTCCACGATTCGGTATGCCACGTGCTCAGTGCCGTGAGCTCCGCGCGAGTGGCCGCGTCAGCTGCCTTCCACGCGTTGAGCATGTTGGGCGAGGGCGCTCCGCGAAGGCTCCAGAAGTGGCCTGAGAACTGGCCGTACTTCCATTCCCAGGTTTCGGGTTGCTCGAAGTAGCCCTTCACGTCTTCTTTGCCGAAGAGGGCCATGCGGCGGTCTTCAATGGACTTGAGTTGGGCCTTGATGTCGGCGCGGAGCTGCTTGGTCGCTGCCGTGTCTTCGTTGGCGGCCACCAGCTTGTCAAGCAGTTCAAGGCGTTTTTTAGCCTCGCGCAGCAGGGATACGGCGCTGTCGAGTTGGGCCATTTGTCCGTTGACTTCGGCTTCAAAGGCGTGCTGTGCGGCCCAGTCGCGGGCGGGGGCTCGGGGGTCGTCCTGAACGGTCACATGGGCGGTGTCGCTGTGCGAACCAAGCGTGTACACCAGTGAGTAGCGGCCTGGCTTAACCTCGGGTCCGTATCCGGGCTCGTTGGCGTTTTCGCGCTTGCTGCGGCTCATTGAGGGGCGGTCGACGCCGGCGCTCCGCAGGTTCCAGTTCCAGCGCTGCAGTCCATTTTCGGTCGGAACCTCCGTTTCAATACGGCGGATGCGGGTTCCGCTCGGGTCGTACACGTCGACGCGCAGCCACTTGACTTTTTTGAGTTCCTTGTCGGCGGTGTCGCGCTGCAGCGTGTAGCTCAGTCGTGCGCCGTCCGAACGGTTTTCGCCCTGAAACATCGCGTGGCCTTGAAAGCGGATCCCGTCGGATTCCGCATAGATCCAGTGGTAGGCATCAGGAGCGTCGTAGGCGGTCAGCACGCGGCCCTTGGCGGCAGTGGCCTCGCGCAGCGGACGCAGGTCGTCAAGCACCCACGCGGCGCGACCGAAGGTTCCGAGGATAAGATCGCCCTCGCGCTCTTGAATGGCGAGGTCCTGCACCGGCATCACGGGAAGGCCCGACCAGCGCTGCCAGTTTTTGCCGCCGTTGGGGCTGATAAAGAGCCCGGTCTCGGTGCCGAGGTAGACGAGCGAGGGCTGGGCGGGATCCTGAAGCACGCTGAGGCAGTGGCCCATGCCCTTGGGTGGAATAAATGGAATAAGGTTGGCCCACGTTTTTCCAAAGTCCTTGGTATGAAAGAGGTAGGGAGTGAAGTCTCCTTGGCGGTAGTTATTGACCACCACCCATGCCTCGGCGGCGTTGACGGTGCTGGCGCGAACTTGGGGAACCCAAGCTCCGTCGGGGAGTCCTTTGATACTGCACTTCGTCCATGTGCTACCGCCGTCGCGGGTGAGCTGCACGGTACCGTCGTCGCTGCCGGTCCAAATCAGGCCTTTTTGCAGGGCTGAAGGAGCGATGGCGAGCAGGCAGGTGTGCATTTCGGCTCCGGTGACGTCAAAGGTGAGGCCGCCCGACTCGAGGTACTTCTGCTTCTCGGGGTTGTTGCTGGTGAGGTCCGGTGAAATGATGGTCCACGAAGACCCGCGGTCCGCAGAGTAGTGGACGTGCTGCGATCCGTAGTACAGCGCTTCGGGGTTAAAGGGGTCGGCCGCGATGGGGCTGTTCCAGTGCCAGCGCAGGGGTTTGCCTTCGGGGTGCACGGGCTTGATAAACGTTTTTAATCCGTTTGAAACGTTTACCCGGGCCAAGTAGCCCTCTTGGGCCATGGCGTAGACGGTTGAGGCGTCGGTCGCGTGCGGAAGCACGTCAAATCCGTCGCCAAAGTAGAGTTCGGTCCAGTCGCTGTTCCCGATTCCGCCCTTGAGGTGGTAGGCCGGACCCTTCCAGGACCCGTTGTCCTGCATTCCGCCGTACACGTTGTACGGAAGCTGGTTGTCGACACTGATGTGGTAGAACTGCGCGAGCGGAAGGTTCTCGACAAAACGCCAGGTTTCGCCGCCGTCGCGGCTGATGTTCAGACCGCCGTCGTTGCCTTCGATGAGGTATCCGGGCGTCTTCGGCGACAGCCAAAACGCGTGGTGGTCGGGGTGAATGTCGCTGTAGCGGGCAATCGTCTTCCAGCTGCGGCCGCCGTCTTCGGACTTCGTAACCAGGGTCCACAGCGAGTAAATGGTATTCTCGCGAAAGGGGTCCACGTAGAGCTCGCTGTAGTAAAACGGGCGGTTGCCGATGTCTTCGGCGTCGCTGATGCGGGTCCAATTCACGCCGCCGTTGCTGCTGCGGTAGAGGGCGTTTTTGTCTTTGTTCTCAACCAAAGCATAGACGATGTTGGGGTGGCTCGGGGCCACAGCGAGGCCGATTCGGCCGAGGTTGCCCTCGGGCAAGCCGTCTTTTGAGGTGCGCTGGGTCCAGGTTTCGCCGCCGTCGTGGCTGACAAAGAGTCCGGAACCTTCGCCGCCGCTCTTAAAGAACCAGGGCCAGCGGCGGTACTCCCACATGGCTGCAAACAGCTTGTTGGGGTTGACGGGGTCAATCACGAGGTCCGCCGCGCCTGTGCGGTTGTTGCGGTACAGGACTTTGCGCCATGTCTTGCCTCCGTCAGAGGTTTTGTAGACCCCGCGGTCTTCGGTGTCGCCGTACGCGAGGCCGATGGCGGCCACCCACACGGTGTTGGGGTCGCGCGGATGCACCACGATTCGGTGAATCCCCTTGGTGGCGGTGAGGCCCATGGCCTGCCACGTTTTGCCGCCGTCTAGGCTGCGAAAGAGGCCGCCGCCGATGGTTTGCGAGTTGCGCGGATTCCCTTCGCCGGTGCCCACCCAAATCACGTCGGGGTTGCTGGGGTCCACGCGCACCGCGCCGATGGACGGGTTGGGTTGCTCGTCCCAGATGGGCGCCCACGACTGCCCGGCGTTCTGGCTCTTCCAGAGTCCGCCCGATGCGGAACCCGCATAAATCACGCGTTCGTCGCGCGGATCCACATCAATGGCGGTGACCCGTCCACTCATGCCGGCGGGGCCGATACTGCGGAATTTCAGGTTTTTAAGTAAGTCTTCAGGCAGGGTTTGGGCTGCGAGCTGCAGTGCAGCGAGGATCCCGAGGGCGAAAAGGCGAAATTTCATTGAAGCAAGTTACGCAGAACAGTCATTTTAAGTGGTTACCTTGCTGAGTATGAAAAAGACGGTTGCATTGATGCTCTTGGCATTTGGCTTTGGCGCCAAGGGGCAGGCCGTGTTTACGGCTGATTATGCCTCACAGGCTGACGTCAACGTCTTTGTCGTGGACTACGAATCCCAGGCAGACCTCAAGGTGTTCAAGGTGGCGTACGCGTCGCAGGCCAAAGGCAATGAGGGCAAGTGGTTTTGGGTTCCGTACGCGTCGCAAGCCCAAAAAAAGGTCTTCTTTGTGGACTATGCGTCTCAAGCCGACCTCAAGATCTTTTTTGTGAAGTACGAATCCCAAGCTGGGTGGCGCACCTCGGCTAAAAAACACCTGATGTACTGAGATGGAACGGCAATTTCCCATAGGTCGGTTCGTGTACCAGCCCACAGAGGCAGACATGGCATCATTTATTAAGCGTTTACAAACGCTACCGCAGCGCCTTGCTCAAGCGTGGGCTGAATGCCCGCAAGGGCTCCGCGACGAGCCCTACCGCGACGGAGGCTGGACGCGGCGCACGGTGGTGCACCACATTGCCGACAGCCACCTCAACATGTACATTCGCATCAAGCTCGCACTCACCGAAGACGAGCCCACCGTCAAGCCCTACGACGAAAACGCTTGGGCGACGCTGCCCGACGGGCCTGTGGAGCTGTCGCTTCAGCTCATTGAGGCGGTTCACGGTCGAGTGGTTCCGCTGCTCCAAACGCTAGAAGACCAGCATTTTGACCGACGCTACGACCATCCGGAATTGCTCCGCACGGTTCCGATTCGCGAAGTCGTGCAGATGTACGCCTGGCACGGCGACCACCATCTAGCTCACATTCAACTACCTGCCCTATGAAAAACACCCTGATTTTTGCGTTCGTGGCCGGACCCATCCTCTTTGTATGGCAGTTCCTTTCGTTTGCCGCTATCAATTTGCACGAGGCCGACCAGCGCTACCATCCCATGCAAGACAGCATCTTGGCAGACCTCGCCGCCTACGGGCTTGAGGACGCCGGGTACATGCTGGGCCAACCCGGCCCCGACGCCACGCCCGAAGAGCGCGAGGCCTACATGGGCACCCGTGAGGGCCAGCCTTGGGCGCACGTCGTGTGGCACCCTGCTCAGGATACCGACATGATTAAGCCCTTGCTGCGCGGATTCAGCAGCAACGTGCTGATCGCGGGCCTCCTTTTTTGGCTGCTGGGCCAAGTTCGCAACGTGAATACGGGCCGCGGAGCCCTCGTTTCGCTCGTGCTTGCCTACATCGGCTACACCTACTTTATCTACAGTGATCACATTTGGTACGACATTCCCGACCACGTTGTGCACCTTGTAGACACTGTCGTTCCATGGACCCTCATCGGCGCCTTGGGCGGATGGTTGCACGCCCGGAACCATGCGTAGCCTGGCCTTCTTTAGTTTCTGGCTGCTAGCTTCTAGTCTCTCAGCGCAGGATTGGGCTGAAAAACCCGTCGCCAGCGAGCCCCAAGGGGCGCTTTACCCCATGCCGACGCGCCCCGACTACACTCGGATCGACGCCTGGGCGGCGCACCCCGAAGTGGTCGACGGCAGCGACCGGCGAATTGCCGCCGCAGATCGCGTGTCGGGGACGTTTGCGGGCGCCGGAATTCCGACCTTTTTTGTCTACCCCACGCACTATGAGGTCGGCCCAAAGTGGAACGCCGACATCTACGACGCCACCTACCGCCAGCAAGTCGACGAGGGCACGTTGGCCAACCAAGCCGCGGTGTTTAACGGAATCGGACACGTGTGGGCTCCGCACTACCGCCAAATGAAGTTGGACGGCTACTACACCCGCGATTCCGCACAGCTCGCCCTGGCTTACGTGGCCTTCGACTCAGCCTATCAAGATGTGCGACGGGCATTTTTGAGGTTTGTGGAGCTGCAGCCCGCAGGTCAAACGTTTGTACTCGCTTCGCACAGCCAAGGCACGGACCACGCCAAGCGCCTGCTCAAAGAGGTCATCCTAACCAACCCCGATTTGCGCGAGCGAATGAAGCTGGCGTACCTGGTCGGAAACGTCGTAGAACTAAAGGAATTGAATGGGCTACCGCTCTGCACCGAGCCAGACCAAACGCACTGCTTTCTCAATTGGCGGACCTACGGTCAAGATTACTACCCCGAAAAGTACGGTGACCGCTTTGCGGTCGTGAACCCAATCACGTGGAAGGCAGACGGCCAGCCAGCGCGCCGCCGCGACCATCTCGGGGCGCTCTTGCCCAACGGCCGTCGAGGCTTCTCGGGTTCATTCGTCCTACGCACTGATCAGGGCACCCTTCGGGTTGAACGCCTTCGTCCTATGCTCAAGTTGTTCTACAACTGGAAGAACTACCACATCGCCGACTACAATCTGGTCTGGTTCAATGTGCGCCAGAACCTGCACGACCGCCTCACTTCGGGCAAGCCCGCGGCGAACCGTCCGGTGCCTAAAGACTTTGTTCCGACCGCAGCCGAATAAGGTTAGTTCGAGAGGAACTTGAGGTTCTCGCGGTACGCCCGCTCGACGTCGCAGCGCTTGGCTTCGACGATTTCAAAAAAGGTGAAGGCGAACAGCCACGAGGTCCACATATCGGGATTGGCATCGAACGCGCCATCGGCCGCATTGCGTTCCCAGTAGCGGTGTAGGGTTTTCACGGCGCGAAACCCGTTCTGCCATTCGTCCATGTTCCAGCCCGGAAGGGCCCGCAGTTCGCGCACTTGGCTCAAGCTGCGAAGGACGGCATGACTCGCAGGGGTAGTACGTGCGGACCACAAGTCGTTGACCAGCAAGTCCAGGTAGGGTAATGCCTGCTGGAGCAGCGCCTCTTCGCTAAAAAACGAGGGGTCGCGCCACGATACGGATTCGGTGTCAAGCAGGCGGTCAAGCATACGGAAAGTTAACAAGCTTCACGCAAATTTGGTTCACGCTCCGTACTTTTGCCAACCGCAAGGGCAATTAGCTCAGTTGGTTTAGAGCATCGCCTTGACAGGGCGGGGGTCACAGGTTCGAATCCTGTATTGCCCACAGAGAAACCCGGCGCCGAGAGGCGCCGGGTTTTTTCATGCTCGAATGCGAAGCTCGCTTCGGCATTCGGGCGTGAAAAAACCCGCACATCGCGCAGCGATGCCGGGTTTCTTTGATGCCTCCCCCCGAGAGGATCGGCGAAGCCAATCCTGTGAATGCGAAGCTCGCTTCAGCATTATTCCATAAAAAACCCGCACATCGCGCAGCGATGCCGGGTTTCTTTGATGCCTCCCCCCGAGAGGAACGGCGAAGCCAATCCTGTGGCTGCGAAGCTCGCTTCAGCATTATTCCATCAAAAATCCCGGCCCCGAGAGGCGCCGGGTTTCTTTGATGCCGATTCGTGCCGGATCGATGTTTTTCATCGGTGCCGCCTCTACACAACATCGATGGGCGTTGCCAAATCAGCTAGGGGGTGACTTTTGGTGTGGCACTAGGTCAAATGTGAATTTGTTTGACTATCGGATGCTAATGTCTAGTTCACGGCCAAGGCCCACCTCGACGATGCGCTTGAGGGACTGAATTTCGAGGTCGGAATGGCCGTTTTCGATGTGCGAAATGTAGGTGCGTTGGGTTCCGATGCGGTTGGCTACGTCGAGCTGGCTAAGGCCAAGTTCTTTGCGAAGCTTTCTGAGGCGGCGGCCCAGGACTTCGCGAAAGTCCGGCTCAAGCGGAACACTCAGTTGGCGCACCGTATCTGCCCCAAGGCTGTATCGGGACAGCGGCACATCAATAAATTCAATGAGGGGTCCCACTACATCAAGGTTGAGCGGAGCCTCTGGCCATTCAAGCGCGCCCCATTCATTGACGCGCACTGGGCCGCGGGGCAGGGTCTCACCCAATTGCTGTTCGGCGGAACCCAATTCCAACAATCGCCGTTCCGCACTTTGAAACGTGACAATCAGGTTGTCTTCATCACGAACCTCCACAGAGGCGAGCTTCGGAAGTTGGGTAAAACGTTTACGCATGACGCGGTGGGTTGAATCGGTTGAACAATTCAGTCCATGGTTCGCGGCGTTCGAGGCATACCGACCGGGCCTCTCGCAGCTGGCGTCTCGGTACAAAGCCAGCAATAACCTGGGCATCCGAAATCCGCATAATCGCTTCAAATGCGCCATAGAACAGGTGCACGTGGGGCGGAGGGTGGTCCTTGCGGTACATACCAATTCGCTCTCCGTGGGCAAACCATAACTGAATCATAAAAGTAAGTAATTAATGACATGTTGCAATTAAATGAACTCAAAATTCAGTATTTACTTAGGGCTACCCGTCTCTAAACGGATGTTCCCACATCCCGCCCCTCCCACCCCCATTCAACGGCACTCGGCATCTTTTTCCGGCTCCGCCGGCACTTTTCCGGCGCCGCCGGCGCCAGCAACTAGTCACTAGCTACTTGTTCCTTGTACTTTTGTCCGCTTCGAGTACCCGGTAACCAGAAACACGTAACTGGCAACCAGCAACCAGAAGCAAGAAACCAGAAACAAGCCACTGATTAATGCGCATCATCTACCGCCTCCCGTTCATGCTGCTGATCATGTTCAGCATCGTGTTTGGACTCATGATTCTCAAGCTGCTGGGCGCGTCGATTCGGTTCCGCCACAAATACCTCGCTATAGGTAGAAGTCTGTGGCTGAGGATGATGGGCATAAAGGTGGTGGTGCGCGAAGGGGTTCCGCCGCGCGAAGCCGGAATTTTGATGGCCAACCACCGCAGCTACGTCGACGTGATGTTTTTCAGGTCGGCCACGCCCCAAATCTATTTGAGTAAGATTGAGGTAAAAAGTTGGCCCTTAATTGGTTGGGGCGCTAAGGCGCTCGACGTGGTGTTTGTGGACCGCAGCAGCAAAGAGTCGCGCAGCGCCTCACGGTCGGAACTCGCAGAGCGCGTTCGCAACGGATTGAGCCCCGTGGTATTCCCCGAGGGCACGACGGTTGAGCGGGGCCTGCTCGAATTCAACCCCGGAATGTTTTTCACCGCCGCCGAGCTGGGCGTGCCGGTGGTTCCGTTTGTCATGGAATATTCCGACCCCAAAATGGCCTGGGTCGACGACGACACCTTTGTCACGCACCTGCTTAAAATGCTTACCCGCCCGGCCTGGCACGTCGACCTATATATCGGCGAACCGGTGCGGAATTCGGACGGAACCCAACTTTTGCACGAAATACGCGACTGGATGCAACGCCGCGTCAGAAATTAGCGCCACCTTTATCCATACTGCCGTCCGGATATAACCGGATTTCAAAAATTCTCCCGCTCCATGACCAAGGGAAGTGCATTACTCTTTGCTTCGGTCGCGCTCGCATCCTGCTCCCGCGACTTACTTACCGTCGACGACCTCGACGTAACCCTTCGCCCCGGAATCGTGGTGCCCATCGGCACCGTCGACCTCACCCTGAGCGATGTATTCAACCCGGATTCCGCTCTGGTAACCGTCGACCCCGACCAAACCTACCGGCTCGTGTACCGGCAACCCAACCTCTTGCAGGTGGGCGTGGCGGAATTCCTCGAGTTGCCCAGCCAGCCCACGGTCACCGAAAGCTTTAAGGCGGGCTACATCGAACTGCCCGACGTCAACGCCAGCGCCAACGTGGGCTTTGGCTTGCTCGCCCGCAACATCACCAGCCCGGCTGGATTCGCGTCCAGCATGGCAGCGGCCCAAGGGGGCACGGCGCCGATTCCGGCATTGCCCACCCAAAACCCCGGAAACCTCGCCACCACCACCATCACCAGCTTCAGCGCGGCCAGCTTCCACAGCGGAACCATGACCCTCAAAGCCGTCAACAACTACCCGGCCCCCATCAACGCCGTGGTTCAGCTTGCCAACGCAGCGGGTCAGCCATTGCTAACCTACAACCTGGGGACTATCGCTGCCGGTGATTCCGCTACGGTTCCTGCCTCGCTCGCGGGCAAAACCATCCCCAATCAGCTCAAATTCAACCTAACGAACTTTAGCAGTCCGGGCGCCGGAACCCTCGGCGTGCCCAGCACCTACGTGGCCATTGACACCAACGATGCCCTCGAACTCAGTTTGACCGGCAGCGACCTACTCATCTACAGCGCCACGGCCCAGACTCAGACCCAAACGCTGGTCGACGACACGCTCGACCTCGCGTTTAGCGCTCCTGCTGGCATTCGCCTGACCGAGCTTGCGCTGAGCCAGGGCCAACTCAACTACAGCCTGACTTCGGCGGTCCCTGAGCCCTTGAGCATCCTGCTGCAGTTCCCCAGCGGAACCGTGAACGGCCAGCTCATCCAGCAGACCATCAACCTCACCCCGGGCGTCCCGGCGGTCGGAAGCATCTCGTTTCAAGGCGCCCAGCTCTTTTTGGCGTCGAATCCCGCGCACCCCTACAACGAGCTGCCGATCCGCTACGCGGCCACCCTCAACTCAACCGGCCAGCAGGTCACCCTTGATTCCGCCAGCGGCGTGAGCATGAACTTTAGCTTCGCCAACGTCGAATTCGGCCACGCCCTCGGGTTCTTTGGGCAGCAGTCGGTGGCGATTCCGGCCGACACCCTCGACCTCGACATTGATTTTGTCAACCGACTGGGCGGATCCGTGAGCTTCGCCGAACCCAAAGTCCAGCTCGCCATCACCAACAGCCTTGGATTGCCCGTGACCCTCGACCTCAACGTGGCCAGCACGGACCCCCAGGGCGGACAGCATCCGCTGGGGATTCCGCCCACGCTCTTGCCGTACCCGCAAACCGCCACTCAGTTTGGCCAGACCGTGCAGGACACCCTCACGTTTGACAAAAACAACACCAACATCGTCGACTTTTTGACGCTGCCGCGCCAGCGCTTCACCTACGGAGGACAGGTGCTGATCAACGCCGATACGCTGGCCACGGGCGTCGAGAATTTCGTCACCGGGACCAGCGCCATCGCGGCAGACGTGCTCATGGAGCTTCCGTTCTATTTCACCGCCCAAGGCCTCGGGTTGACCGACAGCATCGACCTCGGAACCTCTCTGAGCGCCCTCGACACCGTGGTGCGCGCCGTGGGACTGCGGGTTGAGACCACCACGACGCTTCCGCTCAACGCCAACCTTGCGCTCACGCTCTACGACGACGCGGGCCAGGTGGTCTACACCGGCCAGATTCCGCTGCTCGTGTCGGGCGTGCTCGACCCGGCTACCGGGCTGGTGACCGCCCCGAGCACCAGCGACTACGAACTCATCGTCAGCGAAGCCCAAATCCCCGGATTCGCCCGCGGAAAATGGATGCAGTTCACCGCCGAACTCGGCACCGGGACCGCCCCGGGAGCCGCAACTCACCCCGTCAAGCTTCTGAGCGATGCCACCCTGCAGGTGCGCATTGGCCTTTCGTTGGACGTACATCTCGAACTGTAATGCGCATTTTGCTTCTAGCTACTGGTTTATTGTGCGCCGTGAGCGCGCAGGCCCAAGACCTTTTGTACGCCCAGCGGGGCAACCCCTCTGCGCTGCTTATCAATCCAGCTGCCGACCTAGACGCGCGGGTGTGGCTGGCGATTCCGGCCCTCAACGCCACCGTGCAGACCAGCTTTGCCGCCGGCGACGTGCTTGGCGCAGACCTCGGTACCCTCTGGCGCCAGTTCCCTAGCGAATCCGCCGGGGCCCTGACCTATGACGACATTCAGCTGTTCAGCCTCGGATTCAAAACCAAAAAATCCACCTACTGGCTCGGCAGCAGCCTCAACGTCGACGCCTCGGGCCTTATCGATCGCGACCTCGTGGGCTTTGCTCTGTGGGGAATGAAGGACGCCAACGGCATCCTCGACCTCAACTACGACGGCAACTTTAACCAGACCTCAGCCGTCGCCAGTGCCCGCGCCAACCTGCACCTGGGTTGGCAGCGCGAATTCGGCAAAAAACTGCGCCTGGGGGCCACCCTCAACCTCACCCAAATCCTGGCCCACGCCGAGTTGCAGTTTGATTCCCTGGGACTTCGCAGCACCGACATGGGCAACGGGTTCAACGAACTCCTGCTCATCAGCCAGGGATCTGTCGCGGCCTACTCGGGCGCGGGGATCGACTTTTTGAACGGAACCTTCAACTTTGACGCTGACAAGCTATTCGCCACCAGTTTTGCCACCCTTGACCTCGGGGCCACCTATGACCTCGGCAAGCGCTGGCGCCTCGCTGGCAGCATTCAGGGCCTCGGGGTCGGAACCTCACTCACTTCCGACAGCGCCGCGAGCTTCAACGGACGCATCCCCTTTCAGGGCTTCGCCTACAATTCGGGCACCGACACTTCGCTGAGTGCATTGGCATACTTTGACACGCTATCTGTTCAAATACAGAATCTTATTCAAACCTCGGCTGGAGGTTTGGCCAGCTTCAGTCCCCTGCGGCGCTTCGACCTCGCCGGGTACTGGCGCAGCCCCAAAAAGACCCACCAGCTGGGCCTGCACTACCTCGCCCGCAGCCGCCCGGCCCTCAGCTACATGGCCCTTGCCGCCGAGTACCATGGTTTTTATGGCCGCCGCTGGCAGCTGAGCGCGAGCTACACCCAGCCCTTGGTCGGAACCGTCGCCATGCGCCCCTCAGTTAGCGTCCAAACGACCGTGCGCCTCGCCGCAGGTCTCGCCCTCAACCTCGGAACCTCTTCGGCCAACATGCTCCCTCAGGTGACCTCTACAGGCGGACAGCCGACCATCGGATTCCCCGCCAACATGGACCGAATCAACCTTAATGTGGGCCTGCACTGGATGCTTTACGAGAAATCCTACCGCGAAGCGTCCAAAGCCAAAAAAGCGGCCAAAAAGGCAAATCGGGCCACTCAACGCGCTGCGCGCAAGGCAATTACCCTCTTACTGAGTACTCCAGAACGCGGTCTATATACGGTGTAATCTAGAGCCCCTTAGCGCCGGATTTTCGGGCGAGATTGGGCATCTATCCAACTTTTTTGGTCAATGAAGAATTGCCACTTTGAGGTCAAGAAATCTGCTCGGTTCATCGCGTACATTTGCGGCTTCGCATGAATGCCTATCCGAATAGTGCGCTGAAGCGCCTTCTAGATATTGTTATTAGTCTCATTGCCCTGCCGTTTGCGTTGGTGGCAATGGTGTTTGGCGCTGTGGCCATTTTGCTGACAGACGGAACCAACGTGTTCTACACCCAAAATCGCGTCGGCAAGCAGGGCAAAGAATTCAAGCTCTACAAGCTTCGCACGCTCAAGGCCACGGCCAATGACGACTTGAGTGGAATGCGTCCGAACGACCCTGATGTGTTGTGGGTCGGACGCTTCTTGCGAGTGTGGCGCATCGACGAGCTTCCTCAAATTTGGAACATTCTCAAAGGTGAAATGAGCTGGGTGGGCCCGCGCCCCGAGCGTCCGCACATCGTGGCGCGGTGCGCGCAAGAAATCCCCAACTACCAGATGCGCCACGAAGTGGTGCCTGGAATCACCGGTTGGGCACAGATTCACAATCCGGATGCTACGCCCAACGACAACGCGAAAAAGTTGGACTACGATCTTGAGTACATCCAGATGGCTGGATTGCAAAAAGACGTGCTGATCCTATGGAAAACCCTCGTCGCGATCGGGTAACGCGGCGATTCGTCGGACTGTGTTCAGTGTATGCGGGGGATTCTGCCCCCGCGCTCTACCAAAGTTTATGGACTATGCTCCGCAACCAATCGCGGCCGCTCGACAGGGCGGTCGGCGTGATTGAGGGCGATCTCAGCGATGACCTTGAGTCGGTGGTTACGGCGTTTGGTGAGGTCGAGTGGCTTCGGATTCCGAAAGTTCAGAGCAAGCTCGATTTTGGCCTGCCAGTGGCGCTGAACCATGGCCTGAGCGCCATGCAACCCCATGATGTCGTGCTCAAAATCGATACCGACGACCTGTATCCGACGGGACGGGTAGCGCTGACGGCAGAAGCCTTTGAAACCGATCCCGAATTGGGGATTTTCGGAGGCCAGATCGATGAATGGACTTCGGATTACAGCACGTTTGTCGGATCACGGAATGTGCCCTTGGCACATGCCGACATTGTGCGCTACGGCAAGCGGCGCAACCCCTTTAATGGCCCAACGGTGGCATTTTGCGCACACACGGCCCGCGAACTGGGTGGGTTTGCTCAAGTAGGGGCCAACGAAGACTACGTCCTGTGGGCGCACATGCTGCATTCTGGGGTTAGAGCGCAGAACAGCCCCGAAGTGCTGACGTACATGCGCGGCGGATCAGAACTCGTGCATCGCCGTAGCACGGCGAGAACGCGCAAGGGGGAACTCGAAGCCCTCAACGCGATACGCAAGCTCGGATTCTTTGCCAATGGGACCTATGTGGCGCATGTCGTGGGCAAGCAAATTGTGCGCAGGCTTCCCCTCAAATTAAATCTTTACCTTTACCAGCGCCTTCGGCAAGGCGGTGAACGCCCTGTTCCTGGGGTGGTTGCACTTGCCCAAAAGGCCTTACACGAATGGCACTCATGAAATCACTCCGCATTTTAACCGCTTTAGCTTTGGTGGCGGTCACAGCTGCCACCACTTCAGCACAGAATGTCTTTGCACGTAAGAGTCTGACTTCAATCAGTGTCGACCAGTTGGGCGAAGACGAGATCCTGCTCTTTAAGCAAGGATTTGAAAACAAAAACATGTCCCCAACCGAGGCCTTGAATCAACTCAAGGCCAAGGGCATGAAAGAAGAGGAGCTGCGCAAGCTCAAGAACCGATTGAACGCTTCAGAAGTCGAAGACCCCAAAGACAAGCTTCAAATGCTCAGCCTCAAACTGCTCCAAATGCAGGATTCACTGGCACGCGCCAAGCGCAACAGCGCCGAAATGAGTGCGCTCGAACGCCTGTACTTTTTGGACTCCAACGTCTTTGGTGCCGAGCTGTTTCGCAACGAGCGCATGGACTTTGCGCCCAATGTGAGCATTGCTACTCCGCCCAGCTACCGCATTGGGCCGGGTGACTACCTAGACGTGACCGTGTACGGCTACCAGGAATTTAACCGAACCTTGCTGGTAGAGCCCTCGGGCGCCATCAACGTTCCGTACGTGGGCGTGGTGAGCATTAGCGGATTGACCATGAAAGAGGCCCGCGCCAAGCTGTACCAAGTGTTTAGCGGCAACGGCTACCACACGCTTAAAAACAACACATCAGAACTCGCGGTCAACCTCAAAGAAGTACGCGGCATCGACGTCACCGTGGTGGGCGCTAAAGTTCCAGGTCGCTACACCGTTCCGGGGGTGGCCTCGCCGTACCACGTGCTGCACCTCGCTGGGGGTCCGGCCGCCAAGGGCAGCTACCGCAACATCCAACTTTTGCGCAATGGCAAGGTGGCCGCGCGCATCGACCTCTATGAACTCTTGGTTTCGGGAACCAAGCACGACGACATTCGCCTCGAGGACGGCGACGTCATTTTTATTCCGACCTACACCGCTCGGGTGAACTTGGGCGGCGAATTCAAACGCGTCTATGCGTACGAAGTGCTTCCTGGTGAAACCCTAGACAAAGTATTTGAGTGGTCGGGCGGCTTTACCGAGCAGGCGTTTAAAGAAAAAGTTTATGTCGAGCGCGTCGGGGCGCACGGATTTTATGCAGACGTGGTCTCGACCCACCAGTTTTCGTCGTTTGCGCTGCAAGGTGGCGACTTTATCGTGGCCGACACGCTTCGCGACCTCGTGCGCAGCCGCGTGGCGGTGGCGGGCGGAGTCCAGTTCCCCGGATACTACGCTACGTCAGAAGGTCTCACGGCCCAAAAGCTGTTGGATTTGGCCGGCGGACTCCGTGAGGGGGGGCGTTGGGACTACGTCGTCGTCAGCCAGCGCAGCATTGACGGCAAGCGCGCCTACCGCAGCCTTTCGGGTGATGCCCTCAACTCGGTGACGCTGCTCGAGGGAGACTCGGTACTTGTGCCCATGGATCAGATGTTTCGCAAAGAGTTCGAGATTTCGGTTCGCGGTGAAGTGAATCAGTCTGGCGCAATCGCCTACGGACCGGGAATCACCCTCTACGACGCCCTCATCATGGCAGGCGGCTTTACCGGTGACGCCGACACCTCACAGTTTGAGGTGGCCCGATTGAGAACCGACGACAAGTCGTTCCGCCGCGCCCAGGTGCTCGTTGTGCGCATGGCAGACGCTAAGACCTTTGTGCTCCAGCCGGGTGATGCGGTCAGTGTGCGCTACAGCCGGGTCCGCACCAAAGTGCCCAGTGTGGTACTTCGCGGTGAATTTGCATCACCTGGGGCCTACGGCCTCAAAGCCCCCTACGAGCCCTTGCGCACCGTGCTCGATCGCTCGGGCGGATTAACCCCCTACGCGGATTTCAACGGCGCCTATCTGGTGCGGCAAACGCCGGTGGCTCCGGGTGACACGGCACGCGAAGGCGCACAGTTTGAGATGATCAAAGGCTCAGCTTTTTTGCTCGACACCATCGCAATCGGTCGCACGACCCTTTTGGGGCGCCGCAGCTTTACCCTTCAAGATGGCGACGAGCTGCACGTCATGAGTCGTCAGACCACGGTGCGCCTCGAGGGGGCTGTCTTTCAACCATCTACCGTGGCCCACAACGGATCCTGGAGCTTTAACCGCTACCTCAGCCTCGCGGGCGGAGTTTCTGAAGTCGGAAATCCACGTCAAGCATACGTCATCTACCCGAATGGGGCCTCAGGGCGCAGTCGAAACTACGTGCTGTGGATCAAGCGCCCCCGCGTGGTGCCGGGCAGCACCCTGGTCGTGCCTGAAAAGCCAATTAAAATGGGCAAAACGAGCCCCGCAGAACTTGCGGCAATCGGCGGAGTCCTTGCATCAATGACCACGCTGGTGGTCACCCTAATGACCTTACTTCAGTAACCTATGGCTAGTTTGACAGAAGTCGTCGCCGGACAGGCCACCCTTGGGGATTGGATGCTCAATGTGCTCAAAATTGGCTCCATTGTTCGTCGGTGGTGGAAGGGATTGCTGGTAATCGCCATCTTGGGAGCTGCCGCGGGCCTGCTCTATGGCTTGGCCAACCCGCGCAAGTACCAAGCTGAAATGATTATTGCCGTCGAAGACGACGACAGCAACGGATGGCAAAACCTGCTGCAGCAGTTCGGTATCGACGTCGGCGGTAACAACCCGGGCGGAATCTTTAAAGGTGACGCCCTCATTCGCCTGTTCAGCACCCGAAACATGGTCGAGCGCACCTTGCTTCAAGAAGTCGAATTCGGCGACGGAACCAAAAGCTTACTCGCCAACCGCTTGTGGCCCCAAACCAAAATGGCAAAGGCTGAGGTGTTTAAGGACTTTAGCTTTCCGGCTGACCGCGCCGCCTTTACGCCCCTGCACGATTCGGCCATGATGCTCTTGTACCGCCACACGGCCGAAGAAGTCATCAACGCCGACAAGCCCGAGCGCAAGCTCAGCCTCATCATGCTGCGTGCAACCCACACCGACAAGTACTTTGCCCACGCCTACGTGACCACAGCCATTGACCAAACGGCGAACTACTACGTAGAGCTACTCACCAGCAAGGCCAAGAGCAACCTCAGGGTCCTGCGCCGCGAGGCCGACAGCGTCGAGATGCTGATGCAAAAGAACTTGGTGAGCAGTGCCAACAGCAGCGACCTCAACATCAACCCCAACCGGGCCGCACTGCGCGTCGATCAGAACCGGGCCTTGGTTGAGCTGCAGGTCAGTGTCACCCTGTACGGCGAGATTATAAAAAACCTCAAATTGGCCGAAATCGGTATGCGCAAGCAGACCCCCATTATTCAAATTGTGGACTATCCGCAGTTTCCGCTCAACCGAGTGGGCATGAGTCCCATCGTATGGGCCGCGCTGGGATCCCTGATCGCCTCCGGAATCTTTTTGGTGGTTGTTTCGCTGATTCCCGAGTCACCGAACCGATAAGTCATGGCCAGCCTGCTGCTAGCCTATGGCCACAGCGCCGACCAAGACGGCCGTTGGATGCGCTTCGCCCAGCAGCTTGGCCGTTGGGGGCAGCCTAAGATTGTCGTAGACAACCGCCCCGACACCGTCTTTGCCGAAGTTCAAGGCAGCAACGCCCAGTTCGAATTCAGCGGATACCTCGAGGGCCTCGACGCCCTCATTGCCCAGCATGGCCCACAGGCCCGCATCTTTGTTTTTAACGACAGTCTCTGGAGCCACCACAGCCCGCGCCGCTGGGCCGAGTTTCTCAAAAACTACGAACCCCGCCACGGCCCCGGAGTCTATGGAGACCCCCGCCTTGAACCCATCGAGGTCAACGGCCGCCCCCTACGCCACTTGGCGTCGTGGATGTTTCTGCTCGAGGGCAGCACGGGCCAGCAGGCCTTTCGCGACGCCCTTCAGCACGCACTGCAGCACTTCGACGAATCGCCCGACTGGCCGGGATACGACGAGTTTCTTGCGCACTACTACGCGCCGTCGCGCCGCTGGGGTGGCTACACCCAGGCCCTGAGCCCAGAAGACCTCGAACGCAAGATGCGCTGCTCTTGGGCAGAGCACCGGCTCTCTCTGCATCTGCAGCACCAGGGTATGATGCACCCCTTTGAGGGACTGCACTACCAAGGGCTGCATGCCGTGGACCGCGCCTTGAGTGCCATCAAACGCCTGAAATCCAAATGATTCAGGCCCTGCTTCAGCACCTGATCTACACGCCGAGCATCAACATTCCGTTGGGGCTGAGCGACATTGAGACCTTCCCGTGGGCGCTGCTGTTTTGCTTGAGCCCCAAGCTCGTCATCGACCGCGCCTACATCTACCTCATGCTGCTCTTTGGCCTGAGTGCGCTGGCCAGCCTCTACGTCTTTGGCTCGCCCGTCGACGTCATTCGCAGCTACTTCGCCATTCTCAACGCCAGCCTCATCTTTTACCGGCTGCTGGGCGCTGACCGTGACGAGTTTCACCAGCTCATCAAGGCCATGGTGGTCATCTTCTTTTTGAACGCATTCATGAGCTTCATTCAGATGGCGGGCTTGTTCCCCGACTTTCTTGAGCCCATCTACCGGCAGTTCGTCAAGCGCTTCACCCACGAGGGCCTCGACGGCGGCCGCGGGGTAGGGGGGCTCTACGCCGAGCCGGCCTACTCGAGCTACGCGATGCACTTTATGTTCGTCTTCATGGCCCTGTGGTGGAAGCTCGACCCCTTCACCCGGCGCGGAGGACTGGCCTTTGCGGCGATGCTCTTGTTCGACGTGTTCATCAACCGTTCCGCCACGGGGACCCTGTTTCTCGTGGTCATTTTTGTGAGTTTTGTCCAGCGCCGAACCCTGCTGCAACTGTCGCTGAGCATCGGGGGCGGACTCCTGGGCATTCTGCTGCTGGTCCCCTACATGGAGGAGCCGCCGCGCGCGCTGGAGCTGCTTCACAACATCTTTTTCACGTGGGAAACCGACGACATCTACATGACCCTGATGAACGAGTCGGGCCACCGGCTGTTCAGCATCATGTCGGCCTACAAGTACGGAATCCTGCACCCCCTGGGGGCGGGCATGGGCAGTTGGCCCGTGAGCAGCGTCTGGGCCATGGAAGACATGGGCATCAACTCCTTTGAGATTTACTACTTCCTCGAGTTCAACGAGGGCTTTTTTAAGGGCATTCGGCCCACCGCGTTTGCCGCCGGACTTTTTCTCGAGGTGGGCGTCGTCGGAACCCTCGCCTTCGTCGCCGTGCTGTTCCGGCACTGGATCGCGCTGCCCTACCTCACCAACTCGTACTGGCGCGCCACCGTCAACGTATTCTTGTTCAATTTCTTCTTAATCGGAACCATCGGAGACCCCATGCCCTACATCGCCTTGGCGATGGGCTATCTCGCAGTGACGAAGTTCCTACCGCCCGCTACAGAGTCGGTCGAAGCACCACCCATTTCACCGACTTCGGATACTCCTCTTCAGTAATCAAGTGGTAGATGCCCGTCGGCAGCTCGGGTAGCGGGGTGGTCTCGCCCGTCACGCGCAGGCCGCCCACGGTTTGACCGAGGTTGTTTACAATGCGCACGTCTACGGGTCGATAACCCAGCCATCGCAATTCGGCCTGGGTGCTTGAGGGATTCGGAACAATGTTCATCGTGTTCTTTGTCTCGATCAAACTCGGGCACAAAAGCGGCAGGTGCTGGTCCAGGTACGATAAGCGCCGCTGCAGCCATTCTCGATGGGCATCTAGATAGCTTGGGTCGCATCCCCATACTGCCGTTTCACGAGCGTAGGCGCCATTTGAACCCAATAGCTCATGTGCGGATTCAATCCACGAAACAACGCTGTCGTTGATAAAGCCCTGCGTCTTGAGTTGGTCGTATCGCTGAAGCATTTGGTCGACCCAACCGCCGACGCGGCAGTCTTGCTTCATTTTGTCAAAAAACGGATTGCTTAAGATGCCGTTGGTTTCATTAATCCACTCACCGTTCCAGTTGGTGCCCATGATGCCGTCGAGGTCCCAGGCAACCAAAAAGAAGGGGTGGCCCGCGTCGTAGCGCGCCCAAATCACGTTTTTGCTCGTGTTGTCGAGAGCGAAAAGGGCGTTCACATGAAGAAACCAATCGATGCTGTTGGCCACGTTAAAGTGGGCGCCTCGATCGTTCCACAGGGTGGGTCCCGGCGAATTCACGAGGTAGTTGATGTGTTCGTACATCGGTTGCCAGTCGATGACCTCGTCAGGGTACATGCGTTCAAAGCCAAGCCAGTACTCGCTGCTGTTGTCGCAGCACCACAGGGGGTTGGCCATCCATGTGCCGTAGTCGTTGTCTACGCCTTTGGCCATGTAACCGCGCACACTACCATCGTGCTTTTTGAGTTTGAGCTGCTTGCGGTCGAGTTGCTCTGTCAACAAGAAAATTCCATGGTAGCTGCCGTTGATAAACACTTCAATGTACTTCTGATCGATGCCCAAGATGATCTCTGGCTCGGCGTCAGAATAGGGTACGCGCGCAATGCTACGCCAGAGCTTGTGCCCAACGTAGTTGTTGAATCTGGCAGGTTCGTTGTATAGGGCAAAAAGGTGCCAGTCGTCGTCGGTGCGCATGCCCAAAAAGCTGTGGTCCCACGATTGGTCACCTGCGCTTGTGGTCCAGAGTTCGACGTCCAATGATTTCTTGGGATAGAGTTGGCTCGTTGCACCGCGGAACTCCACACCCA
>ENA-OUVC01000260-OUVC01000260.1-marine-metagenome-genome-assembly--contig:-NODE-260-length-36889-cov-8.183799_pt1 | contig 36889 bp, 36 predicted proteins | sample MGYA00248622_ERZ508571 | MGnify/ENA primary metagenome ERZ508571 (study PRJEB26236, sample SAMN06267175) | marine metagenome | isolation source: Columbia River Estuary | place: USA:Columbia River Estuary... | reverse complement strand
CGGTAGCGCCAATCTAAGGTCTGAAACTGTTTTTGTCGTGTAGGACCAACGTGATCTGCGCTGATGATAAACAATGTGTTCTGAAACCAAGCTTCCTTAGAATAGCGCTTGAAAAAACGTTGAAGTGCGTCGTCTGTGTAAGCAATAGTCTGGCAAAGTGGCTCGGGCCCTGATGGAAAGCGCTGCTTCATTGTTGAAGGCAAAATATACGGATGGTGCGAACTCAGGGTAAAAATACTACTGAAGAAAGGTTGGCGCATTTTACCGAGTTCACGGCCAAAATAATGCAACATATGGTGATCCCAGACCCCCCAATTGCCATCAAAATGAGCTTGATTCGGATAGGACTCCAGGCCTTTGTAGTTTTCAATACCAAGTGCTTTGGTAAAGCTCTTGAAATTCATAGAGCCTTCTTTGGCGCCGTGATAAAAAGAGGTTTGGTATCCTTTGGATTGCAGAATTTGAGGCAAACTATTGAGCTGATTACTACAGTAAGGCGAGAGGATGTAGGATTCTGGCAACCAAGACGGCATTCCGGCAAGCACCGCAGGTACGGCATCCATGGAAGTTCGGCCATTGGCTATCGCGTATTCAAAAAATAAACTTTGTTTGAGCAGCGAATCTAGAAACGGTGTAAAAGATTGCGGACTATTTGGCCCCGCATAGTTGGTGCCAAAACTCTCTAAAAGTAGGATAACGACATTGGTATTTGGAGGCAAAACTGCGAAGGGTTCTTTGCCTTTTTGAGGGAGCAAACGCCGCAGTTCAGCTTGGCGATGCAATTGGAGCGCATTGACTGCACCGTCGTCGGAGGTTTTGAGAACCGTAAATGCTGTATTGAGAACAATGGGCGCTTGCTCTAGACTACTGTATGCTGTGGCGTCTATAATACCGATCGGACGCAATTGCACGCCACCCCTACCCAAAACCACTACGAACAAAAACAACGCTACAAATTTCAAGAGCCGCATGCGCGATGGCGGCGCTACTGCTGGTTTCTCGAGTTGCATAAGTGGGCGGAGCAGCAAATAGAGCAAAGCGATGAACACCAAAGGCAACCACCAAAACTCCATTAAGAATTCACCGGCGAGTGAACTGGTTTCGGTACCTGTAAGTAGATGCACAAAATAACTGAAGCCAGAACGCTTTTGAGTGTAGGAAAAGTAAGCGATATCCCAGCTATTGAGCACTAAGATAAGTAGGCCGATCAACAACAAATAAACTTGACTTATTCTTTGCTGCACCACTTGAAAACGCGCACCAAAAGAAAAGGGCAAATGCAGCAAGAAGAGCGGCAAACCTAGCAGCGCAACGGTAACGGCGTCGAAGTAAAAACCTATTAGAAAAAGTGCGGGATCTATTTCTTTGAAAAATGCGGCGTTTTGAAGGGTAAACAACAAACGCAGCACACTCATGCCGAGTAAAAGAATGGTAAAATACTTAAAAAGCGGCTTAACTTTCAAGGTTTTCAGTAGGCCAAAAGTTTGTCAATAGTAGGTAATAACCTGCGTTGGGCAAGGAATTGTTGCTCGAGATCGGCGGCAAAGGGAACAGGGGTATCTAGAGAGGCCACACGCAATACAGGTGCATCTAGCTGGTCAAAACAATGTTCGTTGATCAAGGCCACGAGTTCGCCGCCAATTCCGGCTGTTATGGTATCTTCATGAAGAACCAAAACGCGGCCCGTTTTGCTCGCTGCGGCAACTATTGCGTCGATATCCAAGGGCAGAAGGGTACGCAAATCTAAGATTTCAAAGGTATAGCCGGGGCGTTCAGCCGCGGCTTCTATGGCCCAATGAACGCCTAAACCGTAAGTAATGATGGTGAGGTCTTGGCCTGTTTGGACGGTAGCGGCTTTTCCTATTGGCGTGTTGTAGTAACCCGCTGGAACCTCGCCTTTTAAACTTCTGTAGAGATACTTGTGCTCAAAATAGATAACGGGGTTCGGATCTTCGAAAGCGGCCAAAAGCAAGCCCTTGGCGTCTTGCGGATTAGACGGATACACGACTTTGAGTCCTGGAGTTTTGACAAACCAGGCTTCGTTGCTTTGCGAATGGAAAGGACCTGCTGCCGTTCCCGCACCTGTAGGCATCCGAACCACAACATCTGCATTTTGACCCCAACGCCAGTGCAACTTGGCCAAATTATTGACAATCTGATTGAAACCAACACTGACAAAATCGGCAAATTGCATTTCGACCATGGCTTTCATACCTGCAATACTGAGCCCTAAACCTGCTCCGATAATCGCAGACTCACAAAGCGGTGTATTGCGAACGCGGTCTTTGCCAAATTCTTCTACGAATCCTTCGGTGACTTTAAAAGCGCCGCCGTATTCCGCAATGTCCTGCCCCATTAAGACGAGTTCGGGATGTTTTTGCATAGCCACGCGCAAGCCGTCTTGGATGGCATCTATGAAGCGGACTTCGGCACTTGGTTCGGTCGAAACAATTGCTTGAAATGAATGTGGTGCATAGACATCAGCCAATTCTTGTTCAAGACTCGGGATGATCTTTGGCGCAGCATTGGCTGTATCGAAGGCCTCTTGGATTTCTTCTTTGAGTTGAATTTTAAGCGCTTCGATGGATGCTTGATCAATGATTTCGCTTTTCAATAAATAAGCCTCAAAATTGGTAACGGGATCTTTGGGTTCCCATTCGGCTTGTAGGCCTTCGGGGTAGTATTTGGTTCCGGACGCTTCTTCGTGACCACGCATTCGGAAGGTCATGAGCTCGAGGATAAATGGGCGCGGATTTTCTTGAATTTGAGCGCGAATTTGGCGCACTGTTTCGATGACGGCAAGGATGTCGTTGCCATCTACTTGAATGGCGTCCATGCCATAGCCAATTCCTTTGTCGATGAATTGCTTGCAGCGGAACTGCTCAGAAGATGGCGTACTGAGGCCCCAGCGATTGTTTTCTATGGCGAAAATGACGGGTAATTGCCATACGGCGGCAACATTGAGCGCTTCGTGAAAATCACCTTCGGATGCGCCGCCATCACCTGTAAATACTAAGGTTGTATCTTTTGTTTGGCGAATTTTTGCAGCTAAGGCAATACCGTCGGCAATCCCTAATTGGGGCCCGAGGTGGGAGATCATGCCTACTAGTTTGTGGTCTTGGGTGCCAAAATGAAAGCTGCGGTCTCGGCCTTTTGTATAGCCATCGGCCTTGCCTTGAAATTGCGCAAACAAACGCTGCAGCGGAATTTGACGGGTCGTGAACACCCCTAAATTGCGGTGCATCGGTAGTATGTATTCGTGGTCTGCCATGGCGTAGGCACAACCAACCGATACGGCTTCTTGACCCCAACCCGAAAACCATTTACTGATTTTTCCTTGCCGAAGCAAAATGAGCATTTTCTCCTCGATGAGGCGAGGTAAGACAAGTTTTTTGTAGATGACAAGGAGTTCTTCGGGAGAGAAAGAATGGGCTTGGTACAAAATGGGTTGTTGATCGGACATTTGAAATTATACTTTTAAACCGCGGACGACGCGTTCTTTGCGCTTGGTGCGCTCTAGTTTTTTCTTGACAACAAGTAAATGAGCAGCGCGAGGTGCTCCGCGGGTGAGGTCTACTTTGTAGTCGTTGCCACCGTATTTGACACGAGCTCCGCCTTGGGCAGACCAATCTGCATCAAAATAATAGCGACGGACGCTTGCACCGTCTGTTTTGGTGGCAAATGGAATAAAACGTTGGTCTCCGGTTTCAAATCGAACGAGAAGCTGACCTGCATCGCCAAAACCTTCAAAAATACAACGCGTGCCGGCAGGGATCACGACAGATTCGGATTGAGAATTGGAACTCGATACGAGCGCACCATTTTGGGTAGTGAGTTCGCTGGATTGTTTATTGACCTGATTGAGGATAATAGTATGGGACGTGTAAAATTGAACCTGGCGTAATTTTTCTTCGGCGTCAAGGCTGAATTCGTCGCGAATAGCTGTTGTGTATGGGATTTTTGTTCCGCAAGAGACCGCTAGTAAAGCGAGCAGAATAAAGAGGCTGAATTGTTTCATTGTTGTTAAATTTGTTCAAAATTAATTAAAAAGATGCGTGCTTTGACAAAACTACCCGGCTATCTTTTGGCACTACTGATCCTATTTTTTTTCGCATGTGGCGAAGATGCTACTCAAAAGTCAGTTTCTTTAGAAGACATCAGGCCAAAAGCAGCCAAAAAAAACAGTCTGAAGGCAAAAGAAAACCCCGCAGATACACTTCAAGCCTATCTCAACTATTATGCCAATGATTCTTCTGGCTTAGGCATAGCGCAAATCTTCCTCGATAGCATCCGTGAAACTCATTTTTTAGACCGGTTTACACCAGTAATTCAACGCTTTCAATTGAAAGACTCCAGTCAACAAAACTACGCATACCAACGTTGGGTTTTCAAAGATTCAAGCAGCTGTACAGAAGCCTTTTATAACTGGCTGGACCAAGCGGGTAAAAATAAATCAAGTGTTGGCCTCAACACAGGTCAGATTTGGTCTTTGAATCATGCATTTTTCATGATCGGAAAAAAAGAAATCATTTTGGTTTCGAGTTCCAATCCTATATCAGTTAAGAATTGGGTGAAATGGAACACCGGTACCCCCGATTTCCGAGGCTTTTGTTACATCTTCTACGCCAAACCAAAGAAAAAAACGATTTGGATGAACTATACGAACAACAAAATTATCACATTATGAATCTAGTCAATCGCGGATTCGTTTTTGTCAGGCCAAGAGCTGCATTTGTAGCGTGGGCCCGACAAATCGACCCCGAAATGCTCATCGATGAGCACGCTGAAGGCAGTATCTATTTGATCGAAGAAGAATTTTGGGACGACGAACTCGTACTGAAAAATTACGCCAAAAAAATTGCCGCGCACGAATTCAGTTGCATCACAGAAGACCAAACACTTTGGGCGAGTTGGACAACAATCGAAGATTTGGAAGCGCTATTCGAAATTGAAATGGGTTGTACTTGTATAGACTTACTAGCACAAGACCTCGCAAAAGAAAAGATTTAGACGGCTTTACAAGCGATCGATGAGATTCGAATTGAGGTAAGCAGGATCAAAAGTAACCTCTTGACCCAACCAACTCGGCTTGTCGAAAGTTTGATCCTCGGATTCAAGTTCTAATTCGGCAATCAGGAGCCCGTCTAAAGCCCCATGAAATACATCGAGCTCCCAGGTGTCTGTGCCATTTTGAATGTAATAACGCGTTTTGTGCAGACACGGCAAGTTGGCTTCTTCGATCATGTCATTGGCCTCGTCTTGAGGAATTTCATACTCAAACTCACTGCGCGTTAGGCCCGTGCCAAGCTTTATGGTGAAAAATGCCATGTTGTCTGTGACTCTAATACGGACCGAACGATCTGTTCCTCGCAATAAATAGGCTTGTTTTAATTCGCGCTGACCAATACAATTAGCAGCCCTCCAGGACTCATTCGCTACAAGAAACTTGCGTTCAATTTCTTTCAAGGTTGAAAATTTTAAATTAAATTTACATCGCATGCAACCAAAGTAGGATTGTTTGCGTCAACGTACAAAACTAAACTTTCTATATGAAACTCCGCACTACATTATTTTGCTTGCTCTTCGGAAGCAGCGCTCTTTTCGCTCAAAAATCTATCGAGCAAGCTGGCATCAAAATCACCACTGCACCACTCCATTGCGACGTGCCTTCAGAGGGCTATGAAGCAGATTTAATTGCCTTGACCATCACCAACACCACGAATGAAGTCAAAAATGTCTCTTATAGCTTTGAATTATATTACGACGAAAACTGTGCAACTTGCGGCCACGAAGAATACATCTACACGCAAATTTTGCAACCGAATCAAACACTTCAAGGGGTTTGCCTAGATCGCAACAACTTCGGCCTAACGATATTCGATCACATGCCGGCACACCTCACCAAAACCAAACTCACCGATTACAACATTTTACACGTTACGGTGCAGTAACCTTTTCTTTTTTCTTCTAGCTATACTACCCATGAACTTCAAATACCTCATTGCCGGAATCGCGCTTAGTTTTGGTTTTATCCAGAACGCCCAAGCCCAATGTACGGTTCAAGCTATCGCTCAAGATACCATCGTGCCCTGTAACGGCTCTACTATTCTGAGTGTCAATGGCTCCGGAACTAGTGTTGTCGCCTTTGGTGAAAACTTCAACGCAGGCCAACCTGTTGGTTGGGATTTCTCCCAAGTGGTAACCATCGCCAACAACACGTGCGGTGTTCCTTCCTTAGACGGCTCAGATTTCATGTGGATGGGTAACCAATCTGTCGCTCCACGCGTCATGGCTACCGTTCCGCTCGATGTTTCTGCAGGCGGTACCGTCTGTTTTGAAATGCGCTATGCCATTCAAGCACAAGCGTCTCCTTGCGAGGGTCCCGATTTAGCGAGTGAAGGTGTCTACCTTCAGTACTCTATCGATGCTGGCGCAACCTGGACCACCATGAACTACTGGAGTCCAAACGGAGGCTATGACTCTTACATGACCTCCTGGAACCAATACTGCGAAAACATTCCAGTTGCAGCGCAAACGGCCACTACCAAATTCCGCTGGACCCAACTTGCCGTTTCAGGTGCACCCTACGATCACTGGGGTCTAGACAACATCGCCATCTCAGCAACCATTCCTAGTTATACCATTACGTGGCTACACGACAACTACTCTTACCCTACAGGTGTCTACACGGGCAACAACCCGACGCCAGTTTCACCAACAGGTACCACCAGCTACATCGTCATGATGACCGACAGCACCAACACCTGCTACGATACCATTACTTTATCTATTTCTTACCCGCAAATTGACAGCATCCAAGAATTCGACCCAACTTGTGGTAGCAGCAATGGTAGTTTAGTTGCCAGCTCATCAGGAGGTGCCGGAGGCTACACCTACAGCATCGATAACGGACAAAACTTCCAAGCAAACGATACTTTCGCTGGTCTCAATGCCAATAACTACACCATTATTCTCGTCGATCAAAACAACTGCTCAGACACGCTCCAAGCAGCTTTAACTGGCGTCGATTCAGTGGAGATCAGCAATATGGTGGTGACCACCACCACCTGCGGCCTCGACAACGGTGTCATAGACCTGACCATCAACGGCGGAACCCCGAATTACCAATATAGCCTGAACAATGGGTCTACATTCTCCGCGAGTCCGCTCTTCCAAAACTTAGTTCCTGGGGTTTACCAGATTTATGTAGAAGACGTAAATGGCTGTTTTGACACCACCAGCGCCACCATCTACCCTTCTACCAATCCCATCCTCGGGCAAACCACCAGCACTCTTGAATTTTGCAGCTTACAAGACGGTTCCATCACAACGAGCTCCACACTCGGTGTAACACCATATGTATTTGTACTACACCAAGGTCCAACACTCGTAGGTACAAGCCCAACGGGTGCATTCAACAATCTAAACTCAGGTACCTATTGGGTTACGGTCATCGACCAAATTGGCTGTGCAGACAGTACCTTAATCACCGTAGACAGTATTCCTGCTCCTATTTCCCCAATGGTAGACACCGTGCTTTGTAACCTCACCCTACAAGTAGCCGGGGTGCTTTCTTACACCGGCAGCAACTGGACTTCAAATTCTCCCGAAATCACCTTCAGCAATGCAAGTGGCCAAAACCCGCTCATTACCGCTGACACCGCAGGCATTTACTTGATCAACCTTCAAGATACCGTTTGTAATTTCAACGAAACATTTAGCCTTACGTTTGTGGCAGACCCTTTCACCTCCATTATTGACACAACCTTATGTATCGGAGAAACCGCCACACTAGCAGCCGTTCAACAACCGCAAAATGTTTCTTACTTGTGGAGCACGGGCGCTAACACCCCTACTATTCAGGTTACAGAACCAGGTAACTACTTGATCTCCGCAACCAACATGTGCGGAACCATCATAGACACCGCAAGCATCGAATTCTATTTCTGTGATATCGAACTACCCAACGTATTTACTCCTAATGGAGATGGCAACAATGATTATTTCCAAATGTTATTCTACGGAGGTCTCAGCTCCTTTGAATGCATTATCGTCAATCGTTGGGGCAATACGGTTAGAGAATTTACTGACCCGGCTTTCCAGTGGGACGGAACAGACGAGAAAAACAACGATATGGAAGAAGGCGTGTATTTTTACGTTGCCCGCACCATTACCAATGCCGGCGATGAAATTGAAAAACATGGCTTGGTACACCTCGTTAGAGAATAGCATTAATTGCTATCTTTGTGTGTGCTCGAACTCAAGAAAAATACACCAAGATGGGTAATTGTCGTTTTTGACCTACTCATCCATCTTTTTGCCTTATTTTTTGCTTATCTAATCCGCTTTGACCTCAAAGCGGATTTTTCTTTGATACAAACGGAGTGGGCAATTTTATCAAAGTCAATTTGGTACTTTATTGCCATCAAATTACTGGTATTCGCAGCTTTTCAGATCCACCAGGGCCTAGTTCGGCATACCTCTACTGCCGATTTCAAACGTATTTTTATGGCAGAAATCTGCACCTCACTCCTCTTTATTTTAGGGAGCATGGTCCGATTTTATCAACTCGATGGCTTATACTTGTTTCCGAATTCTGTGCTCATCATGGAGTTCATTTTCAGTACTGCTTTTGTCATTGCAGGGCGTTTTGTGGTCAAACTCCTTTACCTTGAATATACCCGTGACAAAGGACAGGAGGAAGCCATCCTTATTTTTGGCGCAGGCATATCAGGGCAACTCACTAAAAGGCTCATTGAAAAAGACACGGCCAATTTGCAGCATGTTATTGGTTTTATAGATGACGACGCTGCGTTACAAGGCAAGCGCATTGAAGGCGCCAAGGTTTATCCGCTTTTGGCACTTGAAAAACTTCAAAAAAAATACCAGGTTTCGACGCTGATCATTGCAGTTCAGAACCTTGAAAGACAGAAAATCAACACCTTAGCAGAACTCGCCTTGGATCTTGGCATGCAAATCAAGCGTGTCCCGGAGGCTCGCGCCTGGGTCAATGGCGCTTTTGAGATGCGCAACCTCAAGAAAATTGATATCAATAGCCTACTTGGTAGAGCCGTCATTACGCTCAACAACCCCCAACTCGAAGCACATTTCACTGGAAAAACCGTACTTGTTACGGGTGCGGCTGGCAGTATCGGAAGCGGCTTGGCTACGGCCCTGCTTCAGCATGGTGTCGGGCAACTCATCTTGCTCGACCAAGCAGAAACAGCGCTTTTTGAATTGGAACAGCACTTCAAGCAACAAACAAGTACGGCTTTCATTGAGTATGCCATTGGAGATATCTGCGATCAACAGCGCATGCGAAAGCTATTTGAACAATACACGCCTCAAATTATTTTTCACGCAGCGGCCTACAAACATGTCCCATTAATGGAAACCAATCCAGCAGAAGCCATACGCAACAACATTGGCGGAACGCAAATCATGGCGCAACTTGCTGCAGAATTTGGCGCTGGGCAATTCATCATGATTTCTACGGACAAAGCCGTCAACCCAACTAATGTCATGGGTGCCTCCAAGCGCATTGCCGAAATGTTGGTGACTACTTTAAATGAAACCCAGCGAACAGCATACATCACCACCCGCTTTGGAAATGTATTAGGCTCCAATGGTTCTGTCATTCCATTGTTTGAGAAACAAATAGCCAGCGGAGGTCCTGTGACACTCACCGATGAGCGCATCACACGCTTTTTCATGACAATTCCCGAGGCTTGTCAGTTGGTATTGGAAGCTGCTGTGATGGGCAATGGTGGTGAAATATTTGTTTTTGACATGGGCTCACCCGTTAAAATACTCGATTTAGCTAAAAAGATGATCCAGCTATCTGGCTTGCGACCTTATGCAGATATCGACATCAAAGTCACGGGTTTGCGCCCCGGCGAAAAACTCTACGAAGAAGTGTTGGCGACCTCAGAAAATACGATCCCGACCCATCATCCTCAGATTTTAATTGCCAAAACGCGCACCACAAGCCCGGATCAAAAGAATTTGATCAATGACCTACTCGCCAAAGCAAGCCACCAAGACAACGAATCTAGTGTGGGGCTCATGAAGCAGATTGTCCCGGAATACATCTCCAATAATTCCTTATTTCAAAAATTAGACAAATGATAGAACCCGCCAAAATACAAGTAAGAATTACTGATGTCGATATCTTAGGCCATGTGAATAACGCTATTTATTTGACCTATTTTGAAATTGCACGCGTTCATTATTTCACGCAGTTGGTAGGTTCGGATTGGGATTGGCTAGAAAATGGCGTTGTTTTGGTTCAAAATGAAGTACAATACCATTTGCCCGTATTTTTACAAGATCAACCTGAGATACATATTTTCTGTAACAAAATCGGCCAAAAGAGTTTCACACTGAGCTATGAATTGTACGTCAAAGGAGAACTCAGAACAAGTGGCAGCAGCACCCTCGTCGGATTCAATTCAAAGCTACAAACCACTATAGAAATTCCCGAAAAAATGCGTGCATCATTGCAGCTCTTACCCCAAAAATAAGCCCTGTGCATTACTTTCAGCTCCTTGTCTTCTTTTGCTTTGGTGCACTGTCGGCAAAACTCGCCGCTCAAATACCCGAGCCTTGCCAGGCAACGAGGCAAAAATGTCCCATCAATACAGTTAAATTTTGTCACGAGAGCGTGGCATTTGATGAACAAAACAATATCTATCTACTGCGCAAGGATTACGCAACGCCATACACGGGTACTTGTGTGAGTTGCTACCCTTCCATGAGCATCGAAGAAAAACTCAATTTTGTAGTGGGTAAAAGACAAGGTGTGGACACTTCCTATTACAGAAGTGGTTGCCTGCAATCTATTCAAAGCTATCAAATTGGTCTTCAAGACGGCCCCACTTATATCTTTTATGACTCCAGTAACCGCGTCCAGTATGAAATCTGGTATCACAACGGCCAGCTGCACGGGCCATCCATACAATTCAATGCCAAAGCCCTTCCAGATACGCTAATGTACAAGCATTACAATAATGGCAAACTCGATGGCGTACAACGCACCTATTTCTCCAACGGGAAAATAAGGAAAATCAGCACCTACAAAGACGGGCTCGCTGAAGGCGCTCAAATTACATACAACGCTGCAGGGCTCAAAGAAAGTGAACTCAGCTTCAAAGCAGGCAAGAAAAACGGCACCTGGAATTATTATTTTGACAGCGGCAAGATTGCGCGCACTGAAAACTGGAAGGACGGCAAAAAAAATGGCGTTTTTGTAAGTTACGACGAACTTGGAAAAGTACTGAGCACCGAAAAATATGCGGCTGATCTTCCTGTAGGGCTTCATCAGACTTTCTATGCCGACGGCAAACTCAATTACAGCTGTACCTATACCAACAAAGGAGAAAAGGTAGAAGAATTCGTCGTCGATGAATACGGCGTTAAAAAACAGTTGTTTCCGAAAACTAATGAACAGGAGTAAGTAAACCGAGTAGCATTGCTAAACCCATGGCAAACAAGGCGACCCCAACGATGATCGACATCTTGTCATGATTGATCTTTTGAATGTACTTTCTACCTACCAAGGTGCCTGCTAAAGCAGACGGCACACAAAAAAACATAACCTCAGTAGGATAGTAATTCGTAAACCAAGACCCTGTAAAATAAATACTCACTCTAGTGAGGTCAACGAGCAGTGAAATGATGGCTGTGGTGGCCACAAAAACAAGGGGTTCTATTTTGAGTTTCGATAGAAATAAGGCCCTTAACGCGCCTTGGTGTCCGGAAAACCCGCCGAAAAAACCGCTCAACACTCCTCCAAAGCGCATGGCCCAAGGGCCTTCGATGGGCAGTTTCCATTTGAAAAACTCTAAGCAAGCAAAGCACATCAGGATAGCGCCAAAAATGGGGGTCAACTTTAAAGCAGTCAGTTCATTGACTTTATTCAACAAGACGGCGCCTAAAAAGGCAAATAGAATGGCTGGCAACCCAAAATTTCGAAATAAGTTCCAATTGATGGACCTCGCTGTAAGCGCTACCTTCAAGATATTATTGCAGAGATGCACAATACCCGCCATTAACACCGCCAATGGCGCATCCCAAAAAAACATAAATACAGGAACTAAGATGGTATTGAGTCCAAAACCGGTGAAAAAGGTAAGGAGTGCACCCAAAAAAGGAGTGACCACTACTAGGAAAGCAAAAAGAATCAAAACATCCATGTGAAATTGTATTTTTGTCAAAAGTACGAATATGATTGATTTACGCAGCGATACCGTTACCCAACCAAGTGAGCAGATGCGCCACGCCATGGCAAATGCTGCTGTTGGCGACGACGTTTTCAAGGAGGACCCTACCGTTCTTGCACTTGAAGCATACGGCGCTCAGCTTTTTGGCAAAGAAGCTGCACTCTTTTGCAGTTCTGGCACACAAACCAACCAAATAGCAATCAACGTTCACGTACAACCTGGCGGAGAAGTTATTTGTCACGAAGAAAGCCATATCTACAAATATGAAGGCGGTGGCATTGCCAAAAATTCGGGCGCGTCGGTACGGCTTTTGCCCGGCGATCGCGGGAGGCTCACAGCTGACGACATTGCCAAATGGATCAATCCATCGCACGACGTACATTTCCCACTCACGCAACTTGTGTCATTAGAAGATACAGCCAATAGAGGTGGTGGTGCGGTTTACGACACCACTGAACTGGCAAAAATCAGTGCGCTGTGCAAAGAATTGAACTTACCCCTGCACCTCGATGGCGCACGTGTTTTCAATGCCCTGGCCGTCAATCAAATGGAAGCAGCAGCCTACGGCGCTTTTTACGATAGCATTTCGGTGTGTTTATCCAAAGGGCTCGGCGCTCCTATTGGTTCTTTACTTCTTGGCAGCGCTGCATTTATCGAGAAAGCCCGTCGCGTTAGAAAGGTTTTTGGCGGTGGCATGCGCCAAGCAGGTATCATTGCCGCAGGAGGATTATATGCGCTCAAAAACAACGTTGAACGACTCAAAGAAGACCACATGCACGCACTTCTCTTGGGAGAGGCACTGCAAAACTGTACTTTGATTGAAAGTGTATTGCCCGTTCAGACCAATATTGTCGTGGCGACCCTCAAAGACCCTGCCCAACGAGACCCCATGATTGAAACATTGAAAAACAAAGGCATTTTATGCATGGCTTTTGGTCCGGGTATGATCAGAATGGTTACGCATTTGAATTTCTCAGAATTAGACTGTTCTTTTTGTCTAGAAACCCTTCAAAAAATGTAACTTTTTAGCCCAAGTTCGTTAAACCCAGGTGATGAAAATCGTTACATTCCTTTGTTTAATCTATTTGCTTTGCGCCGCGCCAAATGTCTTTGGCCAAACGGGTAATTGCACAACCACCGACAAAAAAATAAATAAGGCCTTAGAAGAAGCAAACAACGCAACAAATTTTGAGGGCTTCGTCCAAGGATTTGCTGCAGTAGTGAGCAAGTATCCTGACAACGTACAAGCCTACTTTTATTTGGGCCGAATTCATTACCAGCAAGGGATGAGCATCATGCAGCAGAACCGCAACGAAGCTGAAAAACTCCTGCAAAAAGCACTCGTTTTTTATCAGGCGAGCATTCAAAAATGCCCCAGCTTTCACAGCGATGCCTATTACTACAGTGCACGTCTGCTTTATAGTTTCAGTGAAAAAAAAGCAGCCCTGAGCTACCTCGAAACCTTCATGAATTTTGATTCTTTGTATCCGGGAGAACAAGCTGAAAATTACGCCAAACTCAAAGCAGAGATCTTACCCATTTATAAAGAGTTGCGCTTTCCGATCGACGCACAAAATAATCCTGTACCCTTTAATGTAAGACGCGTAAGTGGGCCCAGCACCACCCAAGATGAGTATTTTCCCATGTTGAGCCCAGACAACAGCCTGCTCTTTTTTACCCGAAAAGCAGACAAAACCAACCTCGGAGATGTATCCGGCTATTTACAAGAAGAATTTACTGTTGCCGAAAACAAAGCCAATCTAGATTTTAACTTAGGCAATCCACTCCCTAAACCATTTAACGACGGTCAATTTTCAAATTACGGTTCGGCGAGTCTTTCTGCAGACAACCGCGAACTCATTTTGTGCGCTTGTAAAGCAGAAAAGGTCTACAATAAGGATTACCTCAATTGCGATTTATACAGCAGCCGATACCAACTCAAAAAAGGAACGAGCGCTCAGTACGAATGGACAGCACTCCTTAATTTAGGCCCTAACATCAATACCAAAGACGGTTGGGAAGCGCAGCCTTCGCTTTCTGCAGACGGCAAAATCCTTTATTTTACCTCCTTAAGAAAGGGGAGTCAAGACAACGACATTTATTACAGTGAAAAACAAGCAGATGGCACTTGGGGACCCGCACAACCATTTACCATAGTGAATACCCCGGGAAAAGACAAAAGCCCATTTTTTCATCAAGATGGAGAAACCTTCTATTTTGTCTCACAGAGCAGCAGACAGCGACCCGGAATGGGCGGGCTAGATATTTTCATGATGCGCAAAGAGAAAGATGGCTGGGGCCCGATACAGAACATTGGCTACCCAATCAATACGGAGGCAGATGAACTTGGCCTCTTCGTTTCGACAGATGGCAAGCAGGCTTACTTCTCGAGTCAACAAGCTGAAAATTGGGACATTTTCAGTTTTGAGCTCCACGCCGCTGCTCGGCCAAAAGAAACACGCATTTTAACAGGTAAGTTGCAAGATGTCAGCGGTTCTGGGATAGCAAATGCTCAAATCAAGGTGCGCTATCAAGAACAACCTGGCTTAGAACAAACGGTAGAGAGCCAAGAAGACGGTAGTTATGCCATTGCGGTTCAAGTCGAACAGAAAATCAGCATCGAAGCCTCTAAAGAAAACTTTAGCTTCCAGGCTCAGCTCATCGATAAAGAAGCGCTGCAGAACAACCCCGCTAAAATAGAGATCGCACCGCTACAAATCGATTCCTTGCAAGAGGGATCTGCTTATGCCATTGAAGCAATTGTATTCGAAACTGATGCAGCACTTTTGAGTCCGGACGCCCAATTTTTACTACAAGGATTTGCCAACTACCTGAAGCTGCAGCAAGGCTTGCGCATCCAAATCAATGGGCATACCGATGATGTTGGTGATGCGGCGCGCAATTTGGCGCTCTCCGAACAGCGTGCCAAAGCAGTGGCTGCTTATCTCGAGCTATTGGGCGTGGCATCAGAGCGCATGCAGTTCAGGGGCTATGGCGAAACTCAGCCGCGCGTCGAAAACGACTCCGCAGCAAATCGGGCTCTTAATCGCAGAACAGAATTCGAAATTCTGTCTATTCAGTAGCCAAAACTTCAAACAAGAAAATTCAGGGCATAAAAAAAGGAGCCGAAGCTCCTTTCATATGTAGTTTGCAATATCTTATTTTGCAAAGTTCTTTTTCTCGCGGATACGTGCTGATTTACCAGTGCGCTCACGGAAGTAGAAAATACGTGCTCTGCGAACAGCACCACGCTTCACGATGGTGATGCTATCGATAAATGGAGAGTTGACGGGAATGATACGCTCTACGCCGATGTTACCTGACATTTTGCGAATCGTGAAAGTTTCGGTTGCACCCGCACCACGACGTTGTAAGACAACACCTTGGAATTGTTGGATACGTTCCTTGTTACCCTCTACGATACGGTATGAAACGATGATGGTATCACCTGCTCCGAAAGCTGGTAATTCATTTTTGGCGATTAGCTCCTGCTCGATTTGTTTAATGACGTTCATCTCTGAAAATTTAGCCCAATTCAACTGAACGGGGGTGCAATATTACGAATTATTTCTGATTCCGTATACAGCGCAATGGATTTTTTTAAGGCTTAAATGTAAAAAGCGATCAAAAAAAGCACCAATGCTACCGCAAGGTAAATGAAAATCAATTGCATACGCAAGCCTTTGTTTTCTTGAGCAGCATTTTCGGCTTGTGCCTCTTGGAGCGAAATTTCTGCTTCAGTGATCCCAAAAATGTGCATCCAGTTAATGGTTTGCGAACCAATGGATAGGGTGTCGCCAGCGCGTAGCGTCATGGTTTTGGAACAGGATTGGCCATTGAGCTCATATACGGCATGAGCCATTCGATTGGCCACTAAAATCTGCTGACTGGGGTCGCGGTACAAAATCAAATGAAATGGGGCGCAAGTAGCATCAGGGAGTTGCAGGTCGTTTTGCGCCTCACTTCCGATAGAAAAGTACCTCGTTGCATTCATTGTGGTAAAATTAATGAAAAAAACACTGGACATCGTACTCGCTAACAAACTGTATATGAATGATATTGACAGTGAGTGCGCAAAAATGGTTAATAAGTTCCTTTTGGTGGACTCCAAATTATGCCCAACAACTTGTAATTTTATATTTCAATAGAAGCATTATGGGTAAAATCATTGCCATTGCCAATCAAAAAGGCGGCGTCGGGAAAACAACAACAGCCATTAATTTAGGTGGTTGCCTTGGTGTGCTCGAATACAAGACTCTAATTGTCGATGCTGACCCTCAGGCAAATGCCACTTCAGGTACCGGTTTTGACCCTAAATCCGTCAAAAACATCTACGACTGCTTGGTCAATGACCGACCTGCCCAAGAAGCGATCCTCGAAACCAGCAACCCCAATTTATTTATACTTCCCTCCCATGTTGACCTCGTCGGAGCCGAGCTCGAAATGATCAACATGCCCAACCGCGAATACCTACTCAAATCTGCCTTAGCGCAAATCAAAGACGACTACGATTTCATCTTGATCGATTGCTCGCCATCACTTGGCCTCATTACCGTCAATGCGCTTGTGGCCGCAGACGCCGTCATGATTCCCGTGCAGTGCGAATATTTCGCGCTAGAGGGCCTCAGTAAGTTGCTCAATACCATTAAAATCGTCCAAGGACGCCTGAATCCTGCACTCGAAATCGAAGGCATGATCCTCACCATGTACGATACCCGTCTGCGCCTGGCCAACCAAGTGGTAGACGAAGTCAAAACGCATTTTCAAGAATTGGTTTTTGACACCGTTATTCACCGCAACACTACCCTCAGCGAAGCTTCAAGCCACGGCAATACAGTAGTGATGCACGATGCTTCCTCGAAAGGCGCCATTAATTACCTCAATTTTGCACGCGAATTATTGCAAAAAAATGACCTCACCAAAATCGGAAACGACGACAAAATCATTGAGATAGACCATGAGCTCTAACGCAAAAAAACAACCTGCCTTGGGCCGTGGCCTCAGCGCGCTTTTACAAAATGCCGAAACCGACATCACGAGTGCAAGTGCTGTACCGGCCGGCGCAGTTGCACTTATTGCGATTTCCACTATCGAAGCCAACCCTTTTAATCCGCGCACGCACTTTGAGCGCAGCGCACTCGAAGAGCTCAAAACGTCAATTCAAACCCACGGCATTATTCAGCCCCTCACCGTTCGAAAAATGGGCCGAGACCGCTACCAACTTATTTCTGGAGAACGCCGTTTTAGAGCAGCACAGCTTGCTGGCCTTACCGAAGTACCCGCATATGTCAGAATCGCCAACGACCAAACCATGCTCGAAATGGCGCTCGTCGAAAACATCCAACGCGAAGACCTCAATGCCATAGAAGTAGCGCTTTCCTATGATCGCTTACTCGAAGAATGCAAACTGACCCAAGAACAACTCTCCGAAAAAGTTGCCAAATCGAGGTCTCACATTGCCAATCACCTGCGCTTGCTTCGGTTACCCGATGCCATACAAGCAGCTGTCCGAGACAAACAAGTCACAATGGGACACGCCCGTGCACTCCTTGCCCTCGCCTCTGAAAAAGAACAACTCGCAGCCCTGGCGCGCATTTTAAGCGAACAACTCTCCGTTCGCGACGTCGAAGCACTTGCCAAACCTGAAAAAACCTCAAAGGGTGCGGCAAACAGTGCAGGCACCAAAACAAAAATAAGCCTGAGCACCACAGAAAAACTCTACTTGTCTTACCTCGCCGAACAACTTGGCACTAAAGTATCCATAGACAAAACAACCGATGGAAAAGGCAAGCTTATTGTGCATTTCAACCACGAAACTGAGCTCCAGCGCCTCATCGAAATGCTCAAAAAATCGGAATGAGGTTCCTCTTATGCTTTCTTGTTCTCACCCTTTCCTCTTTTGCGCAAGACACCATTCAGCAAAAAGATAGCGTCAAACTGAGCTTTCATCAAAAAAGCATGCTCTATTCGGCAATCTTACCCGGACTCGGGCAAATCAGGAATTCATTAGAGGCGCCAAATAAAAATGCAATTTGGGAAGTTCCGCTCATATACGCCGGCCTCGGTGCAACTGGTTATTTTTTGTACACCAACCAACAAACACAACTAAGCCTGAAACAAGAATACACGAATCGTCAGAACGGAGGCAGCCTAAACCCTAAGTGGGCTCCCTACGATGATCAAGCTGTTCTATCCCTTTACCGTCAATATTTAGATTGGCGAGACCTCTCCATATTAGGTTTTGCTGCTGTCTATCTATTTCAGATTGCCGAAGCAGGAGCACAAGCCCATTTCGTACATTTTGACACCAACCCCAACCTGAGCTTAGCACTAGAACCACAATTTATACCAAACCAATATATTGGTGCACGGCTACAACTTACTTTTCGCTGATAAATTGTAATTTTAGGACATGAAAATAGCGCTGCTCGGATACGGTAAAATGGGAAAAGCAATTGAAACAATTGCCCTTGAACGCGGCCATGAAATTGTAGCCAGAATCAACTCCCAAGTAAGTCTAGAAGAGGTCAACTGGTCTGAGGCAGATGTTTGCATTGAATTTACGCGCCCAGAACTCGCTCCAAAACACATTGCCTATTGCGCGCAAATGCAGCTCCCAATTGTGGTCGGAACCACCGCTTGGCAAGATGCGCTTCCGGAAGTTACCGAAGTTGTCAAAAAGGCAGAAAGCGCGCTGCTCTACGCCAGCAATTTCAGTGTGGGTGTCAATCTATTTTTTGAATTGAATCGGCAACTTGCCCAACTCATGAAAGCTCACAGCGAGTATCAAATTCAGGTGAGCGAAACACATCACGTCCAAAAATTAGACGCCCCCAGCGGAACAGCAGTTAGCCTTTTGCAAGACATCCTTGCCATTCACCCCGATTACAAGGGTTGGAGCTTACAAAATGCTGCTCCAGACCAAATTCCAGTTCAAGCACACCGCATTCCAGATGTGCCTGGTACCCATGAAATCACCTACTCCAGCGAAATCGACAGTATTCGCATCGAACACGTTGCCCATAACCGCAAAGGCTTTGCCCTTGGCGCGGTTTTGGCTGCCGAATTTATTTACCAACGCAAAGGCATTTTCACGATGTCTGACGTTCTAAAAAACACCCTATGAGTTTCCTTTATTTCTACTTGCTCATTCTAGTGCATCCCTACATAGCCCAATGGCATCGCTTGTTTCCAAAACTTGGCCGCAAATCATGGGAAGCAATGGTGCCAGGCTACAATTATTTCATTTTGTACAAAGAAGTCTTGAATAAGCCCTGGTGGTCCCTCCTATTGGTGTTTCCGGGCGTACACATTGTAATGTGGATGACCATCAATGTCAGTTTATTGCGCCGTTTTGGTTTTTACAGCTTTACCGAAACACTGCAGGGGCTCTTCTTTCCTTATCTACTTTTTGCCAAAATTGCCAAAGAAGAACAATTACAATACGGACCTGCCACCAATTGGGCAAACTCCAAAGAACTCGAACAGCGCAAATGGGGAGACCACATCATTCTCTTCATGGCCTTGCCAGTCATCGGGCACCTCATTGCGATCATCCTTGACAAAGTATCTAGAGACAAACCTGGCAGCAAACCACGCGTCAAGGAATACGGGGATTCCTTTGTGTGGGCTTTGGTGGCTGCAGCCGTCATCCGCACCTACTCTTTTGAACCTTTTCAGATCCCGACGGGCTCCATGGAAAAAACGATGGTTGTTGGCGACTTCTTATTTGTAAACAAGCTTGCCTACGGCTCTAAAGTGCCAATTACCCCCCTATCCTACCCGTTGGTCCACAACATCGTTCCAATTGTCAATATCAAATCATATTTAACTTGGGAGAAAGGAACCTATACCCGTTTGCCTGGATGGAGCAAAATTGAACGCAACGACGTCGTGGTCTTTAATTTCCCTTCAGGCGACACCGCCATTCTAGACCCACGCACCCCGAGTGGCCTCATGGGCCACGATTTTCATGGCTTGCTCAATCAAGAAGCATTTAGTCAGTTTATCAATAGCAAGCAAAATGTCAATCTTATGAACCTCGATTCTTTGGGCCAAATAGCCCTTTATAAAGAATATATCGCAGGATTTGACAAATGGAAAGCACGTGCACGCGCACATTTTGCGGCGGGCTACTTCCCACTGAACTCTCAAGAATATGCCGCCGGCATGACCCATGGAGGCCTCATTCACCGCCCTGTAGACAAGCGCGAAAACTACATCAAGCGCTGCGTAGGCCTGCCCGGAGATGTCATGGAAATTGTCAATTCGGTGCTCTATGTGAATGGAAAAAGAGCTTATGTAGCTCCTGGTCAAGCCTTATTATACCGTATTGAAAAAAACAAGGTAAGCTTTCCTTCTACAGAAGAAATGTTGACGCGCTACGGACTAGAAAATTCTGCCGATGGCGCTCGAACCGACTTCGATGCGGTTTCTGATGCCCAATTTTACATCCTGAACCTCACCCGCAAAGAAAAACAGCAAATTGAAGCCGATTTCAAAATCAAACTCAGCAAAACACGCTACCCACAATACAGCGACCTTGCAGTAAACGGCGTGTATAATGTTGGGCCCATGCAGCAAATTTCAAATTTGGACCAATTCCCGAAAGATCTGAACGTCAACAACACCATGACCGACTTCCAGCGCTTTCAGGTTCCACGCAAGGGCCAGCGTATCGCTATAAATGCCCAAAACATTGCATGGTACAAGCGCATCATCAGCGCCTATGAGGGTCACAAACTTGCCATCAAAGGAGACAAAATATACATCGACGGCAAAAAAGCCACAAGCTACCGCTTTGCCATGAACTACTACTGGATGATGGGTGACAACCGCTTCCATTCTGCAGATTCTCGTGTTTGGGGCTTTGTACCAGAAGACCACATTGTAGGTAGGGCTTCCTTTATTTGGTTCTCTAAGTCGCCATTTGTGGATTCCTTCCTCGGTATTCGCTTTGACCGCATTTTCCGCTTTATCGACTAAAATGCCAGTATTTTCGAGTGCCTATTTCCCTTCGCTGGCTTATGTTAACGCCATTCATCAGGCCAGAGAAATAACCCTCGACTTACACGAATATTTTGTCAAACAAAGCATCCGAACGCGTTCAGAAATACTGAGTGCCAATGGCGTTATCCAACTCAATGTGCCAATTTTACATGCGGAAAGTGGAAAGCAAACCATGCGCGAAGTCAAGATAGATGCTTCAAAAAATTGGCAAACCGAACACTGGCGTGCCATTGAAAGTGCCTACGCAAATGCCCCCTACTTTGAACATTACGCCCACGACCTACTGCGCATTTTTGTAGAAATGCCCACTTATGTCTATGAACTCAATGATCTGATTTTAAATTGGCTCAATGAAGCTTTGGCACTCCAATTGAAAATCAATATGAGCAACTCCTACACGGGGCAAACAAGTACTGAAAAAAAAGAATGGCTGGGGAGAACCGCTCTTGTCACAACGAAATACCAACAAGTGTTCGGCTACAAAACACCTTTTGTAGAAAACCTTTCCATTTTGGACGGACTAATGAACGAGGGGCCCTTGATCAGGATGCGCTTTTTGCCAAGGCAGGCGCATGATCACGGGATGTAGGGTACTGGCGTCTGTAGCGAGTAAGTCACCGGACGCCGTAAAGTGAATGAGCTTTGGAGCAGAGATGCCTTCTGGTAGCTGATGACGAGAAAGGAGATCTCCGTGCTGATCTAGGATAACGACTTCGCCAGTAGACGACAACAAATATAATTCATTGGACTGCGGCTGGATAGCGAAAGAGATGGGCTCAAACAACAATTCTTTGCTATCAAAAGCAAATAATGGCACTTGGCTCAGTTGGCGCTTGGTGGTATGGAAGGTCTGACAAACGAAACGACGCTCGCCGTTTTCTAGCAAAGAACTATTGAGTACTAGAATGCGCTTGAGGTTGGGGTGATAACAAAGTAATTGCTTTGAACCGTCTTCGTTTTGTAAAGGGTATGATTCGGAAGTAGCTTCATCAAATGGCGCATTTAGAAAATGAAGGTCTTGTGCTTCGTCGAGGTACACGAGTGTAGAGTCAAAGCCGGCTATTTGTGTGATTTTAAGATCACTTGTAGACTCAAATAAAGGCGCAAATGCATTTAGCGTGTTGTCATAGCGCACAATGTGCAGAGAATCTTGACTAACGGCAAATGAGTGCAGGGAATCTAGTGTGGTGAGGGCCGTAAAGGGCTGTAAACCCATTGGCAAATATTGGGCAGAAACTGGATGCTCGAAGTCAATGGCGCCCAACTCTTTTTGCACACCGGCGGCCACTTGCTCATAGTAGTTTTGAATGCCTTGGCGCTGAATAGAGCGCGCGGCAATAAACGAGATGGTCGCGAGAACGAAAGAAAAGAAATATTGCGTTCGGGTCATTACCTAACAAATTTAGATGAAAAACAAACACAACTACAAAAAAAGAACAAGAAAAAGGCCCTATTTTTGTTGGAACAATTATTGTTAGCACTTTGATTATGAAATATTTTAGCCTCCTTCTCTTCGTCATTATCTTTCCTCAACTGCTCCCGGCTCAAATTAGCTATGGCGGAGGCTTGAACCTGACCAGCTTTTTAAATACGCAAAGTGTACAAAATCAAAGCTTGTCGATGCCCGGCATACACGGCCATCTCGAAATTCCACGCAGTGGTGATGTCACGCTCTATGGCAGATTCAGTTATGCTTTCCCGAAGGCGAATTACGACACCTTGACAAGTTACGTAACATCTGTGAGTCAGAACACGAGCATTCCCTATATCTTAGCAGTCAACAGCCGCTACAAAACCAGTTATTTCACCATTGAAGGCGGCAATCGTTATTATATTGGCAATGACTACGACAATGGTTTTGCTGGTTACGGTGGCTCAGGTTTGGTCATCGGAATTGGAAAGGTCCGCAAAGATTATGAAGATAAAGATGTAACAGGCGAATACAATTGGGCCTTAACCCATCAGGTGGATCCGAGTGAAATTCTCGAAGGTCGTTTGTTTACTTTAGGAGGCTACTTGCAGGGCGGAGTCAAATACACTATTCCGGCAATAGGAACTATTTATAGTGATGTTACGCTCAATTACCTCTTACTCGCCAACGCAAACAACAATACGGCTGCTTCTACTGAATACCTTTCTCCGTTGTTCTTCAATTTTGCAATAGGCTTCAAAAAAGACCTCTATTGATTTTCAAGTAAAAGCACGATCTCATCGAGCACACCATCTATAGCTTGAGTTGCGTTAATCGTCAGATGCGCATTGCGATAAATTGCTTCTCGCTCCGCTTTCAAGCGCGTGAAGGCTGCTAAATCTTGTAGTTTAGGCCGCTGGACGTCACCTTGAATTCTCTGAAACAAAAGCTCTGGCTTTGCGTCGAGGTAAATCACGGTTCCTTTGGCGAGCAGCAGCTTCATTTGATCTTGAAAACAAGGCAAACCACCACCACATGCCACTACGCAGGCCTTACTGGGCAAATGTTGCAACAAATGTTGCTCCCTTGCCCTAAAATAAGCTTCTCCTTCTTGCTCAAAAATTTGACGAACAGACCGCCCCTCTTCTTTTTCAATGTACTCATCTGTATCGATAAACGGCAGTGACAACAACGCGGCAAGTCGGGCGCCAATAGTCGATTTACCACTACCCATCATGCCAACTAAAAAGACTGTTTTGTTCAATATCATTAGACCATTGGCAATCAATCTATTGCCCTTTAACCTTTAATTTTTATCAAATTTACCACATATTTCCTTGCTGCATCCAAACAATAGTTGTATATTTGCACCCTCAAAAAGGCAGATCCTGTAGCTCAGCTGGTAGAGCAATACACTTTTAATGTATGGGCCCTGGGTTCGAATCCCAGCGGGATCACTCTGATAAAAGCACCTCCTGTAGGTGCTTTTTTTTATGGAATAAATTTCCGAAGGAAATAATTGAATGAAGGTCAAAACAAATGAAGCTCGCTTCAAATTTGGAGTGACCGAATGAAATGAATGCGCAGCATTTATTCCATAAAAAGCAACGACAGAGGGCTTTTATCCACTGCACGTCGGTTCAATGGGATCTTTAATCCCAGCAAATGGACTTTTTCTTGTAAGATGGAGAACCGATCGCGCGATGAAAGCGCGCGAATCCTAGCAAATTTTTTAACCTCTCGGCTCTTCCATCCTGCCATCGGCATGCTTGGCAAAGCGGCCTAATTTGGCGTCGTGGACTTGATCGTAACGCGGCCAAGGCCAGCCACCGAATTGCGTGGTTTGGTAGTCTTGGAAAGCTTGATAGATTTCTTCTTTACTGTTCATGACAAATGGGCCGTGTTGCACAACTGGCTCGTTGATCGGGCGCCCTTGCAACACCAATACTTTGGAGCTTTCAGAACCATTTTTTAACGTACAAACCTTTGTGGCGTCTACGTCAGCTGCGTGGTAGTGCGCGATGGTTTGCGCACCTATTTGCAAGCCATTTCCCTCGTAATAATAAATACTGCGATTGACACCTGCCGCTGCTGCAGGTAATTCGAATGTAGCACCTGGCTCTAGTTGAATGTTGTATATAGCAACATGGTTGTTGGCATCAGCAGCCCAAGAGTTGGGAGGCGTATTGGCCGATTGCTGAGCACCTAACTTACCAACGAGTACTTCGATATGCGCAGACCCCGAAGGTGATTTTACACTAAACTTTGGAACAGACTCTGCCCAGAGCATCTTGAAGTGGGGCTCTACCATTTTACTGCGCTTAGGTAAGTTGAGCCAAATTTGAAAGAGCTCTAGCGGATTGTCTTTGTCTTGGTTGAGTAACGGGAACATTTCTGCGTGCTGAACACCTTTACCTGCGGTCATCCATTGGACATCGCCGTTTCCGTAGCGGCCGGCAGCACCCATGCTATCTGCGTGGTCAACCAAACCTGTTCTGACGACCGTTATGGTCTCGAAGCCACGGTGCGGATGCCCAGGAAAGCCAGGAACAGTGGAGCCATGGTACATGCGAAAGCCATCTTTGACAATGAAATCTTGGCCCATGTGGCGCCCCTCAAAGTTTTTAGGATCGGGGCCGAGTGCGGCATTTCCTTTTGGAAAGAAATCTTCGTGGTGCACACAAAAAAGAAAAGGATCAAGGGTTTCCCATTGAAAGCCAAGTGGCCTGATTTTTAAAATCAATTGTTGCATATCGTTGGATTTGGACTTCCCCCAATTAGAAAATGGAAAAAGAAGTGCTCCGCCGAGCCCAAGGCCCAGTCGGGATAGAAAAGAGCGACGTTCTAGAGGAGCTGACATAAGCACGAGTTTTTGATAAAATTACTGATTAAAAGAAAAACAAACGCTTGACCTGCATCAATAAAAACTAGACCTCTAATTTGAATGCAGAAGTTTGATGAAAAGTTAAATCAGGGTAATCTTGCTCGGCCATTTGTAATAAAAACGGTGTTTCTGCTAAAAACACCAAGTTTTCGTCTTTGTCAAGGGCTAGGTAATTGCTTTTGGCACGCTGAAATGAAGCGAGCTGTTCTGGATTGGTGGAGGTAATCCAACATGCTTTGAAGTAATTACGGGGTACAAAACGACAATTAGCGCCGTATTCGTGGATCAGACGGTAGTTAATGACCTCAAACTGAAGCTGACCAACCGTACCGACAATTTTGCGGTTACCCGGTTGCTGAATAAACAACTGTGCTACGCCTTCGTCAATGAGCTGGCGTATGCCTTTGTCTAGTTGTTTGGACTTTAATGGATCGAGGTTTTCCAATTCCTGGAAAATTTCAGGCGAGAAAGACGGGATGCCTTTGAACATCATCTTTTCACCCATGGTAAGGGTATCGCCAATTTTGAAGGAACCCGTATCGTAAAGGCCAATGACATCGCCTGGGTAAGCGTCGTCGATGACGCTTTTGTCTTGGGCCATAAAAGACGTCGGGTTCGGGAATTTCATGTCTTTGTTGAGGCGCACGTGGTGGTAGAACTTATTGCGCTCAAAACGGCCAGAAACGATGCGCAAAAAGGCAATGCGGTCACGGTGTTTGGGATCGAGGTTGGCATGGATTTTAAAAACGAAACCAGAGAAGCGCTCATCTTCTGGCGCCACCAAGCGGGTATCGCTCTCGCGCCCTTGAGGCGATGGCGAGATTTCACAGAAGGTATCGAGCAATTCTTTGACGCCAAAATTATTGACAGCCGAGCCAAAAAAAACGGGTGCGACATCGCCAGCCAAGTACGTATTTCGATCAAAGGCATCGTAGACTCCCTCCACCATATCAATCTCGTCACGGAGCTCTTTTGCCGGATTTTCACCTATGATTTGATCGAGCGCTGGATCGGAAAGGTTGGCAATAGAAACAACGTCTTCAGCAATTTTTGTTTTGTTAGCCGAGAACAAATTCAGACCTTTTTGGTAAATGTTGTAGACCCCTTGAAAGCGATCACCCATGCCAATTGGCCATGTGAGTGGCCGCACTTTGATTGCTAACTTGGATTCGAGTTCGTCCAGCAAATCAAAGGCCTCTTTACCATCGCGGTCCATTTTGTTGATGAAGATGATCACGGGTGTTTTGCGCATGCGGCACACTTCCATGAGGCGCTCAGTCTGAGCCTCGACACCGTTAGCGCAGTCGATGACCAAAATGACGCTGTCTACGGCAGTGAGTGTTCGAAAGGTGTCTTCGGCAAAGTCTTTGTGACCTGGCGTGTCTAAAATGTTGATTTGCTTACCGTTATAAGCAAAAGCCATCACGGAGGTTGCCACGGAGATCCCACGCTGTTTTTCAATTTCCATAAAGTCAGAAGTTGCTGACTTTTTGATCTTATTGTTTTTCACCGCACCAGCTGTTTGAATGGCTCCGCCAAAAAGCAAGAGCTTTTCGGTAAGGGTGGTTTTTCCGGCATCGGGGTGGGAAATAATGCCGAAGGTGCGGCGTTTCTCGGTGGCTTCTGTGAATCTCATGGGGCTCAACATAAAAAAAGACCGCAATGCGGTCTTTAAAAATCTATTGGTAAAGCGAAATTAGAAAATTTCGTTGGCAGCAAAATGGAATTTACCTTCGATTTCAGCGTTTTCGTCTGAATCGGAACCGTGAACAGCATTGCGACCTTTGCTTTCGGCATATGCTTTACGGATGGTTCCGTCTGCAGCTTCAGCCGGATCTGTAGCACCGATGAGTGCACGGAAATCAGCAACAGCGTTGTCTTTTTCTAAAATGGCGGCAACGATAGGGCCGCTGGTCATGTACTCAACGAGTTCGCCGTAGAACGGACGCTCGGCGTGAACTGCATAAAATTCTTTGGCTTGCGCTTCGGAAAGTTGCGTGTATTTCATTGCTTTGATGCTGAAACCAGCATTGATGATCATGTCGATGATTTTGCCCATGTGCCCGTTTTCAATTGCATCGGGCTTTAGCATTGTAAAAGTTCTGTTGGTAGCCATGTATTTTCTTTAATTTGGGTGCAAAGATACCACTTTTTTAAAAATGGTGAAGCATCTCTCTAGTTGCGCTTTTTGGTTACAAACTCAATGATGATACCCAGTGTAGGCTGTACGATTCCAGAAGCATTTTCGATGAGCTTCGTTTGGTAGCGCGTTGGGTCGTTCTCCACGGCAATGGGCTGATTATTCGCATCGGTTTCTACCAACAAAATTGGCGCTAGAATTGCCTTGTATCCATAAAGGTTTTGAACGTCAAAGTAGAAGTTCATGTTGAATTTATCGAGATAGAGCTTTTTATCTACGCGCACATTCAACTGATGAAAACTGCTCTCGCGTTGCGTATTGAGCTGTGTATAGTCGAGCAGGCCAACTCCATTGACATCCCAATTGGTGGTTAAACTAGAAGTTGCGATGTCATAGGGCGTGTAAGGTGCGCCGCCAGAAAACAACCAGCGCATGCCGAACTCCCAACCGTTTTTAAAGCGTTTACCGCCTGTGAGTGATACGATGTGACGGCTGTCCCATGCGGTAGGCACATACACATTATTTTTGTTGAGAAATTCGGAGCGAACCCAAGTGTAAGCCAAAACGGCGTAAAATCCTTTGTATAATTTTTGTTGATAGAGAAACTCTGCACCATAACTGCGGCCGCTAGAAGTAGAGGTAATGGCCTCATTGCCTACCACTCCAAAATCTGACCCAATGTTTGCCAAAGAAATGGAATCTTTTAAAGAGAAGGGGTAGTAATTGTATTTCTTATAAAAGCCTTCGAGTGTTACACGTGCATTCCATTTGAGGAGGTATTCGGTACCCAAAACAAAATGATCTGCTTGTATGTAACGCACACCATTTTGCTGATTAACGAGGTCTCCGGCAGTATTTCTAAAGCCGAGAATGGTATAAGCTGGCAACTGATGGTAGCGCGCAATGTTGGTGTTGATTGCCCAATCTTCGGTCAGGCGATACGACGCCGAAAACATGGGCGAAAATTGCTTGAAGGGATTGCGCATTTGAGCGATATACGAGGTGCCATCTGCACGCATACCCACCGATAAGCGCAATCTTTCATTCAAAAAGGCGCGGCTAAGTTGCGAGAAGGCTGCGTATTTATGCAAGTTGAGCGTCGATTCAAAGTCGATGACCACAGGCTGACCAAAAACCGTTATTTTTTGATAAGTATCCGAAAAATACTTTGCGAACTCATAACCTAAACCGACATTCCAGCGCCAGCCATTTTTGATGTAAGTGTGTTCAAAGCGCAATTTGTTTTCTGCTTCGAAAGAAGTGTAATCTTGCAACAAATTCTGAGGTTCTTCGATGCGGTCTTTGTAGCGATAGGCTCGGTTGTTGAGCATATTGCGGCTGGCCACAACAGTTTGAATCGATGATTTTGAAGAATGCTGCCAAACCGCACCCATGGTATAGTTCCATTGCCCTTGTTGGGGTAAGTTTCCGAGAATAAAATTATTGTATTCAACCTGCGCAGTATCTGTGAGGCCATCGTTCACATTAGAGTTGAGTCCGAACTGATCTAGGGCACCGAGGCCAATGATCGAGAGCTTGTTTTTAGGGTCGAGCTGAAAGTTAAATTTGAACTGGTAGTCGTTGTAAGTCGGTAAAATGGGCAATTTAAGCGCCGCAAATAGAAACTGAAGGTAAGAACGGCGCACCGAGAAAATGAAATCGCCTTTGTCGCCAATTGGGCCATCAAAAGTGAGGGCGGCATCGGATGATCCTAATGCAAAATTGGTAATAAGGGCATCTTTATTGCCGTCCTTCTGCTTGAAGGATAGTACGGACGAGAGCCCATTGGCACGGTTGGCCGGAAAAGCCCCAGAGTAAAATTCTACTTCGCGGATAAAATTGACGTTCAATAAGCCAACAGGGCCGCCGCTGCTGCCTTGCGTAGCAAAGTGATTGATATTCGGGACTTCAATGCCATCTAGGTAAAATTTATTCTCGCCGGGTGAACCACCGCGGATAATGATATCGTTGCGGAACGTGGCACGCGCTGCTACTCCAGGGAGCGCCGCAATAACTTTACTGACGTCTCGGTTGGCGCCAGGTAAACGCTCAATTTCAGTGGCGCTCAGAGTTTTGAGCGAGTTTGGCGATTCTACTTTGCGCTGAAAAGGTGCGGCTGTTACTTTGACATCTTTAGAGGTCTGTACTTTTTCCTCGAGTTCAATATTGAGTTCTGTGGGGCGGGCATTGGTAATGAGCACCTCAGATTGGACTTTATCTTCGAAACCTGGCGCGGTAATCTTGACCGTATAAATACCTGGTGTGAGGTTCTCAAAACTAAATTTACCATCGAGGTCAACTGCTTTGAGTAATTGCAGTTCAATGATATTCACTTTTGCCGGAGAAACAAGTGCTCCGTTGGAGGCGTTGGTAAGTTTCCCAGAAAGCGTGCCGCTTTGGGCAAAAAGAGAAATGGGCAAAAAGAAAAAGAAGGTAATTTGAAGAATTTGTTTCATTTTGTTGAAGATAGACAATGTAAATCAACAACAAAAGTTGAACAAAAAGGTTTTTAATCCGTCGGAATTTTATCTGTTCTGATCCATTCTTGGGTTCTAAAAAACGGACCAATGTAGCCTCTAACGTTCAGTTTGTCTTTGTTGGCATCATTGAGCCAAATGGTGCAGGTGTAGGTTTTTCCGTTGTCTGGATCGAGTATAGTGCCGTCTTCCCATTGCGAGCCACTCCATTGCATTTGCTTGACAATGAGCATTCCCATGACCGGCTGATTATAAAGTTTACCACTGCACTCGGTGCATTTAGAGTTGGGACCATCTTTTCCTCTTTTGTAGATGTAAACTACCTTGCCGTAGAGCACGCCATCTTTTTTATACAGCTCTACTATCGACTTTTTGAGGCCGGTGGCGTCGTCAATGGTGATCCATAAGCCTGTACAAGACTGCGCATGAGCGAGCAAGCCAATTGAAAAAAACAAAGAAAAGACCAAAAACTTAAGCATGCTGAGCAATTTGTATAAAGTTGTGCAAAATTTGCTTACCAAATGGGGTCATGACCGATTCGGGATGAAATTGCACGCCGTATAACCTTAGATCAGGTCTTTCAAAAGCCATCGGGACGCCCGTCAGACTTTTGGCTGTAATCCAGCTTTCTGGGCAAGCTACCATCCAAGAATGATAGAGCCCCACATCGATTTGATTCGATAAATCGCGAAATAAACCATCGTGGTTCAAAATAGCGACACTTTCTTGCACCCCATGTTTGACTTGTGTTTGATTCATTAAAGATCCCCCTAAATATTCGACCAACGCTTGCATCCCCAAACATACGCCAAGTATAGGTTTTTGGCCAACAAACGCGTTCAAGAAGTCATTCAGACCTTTTTTTTCTGATGGAAGCCCCGGTCCGGGTGATAAGACGATGGCAGCTGCTTCTCCAAGGATTTGTTGAGAAAGTTGGTCGTGACGGACAACCGTAAGTTCGAGGTCCATGGCCTCGAGGTAGTGAGCGAGGTTGTACGTAAAGGAGTCATAAAAATCGATCAAAAGGACCTTCACGTAGCTTGTTTTTTGTTACTTTGCAAAAGTAGTAAAATCAAGCAATCGGCATGTCAGCAGCTAAAAAACCCATTCAAATTCCAAACGCACCCGCACCTGTTGGGCCGTACAGCCAAGCCATATTGAAAAACGACACGCTCTACATCAGTGGTCAGATTCCGCTGAATCCGAGTACGGGTTTACTCGAAATGGATACCATTGAAGTTGCTACAGCCCGTGTATTGGACAACATCGGCGCTTTGCTACAAGAAGCAGGCTTCACTTACAACGATGTAGTGATGGTCAGTATTTTCATGAAGGATTTACAAGAATTTCAGGCCATGAACCAAATTTACGCCCGCTATTTCCAAGGAATTGCTCCTGCCAGACAAACCGTGCAGGTTTCCAGACTTCCGCTTGATGTCACGATAGAAATCTCTTGTATCGCCCAAAAATGAGCAAACAACATCGCTTTGATTTGAGTGTGGTGATAGTCAACTACAATGTAGTGAACTTTCTAGAACAATGCCTCAACAGCGTGCTTGCCGCGAGCCAACACCTGCAAATCGAAGTATTTGTCGTAGACAACAACAGCGTAGACGGCTCTGTAGCATTGGTTCGAGAAAAATTCCCAACGGTTAAGCTCATCGCCAACACAGAAAACGTCGGTTTCTCCAAAGCCAATAACCAGGCTATTTTACAAAGCGACAGTCGCTACGTGCTGTTGCTGAATCCGGACACCGTTGTGGAGCAAGACACCTTCGATAAATGCATTGCCTACCTGGACGAAAATCCGAATGTTGGAGGGCTCGGTGTGCGCATGCTCGACGGAAAAGGACGCTTTTTACCTGAATCAAAACGCGGACTGCCAACCCCTTCAGTTTCATTTTACAAAATATTCGGCTTGTCAAAACTCTTTCCGAAGAGCAAAACATTTGGCACGTATCATCTCGGCTTCCTCGATGAACACCAAATTCACGAGATTGATGTCTTGAGCGGCGCTTTCATGCTCATGCGCGCAAGCACTCTCGATAAAGTAGGTTTGCTCGACGAAGCATTTTTCATGTACGGCGAAGACATTGATTTATCGTATCGCATACAGCAAGGAGGCTATACCAATGTCTATTTCCCCAAGACCAAAATCATTCATTACAAAGGTGAAAGCACCAAGAAAGGCTCTCTAAACTACGTTTTTGTCTTCTACAACGCCATGGTCATATTCGCCAAGAAACATTTTTCGGCGCGATATGCCCGGATCTTTTCATTAGCCATCCACTTCGCTATCTACTTAAGAGCCAGCGCTTCAATCCTCAAAAGATTACTAAACAACCTATTGTGGCCTGCAATTGACACCACGATATCCGTCTGTTTTTTATATCTACTGGCCCAACAATGGAAACAAAACCAAATTCTCTTTCCTGCATGGGCCTATGACGTTTTAATTCCTTTTTATGTAGGCATCTGGATTTTTTGTTCGTGGCTTTTTGGCCTCTACGACCGCGGAACGCGCATTCATCAAATCTGGAAAAGTACATTTTTTGGCACCATCACCATATTGGTTGCATATGCGTTATTTCCCAAAGAATGGCAGTTCTCCCGACTCTTTATTTTACTTGGCGCCGTAGGCTTTTTGTTGGCTTTCTATCTGACCCGAGCACTCAAAGAACTCAGCACCAAAGGGCGCATCAATTTTGGCAAACTTCCTAAAAAACGCTTTGGCATTGTAGCCAATCAAGAAGAGTTTGTGCGCATCTCCCATTTATTGCAAGCAACATACCCGGAAATTGAACAAATCCATCAGATTGCCGTCAGTGAACTTCCTGTCAACGCGAGTGCACAAATCGAGGACATCATTCGCGTACACCAGCTCAATGAAATGATTTTTTCGGCCAAAGATGTAGGCGCTTCTCGCATCATCCATTACATGGCCGACACCGCTGGTCTAGCGCTCGAATACAAAATTGCCCAACCCGATACCAGCTACCTTATTGGCAGCTCTTCTATCGATCAAGCAGGTGCCTATTACAACATCCATTTTGATGCACTACAACTTCCTGCCAACAAACGCATCAAACGCTTATTTGATCTTGTTTTAGCAAGTATTTTAGTGCTTTTATCACCGCTCCTCTTTTGGATTTTTCGACGTCCGCAACAATACATCCGAAATATTTTTCAGGTCCTGTTTGGACACTGCTCTTTTGTAGGTGTGAAGCCCCAAAACGATGTCAATAGAAAAGGCAAACTTTGCATCCTTGAGCCGAATTTAAACAGCGATCAACCCACTGAATTACAAGCGTTTATTTACACTAAGTCCTACAGACCAAGTCACGACCTCACATCGGTGTGGCGACAACTCAGGCAGCTAGACAACGAACCACACTAATAATTGCCTGATTTTGCTTAATTTTGCAGGCAAATCAACGACATCAATTAACAGCAACATGGCAGAAATAGAAATTCGTCTACCCAAAATGGGTGAAAGCGTTACCGAAGCAACCATTACCAATTGGCTCAAGAACATTGGCGACGATGTTGCCATGGACGAACCACTCGTAGAAGTTGCAACAGACAAAGTAGACAACGAACTCCCCTCTGAGGCAGCCGGTACCCTGATTAAAATTCTTTTCGAAAAAGACCAAGTTGCCCAAGTCGGTGATGTCATCGCCATTTTATCTACAGACGGTGCTTCGGCTGCCCCTGCCCCAGTTGCTGTATCAGCTGCGCCAGCTCCAGTTGCTGTTACCGAAGCAAATGCTACTCCAGAGAGTGCGGCCCCTGCTTCAGCTCCGGTAGCAAAAAGTACCGATGGTCGTTTTTATTCACCACTGGTGCGCACTATTGCACTTAAAGAAAACATAAGCGCCCAAGAATTAGCTGCCATCCAAGGTACTGGTCAAGACGGCCGCGTTACTAAAAAAGACATGCTCCAATTCTTGGAGAACAGAAGCGCTGCCCCTGCAAATGCAGCTGTTTCGACGCCAACACCAGCAGCCCCAACCAGCACAGCTCAGGCTGCTACCTCGATTCAAATCAAAGAACCTGTCGTGATCCCGAACAGCGGCGACGAAATCATCGAGATGGACCGCATGCGCAAGCTCATCGCCGAACACATGGTGATGTCTGTGCATGTTTCTCCGCACGTAACCTCTTATGTGGAGGCTGACGTCACCACAATTGTGAAATGGCGCGAGCGCATGAAAAACGAGTTCAAGAAACGCGAAGGTGAAAACCTGACCTTTACGCCTATTTTTATGGAAGCGGTGGCCAAAGCCATCAAAGACTTCCCCATGATCAACGTATCGGTTTCTGGCACCAACATCATCAAACGAAAAGACATCAATATTGGGATGGCTGCGGCTTTGCCAAGTGGCAACCTCATCGTGCCCGTGATTAAAAATGCAGACCGCATGAACCTCGTTGGTTTAGCTAAGGCTGTTAACGAACTCGCCAATAACGCCCGCAACAACAAACTCAAGCCAGAAGATATCCAAGGTGGCACCTACACTGTAACGAATGTCGGAACCTTCGGCAACGTCATGGGCACTCCGATCATCAATCAACCTCAGGTTGCAATCTTAGCGCTCGGTGCGATCCGCAAAGTTCCTGCAGTGATTGAAACCCCTGAAGGAGACTTCATTGGCATTCGTCACAAAATGTTCTTGTCGCACTCCTACGACCACCGCGTTGTAGACGGCGCACTTGGTGGTCAGTTTGTGCGTCGTGTGGCAGATTACCTCGAAGGTTTTGACCCCGAAACAAGCATCTAAGCATGGCGCTACAACTCGTTCGCCCGCTTTGTGTTTTTGACCTCGAGACCACCGGCCTGCAAATCACCAAAGACCGCATCGTTCAGATAGCCGTCATCAAACTTTTCCCTGACGGCCATACAGAAACCTTTAATGAGTTGGTGAATCCATGCCAGCCTATTCCGGCAGAAATCGCTGCCATTCACGGCATCACCAATGAAATGGTTGCAGACGCACCCACTTTTGAGGTACTTGCTCCAAGCCTCATCGCATTCATTGACGATGCTGATTTAGCAGGTTACAACTCCAATAAATTTGACATTCCAGTGTTGTCCGAAGAATTATTGCGTTGTAACATTGAATTTGACCTCGGCGCACGCCATTTTGTAGATGTACAAAACATCTTCCATAAAATGGAACAGCGCACCTTAGCAGCTGCTTATCAATTCTACTGTGGAAAGCAAATAGAGAATGCCCACAATGCACTCTACGACACCCTTGCCACGCTAGAAGTATTGCAGGCGCAAACCGAAAAATATACCGATTTACAAAACGACATAGCCGGCTTATCAAAATTTTCTACCGTTGGTAACCAACAGGCCGATTTTGCTGGTCGTTTGGCCTACGATGAAAACCAAGAAGTCTGCTATAACTTCGGAAAGCACAAAGGCAAAACCGTTGCGCAAGTCCTCAAGCTTGAGCCCGGATACTACGGCTGGATGCTCGAGGCCGATTTTCCGCTCTACACCAAACAAGTCTTGCGCAAAGAAATGGAGCGCATCAAAGCCAGCAACAGTTCGCAAAACATTGAAGACAAGCTCGAATTATTGAAAAATAAATTCAAAAAGCCATGAAAATCATCTGTATTGGTCGCAATTATGCCGATCATGCCAAAGAAATGAAAGCAGCGCTCCCTTCAGAGCCCCTCTATTTTCTCAAACCAGATACCGCCTTACTCCGAGAAGGAGATTTTTATTACCCCACCTTCACCAAAGACCTGCATTTCGAATGCGAACTCGTTGTTCGTATCGAAAAGGTGGGCAAGCATATCTCCCCTGAATTTGCCCACAAGTATTACACACATTTTACGCTTGGCATAGATTTCACCGCCAGAGACATTCAGCAGCAATGCAAGGAAAACGGTTTGCCCTGGGAAAAAGCAAAAGGTTTTGACCACAGTGCGCCGCTTTCTAATACCTGGATTCAAAAAAGTGAGGTCAATCTAGATGAAGCTGAATTCAAGTTGTTTCAGAACGGTGAACTCAGGCAAATCGGGCACCCCAAAGATTTTATTTTCAGCATAGACACCATTATTGCGTATGTATCGCAGTTTGTGACGCTCAAAACCGGTGACCTCATTTTTACGGGCACCCCCGCGGGCGTTGGCCCCGTTCAAATTGGCGATTCTCTGCGCGCCGAACTCAATGGCCAAACCTTACTTGAACTGCAGATCAAGTAAGCAACTGAACAAATAATTTTACTGCTTCATGAACAACGCACTTTGCCCGTTGTCCAACTTTAAAATGTAAGTTCCCAGCTCTAGCGCTGTAATATCTAGCATTTCTTGAGCTGAAATAAAAGGGAACACCAAGACCTTTTGACCCAATAAATTATAAATGGCGCCAGAACTGCTGCCCTGCAGTCCTTTGATAGCGATCTTTCCTTTAGTTGGATTGGGAAATACCTGTAACGGCTGCACTGTAATTTCCGAAATATGTAAATCTGAGCCAGGCTCGTTTTCCAACAAAAACAAGCCCCCAGCATCTTGACCTACAATAAGCTCGAGGTGGGAGTCGTTGTCGAGATTGCCAATTACAGCAGCAGCATAAGCGCCAATTTGGGCACTCAAGCCCAAGAAATCTGAGCTGCGTTCATGAAAATCAGCCAATGGATCAGTGGAAATGCTGTCGTAAAAATGGAGGCGGCCATCGAGGGCTCCGACTATTAAATAAGTGGTGTCTTGAAAGTCAAATAAATGTGGTACGGC
>ENA-OUVC01000259-OUVC01000259.1-marine-metagenome-genome-assembly--contig:-NODE-259-length-36931-cov-3.465051_pt1 | contig 36931 bp, 43 predicted proteins | sample MGYA00248622_ERZ508571 | MGnify/ENA primary metagenome ERZ508571 (study PRJEB26236, sample SAMN06267175) | marine metagenome | isolation source: Columbia River Estuary | place: USA:Columbia River Estuary... | reverse complement strand
TAGTCTTCGTGTAAGCTTCCTATCCGCCTCAGAAGGTTGCAGGTTTCCGCTGGGATGATTGTGTGAAATAATCACAGACTTTGCCAGCGTTTTTAAGGCAACAGCCACCACAATTTCAGTATCAACCATGGTCGCATTGATTGTTCCCGTTGAATGATGATAATAACCAATGATTTTGTTTGCCTGGTTCATATAGAGCGCAATAAAATGCTCTTGAATTTCAATTCCCTTGAGGATTTTTTCTCTCAGGAAATTGTACACATCATTGGAGCTCGTCACCTGACCAAAGAAATAAGCTTCCTTATTAAAAGTGACTTCTATTTCACGGATTTTAAATTCCGCATCTAGCTCATCAATTTGCGTTTCTAAATCACTGAATGATGATTTATCGAATACCATTTGTGGCTGTATGTTGGGCTGATTGTATTTCATGATTATTTGCGTTTAAAAACGATAATGTCGGTTGGTACTTTTGAGAACTTAAAAACGGGAGGTAAACGATAGGCATCCACAATGTCTGCTAGCTTTTCAATCTCCAATTTTTCACTTTGGTAGGTTATTCCATTTCGCAGGAAATTGCTCCCAGTCACATACACCATGATTCCTCCAGGCTTTAGTAGCTGTAAACCGTAATGCATAAAAAACAATTCTATTTGGTGCATTTTGGGTTTGGTGAAATAGCTGCTGTACTTGTTTTTGTATTTACCGTAAGGAGGATTACCTATGACAAGCGAAAACGGATAACCTTCAAGCCATGTAAGCTTGTCTTTTAGTCTTGCTGTGTAGCGCGGTTCCTGTAAAAAAGCCGTTTCAAAATAGCCTTCATAAATCTTTGCATCAGGGTATAAAATCTCTGTGATGCGCTTAGATATAGGATTAATTTCAAAGCCGTAACATTTGGAATTATTGGGAGCCCATTTCAGTAAGTTGCCTGTTCCTACGCTTGGTTCGAGCACTGATCCACCAGCTTTAAATCCATAGCGGTATGCCAGTTTCCACATGAGCTCACAAACAAAATCGGGCGTAAAAAATTCATAAAGCACACCTTCGCCAGTAGCTCCCTTTGAACCTTGTCCGCCCGAACCTTCATACTGAGCAATAAACTTCTTCTCATCGAAACTATACGCTTCGCCTGCCTTATCCTTCTTCAAGATTAACTGCTGGATTTGTTTATTGAGCTCAAATTGATTCATTACACCATGGATTGGGTTTCTAGTAATCCATTTTTACCTACCACTTTAATGATATAGGAATAGGCCTCTTTGCTTCGTCCTTTTACGCGATCTAGTACCTGTTCAACCGTTCCAGTTCCTGGTTTAAAAAAGTATCCTTGATTGTAGCGAACTAGAGCTTTGTCGAGCCTTAATACACCTTGCTCATTATGTTGGTCTATAAGAATACCGATAAGCATGGCTCCTAATAAAATATTGAGTTCTGGCTTTTGTAAATCAGCACGGGTCATAACATTTCCCGTGTAATTATTTTCCTTAATCTTATGAGAAAGGTATTGCTGTTTCAGTGGGCCATTTACGCGTGCACCAAGGTGTTTTTTTAATAACTCAATTTCAGGCGCTGTTAACCTTTTGGACTTGTTTTCCAAATGGATAACATCATTTCCCGTTTGTGGTTTCAGTTGCATTAATCCCACCGCACCTGCCGAGCTTACAATACTTGGATTGCCCGCACTTTCAGTAAAAATGATGGATAGAATGATTGCACCAGGGACATTGGTGAGTGTCTCAGCGAGCTTAATCTCGTTGTAATACTTTTTACCAATGGTTTCCATCTTTGTTTTATTCTGTGGCAATGCTGCAACAGGATAAAAAGTACGTGGGGTCATTGGAATTGGAACTGCTAACTCTGCCATACTTATGCTTTATAAAATGTGATCGTTCTCTGCGCTTTTTGAGCTGGAGTGATGGTAGGATTATCGTCTGTATTTTTCGAGTTTTTCTTGAGCAATGCCAACAAGGCCAAAGCTGCTGCGCCAAATATTATCTTGTTCATTGTTTTTGGATTTGAATAAGGTTGCTGTATTTTATGGTGGAATTAGGATTTGAAACACTTACCCTTTGTTGTAGCTTTCTAGGGGAGAATATCCAAAGCCAGGGCTTGATTCTTTCACCTTTGAAAACAACCTGTGTAAGCGTATCTGTGCTAAAAATGCTTAATTGCTGCGTTTTGTCATTGCCGATTCCGCTGATTTGATACCATTGATCTTTGTAGGAAAATACTTTTACCCGAACAGTGTCATGAACGATGCTATCTCTTACTACTGTAATGATATTTTTCTGTGTTTCAATCACTGTATTACTTACCTGAGTTGCCCTGTTTAATTTGACCCCCATATCCGTAACCGATTTGGCCTGAACAGGAAAAAGTTCTTTCAGCTCACCAGTGCGCACAAGCAACACATCGGTTTGAGCTGCGAGCTTTCCGTTCTGTGTTTGAATGTATTTTACTGATGCGTTCAATGTTTCTATATTGTTTACCAGTCGGATATTATCCTCTCTCAAACGTTGGTTACTTTTCCATAGTAGCATGACTGCGCCTATTAAAAGTAGCAGGAACACTATTTTTTGAAGTTGTTTGTTTGCGAGTATTTTTATGAGTGTATTCATCTTTTGAGGGTCTAGTAGTTTGCGACCAGATATAGGCCGATAAAATGGTCATGATTCCTGCAATACTAGCAGTAGCAACACCTTCCATTTTGGAATAAATAGAAAGCAAAGTGACTATTGCTAAAAATGCCGCAGCAGATAAGGTTAGTTTCAAGCGTGTTTGTGAGTTCATGGTTTATTGTTGAATAATTGTTTTTTCCTGATTGACATCCACTAGGTTATGCACCAAGTAGTTTTCAGCGAAATACGTGTCTTGACTTTCCACGTTGATGTTGACTACATTCACTGTTTCATCAATGCGTTCAATACTTGTGATTTCTTGCAACCCCAACGTATAATGGTAAATGCGGTCTCCAACGACAAGATTATTCGCTCTTTTGAAGGCATAGATTCCTTCACGAAGTGTCAGCAAAGGATGCTCGAAAGTGATTTTGAGCTCCTGATTAATGAGGAAATAATACCCATATTGCGACTTTTGGATTCCCATTACAACAGAACTTTCCTCACTTGGTGTGAACGTATCTGTTGAGAATGTTTTCCATGCGTCTTCTTGTTCACTGTCTAATCCAGTGATTGAGACCGTTTTTACTAAATCCCCCAATTCTAGGTCTTCAATTTTTTTAGATGATCCGTCTGGAAGTAGGATTAATGTTCCATAAACCAAACATCCTCCACCTGTTCCTCCGCCAGTTCCTCCACCTCCTGTGCCAGGATCGGTAGTTCCTCCGCCAGAGGTGGTTGTGGAAGAACAGCCATCCAAACAAGCGTTTACCCAAGTTCTGTTTTGTAAAACTTGCAGTGTAAGAAGTCTGGTGTCAGGGCTTACACCCATTCTGTAATCGTTTTCTTGTGGCTCTGTATCAGGATTAAGTACCCAATAGATAAAGCCACCTGAAAGCAAAGGATAATGACCAGTTGACCCGTTTCCAGCGCCAACACCGCCCAAAAATTCTTTGCGAGCAGGGATGCGTTGAAATGAATTCAGGTCAACAACTCCTTCTACTTGTTTGGATGCTATTTTTTCCATTTGTTAGTTGATTTTAGGATTAATAAGAATAGTTCACAACAATGTCATCTGTTGGTTCAGTTGCATAGGGAACTGTGAATGTCAAGGTTCTTGAACCGCCCGTATTGCTTGTGGTTTTTACACGAACTCCATTGAAGAATACATGAATATTGAAACCTGCTTTTGGGGTTTGTGCCAAGGTTACTGAAACAGCTGTATTTGCCGCACCTGTAAGCGCGGTGAATGTTTCAATCGTTTCAGTAAAAGAATCTTCTTTTGCGTTGGCGGTGCTTTGAGCAGTTGCAGCAGCAGTTGCAGCGTTATTTGCCGTTGTTTGTGCAGCAGCGGCAGCAGTGGATGCACTATTGGCAGTACTTTGAGCAGAGCTAGCCGCTGTTGATGCACTGTTTGCCGTTGACTGAGCAGTAGCTGCATTGGTAAGTGCTGAATCTGCTGTTGACTTGATGGTGTCAAGGTTAACGTTTGCCGCAACCGTGATTTTATCCAATTTACCTTTGTAGGTTCCGTTGAATGCAAACGTATCAGCATTACTTTCATAAGATGCTTTTACGGCCGCTGCGGTCAAGGCATTGGTAAACAAATCTTCATCCGCAATCTTTTTGAAAGTAGAAGTTGAACCCGTTCCAGTTGTAACCGCTGTAACTATGTACAATGCCCATTTGGTGTCTCCATCATCGTTTACAAAAACACGGTCGGTAACTTTTAGTCCCGTCAAGGCATTCTTTGCTGTATTATCTGCTACGTTGAAGGCGTTTTTTGCACCTACTACCAATGCATCAACCTCCGTTTTAGAATACAATGACAGGTTGGTTCGAGCAGTGCCCGCGTTAACGTCTGATAAATTGTTGGCGATTTTTACAACCTGTGCATCTAATGCTCTTGTTGCTAGGTCAGCCGATAGACCTTCAATCTGTTTGATTTTGATAAATTCGCTCATGTTTTATTGTTGTTTTTAGTTGTTTACAAGGGTTAAGTATTTGATATAGACATGGTCTGTGGGTTCTAAATTGAATCCTCCATGCCAGTTTAATGTGCCCGATGAAATATCAAAAGCGCTGTTGGTTCCGTAGTCGTAAATCGCTCCGTTTACCGCAAGAAAAAGTCCTTCTGGATCAGAGGTATTTAGGTTAACCGAAAATTTGTCTTGGCCACTTACCCCAACTGTTAAGGGTACTTTTTGCCAATCAGCTCTCCATGTGCTGCTATCTGTTGATCCTCCGCCGCCGCCAAGGTCGCCCTGCACATTATTGATTCGGTAGCTTTCGCCATGAATGATAATTTCATTGTTAATCGGATCTCCCAGAAGTTCTAGGATTTCGCGGACGGAGAAACTCTTTTGTTCTCCTGTTCTTACCTGTGTTAGTGTGAATGCCATTACTTTTTCTTTATCCAGTTTTTATAAATGTATCTGCCTGTCAAAAAGATTATTGCTGCTCCTGCGAGGGAGAATCCACCTTTGACAAGAAGATTTTTTTTTTAGCTATCTCCAGTATGCTTTCATAATTGGCTATCAAACCTCTCATGTATGCGTTTCTGTTGTCTCCGTTTTTTTCAGAGATGTATGGACTGTGAGCAATCTTATCCGCATACTTTTTGTAATCCATTCCTGCGGCATGAGCCGTTTTGTAATTGGCAGAAATCAACCGAGCAAAGTCATTAAAACTATCCTGCGGTGATGCGTATGTTCTGAACTTTAACTTGTATTGATTTTGTGCTTGATAAACACCACCTTTCCAAAATTCATTGGGTTTACCACCTGCGGTGATGCCGAAAAAATTATTGTGTTTGGTCGACAAATTGGATGTTCCCCAGGCACTTTCGAAAGAGCCTTGCGCCAAAATAACCAGAGGATCCATTTTGAATCGATCGCCTGCTTTCTTTGCAAATTGGTAGTTATTGACTACGTATTGTTCGGTTTTTAAACTCATGATTGTTCTTGTAATTGAATGTATCTTTTGTCGACCCACCTTAGGGTATCGTCAACTGTTTGAAATTGTAAGTACTCACCATTACCTGTATTCATACTCATGATGAGTTTTCCCAGAACTGTATTCGGCATTGCATAAGCAATTGGAATCAATCGCTCATTGAGCACAGGTGTATTCATCCTGGTCAATAATCGAGGCATTGGAATGCCTTTCAGGGTAAAAAAGTCGGGCGGTTTTTTCCAACCTGTCAGTTTCTTTGTTGCTGGATATGCATCAAACATGTTTTTGTAGTAGGTGAAAATATCTACATACAATGAGGAACTAGAAACCCAAAAGCTTACGCGTTTTTTGTTCTTGTTTTTATAGGCAGCTGGGGCGTTCACCGCGTTTATTACATAGGCCACTTCAATGAACTTGACATTGTTCACTTCATCAAACTGCTGTCTGCCTGTGGCATAACCTAGAAATTCACCAGCATAAGCCTGGCGAAGAATATTTTGATCGGAAAACACTTCGTAAAATGCTCCATGATTACTTGCATCAGGCGAACTTCGAAGTGATACCGCTTTTTTTGCTACAATTAATTGATTGGCTTTGGCAAACTGAACTGGTGGTGCACCACCTTTTGACGTGTCTTTGTCTTTGTTGGAACTGATGATCGTAAGAAACTTTTGGTATTCACTAGTAGACAACTCATCTTGTATGTTATCAAGCAAATTGTCTTGATAAAGATTTTTATATGCCTTTTGAACACTATCCAAATTCGTAATGGTTTTTGCCGTATTCAATACAGTGCCTGTATCGGTTGTGTCCATACTCATCATCCATGAAATACCAGATGGATTCATTGCTGAGCGCAATGCCATCGCCTGGCGTACTTCAGGACTGTCGTCTGCCTTATTTTGAGCATCCGATTTATTCAAAGAAGCAATGATGTTTTTACCCAAACGATAGGTCAGGTAAATACCGCCAACTACCAGCGCACCATTGATGAGCTTGGATTGGTTGTTTTCGACAACTTGAATGATTTTTTCTTTCGTGGATGCCATATTCGTTTAATTAAATCATGCTTTTGATTTTAAGCTTCACCAGTGGGAGTTCAATTTTTTTTGAAATACTCACCAGCTCTTGTGCTTTGAAATTATTTGCAATGGTTTGAAGTGCTTTTTGTACATGCCTAGCTTCTAGGTCAGTAGTTACCTTCACTTGTATCAATACATCTTGTTGTGCCATGTTTAAGTAGGATTATTTATTGGTTGTGGTTGGGTGATAAATTGTAAGATGCGCTGAAGATTCCCTCTATCTTTTTCAATTTCAGAAAGCATCAAATACATCGTTCCCAGTTCCTGGTCGTTCATTGTTTTACAAAATGATAAGATCATATCTAGGATCGTATCGCGTTGTGAATCCTTGGGTTCAGTTTCTATATCTTTTCCTTGCTCAATATTTTTGTCTTCCTGTTCTGTTCCTGCAAGAAAATTCATTGCAGCGCCCATTGGGGAGTTAGTCAAAAACTTAGCTAGGCCAGGTAAAGCCATCCCAATGATATTTGAATAATATTCAACCTGCTTTTTCGCATCCAGGGTATTTTGCATATCCTGCATTTGAAATTCAAGCTCTTCGTTTTCCGTTTGTAAGCGTTGAAGTTCAGCGCTCATGCGTTCGAATTCTTTAGAACGTTCCATTTCAGAGAACTTGCGCTGCACTAGATCATTCACTTCCGCTTCTCCCAATCCAGAATAACCCGAAAGAGCGCGTGGAATTTCATCATCTACATCCGTCCATTCAAAAGTTTTTGCCCATATTAAACTGCCAGAATCCTGGTCTTTAAATTCGACTTTGACCTTGTCAGGATTTTCAGATTTATCATAGCTCCTAACTAAGTGTGAAAAGTTTGCTACATCGGCCTGGTCAATGCTATTGAGCTTCTTACCGTTTCGGTAGAAGACAGCATTAAACACCACTTTATTGTGTCCCTGTTTGGGGAAGGTTTGAATCATTTTCTGACTCACCTGTATAAGATGATATATCTTTTTCTTACTCATTACTCCTTGACGATTTGTATGAATTCTATATTGGGGTATTCTTGGGTGTTTGCAGGCAGCTCAATGGCAACTAGGCCACTGAATTCCTCCAGTCCTTCCAATCCGTTTTGACTGGTTAGGACTTCTAAACTGTTGGTGTCCGAAATAATCCTTGTACCTATGGGCAGAGCAAACGAATTGGTGAGCAATAAATACTCATTGTATGCCTCAATTTCGTATCTCAGAATACCAGGCTTGGTTACTACGTTTTTAAAACGCTGCAACTCAATTCCAATGGTTCGCTGTTTGAACTGTTGATGAATGTGAATTAAGTGATCGAACATAATTGGTCTGGGTTTAATTCTTCACTGATTAGTTCTTGATCATCCTCTTCATTTTCATCATCCTCACAAATACATTCATCTGTTGGCCCTTTGGCTTTTGCAACCATCTCAGTACGTTCTTTCTTTGGAAAATTCTCCTTCTGAAATGGACTACTTAAACTCTCCGTGCAGCGCAGATATAGGCTTACGATGTAAGGCACAAATACATTTGATTTCATAGTGTCAACATATACACCCACCACTAATTGACCTCGAAGCAGCTCAACATCCAAGGTTTGGAATTCATGAGTTACTTCAGGTTCATAAAAGGCTTGAGCCGAAACAGGCACTACAATTGCTTCTTCCTTCAAACTATTAAACGATGCTGTAAACCACCCAATTTCTGGGATGTACAAATCCGTTTGCACTCCTCGAACATGCACAGCTTTAAATCCTGTACAGCGTTTTAGGTTGCTAGGTATTTTGTGTTGAAACCGAACAATTTGTCCTGGTCTGTCCACTTGAAGGCGAATGATATTGTAGCGTATTGCGGCCATTGCTCTTATTTTTCATTGGTAAGCCACAAATAAATTTTCACTTCATAAGGATAGCCGTATGCTGAATATCCGTTTTCTACCGATGCGGATGGAGCAATAGTAGCGGCTGGCTGCCCATCTGTGAACCTTCCTTCAACCGTACTTCCAGCAGCGTCCAAGAGCTCCTCAAAAAAGAAATACTTCTGATTGGGAGCTACTTGGTTGCCACTAGTAAGCAGTTTCACCTCATGCACATCTTCAAAAATGTCCTGATTATTCACTTTTAGACCCAACAAGCATCCAGGAACAAGGCGTTCTTCAGGAATAGAAACATAAATGCCTCTTATTCTAGCGTATTGCTTGTCGGTTTGTGCATTGAATCGAATACTGTCTCCAGGCTTGGTGACATTCACTCGAATTTGCTGAAACTTGTGGTTTTTCATGGTGAACTGGATTTATCTTTTACGCTTTGATTACAGCTGTTCCGCGAAGGATTGCCTTCAAATATGAATTTTGAGGTGCGTTAGCAGACCACTCAATGTTCAATTCAATGGATTGTTGGTCACGGATAATTTTTGGATTATCCAATACCCACAAACCTTTGAAAGTATCTTTTCCAGTAGTTTGGAATACTTCACATGAAGTGTTTGGAATCAATACAGTTCCGTTGGCTTTGAATTCAAATTCACCGTTGCGCATGTAGTCTGGAACCACATCGTAGTTTACTGATCCAGGTGAGTCGTTGTTGTCTCCAACACCGCCCAACAACTGCAATCCATACAACAAGAAGTAGTTGCCTTTCTCTAATTTGCCACTAGAAATGTTGCTTGATCCAACAACTTTGTTGTCGTCATCTTTGAACATCTTAATGACTTTAGAGCCACTGATGGTTTTTACCACATAGTAAGCGGTATCAACAGCTTGCAATGATTGATTTGCCAATCCAACTTGGATTTCTTTTGGCAACATGGATATGCGTTTTTCAAACTCTGCACGAGAGCGTGAGCCTGTTGCATTGGTAGCAACACGAGTTTGGTTCTGCATTTTGCGGAACAGTTTTTTCTTGTCATTAGGGCCACTAAGGTCAAGGGCTTGCAAAAAGTCATCTTCTGACATTGCACCTAGTAAGTTGTACTCACTGTTTTCGATTTGTCCGAGCGTTAACATATTTCTGATTTTTTAATTGTTTATGAATAATTATTAGGGTTAAATGATTTCGATGTAGGCTAAATCCTCTTCTGCTACACCTTCAACCATTGCTGAATGAGAGGAGAATTCTTCGGGATTGTAGGAAGTTGGAGAAGACAATGCTGGTAAGTCAGGATTGTAGCGTTCTACTGACAAGTTCATCGGTTCGCGATACACGGTTGGTTCACCCAATCCATCTATGCCATTGAAACTAAAGTCAGAAAGTCCAGCCAAGAGATCCTTTTTCAAGAATACTTTTACTCCAGATAGTAAACCCGATGCGCCAACACCCGTTGCCAACATTTTCATGTTAGGGTCTTTTAGCATTAAGTTTCCAGCAGTACCAACACCCAAAAGGACAATTGGTCGAGCAAGTGCTTTGGCATTGAATCCAGTTGCCGTTGCATCTACATTCAATACTTTGTCAATCATTTTTCCGCCCAATGAGCCGATGACAACACCGCCAGTGAGCATAGCCAAGGTTTTGATTTCTCCCATCACAGCTTGGCTACTGATTTTGGTTTTTTTTGTTTGAGTTGCCATGATTTGCGTATTTATTGATTAAAATAGTTTTACAGGGGTAATATTTTTTTTGCTTCTACCTTGGTTTGCTCGACTTGTAGTCGTTGTTTTTTTAGGTAGTGTTTTTTTAGTGGTTGTTGCTGGTTTTCGTTTGGTGCGATAACCAGATAAGCCCGTTGCTTTTTTCTTTGGTTTTACCAATTGATAAATTCCAAAGGCTAGTAATCCTCCGCCAATAACAGCAGGCACAGGATTGGTTTTAATAAAGTTCATAATTCCACCACTGGTAGCTTTTGGAGTAGCAGAAGGGTCATTACTAGTTGTGGCAGGAGCCAACGAGGTTTCAGGTTGAGTAGTTAAAGCCATTTTTTCTATCGCATTAGGGTCAGTTTGTTGAAATTCAGCAGCAGCATCAGCCGCTCCAGGATCGGAGCTTACTTCGCTGGTTAACGTATTCATATCTACGTTTTCATCCTTTCCAATTAGTCCAGATTCTTTTAATATTTTGATTGTTGCAATGATTACAGGTGCGGCAGCGGCAATGACAGTTGCAGAAGCTGGATCACCTAAATAACCCGACATTTGCTCTTCAACATAGCCACTTAGGTTTCCTGCACGTCCTTTTAGAATTGCATTTTTTAAAGCATCACGACTTCCTTGAAGTTTATCCGAAAACAAGTGCTCTACCTTTGACAAAGCATTTTTGCTTTTCTGATATTGAGCTTGTGAAATTCCTTTTGCTCTAGCTTGTTGTTCTGTGCCGTATCCCCATTTCAACTTGTGCGCCATTTTACCCAAGTTGAGTTTCATTGCAAGTAAAAATCCACCACGAGCTGCTAATGTCAAGGGATTATACTTTACAACAGCTTTAACCGCTTTTTTTGCTACTTCGCCGACTTTTTGCCCTGCTGCACTAACGGATTTTTTCACATTCGTAAAAAAGCCTTTGATGTTTACACCACTTAATGTCAATTCATCTGGGTCGTATTCTAGTCCATTGATGGTTTTTACGCCATTTCGAAGATTTAATTGCGCTTCGTTTTGAGCCAAAATATCCAAGGCCTGATTTCTTTTATCGGTGTGCCAATATTGAATGGCATAATCCAACATTTGCAAAAGCGCTTGTGGGTCATCTGTAGATGAAACCAAGGACGGATCCTGGGCAATTGCATTTCTAGTTGCAACAATGTTTTCATAGATTTTATCAAGCTCCGCACTCGAACTGGCGCCAAGTCCTGTTAGTGAATTTGCCATGACGGCATTGTAATGGTCGTTTGAAGAAACGCCACTTAATACTGCTACATTGATCCCGTTTAAGCTCATAGTAAAGTCCATTTTTTTAGTAAATTTTTTCTCGTAGTTGAATTCGGAAACCACGCCGTCAATCACACAATAGTTGTTTTCGTCTCCTAGCGGCACAATTACATATACATGTTGCCAGGAATCACCACTGTACATCGTGATGCGAAACTTATGTGGGATTTGTAGGTTGGTCAGAATGCTTGATACAAAAATGCTCATGCAATCACAGTCCACACCCGTATTTCGTTCCGCCCAACTGCGCGCTGGTCTTCTTAGTTGTTCTAGTCCTCGTTTGTCCAATTTGTATTGGATATATCCATAAACAAACTCCCAAATAGCCTGACATGTAGCCTCGGTTGTTGACCGTCGGAGCAATGGAGCGATTCGCTTGGTGTCGTCAAGGTATTTCCAAACGACTTTCTCCATTAACTCCACAGTATCTGTCACTTCGCCGTCTTCAATGATCACGCGATCACGTTCTTCCGGTTTGGGGAAATACTGATTGTAACGGCTCCCATCTTTGATAGCTCGATAACCACTCGTTACGGTTTTGGCTGGTATTTGTGCAAGCGCATTCATCAGATGAGTTTTTCTGAAGGGGATTGATAAAATATTCCGTTCACATAGGTTGTGAAGTTCATTTCTAGAGGCACTCCTAAAATGGTCATCAAGTTCTTTTTATCACCTGCTTTCCAAGCTGCAATGGCTTTGGGAATGTTCTTAACGATGTTAGTTACGAGTCCTTTCAAGGTGAACCAATCGAGCTCTAATTCAATGGTGTCGATTTTAGTAAGCCCCAATGGTTTGATAGCAATGATGGTGTCCTCTGCATCGGATTGTGCGAGCATTTTACCTTTACTGGTAAGTGATACCACAGGCTTAGTCAACTTCACAGAATCCCTCGAAGGATTATTGATTTCAACTTCAGTTCTAAAAGAAATACCACCAAGGGTAACTGAATGGATGCGTGGATTTACAAGCCTAGCGTTTGCCATCTCAGAGACATTCTGCATTCTGAGTAGTCTGACTATGCCATAAACGACTCCTGCACCAAGCACTATTCCTACTGCCTTATTCATTTCTTCCTTCTTGTTTATTGAAGTAATCGGCAAGTCGCTTAGCCACACAATCCATGGATTTTTTCACGATGTATCCAGCAGCAGCGGAGGCCGCGGCATAAATCACCACATTGGAAAGTCCAGGTAAAGTAATCTCAGTAAGAATTGGTTTAGCTGCAAGAGCTTTTGCTACACCTGCGAGAACTCTGGAGGCTGTTGTGTAAATAGAAGTATGCGAAAGTTGAGACATGAAGTTTTGCTTCGATTAGGAGGCAAACTTCTGAAATGAAAAAGAGTGGAATAGTCGGATTTGGGTTATTCAAGAAAGATTAGGGTACAAAATGAAAATACATCTTTTTATTGAAATTTTAGCTAGGAATACTTTCTAGTAAAAATAGAATACGTTCTAGTTATAAATCTAATAAACTCACTCCTTTAATTCCATATAACACTAATATACAATGCTTTACACGGATAATAGGCGATTTGTTTTGAAAAAACGAAATATCGTAATGTAAAGATTCGTTAAGAATTAATCTAATTTCGTTTCGACGTCGACATCACATCAATGAGCAAAATCTTATAATTAACAAAATTAAATCTTTCGAAATGAAAAAAAATTACTTAATTAAATTTTTTTTAGTCTGTATTGTAATTGGACAGGTTTCATGTAGTAAGTACAATGAAAACAAAAATCCTAAAGACACTGCGATTAAAACTACTAAATATGTTACATTGAAAAACGGAACAGATATTTCCGTATCTACAGATGGAAATGTATTAATTTTTAAAACTGTTGAAGATTATGAAAAAGCATTTCAAGCAGATGATAATTTAAACGATGAAGAGTTACGTACACAGCAAAACAACATTTATGAAATTATTCAAAATCTAAATTTTGATAAATTTCTAAACTCTACATGCTATCAAAATCTAATAAATTCGGTAGGCGAAGATGAATACCCTTTATTTGTATTTAAAATTCTTAACAAAGACGGAATTGTTCAAATTGGAAATTTTCTTTTTAAATTAGATTTTATTAATAGGAAAGCATATTCTCTACCAATAGAACAAAAAAATCAAAAATATAATGAATTAAAATTTGGACAATATGACCAAATAAATATAATTCAATATTCATGGGATAAAGAGGTAATATATGAAGCTCATGGAGTTGCATATAAGTTAGGTTGCAATGAGAATTCTGCTTCTGTAAGCGATGATACATTCCCTTTTACAGATTTGATAGAATGGGATTTTTTACTTAGCGGAAATATTTTTAATGGTCAATATAATGCGGCCATAACAAATAAAAAGTTCGATGGTGAATTAAAAGCGAAATATCGATGGACGCCAATCGGTTGGGATTTATATAGTAAAGTAATACTGCGTCAGAAAGAAAGAACACTTTCGGTAAATACAGCTAGTGAAATTTCTTGGTCCTCATCATGGTCAACAGCAAATATTCCTGTAAAATTAGAATGGCAACGCAGGTATAAATTAAAATGCAAGAATGATACCGGTTACCAATCACTCACAAATTATGGTACCGGTGTAGCTGTAGGCCAGTCCTGGCAAGGAATTAGAGCATGTCATAAGTATGTTTTAGGCGCAAGAGCATACGTAATGATAAATGGAAATTGGGAATATTTAAATTTTAATACTCCTTCAAAAAATGTTAATGGGACACTTTATCAAGTTCGAATAAACAGTGGATATTGATGAATTTTAAAACTTTTATTTTAATTAATCTAATTTTCGGGAGTAGCATTTGTTACTCCCAAAATTGGATTTTTAGAATTAAACCATTAATAGGATCTCCTATTATAAGCTTTCAAAAATTCAACTCCGTAATTTTTGATAATCAAATAATTTATTCGAATGGAAATAAACCAGCAAACTTTCTATTTTCTGATAATGCCAATATTCATCCAGCATTTAATATGGATCTTTACACAGAAATTTATCAATTAAATAAAAACATTTTAATAGGTGGTGGTTTTGGATTTTACAATGGTGGGCGCGTTTTTTTAAAAGTAGCAAGCGTTCAGAATAATTCGATTTACATAGCTGAAAATCAAATTATTTTGGGTAATGGAAACTACTTTGGGAGTTCAACAATTGGGTTCAATGACTTTAATTTTTACTTACTTGGTTCTTATGATCCAGATATAAAAATTAACTCTAATTCTCAGAACAGATCTTTGCTTTCGGTGGGGTTTGGTGTTACAAATAATAAAAAAAATGATCGGAGTTGGATAACTCCGATAGGTGTATTTGAGTTTGAGACCTTCAAAAGGCACACCCTGCTTCCTTTTTTACTTTTCCGTTACGAACTTGAATTAGTCAACAAAAATGGAAAAAACATATTTAACTGTTATTTGAATTATCAACAAGGAATTTACAATTTCGCCAAATTAACACTGACTGATGTTTATAACCTAGGTCCATTTTCTTCACAAATTGCTACATCTCGAGGAACGAGTATTGGCATTGGCCTTACAAAACCTATCAATTGCTCGAGAAATAAAAAGTAACATTTTGATGAAAAATTTTTGGACTTATTTTTTACTTTTTTTTGCAAATGTAAGCGTGGGTCAAAAATTTATTTTTGAACTCGAACCAGGACTTAAATTTGCCGGAATGAGTTTCCAAAAAAATAGTGGGAATATCAATGATGTAGTTCCATCAATTTACACTTTTCAAAATATTAATAGGGTAAATGCATTCCAAAATATTAAACACACAAACAAATTTGGATTAGAGCCTTTAATCAATTTGTCACTAATTAGAATTAATGATCGATGGAAATTAGGGATTGGTTTATCAAGTTATATTACTAAAAGTCAAATAAATCTCTCTTGCAAAGGTTACTCGTATCTTACTTATTTAGATTCCAATATCATTTATACTGAATACATTTCTAAACTGTTAATTGCTAGATATAATCAGTTTTATATTTATTCTACCTTAAATATCGGAAAATCAAGCTATTTGACAAATAATGTATCATTTGGATTTGGCATCAATAAACCTTCCATATTCAACACTAAGAATGAAAAGGAATATTATCAATCTTATATTTACAATCAGCAAGGGTATGTAAAATCCATTTCATTAAACAAGTCAGATATTTGGGGATATTGTCAACCTTTTATTTCCATTAAGTACGAGCTTGGTTTTCATAATAAAAAACATTTGTATGATTTTTTTACGTTCTTTGTAATGTATGTACAAGGGTTTTCATCGCAATATTCATTTCATTTAACTGCTCAAAACAATAATGGAAATTCAATCGATGTTACATCGATAAATAAAGGGTCAGGGTTACGAATAGGAATTTCAAAATCATTTGTTTTTGAAAAGAATTCACTTCCAAAATAAAATTCTGCAAACTATTTTTCTAATGTTAAACTAAGAATAATCAAGCAAATTAAAAATTATTTTGCATTAATCTGTATTGCTTCCTTAATTTCTTAGTAAGGAGTAAATCTTGTTTTTCAAGTTCAATTTCTTCGTTTGTTCTTGGTGTATATATATTATGAATTATACAAAGTCGAATGAGTTCATTTCCTGTTTTTACTTTAAACTTTTTCATGAGTTTTGTTCGAATGAGATCTAAGTTCTTCTTTGAGGTGAATACTGCATCCGCAATTTGTTGCCCTGTACAACCATCACAAATAAGTTGAAGAATTTTCAAATCACGTTGGTCTAAATTCAATTGCTTCATTCTGTTTTGAGTTTTTCGTTCAGATGCAACTGAGTTTATAATTGCGTCATTCATGAATTCATTGGTATAACTTCCTTTTTCATGAACGGTTATAATTGCTTTGACCATTTCTTTGGTTGAACATTCTTTCAGTAAGTATGCATTTGCACCTTTAGATAGTAACTCAAAAGCAATTTCTAAATCATCGTGCATGGTGAGCATAACTACTTTTACTGCAGATTCTAGTTTGTTTAGCTCGTTTATGGTTTCTATTCCGTTTAAAACGGGCATTTCGAGATCCAAGAGCACAATATCAATTGGATTGTCTTTCAATTGATCTAAAAAATCTTGACCATTCGCTACATCAAAGACCAATTCAAATTTTGGAATATCAGCCAACATTTTTGAAATGGCATTTCTTACAACTTCGTGATCTTCCACTAAGCCGATTTTGATTTTATTATTAACGTTTGACATATTAGATTGATTTATCTAAATTGGTAATAAGTTCAATTGTACCGTACGTTTTGTTACGTTTCAATACTAATTCACCTTTGATCACATTGAGTCGATAACGAATGTTTTCCAAGCCTAAACTATCCGAATCAGAAGATAAAAGTTGAAAATCACGTTGAGTTAAAGCAATTCCATTGTGTTTGATTTTTAACTTTAAGTCTCCAGCATCAAATGTTAAAATCATTTCAATAGAACTTGGGTAACTGTGCTTTAATAAATTGGTAATCAGTTCGCTTGCTATGTAAAAATAATGTGTCATGATTAGATTGGAAATTACCAGGTCATCAGGTATATTAATATCAAATTTAAAGGAATCTATGAGGGAATCAGTTTTTTGTTTTGCCATTCTTTCAAGTGCTTTCACTAATCCGAATTTTAAGAGATAATGAGGTATTAAACCTTTTGTTATTTGACGTAAATGTTCAATACTTTGAGAAACATATTCTTTACTTAATGAAATTGAACTTATATCTATTTTCCCTGAAACTGCTTCATCCTCTAAATTTGAAAGACTCTTTTGAGCTAAAGACAAAAGCGCGCCAACATCGTCATGAAGCTGGTGCGCGATTTTGCTTCTTTCTGTTTCTTGCGTACTGATAGCAACACCTAACTTTTCTATTTCCTTGTTTGCTAACTCTTCCTCGAGTAATTTGGCACCTAAATATTGGATTTTCCGATTTTTACGTACCAACATAATAATGCCAATGCTCATGATTAACACAAAGAACATTCCCAACAAAATCAATATGGCTAATTCTTTCGGGTCGACCATAAATAATACGTAAAAAATAAATTCAGACTTAAAATCAAAAGTAAAAATCCCGGGTACACAAAAGACATCATTTCTGAGTTTATTCTTAGAACATGTTCGAATAATGAGTAAATAAACGATACCGCATGAAAAACAAACAACGCTTTCACAATAGGCACTAGAAAACCATCAATTTTTTCATAATAAATTAATAACCTTAACATTAAGACTGACATCAGGACATTATAACAGATAATACTCAAACGATTCACTTGAAATAACGACCCAGTAAAAAAGGTTTCCAATACAAATACAGCAATTGGAATCAAATAAATCCATTGTTTCTTTTTACTCGGATTTTTATCCAGAGAAATAAAAAAAGTAATTAAAGCTAATGCCTCCAATAAAACTGAAATGTGAAAGAATGGATAGACACAACAATCAAAATTGGTTCTAATTACGAATGCACTACAATCAGTTAATACCCTTATCAAAAACCACAAGGTAACTAATTGAATTTCATAAATTCTTTTTCTTTTTAGAAACTGAAAACCAAATATTACAGGTAATAACCCTGAAAGGAAAAGTGTAAATAGATAAAATATTATCAAGCTTAAGAATTTAAAGCATTTGTAGAACTACACAAACTTGGACAAGGCAATCCATTATCTGCAATCAATCCATCTACAAGATCATTTTGTTCCGCATTGGCGCCAACTAAAACTAAGGTTTTATGACCTTTCTCATTAATGCCAAAATAAAAACGAATACCAACACACTCGGATTGCTCCAATATTTTCTCAAGAATTTCTTTACCCATAAATTCTCCGATTATCTCTCCCGGTTGAATTGTGTTTCTATAGTTTGCTGTCATTTCTGACCCTTCTCGTAGGGTAATAAAAGCCCCTTCATTTCCATTAAAAGACATAAAATAAATTTTAAAGTTAGACGACAAAATTAGAATTCTTTTTCGGGGCAAAATTGATGATCTTAAATCATTTTCTGTCCAAAATAGAAAAAATAGAATGATTTCTAGTTTTGATAGAATGTGTTCTTAATCTGATTGTCGTGGCTTGGAAAATTCGTGGGAAAAAGTTTGGTTTGCATAGTTACAATAGACTCAACGGAAGAAAATCAATGAGTTTAGAAAAAACGTAAACATAACTGATGAACCAATTATTTTAAGGGAATAACTTTTAACAACTTTCTCAACTAAAATTTATAGAAATGAAAAAATTCTGTCAAACTACCAGTCTATTTTTTATATTATTTTCCATGTTCACAATTTCAAAATCAATAGCACAAAATAATTTTGCCGGAGATTATATTGTAGTTCGATTAAATCATAAATTGCTAGATTTTGGTAAAATAGATAATCCAAATTTTGATAACCAGAACTTTATTAGTTATTTAAACGAACAGGGTAAACTGGAAATTGAAAAATCAATTGATTCAATAATAGACTTGAGATCTCTAAAACTGAAAAAAATATTTCCTAATCTTAAAACCAAGGACTCAATTTCGATATCAAGATTGGGCAACCAAGTTTCTATACCGCCATTTTGGGCAACTTTTAAAATTGAAGTACCTAAAAGCATTAATTATTGGTTTTTTTTCAGTTATTTGAAAACTAAATATCCTTTTGTAATTTATGTGGATCCGCCAATGGAGTTGTTTTTTGAAGACATACCTAACGATTCATTATTCCATTATCAGGAATCTTTATATGATTTTTCTAGTCCAAATATTGGTATTAACTTGGATAGTAATGCATGGAATATTGAAACCGGAAAAAGGTTTATTAAAGTTGGGGTTTTTGATTCTGGCATTGACTCAAGTCATGAGGATTTACAGGTACTTACAGGGCACGCATATTACGATGATTTTGTCATAGATTCTTTAGGAAATGGCTATTACTCTTTTGGACAAGATTTGAAAGGGCATGGGACGCTGGTTGCTGGAATAATTGGTGCTAAAAGAAATAATCACATTGGTATTGCTGGGATAGCAGGAGGAAATGGCATTGATACAACTGGAGTAAGTCTTCTTGATTTTAGCTTAGGAATAACTGCTGGAGGAACGCCAGAGAATTTTTCTCAAGCTATTATTGATGCAGCGCGTTCCGTTGGTGCATATTACAATTGGAATTTTAGTCCGAATCCAGGCTTAGTTCCTAATACCAATCCATATTGGAATCATACATCCGGATATGGTATCCATATTGGAAATCACAGCTATAGTTATAAGGTTTATACTTCTCCGAGATTTATCCCAACATGGGAAAATTTACCAGGAGACACTCTCACTTGGGAGCCAATTTTGGAAACACCCTTTTGTAATTTATGTCGGGAATCTTTTTTGTTTTCATTACAAAACGGTGTTGTCAATGTAGTTTCCCGAGGAAATAATTTGGATATGGATCCAACATTAGATCAATCTATGCCTAATAATAGATACCCACAGAAATTCGATGACTCTTGGATCATCACTGTTGGTGCATCAGGTACAGATGGAAAAAGATTGGTTGCTCCATTTAACACTGATGTTGGGGAAAATTATAAATCACCCATCGGACTAAATTTAGATATTATCGCACCGGGTTCTAGATCAAATGTGGTATCAACGCGAAGCTCCAATTTACCATACACAAATATTTATGGTTACTATAGAGTTTTTAATGGCACCTCTGCATCTGCTCCCCACGCTTCTGGTGTGGCGGCTTTATTACTGAGTCATTACAATAAGCCATGTTATTCAAATATTAATTTGGATCCATCCGATGTTGAATATATTTTACAAAAGTCAGCAACTGATGCGAATCCTTATGTTTCGGAAGAATATGATGACTCAACCGGATTTGGTAGGCTCAATGCACTTGAAGCGTTGAAAATGATCGATTTCCCAACCTTTCAAATTGTACACCCAAATGAACCCAGTACTTCTATTCATCTTGTAGAAATTGATACCATCTCATTGCATTTGAATAAGCCTTTAAATTCATTATATGGTGGCCCATTAGGATCTCAATTTCCATTGGAATTACAGAAAGATTATCAAGTTGAACGAAGAAAATATGTACTAGAATACGATATTACCCCTTATATCCTACCGAGTACTGAATTACTTGATACATGGATTAGACATAGTGAAACAAATTCTTTAGGATTTATCACAGATACAGTCGGAAGTTTAGAACTAATAGGTCTAACCGGTCAATACCATTGGATGCCACGTCCGGACACTTTCAGAATAGAGCCGTATTGCTTTATTGACACAATAATTAACAACTCTACTATTTTATTAAGTGGATATTATTATCATTTTATTAAAAAACATATCGGACAAATTGAAGATAATGAATTTTCTTCTTTTGATGTAGATTATTGGTATCCAATTGACCCAAATATAGATACCTTACATATGGCTTTTAGCCTCTATATAAAGGATACAACGATAGATCGTTATGATTTTCCGTGTTACGCAGAAAACCCGCCTTTAGACACTTTACTTAACGCAAACGAAATAATTACACCTGATTTTAAAATATTTCCAAATCCTTCAAAGGGAGAAATAAATATTATATTTGAGAATCAACATGAAGAAGGGGTCATAGAAGTTTTTAATATTTCCGGCCAATTATTATTTTCGGAAAATATACAACCCGGAAACAAAATAAAGTCATTATACGCAACAAATATATCACCAGGCGTTTATCTTGTTAAATTTTCAGGACAGGATTCAAAAAGCATAACAAAAAAATGGATGAAATTATGAAAAATGTTATTCTAAACTTCACATTATTTATTTATAATTTCTTAATAGCACAAAGTTGGCATACCTTTCACACCAATGTATTTCACCCCTATTCTAATTGGACTTCTCACGGTTTTCCACACAAACAATTCAAGATTAATCCTTATGACAACTCCATCTGGTTTGCACATCAAACAAAAATATTTCGCTTGACAAGCGATGGTCAATTTACTGATTTTAATGCGAGCAACGAACCTATTTTACAAGGTTATTATGCGTTTGAAGACATCACATTTACACCTACTAGAACGGTACTAGTTGATCGTTATTTCGGTTTAGTCAATTACGATGGCACCAACTGGAGCACCATTCCAGATGGTGTAGATGGCGTTCAATTATCTTCAGATGACGATACGATATGGTGTGCAAGAATTAATGAATACTTCTTGGTAATTCATCCGCAAGGCTCACAGTTTGGTAATGTAAATTATTTAAGAAGAATCGAATCCAAAAACGGCAACCATTGGGCAACGGATGGCATCGAACAAGGCGCCTTGTTTCATTTTCAAAATGGATTATCAACCATGTACAACGCAGATACCATTCCCTTTATGCTGGATAACCAGACCCATCACTTGAAATTTTCTAAATACACAGACACCCTTTATAAATCGGGAAACCTTGGCATTTCTTTGGCAGTGGGTAATTCATTCGTTGATACGATAACGCCACATAACTCAATCAACATGCCCGCAGATCTCATTATTAAAGAGTTTGAAATAGACCAAAACCATAATATCTGGGCGGTTTTTGGCGAATTCGGCATTTTGAATCCACCGAAAAAAATCGGTTTTCTAAATCGCAGCCTCAAAACCTGGACAATTTATGATGATCAGAATACACCGATTGTATTTACTGATGGTGTTGGGATAGAACTAGATACCTTGGGGAATTTATGGGTAGTGAATAAACAATTACTCCATGTTTTCACAACCGGAATTGAACCTGCTTGGTTAGGAACTTCTGAATTGGCTAACGATAATTCCTCAATTGTAATATATCCAAACCCAACAAAAAATGAATTACATATTCAAAACAATGGGTTGAACGTCGAATTAATTGAAATACTTGACATCAACGGTAAAGTATTAATGAGTTTAACTTCTTTAGAAAATATTTCATTAGAAAATTTAGATGCCGGAATGTATTTTGTTCAAGTCAAATTCAATAAAGACAATTTGGTGCAACAAAAGCTAATTAAGGAATAATGATTTTAAGATTAAATTAATTATTCACTCTCCGTTGGCGAAAACACATCTAAAAATCTCCTAAGCGTTTTAATTTCTTGGCTGCTAGAATGTCTTTAAATCATGTTCGCTTAAATCCAATTACTTCATGTGATTCCAGGTCTTTCAGCTAGTAGTTAAAGTAAGGGAAATGGCGGACCCGTAATCCTTGGGTGGTATTTCGCCTCAAAACCATTCAGATACCTTGGTTATACTATCCGAGGTCTTGTAATTCTTGTAATTTATACGTATTTATTATTGGGATTATGCGCCAATGCGCATGAACCCTTAAGGTCTTGTAGGTTCACAGTATTTACAAAAAGATCGTGAACAATATGAAATTTCGCTGCAAGTATTTCAATAAACAGATTTGGTTAATATTTGTAACTGGTTTATATTTGTATCTAATTATTTTAAAATTATCATGGCAAAAAATACATTTAGTACAACTAACTCATTAAGAACAATTGAAGCCGCAATTATTGAAGCTAAAACCTCAAAAACAGGCGCATCATTTTACTACGTTCTTTGGGGTTTGATTCTTTCTATTTATTTCATTATTCATTTTTTAATTATTATTAACTCTAATCTTAGAGGAACTATAATTGACACATTTAATTGGGTACTATTTCCAATTGGAGGGTTTTTATCGTATTCAAATAAAAGTAAAGACCAAAAGAAAGAGACCAATGTTCCCCAGCTTGAGAAGGTATATTTATTTGCATTCACTGGATTTGCATTTATGTATGCAATACTCACTTTTGCTTCAACCTATTTATCTTCATCAATAGCAATTATGTTGTTTCCATTAATTATCGGTTCAACTGTTTATGTTGTAGGGGGAATTTCTAAACATAAGATTTCAATATTTTGTGGGATTTTTAGTATGTTACTAACAGTTGTAAGTGTTTTGTCAAAACTCGAAATACAATTCTTAATTGCTTCAATAGCTTGTATTTCGTCATGTATCATTCCGGGTATCACAATGAGAAAAAGTAATGTTTAACGAACTCGATCCTTTACTACATTCTCAATTAAGATTAGCTATAATATCCTTACTTATCGGATTAGAAGAAGCAGAGTTTGTTTATTTGAAAGAAAAAACAAAAGCTAGTGCAGGAAATTTGAGCCTCCAGATTGATAAACTTTGTTTAGCTGGATACATCAGTGTGAAAAAAGGTTTTAAAGGAAAGTACCCTGTAACTATCTGTAAAATAACTCCCAAAGGATTGAAAGCTTTTGAAGATTATGTTGCTACCATTAAAACCTATATCAAAATTTGACCAGCCTTATCTTTCATAACAACCTTTTTTTTTGCTTTTTTTCCGTTGTCAAAGCGAGCTTTACCAAGGTGCTAAAAGCATGTTAGATTTCACATGTTAATGGAGTACTCGCTTCGCGCGTGAACCCTTATGGGGTATGCTTCAAAACAAATTAAAAGCAACGATGCAAGCATCCTTACCTTTTTTTATTACCATTTTGCTCACCATTGCAAGCAATGATCGCTACTGGTAATAAAAAAAGCCAGCCTTTCGGCTAGCTTTTAATTTGTTTTGGCGGAGAGTGAGGGATTCGAACCCCCGGAACCTCGCGGTTCAACGGTTTTCAAGACCGCCGCAATCGACCACTCTGCCAACTCTCCGCGGCAAAAGTACTAATTGTTTAACAATTTCCAATAGTTTTTTGAGAATTCGCCAATTAATTTTTCAAGAGGGATTTCATTTGTTTAGAAATCATTCGATTTGCATAGAGCGGATTAAGGCGTGTGAGTATATTCATAAACCAAGCGTCCCGTCCGATATATGCATGATATTTGTTGCGTTCAACGGCTTTTAAGATTTGGGCTGCGGCATCCATTGCTGAAAGCATTTTATAGCTTTTTCCGTCGACAGAAGAAGGCATTTCAATCCCTGAATTGCTGGTGATGTTCGTTTCTATTGCCCCAGGGAAAATAAGGGTAACATGGACTTTTGTGTCCGTTAATTCCGCAAATAATCCTTCGGTAAATAGCTTAACGGCAGCTTTAGATGCGCCATAGATTGTTTGACCAGGAACAGGTAAAAAACCACCCATACTCGAGGTGTTCACAATGTGTGCTTCAGGTCTACTTAACAGGGTAGGAAGTAGGGCTTTGGTAAGTAAAACCAATCCAAAGAAATTCACATCCATTACATGCCTGATGGCTTCTTCATCCAGTTCATTGAACGGAATAAAGGGCTGAATAATTCCGGCATTATTGAAGACCCCATCAATGGTTTTGTGGGTAGTTATTAGGTCTTCACACACGGTTTTTATTGCTGCAGGGTTTGCTATATCCAATACATAGCTTGCTTTTAACCCCCCAAAGTCACGCAAGTATTCATTCGTTTGAGATAGTGTTTCTTGATTCCGGTCAATTCCAATAACAAATCCGCCCTTCTGCACGATTTGGTAGGAGAGTTCTTTGCCCATTCCGCTACCTGCGCCGGTGACAATAAAGGTATGGTTTTTTATATTCATTATTTTGTAGCGTTGACTTGCAGAGTCGACGACATTCCCTTATGAAATTCACCTTCATTAATTTCTCTAATAATCTCTTGAATGGAAACGGAACTGAATTCAGAAAAAGCAGCTTCTAATTCTTGCTTGTCATATAGAAATTCAATAGATTTCGGTCCACCCGTTCCATAGCATAATTGGTCTTTCGTATATACTTCCATTAGAAGTGTTCCCCCAGGTTTTAATCCGGCACTAATACGTTGGTACAACGATGCTCTTAAACCCTCATTAAAATGACCGAAAATCATCACTATTCCATCCCATGCTTCGTGTTCAATTTCATACTGACCGAGGTCTGCACATACGGTACAAACTGAAACCCCATGACTTTCTGATAATTGTTCTGTTTTCTTTAATCCGGATTCCGAAAAATCAACGCATGTTACATCAAAGCCTTGAGTGGCAAGATAAACGGCATTCCTTCCTTCTCCTTCAGCTAAGCACAAAATTCTTCCCCCCGGTTTAAGGGCGGAAGATGTTGCTTTTAAAAAATCGTTTGGTTGATCTCCATACATGAAGCCTGGTTCACCAAAGCGTTCATTCCAAAATGTTTTGTCCATAATAAAACTAAAACTAGTCAAAGGTAGTCAGTTTTGGACTCTAATTTGTCCTTACATAGTGTTTTTGTTATTTCAAGTATAATGTCCTGACTTTCATCATGTTTTATTATTTTTATCTCAAATCTTACTACTATGAAACATGTTGTCTTTTTGTGTGCAGTTGGTTTTACATTGACGTTCACTGCGCAAATAAAAATAAATGTCAATGGATCAAACGTTACCTTAAAGGGTAAAGGATCAAATACCAATAAATCAAACGGAAGTACTGAAGGAACTACAAATAGTACTGCGAATTCCAGTAATGATTCCTATAATTTTGAGCGTAATCCAGATGCTCCAGCAACCGTTAACAACAATATCGCTGCGGGCGCATTTTGCGTGGTAATCGACAGTAGGGGATATTTGTCGCGCAAGCGTGTTTATCAAGTTGTTGACGGTGGGTACGCAATTATTGATGCGAATGCTACCGATTGGGATCTTAAAAATAATGCGAACGCCATTCGATATTTTGCCGCAAATTCAGTCTATCCAGATGTTGATTTTACTAAGTTTAGAAACGAATGTAGACCCTATGAAGAATACGTTAGGCACTATTTGGATTGCTATGCTTCTAATCATTTGCCAAGTTTATCGGTGTTAACCAATTGGAATGAGCGTTGGCCTGCGTACTATTTAGGAAGTGTAAGAGAAGCGAAGGAGCATCAAAGAAAGCTTAAATCGCTTGACAGCCTATTTAAATTACGCTATTCAAGTCTTCCAAATTTTTACTGTAAATACGAAGACAATCCATTTATTTGGGGACAAATTGCGCTGAAGCGTGACAGCCTCATTTCCTGTTTATTATCCAGTAGTGGCGACGGGGAGTTTGGAGTTCAAATCACGAATATGGTTACCGGTATAACAGATGAAATAAAAGATGCCGTAAGTTTTAACAACGGGGGGGATTGGTTTGTGAATGATGATATAGTTGGACAAGCAGTTTCTCCAAAGGCAAGACAAGAACGCTTTACCAATTTAGAGGGCTTTTTCAACGATTATGCAGAACTCGCTAAGCTAACAGGACGAAACCCATCAATGCCTAAAGACACCTTGACATTACTTCTTGATAATTTGAAATCTACCTTGAAGACCGCGTTGCCAAAACACAAACCAACGGATAATATGTTCAAATTCAGGGATGCAGGACTTGAGTCAAAAATGAAGGCCTACTTAAAAAATGCGGCGGCTTTAACCGTGTACAAAATTGGACTGACCCATGATGTTTGGCAAATTAAAAAGAATGATGTTGGGATTCCTGAATATAAATACAAATACGGTGCGATGTATGTTAAAAATCCAAGCTGGGACCATGGGTATTGCAAGGTGTTGTTTTTTACCTTAAAACAAGATTATGCAGGTGGCGGCACCTATGGTGAAACGCATGTGGGTTGGTACAGCGAAGAATATTACGGGTGTCCGTAAGTTTAATGTTGGATTTGAATCGATATACTTTTTTCCAAAAGTTTCAAAATGTAAATACCGTTATTCAACTTTAGGGTAGGGATTATGCCATGTTCATCGGTCATCCCTTGAACTACCAATTTTCCTTCAGTTGAATAAATGGAATAATTTACCGAACCATATCCTTCAATTTGAATAAAATCATCACAGGGGTTTGGTCCAAAACGCAGTGCAGATTCCGTGACTTCTCCAAGCATTTCCACACAAAATGGCTCATTTGTCCAAGCTTGGTTTGAAACGAATGGATAAAACCAAGGGCTTGGAGTAGCACCTGCACTCACCAAGGGAGCAAAACTTGTTCTACTTGGGGAAAGTTCAATCAACGGGGTTTCATTACTCGGATAGGTACAGTAAGCAAAGAACTGATCGATAGAATCTACCGCCGATAAGGCATAGTGTTTTTGCATAATGACTTGCTTTTTTATTCCGTATAGCGGACCACTTGATAACATGTAAACGAGCGTATCTTGTTCAATCATGCGCTGTATGTTCCCCATGTGCATCAGCGTTTGTATCGGCAATAAATTGGGGGTTGATATTTTATTTGCATAGGATCCAAAATCACCGCCCTGCCAATACCAACAGCTTACGCTATCGATAACTTGTAATGGCTTTGACGCTTGTTCTTCAGGCATGCCCATACCCATACCGTTTTGAAAAGTTTTTTGTTCAGTTATATTCCCGCTATAATCTACCTTTATAAGATCCATACTATTCATCGCATGACCTCTATTGGCTAGGATTAGGCCCTGATGTTGGGCGATTGCCTGAATAAAATCAGGCTGAGATACATGGTCGTATTTATTTCCTTCGATTACATTTCCTACGGAATCTAACTTCAAAATAACTCCCGAAAAGGTACCTAAGGCAAACTGGTGACCACAGGCGTAAATGCTCGAGTCTGCAATGCACAAGTCGTTCAATTGAAAACCATCTGTGTTTAAATCATATGCTTTAGTCCAATGCACATTACCGTTTAGATCAACTTCACTCAAGGCATTGCTTGCGTTACCAATACTTGATGTAAGCACAAGCATCGTACTGTCATTCAATCGTTCAATATCCCGCACCGTGGCATCAGCTCCTGGATCCGTTATACTGCTTATTGTCGACCAAAGAATTTGACCATGTTGATTAATGGCAATTGAAATTCCTTGCCAAATTTCTGCAGGGCCCACCGCGATGGATATCTTTCCACCTATAATGGCTAGGGTATCATTTATCTTGGTAAGCTGCGTAAACTCAGAAAAACTTGAAAGTGCTCCAAGACTCAAATACGCTGTTTGTATACATTGGCCGTTTACATCATGCACACTTAGAAATCCATTTGAAAAACTTTGTGTTCCGACAACCAAATATGATCCATTACCCATTTGTACCACCGATTTAGCCTGAATATCATAGAGTTGACTATACGTGCGATTGACAAAAGACTGCGATTTAACGGCAAAGGGAAGGATTCCGAGGAAAATGAGCAGAAATTTCATTTTTATTTCAAAAGTAACTAAAAAGACACACCCATCTGCGCAACCTTTATACCTTTGACTTGTTAAAAAGAATATGGCACTAATTGAAGTTTCCCATTTAGCGAAGAATTTTGGTTCATTTCACGCAGTGAAAGATGTATCTTTTCATGTAAATGAAGGAGACGTGTTTGGATTTTTAGGTCCAAACGGTGCCGGAAAAAGTACAACCATTCGTTGCTTACTGTCCCTGATTCGTCCGACAGACGGGGAGATTAAATTTTTTGGTAAATCCTTAAATCAAAATCGATCCGAAGTGTTAACACGGGTTGGGTGTATTATTGAAAAACCTGATTTTTACAAATATCTTTCTGCGCAACGTAACTTAGAAATTTTTGCCCGCATATCTGGGAAAGACATTACCAAACGTCAAATTCAAGAAATGATTGATTTTGTTGGGTTGAATGGAAGGGAAGGGGATAAAGTTTCTGGTTTTTCACACGGCATGAAACAACGCTTAGGTATTGCTCAAACCTTATTGCATAACCCAGATGTTATTATTCTTGATGAACCAACTACTGGATTAGATCCTCAAGGAATTATTGAGGTTCGAAATTTAATTCTTCGCTTGCGAGATGAACAGAAGAAAACGGTCCTACTTTCTTCACATCAATTGTCTGAAATTGAAATCATTGCGAATCGCATGGTAATCATAAATCAGGGTAGAACCATCGTAGAAGGTAATGTGCATGAATTGCTGGAAAAACAAAGCATGAATTTAGAGATTTCGGTTGCGAATCCAACAGTTTTTGAGGAAACCATTCAACGCGAGTTTTCTTCACTTACGGCACGTTTAGTCTATCAAGGCACCTACCATATTGAAATGGAAGAGGACATTCGCCAGCCACTGATTCAGCGACTTGTTGAGACCGGATGCGGTGTGAAGGCAGTAATTCCTAAGCGTAGTTTAGAAGATTTTTTCATTAAAATGACCGAGAAATAATGCTTTGGAAAAATACCATCAACGAACTACTCAAGATTGCTACTAAAATTAGAAGTTATATCGGAATTGGCGCATTAACGTTATTAATCATCATTGTCCTGTTTGCCATGATAGCCGATGGGAAATCATACATTGGTTTTGTTACGGCTTCCTTTGAACAAACCTTAAGTTTTAACGGGAAAATTTTAAACGGTAATTTAATTGCATTCATCATCATGCAGATGCTGATTGTGCATGTTCCTTTGTTAATTTCCTTGGTTACTGGTGATTTACTTTCTGGGGAAGAAGCGGCAGGTACGATTCGAATGCTGGCGACAAAACCCATTTCAAGAACAGGTATTGTTTTGTCTAAATGGATAGCAGCAACGATTTACACCTTGATTATGACCGTTTGGTTGGGCTTTTTGTCGCTTTTTGTTGCGAAATGGATGTTCGGAACTGGCGATTTGATTGTATTAAATTCCAATGGATTATTAATTATTCCTGAAGCCGATTTAGCATGGCGTTTTGGCTTGGCTCTTCTCATTGCATTTCTTGCGTTGTGGACCGTCGCTACCTTATCTCTTGCATTTTCTGCCTTTGCAAAGAATAGCGTTGGACCGATAGTTTCCACCATGTCGGTTATCATTTTATTTACCATTATTGGCACCTTGGATGTTTCAGTGTTTGATTCGATTAAACCCTATATGTTTACTACGCACATGGCGGCTTGGCGTAGTGTGTTCGAAGATCCATATCCTACATCAGCCATTTGGGAATCGGTACTAATTTTAGTGGCGCACATTGCCGTGTTACTTGGCATCACCCTCTTTCGATTTAATAAAAAAGATATTACCTCATGAAATCAGTTTTACTTTTTGTTTTTATCCTTTCAGGGGGATTTGGATTTGGTCAAACCGCAGAAGAAATCCTTAAAGGAGTAATTGATAAAATCGACCTCGTTGAAGATTATCAAGCCGATGTTCAAATTAAAGCGGCGATTCCGTTTATTAAAGTACCCATTGCAAAAGCCAAAATCTATTTTAAACAGAAGGATAAGTTTAAAGTGGAATCAAAGGGAATTGCCATCCTTCCTAAACAAGGAATGAGTGATTTAACTGGATTTCTATCCAATGAAAAAAAGTATAGTGCCGTATTGGGAGAGGCAAAAACAATTAATGAGCATAAAACACGCTTGATTTCAATCCTACCAACCGATGAAAACAGTGAAATTATATTAGCGAAAGTGTACATCTCTACGTCGGAGGATTTAATTTATAGAACCGTACTAACCACCAAATCAAGTGGCACGGTCTCTATTGATTATGAATATAACCTGAATAAAAAGTATGGCCTACCCAATAAAATGACCTTCACGGTGGACATTAAAAAATTCAAAATGCCTAAGAGTGTAGCTTCCGATATTCGCAATAACGATAAGCAAAAGAAATATAAAGACAATGAAAAAGGTACGATCGTATTAACCTTTTCAAATTATCTGGTAAATAAAGGAATTTCAGACGACGTCTTTAAAAAAGACTAATAGATATTTACTTCGCGCTCCAAGCTCACACCAAATTTTACTTGGATATCTTCAATGATGCGCTGTGAAAGCTCATAAATTTCTTTTCCTGTCCCGCCACCATAATTCACTAACACCAAGGCTTGAAGTTCATGAACTCCTACATTGCCAAAGCGTTTACCTTTCCAGCCTGCTTGTTCGATTAACCAACCCGCAGCTAATTTCACATGGCCATCTCCAGCCGGGTAGGAGGGAACACGCTCATAGCTTGATTGGATTGTTTGAAGAACCTCATTAGAAACCACAGGGTTTTTGAAGAAACTGCCGGCATTCCCGAGTTGCTTGGGGTCAGGTAGTTTTGATTGACGAATGCGAATTACCGCATTGCTAACATCTTTGATGCTCGGTGTAGTTATTCCCATTTCATTTAGTTCTGCCTCAATTACTCCGTAAGATGTATTAATGGTTGGATTTAGCGATAAGGTAAAAGCAACGCTACAAATGATATATTGATTTTTTAATTCACGCTTAAATACGCTTTCTCGATATCCAAAGGCACAATCAGCCAAATGAAATCGCTTTACCTTACCTGTTGCAATTTCTACAGCATCTAGATAGGTAAAGGTGTCTTTTATTTCAACGCCATATGCGCCAATGTTTTGCATGGGTGAGGCGCCTACACAGCCGGGAATCAAGCTTAAATTCTCAAGTCCTCCATAGCCTCGATCCACGCAATACATTACAAAGTCATGCCAAAGTTCGCCCGCTCCCGCTTCAATAACAACATGAGTTTCCGTACGTTCAATTTCCTTGATTCCGTTAATGCAATTTCGAATAAAAAGACCATCGAAGTCTTTGGTGAATAACATGTTACTACCACCGCCGGAAATAAGTGTTTCGTTGGTTCTAATTGTTGGAAGTAAGTCTATTAATTCTGTTATACTTGAAAAGGAGGCAAACAATGAGGTTCGCACCTCAATTCCAAAGGTGTTGAATGGTTTAAGGGATACGTCTTTTTGCATGTTCAAAACTAACAAAAAAGTGTAAGCTAACGGGTGAAAAATCCATAGTCGCCCGGGTGAATGGTATAAAACCAATCAAACCAATTTAAATGGTGACTAAAAATAAAGCCTCGACTGGCATGTTTTGGAACAAAGACCCGTCCGCCTTTAGCCGGTTCTAAGCGGTTTAAATTCTTAACAGGACCTTGTGGAGCAATACCGTCTTGAAAACAAATAATGTCGGCCTTAGGCTCACCTAAATTACTTCCGTATTGCCAAACTTCTTGGAATTTATTCCAATCATAGCCCATAAAATCAGGGGTTTCTGGAGCGATAATTAATATTTTTCCCAAGTTGTAAATGGAATCTACTTGGGTTAAAAATCCCAGCATATAGGCATACCCCATGCTGTGACAAACAATGTCTAGTGTATCCTTGCGGGGATTTGACTTTAAGGAGTCTTTCGCAAATTGTAAAAAGTTTTGTCCACAAATTTTTCCGTTTTCAAAACGGGTTAAAAATCCTTCGGGATTTTGCTTCGTGTTTAAACCAAACCCTCGTTTACTTCGAAACCAGATAAAACGCGTAAAAACATACGAACAAGCAAAGCGGAATTTGCTTCGGTGCGGGGAGGTTTTTAACGGATGATGTCCAGAGATATAAATGGGCGTGGTTGGAGCAAATCGATTGATGATGGTATCATCGTAATTATACCAGTAACTTTGTTCTTTGGTGGTTACCCCATTTTCTCTAGGTATGTGGTCTTTTTTTGGTCCGAGGTACCCATTAGCGAAAATCAATAGATGTTCCTGGGCATGGATTGACATCGTTGAACACAGTAGGAAAAATAGCAGTTTATTTACCATATTGATGGAAAATTCCTCCAGCAAAAGCGGTCCAATAACATCCGCGTTGTCCAGCAGACTTTAAACCCTCATTTACCCATGAATTACACGTGTTTATAATACTGTATGAACCATTAGCATCGTAATATCGATCGTAATCAAAGGTTGTTCCTTTTACCTTTGAGTGAAGCAGCACCGGTTTATTTTTATCAAAACGAATAGTTTTTTTAATGTATTTGCAAAGTCTCCGATATTGTTCCTCGGTTATTTGAAGTTTAATAATTGGTCGATCAGCAGGTATTTCGTAATGATAGTAGGCATGTATTGCTGCACCATTAAAACCAAACGCTCCTCGAAAAGCCGTGGATAAGGTAAGGTCATTAAAGGTTGGGGTAGTTAGAAAAAATCGTTTATCTCCCATGCCAAGACCAATCCAATGGAAGGTGGTGTCGTAAACTTTGTTATTCTCATATGGAAACAAGTCATCCCAATCTTGTACCTTGTGGTGTACCGGAACAATAAAGTCTGTGTGAACCCCCGACTGCATAAAATAAATAGTTACTTTTTTGGGCTCAGTGGTAATTTCTTTTTCAACCGGAATTAAGGCTAGGACGAAACAAAGGATAAAATAGGAAAGTACCATTAATGTCATCAATATGCCAAGACCTTTGATAAAGGTTCTAGCTTTTTTAATGCCTTTTTTTTGTTTTGTTTTCACGCTGTAAATTTGCTAATAAAACCTAAATAATAATAGTGTCAGGTAAGATTTCAAGCTAAATCTTAAAAGTGTTACTATTTTTGACCTCAAACGTTTTTAAAATAAACAAAAGTATGCGCTTAATTTTTTCCGTGATTCTTGTGGGGATGGCTTCACAAATGTTGGCTCAATATGATCCAAGTACTTTATCTACAAGCTATAAATTCCATGAAATTATGCAGCAAATCGAGCGTAATTATGTGGACCCGGTAAACGCAAAGAAACTTACAGAAACAGCCATTGTTGCCATGTTAGAGGAGTTAGATCCACATTCCACGTATATTCCCGCTGAAGAAGCACAAGAGGCGCAATCACAAATTAATGGAAGTTTTGTAGGTATTGGAATTCGCTTTCAAATTGTGAAAGATACCTTGATGGTGGTTGCTACCATACCCGGTGGACCTAGTGAAAAACTTGGCTTGTTGGCAGGTGATCAAATTGTGGCTGTTGATGGAAATTCTATTGCGGGTATTGGGTTGAAAAACAATGAGGTTCGCACCAAATTAATGGGTGAGCTAGGATCGAAGGTACAGGTTAAAGTGCTTCGCAAAAAGCATGATGAATTAAGCTTTAATATTACGCGTGACAAAATTCCAATTTTTTCTGTTGATGCCGCTTACATGATTGATAAAGAGATTGGGTACATCAAATTAAATAGTTTCTCCAAAACCACGATTGAAGAGGTTCAAAATGCACTAAAGGACTTGAAATTCAAGGGGATGAAGAATTTGATTTTTGATTTACAAGGAAATGGTGGTGGACTTCTGGATGCGGCACGAGGCGTGGCAGATGAGTTTATTTCAGGGAACAAACTGTTAGTATATTCCATAGGTAGAGCACAGCCTCGAAGTAATTTAACTGCAAGTAAAAAAGGATTATGGGAAGAGGGAGGATTAATCGTTTTAACCGATGAATATACGGCTTCAGCAAGTGAAATTGTTTCCGGGGCTATTCAAGATTGGGATCGTGGGTTAGTAGTGGGTAGGAGAACATTTGGTAAAGGCTTGGTGCAGCGCCCAATGCCCTTATCGGACGGAAGTGAGCTAAGATTAACCATTGCACGTTACTATACACCAACTGGGAGGTTTATTCAAAAACCGTATCAAGATGTAGAGACTTACCGGAAAGATCTTACCCAACGGTATTTAAATGGGGAATTTCAACATGCTGATTCTATTAAACTTCCAGATTCGTTAAAGTTTCATACCATGGCTAAGAATCGATTAGTTTATGGTGGAGGTGGAATTATGCCCGATGTTTTTGTAGCGCTTGATACAACAGATATAACGGATTATTACAGCAACCTGATACGCGGTGGACATGTGAATGCATATAGCTTGGAATTTGTTAATTCAAATCGCGAACAATTGAAAAAGAAATATCCGGACGTTAAAGCATTCATTGCAAACTTCAATACCGATGCATCATTTATGGAAGGATTTTTTGGATATGTTTCTAAAGAAGATCCTAAATTAATCTTTGATCAACAAGCGTATGACATCAGTGGCAAGGCGATACGTACTCGGATTAAATCCAACATTGCACAAGACCTTTTTGGTTATAGCGAATCGTATCAAATATTTAATGAGCTAAATGAAGTGGTACAAAAAGCGACCATGCTTTACAAAGATAAATCCTATCAAGGGTATGATCTTGCAGACTAACATGAATTAAATTGAACAAAAAAGGCCGCATACGCGGCCTTTTTTGTTTGAAATGGAATTTATCCTCTTCGTCGCTCCAATAATATCATCATCATTAAGCTAAGTACGACGCGCTCTTGAGCATTTTCGTCAACCTGTTTTAATTCATGTAAAGAGAATTTTCTACCAAAAAATGAACTGTCTTTTTTAAACCGCATTATGGGTTCATTTTGTTCGTTGGTTACCAAGTAACTAGGGTTGAGCATATAACCGGTAAAAATTCCGACGATTGGAATTTCAGAAACCAAGGCATCCAATACTTTAACCCAAGGTTTTTCTTCACGTATCGTGAATTCATTGATGTTTTCAGTGTTCAGCACAACATAGGTAGCCTTCCACAAAGAAACAGCTCCTTTACGTGCTACTTTACCGAGTTCTGTATCCTCCCCATTAAAAAAAGAATAGGTGGCAGAAAAATCTAGCCATTTATTCGCCTTTATTCGATATAACATCGTTTGTTTTGATTCGTTGCTGTAGCACATAATGTCCTCTTTTAATTTGAACATTTTTTGACGAACATAACTGACCGTATTATTTTTTGAATCCGTAATTACGAAATCATTTGATAAGGTGCCAATTTTAAACTTAAACGAAAGGGGGAATTCAAAGGACATAAAATATACATTAGGGGTTATTAAATGTTATTACCAGATCTTGGATACTTTTTCTTTGGGATTGCGCATCTTTTTTCCTTCACTAATTTGAAAAGCTTCAAAAAACTCGGGGCAATTTTTCAAAGGTCCATTTACACGGTACATGCCCGGAGAATGTGGGTCCGTGGCCAAACGATTTTTCATTTCTGCATCGGTATACTTAATCTTCCATAATTGACCGTAAGCAATAAAGAACCGCTGTGCTGGAGTAAATCCTTCACGCACCTCATTCATTTTAAATTCATCGGTTAGTTTGTACGCGTAATAAGCCATCGTTAATCCGCCCAAATCTGCAATGTTCTCTCCCATCGTAAGTTCCGCATTCACGCAATTGCCTTCCATTGGACAAAATCCAGCAAAAGTTTCTCCCAAAAGTGCGGTTCGTTGCTCAAATGCCTTTCTGTCTTCTTCTGTCCACCAATTGGTGAAACTTCCATCCGCTGCGAATTTAGAACCCATGTCGTCAAATCCATGCGTAAATTCATGTCCAATAACCATTCCGATGCGCCCGTAATTTACCGCATCTTCTGATTCGACATCAAAAAATGGGGGTTGCATTATTCCTGCGGGGAAGGCAATTTCATTTAACAGCGGATGGTAATACGCATTAACCATGTGTGCAGGCATTCCCCATTTTTCTTTATCTACGGGTTTATTTAATTCTGCAAGATTCTTCTGATTAGAATAACGAGCCATCAATTTTATATTACCTATATAATCTTCAGGATTAAAAGCAAGGGATGAGTAATCTTCCCACCGTTCAGGGAAACCAAGTTTCCTACCAATTGAATCCAATTTATTTCGAGCTTGTTTCTTTGTTGCTGGGGTCATCCAATCGAGTTTTTCAATTCGTTCTCTGAAAA
>ENA-OUVC01000258-OUVC01000258.1-marine-metagenome-genome-assembly--contig:-NODE-258-length-36940-cov-3.292299_pt1 | contig 36940 bp, 34 predicted proteins | sample MGYA00248622_ERZ508571 | MGnify/ENA primary metagenome ERZ508571 (study PRJEB26236, sample SAMN06267175) | marine metagenome | isolation source: Columbia River Estuary | place: USA:Columbia River Estuary... | reverse complement strand
AAGCTTCTTGACGAAACCAAGCGCCTTACAATATCCAATTGTTGCAGATTATATAGGTTTTGAAATACCCAATAAGTTTGTTGTTGGTTATGGCTTAGACTATGATGGATTGGGAAGAAATATACCCGCTCTTTATCAATTATCAGAATAGAAAATTGGTAGCTCTTTATTGTCAATTAATGCTGCCTTATAAGCATATTCCCACAAAGTTTGAATAGCCAAAGTACCTTCTTCTCCTAATTCGGTAGAAAAATTATTGACATACAATTCTATATGCTTGCGCATTACCTCTTCACTCATTTCTTGCGCGTGCTCTTTTACAAATGGGGCTAAGCTTGGATAATTATTCCAGGCATAAGCAATACTCTTTTTAATTAATTGATCTAACTGCTCGTATACTTCTTTAGGCAAGGAGCGTTTGGCTACAATGCCGCCCAAGGGAATTGCAGCAGCGGTAGTAGATTCCCACCAATCCCCTAAATCTTTTATTTTATGAAGCCCTTTTTCTTGATAGGTAAATCTATTTTCATGTATAATCAATCCTGCATCTACGCGCTGGTCAATTAAAGCTTGCTCAATATCGCTAAACAACATTACCTCTTTACAAGTGGCTTTGGGAAAGGCTAATTGCAATAATAAATTAGCCGTGGTATTTACACCTGGAATAGCAATGACTGCTCGTTCCAAAAACGATACATCATCGTTCCATTGTGCTATTCCCTTTTCATGCGTAATCAGTAAAGGACCAACACCTTTGCCAAGGGCACTGCCAGCATGCATTAGTGCATAGTTAGCAGCACACTGTAAAAAGGTATTAAAACTCAATTTAGTGATAGCCAATTTACCTGCTAAGGCCCAATTATTTAGTGTTTCTACATCCTCCATAAATACTTCAAATTCAAAGCCTTTAGTATCAATTTTATGATTTACCAAAGCATCAAATATAAAGGTATCATTGGGGCAGGGACTAAATCCTAGGCTAATTTTCATATAATAAATTTCAACAAAATTAAGCTTCTTTAAATTACTTCCTGCAATTTGTTTTATAAACTACGGCAACTATTTTAGTTCATATTTTAGTACCTTTATGTACTAAACATCCTTGAATGATCGTAGCGGTTTACAATAGAACATTTGGCAAAGAAGATATTCCTGCTATCAGTAAAATTTTATCAGCTTTACAAGCTCATAAAATCCAGCTCGTATTTTACAAGGATTTTTATAATCAATTAAAAGACAGTTTTTCTTTCGACGAAACACCTGCCTTTTTTACTAGCCGACTCGATTTGCCCATACAAACCGATATGCTTATTAGCCTAGGTGGCGATGGCACGATGTTAGATACCGTAAGTTTTATTGGCGATTCTAATATTCCTCTTATTGGCATTAATCTTGGACGCTTAGGATTTTTAGCTGCCATTAGTGAAAATGAAGCTGCAGATGCTATTGAGTCGTTAGTGAGAGGATCTTATACTATTGAAAAGCGATCTTTATTACATTTAGAGTCGAGCATGCCTATTTTTGAGGATGCCCCTTTTGCCTTGAACGAATTTACTATACATAGAAAAGACTCTTCGTCAATGATTAAAATTCATACGTACTTAAACGGTGAGTTTTTAAATACCTATTGGGCAGATGGATTAATAGTGGCAACCCCAACAGGTTCCACCGGTTATTCTCTAAGTTGTGGCGGTCCCGTAGTATTTCCACAAACATCAAGTTTTGTAATAACACCAGTGGCTCCACACAATCTGAGTACACGTCCAATAGTAGTACCTGATGACAATGTTATCTCCTTTGAGTTAGAAGGAAGAACTGATCATTTTTTATGTACCTTAGATTCAAGAACTGAAACTATTCCAACAAGTATTCAACTAGCCGTAAAAAAAGAGAATTTTACCATATCTCTAATACGACCAGATGAACACAATTTCTTAAAAACGATTCGACAAAAGTTATATTGGGGAATCGATAGAAGGAATTAAATAGATATTATGAAGAAACTAATTATTTATATCTTTTTATGCTTACTTGCTTGTACAAAAACACAAGCGCAATCTTTCTATGGTACAAAAGAATGGGGATTAGTAAGTGGAGGCAGTTTATATTTTGGCGATTTAAATGATCGCTATGGTTTCCAAGAAATTTATCCTGCATTAGGCTCTTTTTTTAGATTACATTTCAACCCTTATATCTCTTTACGCGCATCTGTACTGCAATCTAAAGTTGGCTACAGTGACGCCTATTCTAGTAATATCTATAATAAAACACGCAACTTAAGTTTTAAAAGTAATATCACAGAATTTGCCGTTCAAGGTGAATTTAATTTCTTTAGATTTTACACCGGTGATGAGCGCTATCGCTTTACGCCTTACTTAACAGGCGGCATGGGCATATTTTTTTACAACCCCTATGCCAATATCGATGGTAGAGATTATGATTTAAGACCTTTGGGAACTGAGGGCCAAAATCTAGATATGTATGCCGACAGACGTTATAAAAACTATGCCTTTAGTTTCCCTATTGGCTTAGGGGTCAAGTATTGGATATTTCCGGGTATGAATGTTGGGGTAGAAATTGTAAATAGATTGACAACTACTGATTATTTAGATGATGTAAGTTCTCGCTATGTGGGGGCAGATAAATTTCCTAATGATCCACAAAATCCAAATCCAGCATTTCTTTTACAAGATCGATCTATTGAAGTGAGTAGCGATCCATTGGGTAGAATTAATAAACAAAGAGGCAATGGTAATACCAATGATCAATATATGATGCTCTTATTTCATTTTACGTTTCAGTTCAAGACTTATTCTTGTCCTCAACAAATGACACAGGATTATTCTACTTACTAATATCCAAAGTCACATTAAGCCATTCATGATCGAAGGTGGCGTTGTAACGCTTATAAAATTTAATGGCTTCTGTATTCCAATCTAAAACCTGCCACATAATAGCTGGCAAGTTTTTTTGTTTGGCTTCAAAAATTAATTGCGACATCAACATTCTACCTATGCCTTTAGAACGCCAAGCTTCGGTTACAATAATATCCTCTAAATACATACGCTGCCCTTTCCAAGTAGAATAACGAATATAATATAAGGCCATACCAATAATTTTTTCTGCTTGTGTTTCCGGATCAATTACACAAGCAACCAAAGCCCACCAAACAGGATTCTCTGAAAATCCGCTGGCTTTAAAATGCGCTAAAGTAACCGTTACTTCTTGAGGTGCCTTTTCGAAAATGGCTAACTCTTTAATTAGTTCTAAAAGGGCTTCGCAATCTTCTTCTTTGGCTTTGCGAATAACTATTCTTGATTCAGACATAGGTTTAACAAAAATTATATACAATGATACAAGAAGTAAAACGTTATAACAAAGAATAATGTACTTTTATAAATCAAAGATTTGTTAATAAACTAAACACCAAAATGCAAATATGCAAGCCATTCAATTACTTTGGGTAGATGATGAAATAGATCTATTAAAACCTCATATTTTATTCTTACAACAAAAAGGATATGAAGTGGCATCCCTTACCAATGGCTATGATGCCTTAGATTACTTGCAAGAAAACCCAATAGACTTAGTTATTTTAGACGAAAGCATGCCCGGCATGACAGGACTAGAAACCTTAGTTAAGATAAAAGAGCTTTTTCCGTATATGCCCATAGTAATGGCTACTAAAAACGAAGCAGAATATGTTATGGAAGATGCTATTGGCAATCAGATCAGTGATTACCTAATAAAACCTATACACCCCAATCAAGTATTGATTTCAATTAAAAAAATAATTGATGGCAAGCGCCTCATAGCTGAAAAAACCAACGCCAATTACCAACAAGAATTTACTAAACTATTTATGGCTTTACAAGCCAATCCAAACCATATGGAATGGATGGAGTTATATAAAAAATTAGTGTTTTGGGAATTAGAATTGAGTAAAAGTAACAGCACTGAAATGATGGAGATATTGCATCAGCAAAAAGCAGAAGCAAATAAAGATTTTTTTAAGTTTATTCAAAAAAACTATTGCAAATGGATTGCATCAACTACCGAACGACCATTACTATCGCCTCAGGTACTAGCAGAAAAAGTATTTCCGCAGTGCAATAATCATCAGCCAACTTTCCTTTTAGTTATCGATAATCTTAGATATGACCAATGGAAAGTAATTGAACCTTTTTTACTTGACGATTTTAAAATTAACGAAGAAGATCTTTTCTTTAGCATTTTACCTACAGCCACACAGTATGCCAGAAATGCTTTGTTTGCAGGACTTACACCCTTTGAAATTGCTAAACAATTTCCAGATAAATGGAGAAATGACGATGATGATGATGGAAAAAATAAATTTGAATTGGAGTTTTTACAAAGCAATCTCAAAAGAAATAAATTAGATCATTGGAAAGTAGATTATGTAAAAATCACGAATAACGAGCATGCTAAATTATTAGAAGATCAAATACATAATTATTTAAGTAATGACTTGACCGTTATCGTCTACAATTTTGTAGATATGCTATCGCATGCACGTACAGAAATGGAAGTGCTAAAAGAATTAGCAAGCGACGATAATGCTTATCGTTCGCTTACCGCTAGTTGGTTTGAACATGCGCCACTTTTCAAAGCCTTAAAGAAAATTGCTTCTAAAAATATTCAACTTATAATTACTACCGATCATGGTACCATGCAAGTAAAAACACCTAGTAAGTGTATTGGCGATAAACAAACTAGCAGTAATTTACGATACAAGCATGGTAAGAATATGAGCTATGAAGACAAGCACGTATTTGCAGTTAAAGACCCTAAAGATGCCGGACTTCCTAGTCAATACTTAAACTCGAGTTATATTTTTGCAAAAGAAGATGTGTATTTATGTTTTCAAAATAATTACAATCACTTTGTCAATTATTATAAAAACACCTTTCAGCATGGAGGCATTTCGCTGGAAGAAATGCTGGTACCTATAGTTACTTTACAGTCTAAGTAACTACACGTACATAAAAGCTGCTAAGCAAGAAAAGATACCTAACAATAAACCGCTAATCAGTTCTACATTGGTATGCGCACCTAAAACTTTTCTGCTAAGCAGAACAAGTATAGCGCATGCGCATGCAATGATGAAAAAAGGCAAAGAGAAGGACATACAAAAAGAGATACCTATTAAGGTACCAACTGCTGCAGCGTGCATACTTATTTTAAAAAATATATTTAGTATAAACATGGCTATGAGCCCCCAAAATTGTGCAAGAAAATACACAATGAGCACTTGCGGTATAGCTGGTGTAGTCTTTAAATTATGGAGTACATGATAGGCCCAAAAATAAAATACCATTGATCCAATCAAGGGAATGATTCTATCTTTTGAATCGGTCATGGTTATGGTTTTTATAAAGTCCAATCGTTTTAATAAAACCACTAACAAGAGCGGGAAAAAACAAGAATTGATGACTATAATAGCAAACCATTTATTAATTGCAGCCCAGGTTAAAGTACTAAAATCCGCTACTGGCAATAAAAAAAACAGTAGGAAAGCGATAGATGGAATAAAAACCGGATGTAAAAAATAGGAACTTACCGTAGCCAATTGCTGCATGAAATTTTTATTGTTGTTATTAGCATTCATAACAACAAAAATACATACTATTATTAATGTTTCCTTTACAATTTTACAAATTCGGTCCTAACCATTTTGCTAGTTCTTCTATCGGCATTTGCTTTTCTTGCGCATAGGCTATTAACTGATCTTCTTGAATTTTGCCGATACCAAAATAAACACTTTGTGGGTGACTAAAATACCAACCACAAACAGAAGAAACAGGATACATTGCTAATGACTCTGTAAGATTAACGCCTATAGATTCGGTAGCATTGAGCAATTGGAACAATTTTAATTTTTCAGTATGGTCAGGACAAGCTGGATATCCAGGTGCAGGACGAATACCTTGATACATTTCTTTAATAAGCTCCTCTTGTGAAATAGCTTCATGAGGCACATAGCCCCAAATTTCTTTTCTCACTTTTGAATGCAACCATTCTGCAAGCGCTTCTGCCAATCGATCAGCAATAGATTGTAACAAGATTTTGTTATAATCATCATGTGCATCTGTAAACTTGGTTAAGTGCGGTTCTATGCCATCTATCGTTACAACAAATGCACCCATATAATCCTCTTGTTGAGGTGCAATAAAATCAGCTAAAGAATAATTAGCTTCACCAGCTGCTTTTTTAGCTTGCTGACGCAAAAACACTAGTTGTTCTAGGGTATTTTGTTGCGCATCTTTAATAAGAATAGTATCAGCTTTAACTTTTTCTGCTTGCCACAATCCCATTACCGCTTTAGCCTGAAGCCAATTTTCTTTTATAATTTGCTGAAGCATAGCTTGAGCATCTTCATATAATTTTTTAGCTTCTTGTCCTTGACGAGCATCTTCTAAAATAGCAGGAAATTTTCCTTTCATTTCCCAGGTGATAAAAAATGGAGTCCAATCTATAAAAGAAACGATATCTTCAACTGCAATCTTTATGGTTTGCACTCCAAGTTGCTGAGGCTTATACAGCGTAAACTGATTCCAATCGATACGGGTAGCATTTTGAACAGCAGCATCGTAACTGATATAATCTTTAGAGAATTGCTTGGCATTATAATCAGCTGCTAATTGTTCGTATTCTGTTTTTAAGTTAGATAAGAATGCTTTCTTAGTAGCTTCTTTAAGCAAGGTACCTGCAACCGTTACCGATCTACTAGCGTCTAATACATGCACTACACCCGATTCAATCTCTGGTTGTATTTTAACTGCCGTATGCATTCTAGAAGTAGTAGCTCCGCCTATTAACAAAGGCTGTTTCATGCCTCTTTTTTTCATATTTTTGGCAACCATTACCATTTCATCAAGAGAAGGCGTTATCAAGCCACTAAGCCCAATAATATCTACTTGATGTTTTTCTGCTTCATCTAAAATTTTATCGCCTGGCACCATAACACCCAAATCTATTACCTCATAACCATTGCAGGCCAATACTACCCCAACAATATTCTTTCCAATGTCATGCACATCTCCTTTTACCGTAGCTAATAAAATTTTAGAAGCTCCTTGTTGTTCTGTATTAATAGTACCGGCATTTATATGTGCTTGTTTGCGTTCCTCTTTTTCTAATTCGATAAAAGGAGTAAGTAAGGCAACGCTTTTTTTCATTACGCGGGCACTTTTTACTACCTGTGGTAAAAACATTTTACCAGAGCCAAACAAATCACCAACTTTATTCATACCCGCCATTAAAGGCCCTTCAATAACTTCTAAAGGAGTAGCATATTGCAAACGAGCAGCCTCGGTGTCTTCTTCAATATAAGCCGTGATACCGTTAACTAAAGCATGAATTAAACGATCTTCTACCGAAGCAGAACGCCATGCTTCATCTACTTTTTCTACTTTATCTACTGATTTTACTTGCTCTGCATACGCTATTAATCGATCGGTAGCCTCATTGTTTTCATTATTTTGATTTAGAATTACAGCTTCGCATAAATCTTTTAAAACGGATTCAATTTGATCATACACCACCAATTGTCCTGCATTAACGATACCCATATCCATACCTGCTGCAATAGCATGATACAAAAACACAGCATGCATAGCTTCTCTAACCGTTTCGTTGCCTCTAAATGAAAACGACAAATTACTTACCCCACCACTTATTTTTACTAAGGGATAGGTATTTTTAATGATGCGCGTAGCTTCAATAAAATCTACAGCATAAGTATTATGCTCTTCTAAACCAGTAGCTACTGCAAAAATGTTTAAATCAAAAATGATATCCTGAGGCTGAAAACCTACTTGTTGCGTAAGTATAGTATAAGCACGTTTTGCAATAGCAACTCTTCTATCTAATGTATCTGCTTGTCCTTGCTCATCAAAAGCCATAACAATAACTGCAGCTCCAAAAGATAAACAGATTTTCGCTTGATGAATAAATGAAGCTTCACCTTCTTTTAGTGAAATAGAATTCACAATACATTTCCCCTGCACGCATTTCAAACCGGCATGTATGATTTCAAACTTAGACGAATCAATCATGATAGGAATTCGTGCAATATCAGGCTCAGCTTGCAATAAATTTAGAAAGGTAGTCATGGCCCAAACCCCGTCTAATAAAGCATCATCCATGTTTACATCCAATACTTGTGCACCATTTTCTACTTGTTGTCTTGCTACAGACAAAGCTTCTTCAAATTTATGCTCTCTAATAAGTCGAGCAAATTTCTTTGAACCTGTTACATTGGTACGTTCGCCTACATTTACAAAATTAGTTTCTGGTCTTACAATTAAAGGCTCTAAACCAGCTAAGCGCAAATAGGGTTGGATGGTATTCATAACTATTTTTTTTGTTCTAAATATTCTAAAATAAGATCGCCTTCTTGATTATATAATTTTAAACTACTTTTTTCTGTTGCCATAAAAACTACTGATTGGAGCAGCTTAAAATAGCGTTGTTCTAATTCCATTTCTTGCTCACAATACATTTTAGTACTTGCTATTGAAGATAATTGCCATTGGGATGCTTTTGTTGCATAAGATGCAGAGTAATTATTACAAAATGATTTTCCATACAACTGCTTATTATTAATATTCAAGCTTACCTTTTGCAAATGATTTAAATCTAAAGGATCACGTTCTGCATGCCACATATTCGTAAGTATCCATTTCTTATTCTTAACATTAGCCGATTTAACAACAGGCTTTTTGGAAATAATTTTTAAGAGTTGATATACGTAGATAGGCCCGTCAGATGGAGGATGAATAAAAGAATCCACTTGAACAGATAATAAATATTGATAACCAGGTGCTAAGGTAAATCCCTTGATTCCAAAACATGTATTCGTTTCTTTTTGATCTAGCTTTTTATATTCAATACACTGCATAGGCATCATACCATAGCAAATAGTTTTAAACGGCATTACATTCCACATTTCTCTTCTGAGATGAAGGGTTCTTGATTCTTGCGCATAAGCAGTATGCATTGTGCATACCAAACAAATAATAGATAGTAACTTTTTCATGAGATTTAGATTTATAATTTAACGGGTAATTTTCTTGGTTTACATTGACTAACGGCTGTTGCTATGGCTTTAATATGGTCTGGTGTTGTTCCACAACATCCACCTACAATATTAACCCAACCGGCATTTGCCCAATCGGTAATAAAATGTGCTGTTTGCGAAGGGGTTTCGTCATATGCTCCCATTGCATTAGGTAATCCAGCATTTGGATAAGCCGATACATAACAAGATGCTATGGAAGCTAATTCTTCTACATGGGCCTTCATTTCGTTAGCGCCTAATGCGCAATTCAAACCTATACTCAATGGTTTAGCATGCTGCAACGAAATATAAAATGCTTCTAATGTTTGTCCGCTTAAGGTACGGCCAGAAGCGTCTGTAATAGTTCCGCTAATCATAATGGGTAAGGCTTCGCGATGATGATCATCGAAGTAATTACTTATCGCCACAATAGCGGCCTTAGCATTAAGGGTGTCGAAAATAGTTTCAATTAATAACAGATCTACTCCACCATCTGCTAATGCTTTTACTTGCTCATAATATGCGGCTACGGCTTCGTCAAATGATAATGCTCTGAAGCCAGGATTATTAACATCAGGCGATAAACTGAGTGTTTTATTCATGGGACCAATAGCCCCCGCAACAAATTTCTCTATGCCTGGCTGATTGGTTTCTTGAGCATATTCTTCAATGGCTTGCCTAGCGCAACGAGCTGCAGCTACATTAATTTCGTAGGCCAATTCTTGCATGCCATAATCAGCTAGGGAAACAACTTGCGCATTAAAGGTATTTGTTTCTATGATATCTGCTCCTGCATATAAATACTGCTTATGAATGTCGGTAATAATTCGCGCTTGCGTTATAGACAATAAATCGTTATTGCCTTTTACATCACTTGGCCAATCTTTAAATCGATCGCCACGATAATCAACTTCTTGCAATTGATGACGCTGAATCATGGTACCCATGGCACCGTCTATGATAAGAATTCGATCTTCTAGTAGTTGTTGTATTCGTTTCATATTTTTATTTAATAAAAACTAAGAAACGAGAGTAGATAGGCGTATTTACTGATTCGTTTATTAGTTCTGTTGAAAACACAAGCAAGGTCGAACAATAAACAAATCTACCTTGCTGTGCAAATATACTCAATTTTATTCTGAATAGAATAGCCCTATTTAGTATCTGTTGCTTTTTTTAGGGTTATTTCACGACTAACACTCGTGTGCAAACCACTTAATTTCTTGTCTTTACGATCCAATAAGCTTATAGTGATAGTAGCTTTCCCAGGGCGTAAGTTTTTTACAAATAAGGGCTCCCATGTAGTAGCCGTAAAGCTTGTATCTCTTTTTACTTTTTTACCTTGATTTACAATGTTTACTTTTACTTTCATACTATCAGGATGAATACTAGCATTAACTACATAAAAATCTAAAAGTACTTTTTCCATATCTGCGCCTATATATTCACCTTTAGGTCTACTATAAAATAGCATTGGTTTTTTTGAAGGCTCTAATTGACTAAGATTGCCTTTTTTGTCAATTTTAAAGTGATACAATTGGGCAGCCTTTTTCTCTTTTATAGATTCGTGATACGAACGCGATAAAAATACCAATACATAATGGTCTGAGTTCTTAGCCACTCTTACACTGTGCTTAGGTTCATACAATGCGGTATAGGGTTTGTTATCCATAATAAAATGAATATGCTGACCTTTAGTGGCATTGTTACACCCTTTATCAGCAGCATCGTCTGTTTGCACACTTAGTTCATATCCTTTAACTGAAAAATTGAACTCTACTTTCACAGAATCATCAGCATCCAAACTAGCCTGCACTGTAGCAATAGCTATTTTAGCATCAGGGAATTTAGGAGAAGCAGGAACTGCTTCTATCTGTAAATGAGGAGGTACTTTTTCAACGGTATCCTGATTTGCAGCGGCATCTGTTGAGCCAGACGAGCAAGCGGTAAAAATCCAAGATGTTAAAACACCCATAACAATCCATACTCCATATTTCATTTTCATACCCCTATATTTAATTACCAAAACTACGTTACTTATTGTTAAGAGCGGCTAAAAGGGGCTTATTTTTTGAGAAAATTTTAAGTTTTGAGTAGTAAAAAAATCGATTATTAAAACCTATTTTTGTTTTCTACAATTATTTTAATCTATGCCTGGTTTTGAATTATTTGGCGCTGATGAGCGTAAAGAAGTAAACGACGTTTTAGAAACGGGAATTTTAATGCGTTATGGCTTTGATGCTGCTCGCAAAGGAATTTGGAAATCTATAGAACTAGAAAATGCTATTAAAGAGCGTTTCCAAACGCCTCATGCGCAATTGGTAAGTAGTGGCACAGCCGCTTTAACAACAGCTATGGCAGCATTAGGCATAGGTTATGGAGACGAAATCATCATGCCTGCATTTACTTTTGTGGCTAGTTTTGAAGCTGTAGTTTCTGTTGGTGCTATACCTGTATTAGTAGACATTGACAACTCCCTAACATTAGATCCAATAGCGGTTAAAAATGCTATTACTCCAAAAACTAAGGCAATTATGCCGGTGCATATGTGTGGTTCTATGGCCGATTTAGATGCCTTACAAGCTATTTGTAAAGAACATAACATTTTACTTTTAGAAGATGCTTGTCAAGCTATTGGCGGCACTTATAAAGGCAAACCCTTAGGAAGTATTGGCGATGCTGGTACTTTTTCTTTTGACTTTGTAAAAACAATGACTTGTGGAGAAGGTGGTGTAGTTATGACCAAACATGCTGATGTGTATACCAAAGCCGACCAATATAGCGATCATGGCCATGATCATGCTGGTAAAGATAGAGGTGCCGACTTACATCCTTTTGTTGGATATAATTTTAGAATTTCAGAATTGCATGCTGCTGTGGGTTTGGCACAAATAAAACGATTAGACAGTTTTCTAGCCTTACAGCAACGTAATCACCAAATTATAAAAGAAGCTTTGCAAACTATACCAGAAATTAGTTTCCGAGTTGTTCCTGATGAGCAAGGCGATAGTTGTTCCTTTATTAGTTTCTTTTTGCCGAATGAAGCGCTTACCCAAAAAGTAGTAGCTGCATTTGCTGCACAAAGCATTGCTGGTAATTTTTATTGGTATAGCAACAATTGGCATTATATCAGCAAATGGGATCATTTAAAAAATGCTGCCTTTATGAATCATCTTCATCCCGATCATAAAGCACAAATCATACATCATGCAACTAAATCTTTTGCGCAAAGCGATGCCATTATGAGCAGATGTATTTCTTCTGCTATAAGTATCGGATGGACAGAAGATCAAGTTAAAGAACGTGCAAGTGCAATGGCAAATGCTATCAAATCTGTTTTGCAATCGAATTAAAACCTTTAATTGCTTTTTCTAATGATGAATACCACTGAATTATTAAAGAAAGTAAGGCAAATTGAGTATAAAACAAAAGGCTTAAGCAATCACTTATTTTCTGGTGCTTATCACTCTGCTTTCAAAGGTAGAGGCATGTCGTTTAGCGAAGTGCGGGAATATCAATATGGTGATGACGTTAAAAATATTGATTGGAATGTTACCGCTCGCTTTAAAACTCCTTTTGTAAAAGTATTTGAAGAAGAACGCGAACTTACCTTAATGCTATTGGTAGATATCAGTGGCAGTAGCTTATTTGGCACACAACAATTAAATAAGCGTAGCTTAATTACTGAAATTTGTGCCGTATTAGCATTCTCTGCTAATACAAATAATGATAAAGTAGGTGTTATCTTCTTTAGCGATAAGGTAGAGTTTTACATCCCTCCTAAAAAAGGAAGTTCTCATATTTTAAGAATCATACGCGAGCTTATTGCTAGAGAGCCAAAAGAGCAAAGTCAGACCGATATTGCAGAAGCCTTACAATTTTTGAATACCACGCTTAAGAAGAAAACAATTTGTTTCCTGATCAGCGACTTGATTTCGAAACCGTTTGATAAACAATTGCAGATTACAGCAAGAAAACATGATTTAATAGGCATTCATATTAGCGATCCTTTAGATAGCGAATTGCCTAATCTTGGTTTGATAGATTATGTAGATGCTGAGTCGGGTAAAACAATAAGCATTGACACCAGCCATGCTAATGTGAGAAACGACTACCACAAAGCCTTTGTTGCCCATCAACAGTATGCACAGAAAAGTTTTAGAAAACAAAGCGCTACTTTATTGAGCATTCCAACACAAGCCGATTATATAAAAATTTTACAAGGTTTTTTTAAAAATAGATAAACTATGAAACGTATCCTCTTTATAGGTTTCATTTTACTGTGGAGCTTTGCCACACATGCACAAACTGCTGCTACGGTGCAAGGCAAAGTAGATGCTAAAAATATTAGTGTTGGCGATCGAATCCATTATTTTTTAGAAGCTTCTATTCAGAAAAACAAAGGAAACTTAATATGGCCTAGCCTATCAGACACCTTCAATAACTTAGAAATAATTGAAAAAGGTAAAATAGACACCAGCGCTGTAGGTGATCTTATTACCTATAAACAGCAATTACAAATTAGTGGTTTCGATTCTGGCTTATTTTTAATTCCAAGTTTTAAATTCCAAATTCTACCGATTGGACAAGCTAGCTATGAATTAAAAACAGATTCTTTTTACATTAACATCAAAACACTTAGCGTAGATACCACCAAGCCGTATAAAAACATTAAAGACATTATTGCTGTAGATACCACTTGGAGAGACTATCTAGCGTGGATACTAGGAATTCTTATTGGATTACTACTGGGCATACTACTTGTTTGGTACCTACTAAAAAGAAAAGGTAAAAAGCTAAAAGACCTATTCGAAAGAAAAAAAGAAACAATTGATGAACGTGCATTAAGAGAATTAAATGCATTGGGCAAAGAAAAATTATGGCAACACAATCAATCTAAAGAACATTTTTCACGCTTAACTACAATTATAAGAATCTACGTAGAAGAACGATTTGGATTGCCTATGCTGGAGCAGACCACAGATGAATTTATACAAACTGCAAAACACCATGCAGCTATACAACCTTATTTTAATGCCCTAGTCGATTTATTACAAATAGCCGATATGGCAAAGTTTGCAAAAGCTCAACCCTTACCTGAGGAGCATATACAATCGCTAGACATTGCTCAATCCTTTATTGTCAACAGCACCCCAAAAGATACGCAAGTAAAGAACTAATTTATGTGGAGCCTTATAAACGATATATCATCCATTAGCTTTGCTAATCCTTACTTTTTTGCACTGCTATTAGTAGTGCCGCTATATTTTTTTTATCAAAAAAAGAAATCAACAACGAGTTTCTTCAGACTTTCATCAACAGCAGCCATAGCATCGCAAAAAGCGAATTGGAAAGTAAAAACAGCATGGATTGTAAACGCCTTAAACTATATCGTTTTTATTTGTTGCGTTATTGCGTTAGCTCGACCGCAAACGAGTAATGTTTCTGAATCAATAGACAGTGAAGGAATAGATATTGTACTATCCATGGACATATCGGGCAGTATGTTGGCCGAAGATTTAAAACCCAATCGTATTGAAGCAGCCAAAATGGTTGCAAATAATTTTATTGATCAACGACCGAGTGACCGAATAGGCTTAGTCATTTTTTCTGGCGAGAGCTTTACGCAATGTCCTATTACCAGTGATCATGGTGTATTGAAGACCCAGTTAGCTGCCTTAAAAAGTGGACTCTTGCAAGATGGTACAGCCATTGGTATGGGACTCGCAACAGGGGTAGACCGACTACGATCTGCTAAAGGAAAAAGTAAAGTATTGATTCTACTAACCGATGGTGTAAATAATACCGGATTGATAGACCCAATGAACGCCCTAGAAATTGCCAAATCATACGGCGTAAGGGTATATACGATAGGAGTAGGCACTACGGGCAAAGCGCCATATCCTCAAACGATGCCCGATGGGTCGGTGCAAAAAACCATGATGGAAGTGCAAATTGACGGCGCTTTATTAACTAAGATAGCTAATGAAACAGGTGGCAAGTATTATAGAGCAACTGGAAACAGCGCACTAGAAAATGTTTACAAAGAAATAGACCGATTAGAAAAAACAAAAATTGAAATGAGCGCTTATCGCCATTACAAAGAATGCTTTGGCATCTTCTTATGGATAGCAATCATAGCCCTTATCTTACAAGTAAGTTTACAACTTTGGGTATACAGAAAAATAACGTTATAAAATAAAACTCCCTTACGGGAGTTTTATTTATGCATTTGCTATAAAGGCTTCTACTTTTTTAACCATGTTTTTAGAACCGATAAATATGGGTACTCGTTGATGTAGGGCTGTTGGTTCAATCGTTAAAATACGCTGATGACCATCGCTCGCAAAACCGCCAGCCATTTCTACTATAAATCCCATGGGATTGCATTCATATAATAAACGCAATTTACCATTAGGCGATTTACTATCGGCAGGATACATAAAAATACCCCCTTTTATTAATGTTCTATGCAAATCGGCTACCATGGAACCAATATAGCGTAAGGAATACGGTCTATTTTCTTCTTTGTTGGTCTCCATGCAATAGTCCATATAAGCTTTGATACCCCCTTCGTATTTGGCACTATTCCCTTGGTTGATAGAGTATATTTTTCCGTCTACTGGGCATTGTAAGTTGGGATGCGACAAGCACCATTCGCCAATAGAAGGCTCTAAGGTAAAGCCATTCACACCTAATTTTGTAGCATATACCATCATGGTACTGCTACCATAAATTACATAACCTGAAGCCATTAGATTCTGGCCCGATTGCATAAAATCAGCTTCTACGCAAGGCTCTCCTAATTTACTCACGCGTCTATAAATAGCAAAAATGGTACCAATTGAGGCATTTACATCGATATTGGAAGAACCGTCTAAAGGATCGAACAATACCACATATTTAGAATTTTTTGAATACGGATCATCAAAAGCAATAAAATCATCATTTTCTTCAGAGGCCACCCCCGCACAATCGGTACTGCTTTTAAGCACATCTATTAAGATGGTATCGGCATAGATATCTAATTTCATTTGCTCTTCTCCTTGCACATTAGTAGCGCCATGCTTACCCAAAATATCTACTAAACCAGCTTTATTAACTTGTTTATTAATCATTTTGCAAGCCAAGCCGATATCTCGAAGAATGGAAGACAATTCCCCTGTTGCCTGCTTAAATTTTCTTGTTTCTTGGATCGTAAATTCATCCAAGGTCATTAATTTTCTTTGCGGTTTCATGCTTATAAATACTGTTTAATAAATACCGATTAGATTACTTCCGCAATTATACAAAATATTTTGTGGAAGCTACTCATTTATTATATATTGAGCGTACCTTTGCGGCAACAAATAAGTCAACCCCTATTTGAATACATCCAATTAATAACTACTAAAAATTTGGGCTCATGGTACAATACTTCAAAAATATCAATCGTCAGACGCTTGAAATTGACCAACCGGATGCAGCCAATTGGATAAATGTTACCCCTCCCTTTCAACCTGATGAGATAGATAAATTATCTTCTCAATTAAATATTCATAGAGATTTTTTAACGGATACCCTTGATATTGAAGAACGTGCGCGTTATGAGTCGGATGATGAGGTAAAATTAATCATCTTAAAAACACCGGTAGAAAATAAGTCGCTCAATGAAAGCGATGCGTATTATATTACCATTCCTATTTCTATTATCATTACTGATAAAAATCAAATTGTAACGGTCAATTCTTTTGAAAATGTAGCCATTCGCCGTTTTTTAAACTCCTTTGCAAAACGTCATCCTGAGCGCCCTAACATGATGGTACTCAAGATATTCGAAAAAGTAGTATTAGATTTCATGCAGGTATTGAAAGAAATTAACCAGCGTAGAAACAATTTTGAGCAAAAATTATATGACTCTAACAGAAATGAAGAGTTGCTTTATTTAATGCGTATTCAAAAAAGTTTGGTATACGTTATTACAGCGCTTCGCTCCAATGAGTTGTTGTTGATGAAGATGGAGCGTACCAATTTTTTAAACTGCGATGAAGATGAGCGTGAATTTTTAAGTGATTTGATTGTAGAGTTCTCTCAGGCATTGGAAATGGCTAATACGTATACTAACATTCTAAACTCAACTTTAGATGCCTTTGCTAGTATTATCAATAATAATATGAATATGGTAATGAAACGCTTGACCAGCATTACCATTCTCATATCTATACCTACCTTGATTGCCAGCATTTACGGCATGAACGTAAAACACTTGCCATATGCCGATAGTCCGTATAGTTTTTATGTACCCGTTGTAATATCTATTCTAATATCGATTATGGTAAGTTTATACTTTAATAAGAAAAAATGGTTCTAATACCATCTAAATAAAAAGCATGAAATTATTAGACGGCGCCTTAGTGGCAGCCCATTACAAAGAACAAATTAAAGAGGAAGTAAAAACCCTTGTATCAAAAGGCTCTAAAAAACCTCATTTGGCCGCTATTTTAGTGGGCAACAATCCAGCTAGTGAAGCCTATGTGGGCGCTAAAGTACGCACCTGCGAAGAAATTGGATTTGCATCTACCTTACTTCGTCTAGACGCAAGTATTGATGAAGCTAGTTTATTAAAAGAAATCGCTGCACTAAATGAAAATAAAGATGTAGACGGCATTTTAGTACAATTACCTTTACCTAAACACATACGAGAAGCAGCCATCATCAATGCTATTGATCCGGCTAAAGACGTAGATGGTTTCCATCCGGTATCTATAGGCAAATTAGTACTTGGAGAAGATACCTTTTTACCCGCTACTCCTTATGGTATTTTACTCATGCTATCCTATTATGGCATTAACCTATCTGGTAAACATTGCGTAGTAATTGGCAGAAGCAATATTGTGGGCACCCCAATGAGTATATTATTGAGTAGAAACAATGCCTATGGCAATGCAACGGTTACGTTAACGCATTCCAAAACAAAAGATTTAAAAGCACATTGCTTACAAGCAGATGTAATAATAGCGGCTATTGGAATACCTTATTTCTTAAAAGCAGATATGGTAAAAGAAGGAGCTATTGTTATTGATGTGGGCATTAATAGAATTGAAGACGCTAGTAAAAAAAGTGGTAGTCGCTTAGTAGGCGATGTCGATTTTGATACGGTAGCACCTAAGTGTAGCTATATTACTCCTGTACCAAAAGGCGTGGGTCCTATGACCATATGTGGCTTAATGCAAAACACGCTTAATGCCGTAAAAAATAAAAACTAATCTTTGAGCAATAGTACCATGCATAATGATTTAGCAGTAAGCTACCCCATCATGGAGCACTTTTATACGCTTCAAGGCGAGGGCGCTTATGCTGGTTATGCTGCCTATTTCATTCGCTTAGGCGGATGCGATGTAGGTTGTGTTTGGTGTGATGTAAAAGAAAGTTGGGACGCTGCTGCACATCCTCAAGTAACGGTAGCAACGCTCCTCAATTATGTATTAGAAAGTAAAACCAACCGCGTGGTGATTACGGGTGGGGAGCCTTGTATGTATGACTTACATGCCTTATGCAATGCCTTGCATGCACATGGCTTAAAAGTTCATTTAGAAACCTCTGGTGCTCATGAAATAAGAGGCAACTTTGATTGGGTTACTTTATCACCTAAGAAGTTTAAAGCGCCCCTTGCAAGCGCATATGCAAAAGCAGACGAATTAAAAATTATTGTTTTCAATAAACACGATTTCGATTGGGCTAAAGAACATCAAGCTTTAGTGCCTGCTAAAACAGCTTTGTACTTGCAAACAGAATGGGAAAAAAGAGATTCGAATTATAACTTAATTATTGATTTTATTAAAGCAAATCCAGTATGGCATTTGTCTATTCAAACGCATAAATACTTACAAATACCATGACCTGGATACAAGCTATTATCATCGCTATTATAGAAGGACTTACAGAGTTTCTTCCTATTTCGTCTACTGCGCACATGAAGTTTGCTCAAGCCATCATGCACATTAGCAAAGAAGATAGTTTTGTGAATATGTTTGATATCGTCATTCAATTTGCTGCCATCTTAGCGGTGCTGGTATTGTACTGGAAGAAATTTGTGAACTTTAAAGATATTCGTTTTTATATCAAGTTAATCGTAGCCGTGATACCTGCTTTAGTATTAGGAGCCTTACTCAAAAAACATATTGAAAGTGTATTGGGTAATATTACTGCTATAGCTTGTGTTACAATTGCAGGAGGCGTTTTATTGCTTTTTATTGAACGCTTTTTTAAGCAAACAATAATCGACGACGAAAATGAAATTAGCTATGCTACGTCATTTAAAATAGGTTTATTTCAAGTTTTAGCTATTGTTTTTCCAGGTTTAAGCAGAAGTGCAGCAACTATTATAGGGGGACTGTCTTCTAAATTAACCCGTAGACTAGCTGCCGAATTTTCTTTTTTCTTAGCTGTACCAACAATGGCCGCAGCAACAGCAAAAGAAATTTACGATACCTTCAAAGAGCATCCTGCTAGTTTGCAAGCAGACAATGCAAGTATGTTAGCTATAGGTTGTATTGTAGCATTTATAGTATCCATCATATCCATGCGCTTTTTTATCAACTTTGTAAGCAAACATGGCTTTAGAGCTTTTGGTGTTTATCGTATTATTGCTGGAAGTGTAATTTTATATTTAGCACTACACCAAGTTATTTAGTTAAGCAGGATCCCAAGACTCAAATAATAAATTGAGATAGCAATTTTCAGTAGGGGTTATTACCTTATCAGATTTCGAAAGAGCTATAGCAAATTGCAATAAGCGCATACGCTCTTCTTGCGTAGCATCATCATAAAAATCGTCCATTGCTTTTATAAAATGTGCTTGCCATTCTTCTTTTTTTAAATTACTGATAATCGCCATTTCTCTATCGAGATTGACTTGGATGGGGAATTCTTGTTCTAGATAAATACGAATAATTTTATCTTCATGGCGCGCAACTTTAAAATCAACGGCGGATAAGATCATTAGTAAATGATATCCTGCTATCGTTTTATTCATTCTATTATTAGGCATTGCAACAAACTATGTTATGACTGAGAAGCTAAAAGCAAATCAAGGTCTGTATACTTAAAATTAAAACGCTTAGCTATTGGTGCATTGGTAATACAACCTTTAAATAAATACACCCCACTTCTTATGCCTACTTTAGACTGAATAAGCGCTTCTACTCCACCCCAATCTGCACATTGCATTAAAATAGGCATCATAACATTGCTAATAGCTCTAGAAGCGGTTCTAGCTACACCAGAGGCAATGTTAGGAACACAATAATGTATGACATCATGCTTTACAAAAACAGGATGCTCGTGCGATGTGATTTGTGATGTTTCAAAACAACCCCCATGATCTATACTTACATCTACGATAACGGAACCCGGGTTCATTTGACTAACCATTTCTTCAGAAACTACCATTGGGGTAATCCCATTTTTAGGTTTTAAAGCTCCGATGACCACATCCGCTTGTTTTAGTTCTTTAGCTAATAAGATAGGCTCTATAACAGAGGTAAAACAACGATGACCGATATTATTTTGAATACGCATTAAGCGATACACCGAATTATCAAATATTTTCACGGAAGCTCCTAAACCCATAGCTGTTCTTGCTGCAAACTCTGCTACTACACCTGCTCCTAAAATCACAATATTAGCCGGAGGCACACCAGATATGCCGCCTAATAAAATTCCTTTACCATTAGATTCTATATTACTTAAATAGCGTGCAGCCGTTAAAATTGAAGAACTACCGGCTATTTCACTCATTGCTCTTACAATGGGATAAGTGCCAGAGTCATCTTTTATTGATTCAAATGCAATAGCAATGATTCTCTTTTGCATTAACTGCTCTATCAAATTTGCTTGTAAAATAGGCACATGTATAGGAGAAAATACAACTTGATTAGGTTGCATCCATTCTATTTCTTGCTCTAAAATAGGGGCTGATTTTACAATAATATGCGCTTGGTAAACTTCCTTTTTTTCATAGGCTATAATGGCGCCTACTGTACTATAGTCGTGATCATAGAAAAAAGAACCTATACCTGCATTATGTTCAATAACTACTTTATGACCATTATTGACCAATACCGCTACCGACTCAGGTGTGAGTACAATTCTATTTTCGTCAAAATAATCTTCTTTGGGAATACCTATATATAAATTTTCACGCTTAGCTGTTACCTCTATAGTTTCTGCCAAAGGCACATAAGATAAAGACGGTGTTATATAGGTTTTAACACTCATAACGGTGTAATTTTAATGTAATATACAATTTTGAATAACAAGTTCAAATAAAAGCAAAAACAATTAAGTAGAAAATAATATTCAAGGTTATTTATAAATAAAATAGTATTTCTTACAAGATGAATTACTAAATTTGTAATTAGTAATTAAACAATATGTTACGCCAAACTCTTCAGCAAAGACTTTCACAAAAACTATCTCCCCAGCAAATTCAGTTGATGAAATTGTTGCAAATCCCTACTACACAATTAGAAGAGCGCATAAAAGAAGAATTAGAAGAAAATCCAGCTTTAGAAATAGACACAATTATTAATAAAGAAGATCTTTTTGAAAGCACAAAAGAGGGTCAAGATGACGAATTCGATCAAGATAAGGCCGTAGAACTTGAAGAGGTAGATACTGAAAAGATAGAGATTGATGATTATTTAAAAAATGAACAAGATGGAAGTGGAGATTTAGGTGATGACTATTATCAATCTAAAGACGCTCAAGAGCGAAGCACCATTCCAGTTAGTGTAGAGTCTTCTTATCAGGAAGTACTTATGAATCAACTAACTATGCTTAATTTAAATGCGCATCAGCAAAGTGTAGCTGAGCAAATTATAGGTAGTATTGATGACGACGGATATTTAAGACGTTCTGTGGAAGCCATTGTAGACGACTTGGCCTTTTCTAGAAATATTATAAGTAATGAAGCTGAAGTAAAAGAACTACTTCAAGAAATTAAACAATTTGAACCTATTGGAACGGGAGCAGCAGACTTAAGAGAATGTTTAATATTACAATTAGAACATGTTAAAGATGCATCCAATGAAACTTTATTAGCATTAAAAATACTTCAAGTTTATTTTGACGACTTTATTAAAAAGCATTACGATAAGATAAAGAAAGCGCTAGCCATTTCTGATAAAGAGCTAAAATCAGTAATCGATATCATCATTAAACTCAACCCAAAGCCTGGTGCTGCTTATTATATTGTCAATAAAGTACACCATCATATAACGCCCGATTTTTTCATTGATAATTCGGAGCAACGTATGGAATTGCGCTTAAACTCTAAAAATGCACCCCCTTTAAGAATTTCAGAAGGCTTTACGGAATTGTTACAAGCCTACAATCAAAACGAAAAAGCAGATAAAAAGCAAAGAGAAGCCGTACAGTTTATAAAACAAAAATTAGACGCGGCTAAGTGGTTTATAGACGCCATCAGGCAACGTCAACAAACGTTGATAAAATGTATGCAAGCCATCATCGTTTTCCAAAATGATTTTTTCAAAACAGGAGATGAATCGAAATTAAAGCCGATGATCTTGAAAGACATAGCTGAAATAACCCAATTGGACATGTCTACGATTTCAAGAGTTGCAAATAGCAAGTATGTACAAACAGAATTTGGAACCTTTCAGTTGAAATACTTTTTTTCAGAAGCAATTACTAATAATGAAGGAGAGGAAGTAACCAATAAAGAAGTACGCAATGTACTAGCTGAAATTATAGAAAACGAAGATAAGTCCAACCCGTACAACGATGATGTATTAACAGAATTGATTGCCCAAAAAGGATTTAAGATTGCCCGCAGAACCGTTGGTAAATATCGCGAACATATGAATATCCCACCTGCACGACTTAGAAAACAGCTTTAATTTTTTGGCTGATAAAATTGATCAGCAATATCGGATAATGCCTGATAAAACTCTTTACCATAAGCACGTTCTAAAGGCTGCTGTAAAAATTTATAAACGGGGATTTTAAGTGTAGCACCTAATTTACATGCTGGTTTGCACATTTTCTTTCTAGGTTCATAGTTAAGTAATTCAAACTCTTGACTTTGCTTAACCCGAATAGGATATAAGTGACAAGAAATTGGTTTTTGAAATGCCAATTTTCCTTCTTTCCATGCCTTTTCTATCGCACATTTTACGATGCCCACTTCATCCGTATATGCATAAACACAAACACCACCATCTATGGTAGGCGTTACATAACCATATTCATCATCCATAACATAAGTACCTTGTTCTTCAATAGCAGCTATATGTTGAGGAGCTAAATCATCTTTTACAACTGGATATATGGTATGTAATAATTGAGCTTCTTCAAAACTTAAGGGTGCACCACAGTCTCCATCTACACAACAGCCACCTTTGCAAGCATTTAAATCGCACACAAATTGCTGTTCTATAATATCATCACTTATTAATTTATTTTCTATGGCAATCACGTCTTACATATTTAAATAGGTCATTAATAAATCGTATCGGTCTTCTATATCTGTGTCCCTCGACTGATCTCCAAAAACAGCCGTTACTTGCAAATTATGACGCTCTATAGATTGCACCAAACCCGATACATGTACGGAGTTTGTTTTGATGGTAATTTCTACACGACCGCTCTCCGGTAACACATATGAATGCATAGACCAGATAGGCACTTGCTCTGATTCACAAATACGTGCAATTTCTGCAAAGCTTAAATCTTTTTGTGCTACTTCTATAACTATAATTGCACCTTCTTGCTGAATAGCTGTTTGCTGTCCTAAATAATTAATTAGATCTTCTCGGGTTAAATACCCCAAATAAGCTTGTTGCTTATCTAATACGGGCAAAATAGCTAGTTCGTTATTGCGCATTACTTTTAATGCATCAAAAGGATGGGCATTGGCTAATATAGCAGGCTTATAATTTAATAAAGAGGTATGCACCAATAATTGTTGCTCGTCTTGCCAATCCAAAACATCTTTGTATTGAATAAGGGCAATGTATTGCTGCGTACTTTCATCCAACAAAGGCATTTGTTGAAGCATTTCATCTTCCATAAGCGTGATAGCATCCCTACAGTTATGCTGCGTATTCAAAAACGAATGCTCGCTTTTAATTAATTCGCTTAATGGCATATTATTTTTTTAGGTTGGCTAGAAACGAATCTAAATGCGTGTTAAATTCTGCAGGCACCTCCATCATTGGCGCATGGCCACATTTGTCAATCCAAAACAATTGAGAATTGGATAATAAACGGTGAAATTCCTCGGCTACTGGAGGAGGCGTAATAATATCATTTTTACCCCATATTAAGCAAGTAGGTAGAGTAATCTTATGTAAGTCGTGTTCTAAATTATGTCGAATAGCAGACTTAGCTAAAGACAAAATTTTAAGCACTTTCATTCTGTTATTCGTGATGGCAAAAACTTCATCTACCAACTCTTTAGTTGCAACAGCTGGATCATAGAATGTTAATTGCGTTTTGTTTTTGATATACTCATAATCGCCACGTTTTGGGTAGCTTTCCCCCATTCCATTTTCAAACAAACCAGAGCTGCCGGTAAGAATTAGCGATGCAATTTGATCTTGATGCTCTAAAGCATAAACCAAAGCTACATGACCACCAAGTGAATTACCCAATAAATGAAAATTAGAATAGCCTCTGTGATCAACAAATTTTCGTACAAAACGCTTTAAGCCAGAAACGCTCGTTTCAATCAAACTCAAATCAAACAAGGGTAATAAAGGAATAATAACCTTATGCGTTTTTTTAAAATGCTCTAATAAGTCGGCAAAATTACTAAGCGCTCCAAATAAGCCATGCAAAAGAATCAATGGTTCTCCATTTCCTTCTTCAATAAATTGAAAGTTCTTATCTTCTTTTATTTCGTATTGCATACTGTTTGTTTTCGTTGCGAAAATACTATTCTTAGTGTATTTTTATCTCCTTAAAGGTAAATAAATTATTATTATTTATTTCAACAAAAACTAAATAAAATCGTTTAGAAAGAAGTCTTTATTTAATTTTGTTTAAAAGATTTTTATGCTTTCCAATTATTGTGCATCACTTACCCAATACAAACGTTTAAAGACAAGAACAGTAAACGTAGGCTCCATTAAAATTGGTGGCGATGCGCCTATTGTTGTGCAAACGATGACCACCACAGACACTATGGACACAGCAGCTACGGTGGCACAGTGTATTCGTTGTATTGAAGCAGGTGCGCAAATGGTGCGTATTACAGCGCCAAGCAAAAAAGAAGCAGAAAACTTAAGAGCTATTAAAGATGCTCTACGAGAAAAAGGATATGATACTCCTCTCATAGCCGATATTCACTTTACACCCAATGCAGCTGAAATTGCTGCGGGCATTGTTGAAAAAGTACGTATCAATCCAGGCAATTATGTCGATAAAAAAAAGTTTGATGTATTAGAATATACGGATGAAGAATATGCTGCAGAGGTGCAACGAATTCACGAACGATTTTCTCCACTTGTTAAAATATGCAAAGCCAATGGCACTGCCATGCGCATTGGCACCAATCATGGTTCGCTTAGCGATCGTATAATGAGCCGATACGGAGATACGGCTATAGGTATGGTAGAGAGTGCTATGGAGTTTTTAAGAATTGCTCGAAGCCATGATTTTCATGAAATTATTTTAAGCATGAAAAGTAGCAACCCGCAAGTTATGGTGCAAGCCTATCGTTTGTTGGTTCAAAAAATGCAAGAAGAATTTCAAGAATGCTATCCGCTGCACTTAGGCGTAACAGAAGCTGGCGATGGTGAAGATGGCCGTATTAAAAGTGCTATGGGCATTGGCACTTTATTAGAAGATGGTATTGGCGATACCATCCGTGTTTCTTTAACCGAAGATCCAGAATTTGAAATTCCTGTTTGTCAGGCTATCATAAAAAAATATACGCAATTGCCTGAAACAACAAACAGCGCATTGCCTACTATTGAAAAATTATTTTACAGCCCTTATCAGTACAAAAGAAGAAACACGCATAGTGTAAGTACTATTGGCGGACAACAAGTACCTGTTGTCATTGCTGATGTAAGTAAAGCTGCAGCAGTTAATTATGAATTATTAGCAAGCATCGGTTATCAATATCAAGAAGACAGTGACAAATGGAATATTAGTGATAGCGCGCCAGACTTTATTTATACGCATGATCAACTACCTACTATTGCCTTACCCGGCACTTTGCAAACCATTGTAGATGCAAGTATTTGGTCGCCTAGCTTAGTACAAGCCTATCCACTTTTTAGTACTGAGACTTTTTTAAGTGCTCCGCTACAACACCCTTTATTGAATTTTGTAATTGTAGATTGCTTTAGTAACAATCAAGCTATTAATTGGGAGAATCTACAAACTATTGCGCAGCAACAAAATGTAGTTTTTTGCCTCTATACAAACCAAACAATGGCTATGGCCAGCTTGCGTTATGTATTCAACAGATTTATTGAAAAAGGAATTACGACACCATGTATCCTTTTTGCAGAAAGCGCGGCTGATAATAATGACGAACATCTTGTAAATTTTGCAGTGCAAACAGGTGGTCTTTTATTAGATGGTTTTGGCGATGGTTTAATCTTAAGTATGCATAGCCAAGCATATAGCCATATGCAGCAGCAAACAAACCTATCAACACAAGGCAGAACTTATCAAGAAACACAAACTATTGAGAGCTTTGTAAATAATACAGCATTTAGCATTTTACAAGCCAGCAGAACCCGTATTTCTAAAACAGAATATATTTCTTGTCCTTCTTGTGGCAGAACTTTATTTGACTTGCAAGAAACTACTGCTAAAATAAGAGCGGTAACGCATCATTTAAAAGGTGTTAAAATTGCAATTATGGGCTGCATTGTAAATGGTCCGGGCGAAATGGCAGATGCCGATTTTGGTTACGTAGGCAGTGGAGTTGATAAAATCAGCTTGTATAAAAACAAAGATGTAGTGCGTAAGAATATACCTAGCAAAGATGCCGTTAATGAATTAATAGCCTTATTAAAAGAACACGGGGCTTGGGTAGATCCTAATTAATCGAGGGGATTTGCTTCCTTTCTGCTTTTTAAATCTAAGATCACTAAGAGTGAAATGCTTAGATAAAATAAAGCACCTACTTTGTGATTTTCGATTAATTCTGAAAAGAAGTTATTTACAAAACCTGCAGCAAACATAGTAGCTACTGCAATAGTAGCTTGTTTATAAAAACCTGGACTAAAACGGTGATAGGTTTTTTGAGCAATATAGAAAAAGAGCATTACTAATAATCCATATAAAATCAATGCCGGCCAACCTTGCTCTACGAGCATGTATAAAAAATAGTTATGCGAAGTAGAATGCTCTAAATTTCGACTTACATACGTTCTGAAAGAAGTAACCGCATAGGGTTTATAGTTGTAATAAAAAGTATTAGGTCCGTAACCTACAATAGGATGCTCCTTACTCATTCTCGCTCCTGCCACCCAACGATACAAGCGCTCCATCGACGACATATCTTCTCCTCTAAACGTAGCAATAATATGATCTGTGAAGGTGAAATGCATAAAGGTATGATCGTAATTGGGTCTGAAGTCGATGTACTTATTATTTCGAATCATGAAACTTAGTAAGCAAATAACAGCAACATAAAAAAGTGGCATTACCCAATTCACTAATTTCCATCGTATAGCCAAATAAATAACACTGGCAAATAGCAAGGCAAGAATGGCAGCTCTTGCATAGGTTAAATAAATAGCGGGCAAAAAGAATAAAATCACTAACAACCATAATACACGTGCATACCAAGGCCATTTTTTTGTAAGTGGAACAGTAGCACACATCGCTGGGAAAAGCATAGACAAGACTGTAGAATAATCTACATGATTTTGATAAAGCTCTCCAATTGCTTTATAGATTTTTAGAAAGTCAAATCCAATAAGCGCGTGCCGAGCAAAAATGATGAGGGTAGTTATAAAAACGCCTATGAAAAAAAGAATAAATCCTAATTTGAAATCTTTTTTTTCTTTAAAAACCAAATACGGAAAAACTAAGAAAGAGCTAAGAAACCAAATCTTAGCCAATCCAAATTTAACAGATAAAAGTACATTGCTGGAAAATGCAATAGCAATAAGCATCCATATAAACTGTAAGCCAATCATAAGTATTAGAGGATGACTTAACCACTCTTTTTTGATACGCTGTGGTTGATGTGCTATTACAAAAACCCCTACTAACAACATCATCCACATGATAGGCTCATCGGGCAAAGAAGTAGAAAGGGAATCGTTAAAAAAATAAAATGTTATAGAAATAGGCACCGAGGCGAGCAGTATCCAATAAGCAAGCTTCCAGTTTAATACTAAAACGAAACAAAACATTAAAAAAAAGGGAATGCCCATAAACAACCAATTGGAAGTTAAAAGAGCTAAGACCATACTTAGTAAAAATACAAGTACGGCAGTCTTTGAAAATTTATTAGATTCCCAAATGAAGTTTTGCATTAGGCCTTCAAGACTTGTTTAAGAGAATGCTGAAGTACTACCAGCACTGCACTAAAAAATAAAGCCAACAAAAATGCAACTAAGGCATTGACTACAAATCCTAAGTCTGTAGATTTTGTAGGTGTATAGGCTTTAGAAATAATTTTAATCAGCGGTATTTCTTTTAAAGTAGTAGCCGTTGCAAATTGATTTAATAAGGTAGCCGTATTAGCTCTATCGATTACTAATTGATCTTTAATAGCCTCAATATTTTGTAATGCTTCTAAATCATTTGCAAAACTTGCACTTCCGTTAGAACGTATCGTACCTTGTACCGTATTTTTTCTATTAGGCGCTATTAAATCATAAACACCCGTTCTTGTTCTTAATACAGCTAAAGAATCAGACATGGTTTTTATTTCTTGATCAAGTGCTAATACTTTTTCACTAAGTGTTTTATGAATACTCAAACGCGTTTGATTATAGTGTGCTTGGTATAAATCTGCAATAGTTTGAGCTATTGTATTAGCACAAGTAGCCGCAAATTGAGGATCACGATCTTTAAAGCTCAGTTCCAAATTGGTATTTTCTGTTCTTTTAATGTTGAAATTACTTCTAATTTTATCATGTAATTCATTAAACGATTTAGGATCTTGCAAGGATAAATTATAATGAGCATCTAATTGCATGCGAGCAATTAAGGTATCCCTCATAATAGCACCATTAGCAATAGCCATTACTTTATCAACATCCTTTTCTTCTGCAAAATGGTCTAAAATAAACGCATTATTGAACTGGTATACGTTTGCACGATCTGCTACTAAAGGATTAGACACAAAAAATGCCGTTTCTGCCTTATAGATAGGTTTCTTAATAGCTGTAAACAAAATTGCTACCACTGCTGCCAGTAAGGCAACACTGGCAATGAATTTTCTTTTATTTAAAATGACTTTAAAAATAGATAGCATATCAAAGTTATTCGTTTCCATAGTTATTTATTCGTTTATTAAAACGTAATTTATAGTTTTATATTGTTTAAAGGGTTTCGCCCGCTTGCATTTTTTCTGCATTCTCAGCAAATTGTAAGGCTTCAATCATATCACCAATATTACCGTTCATAAAATCATCTAAATTATAAATGGTCATATTAATTCTATGATCGGTAATTCTTCCTTGCGGATAGTTATAGGTTCTGATTTTTGCCGAACGATCTCCAGTACTTACCAAACTCTTTCTTCTATTCGCAATTTCTTCTTCATATTTACGCACTTGCTCTTCGTATAATTTTGTACGCATCATTTGCGTAGCTTTCTCTCTATTACCTAATTGGGTACGCTCAGTTTGACATGTAATAACCGTTCCTGTAGGTACGTGGGTTAAAATTACTTTAGTTTCCACCTTATTTACATTCTGTCCACCAGCACCACCACTTCGTGCCGTTTCCATTTTAAGGTCCGACTCTTTTAATTCGAAATCTATTTCATCTGCCTCAGGCATTACAGCCACCGTAGCTGCAGAGGTATGTACCCTACCACTTGCTTCAGTAGCGGGTACGCGCTGTACACGATGTACACCACTTTCGAATTTCAAGGTACCATAAACATCGTCACCCGTTACTTCTAATTGTATTTCTTTATATCCACCAACAGTACCTTCTGCTTCGCTCAATAAAGCTATCTTCCATCCTTTACGCTCACAAAAACGCATGTACATGCGCAATAAATCACCGGCAAAAATACTTGCTTCATCGCCACCCGTTCCTGCACGTACCTCAATGATTGCATTTTTTTCATCTTGTGGATCTTTCGGAATAAGCAATTGACGAATTTCCTCTTCTAGTTCTTCCTTGCTTTTATTTTGAGCTTCAAGTTCTTCTTTTGCCATTTCTCTTAAATCGGCATCGGTTTCAGTCTCAAGTACCTCTTTACCAAAAGCAATACCATCTATACATGACCTATAACGTTTGTAGGCATCTACAATTTTTTCTAATTTTCTATACTCTTTACTTGTTTGAGAAAACTTTTTATTGTCACTCACAATCTCCGGATTGGTAAGTGCTACGCCAAGTTGTTCAAATCTTGCCTTAATGGCTTCTAATTTATCAATCATGCTTTTTCTTTTGGACTGCTATATTAAACAAAACCGTTAACCTAAATAATAGGCTAACGGCTTTACATTTTTTATGGTCGTTACAAAGTTCGTTTTACCGATACCTCTTCATAACCTTCTATAATATCTCCGATTCTTACATCGTTATAGTTTTTCACCATCAAACCACATTCATATCCTGCGTTTACTTCCTTCACATCATCTTTAAAACGTTTTAAAGAAGATAGTTCTCCATGGTAAATAACGATACCTTCTCTGATAATGTTAAGTTTCGTTTGACGTGTCATTTTTCCATCTAGCACATAGCAACCTGCAATGGTACCTACGCCGCTAATTTTAAATACTTCACGCACTTCGATATTGGAAACAATTTTCTTCTCCACTTTTGGTTCCAATAAACCTTCCATGGCACTTTTGATTTCTTCAATAGCTTCGTAAATAATAGAGTAGGTTCTAATTTCTATATTCTCTTGTTCTGCTAATTTACCAGCTTGTAAAGATGGACGTACTTGGAAACCTAAGATGATAGCATCAGATGCTGTTGCTAATAAGACATCACTTTCTGTGATTTGTCCTACTGCTTTATGCACCACATTTACCGCTACTTCTTCTGTAGATAATTTTTGTAAAGAGTCACTCAAGGCTTCTACCGATCCATCAAAGTCACCTTTAATAATGATTGGTAATTCTTTAAAGTTACCCAATGCCAAACGACGACCAATTTCATCAAGGGTTAAGTGCTTACGCGCTCTGATACCTTGCTCACGTATAATTTGTGCACGATGCGTTGCTACTTCTTTAGCTTCATTCTCATCATCATATACTTTGAATTTCTCCCCTGCTTGAGGTGCACCATTCAAACCTAAAATTTGTACGGGTGCAGAAGGTCCTGCTTGTGTAACGCGTTGTCCGCGCTCATTAAACATTGCTTTTACTTTACCAAAATGCTGACCCGAAACGATCATTTGACCTTGTTCTAAAGTACCATTTTGAACAAGGATTGTAGTTACATATCCACGGCCTTTATCTAAAGACGCTTCAATAACCGAACCTACACCTGCTCTATTTGGATTTGCTTTAAGTTCTAATAACTCAGATTCTAAAGCAATCTTCTCTAGTAATAAATCGATATTCAATCCTTTTTTAGCTGATATCTCTTGACTTTGATATTTACCACCCCAGTCTTCAACAAGAATGTTCATACCTGCTAATTGTTCTTTAATTTTTTCAGGATTAGCGCCTTCTTTATCAATTTTATTAATTGCAAAAATCATCGGTAAGCTTGCAGCTTGAGCATGCGAAATTGCTTCTTTTGTTTGAGGCATCAACGCATCATCGGCAGCTACCACGATAACCGCTACATCGGCTACTTTAGCACCACGCGCACGCATAGCGGTAAAGGCTTCGTGACCTGGAGTATCTAGGAAGGTAACCTTTTTGCCAGTTGCGGTTAATACTTGATACGCACCAATATGCTGGGTGATACCACCAGCCTCACCAGCTACTACATTAGCACTTCTAATATAATCGAGTAAGGAAGTTTTACCATGGTCTACGTGACCCATAATGGTAACGATAGGTGCTCTTGGTTCTAATTCTTCTTCGTTATCTTGATCTTCTTCTTCTAATTCTGCTTCTTGTTGTACACCAATAAATTCTACGGTATAACCAAACTCTTCTGCTACCAATTCTAATACTTCAGCATCTAAACGTTGGTTAATAGAAACCATGATACCTAAGCCCATACATTTGCTGATTACATCAGCAAAGCTCACGTCTAATAAATTAGCAAACTCACTCACCGAAATAAACTCGGTTACTTGTACTACTTTACTATCGCCAGATTGCTCTAATAAAGCTCTTTTTTCTGCCATATCATCGCGTTTCTCACGACGATATTTAGATTTGGTATTTTTATTGTTTCTTCCACCACCCGCAAGTTTAGCTTGCGTTTGTCTGATTTTTTCTTGAATATCTTTTGCGTCAATTTCAGTAGGCACATTGGTTGCGCCGCCACCTCTATTATCGTTATTACCTCTGTAATTATTATTGCGGTTATTATTATTGCCACCACCTGGACGATTACCTTGCGGAGCACCACCTGGACGATTATTGTTATATCCACCTGGTCTGTTTGGTTGATTTCCTTGAGCTGGTCTAGGTGCATTGGGATTGCTACCTGCACCTGATGTGCCTTCTGGTTTTTTATCTACCGGAATACGTTTTCTTTTACGCTTTTCTTTATCACTAGCACTACCACCGCGACCACGATCGTTTCCATTATTTACTGGCAAATCAATTTTACCAATAATTTTTGGTCCTGACAATTGAGGCGATTTCATCTCAATATGCTCTAACGTAGCAGGAGCTGTTGGCTCTTCTACTGCTGGAGCTACAGGTACTTCTACAGGAGCTTCCGTTACACTAGGTTTTGTTGTTTTCTTCTCTACCTTTTTCTCTTCAGCTGGTGCTTCTTCTGATTTCTTTGCTTTTGTAGTTTTGGCTACTTCCTTATCCGATGTTTTAGCTGTTTTTTTATCCGCCGCCTCTTCTGTTTTCTTAGCCGTACCTTTTTTAGGGCGCGTTGCTTGATTTATTTCGTCTAAGTTGATTTTGCCTAAAATATTTGGACCTGCAACTTTACTTACTTCTTTTTCTTCAACAAGTTCTTTACTCGGAGCTATTTGCTCATCATCTGCTTCTTTCGTTTTTGCTTTCTTAGCGCTTGTTTTAGGAACTGTAGCTTCTTCTTCTTTTGGCTCTTCTTTTGCAACTACTTCTTTCACTGGATCAGCAGCTACTACTTCATCTTTAGCTTTTTTTGCTGCATCTACACCACCTTTTGGCAAAGCGATGGACTCGCTCTTTATTTTTACCAATTTATCTTTGGCAAACTCAGCTTGAAGTGCATCATACATGGGCTCACTGAGCTTTGTATTAGGATTACTTGCATTTACGTCAAACCCTTTACCAGTAAGAAACTCCACTAAGGTTTCCTTACCGATATTAAATTCTTTGGCTGCTGCCAAAATTCTGGGTGTTTTATTTTCTGTTGCCATTCGTTTTTTTAATCAATAATTTATGCACGGTTACTTTGAATTGGAATCGAATAAATAGTCTTATTCATCTTCAAATTCAGCATTTAAAATGCTATGCACTTCTACAATTGTTTCTTCTTCTAAATCTGTTCTTCTTACTAATTCTTCTACCGACAAATTCAATACGCTTAATGCCGTATCGCAGCCAATTTTCTTGAACTCATCAATAATCCATGGTTCAATTTCATCGCTAAATTCTTCTAAGTCGATATCGTATTCAGCATCTTGTTCTACTACATCACGATACACATCGATGGTATAGCCGGTAAGCTCTTGAGCTAATTTAATATTAACCCCTTTACGACCAATAGCTAAGGATACTTGATCTGATTCTAAAAATACTTGTGCTTGTTTGTTTTCGTTATCTAAATCAATACGATTGATTTTAGAAGGTGTTAACGAACGTTGAATAAGCAAAGATGTATTGGTAGTAAAATTGATAATGTCGATATTTTCATTTTTCAATTCACGTACGATACTATGAATTCTGCTTCCTTTCATACCTACGCATGCACCCACCGGATCAATACGATCATCGAAGCTTTCTACGGCTACTTTTGCACGCTCACCTGGCTCACGCACTACTTTTTTAATGGTAATTAAACCATCTAAAATTTCTGGCACTTCTAATTCCAATAATTTCTCTAAGAACATGGGGCTAGTTCTGCTAACAATAATGAAAGGCGTATTGCTTCTCAGTTCAACTTTTTTCAATACCGCACGCACCATTTCACCTTTTTTGAAAAAGTCGCTTGGTATTTGTTCGGTTTTAGGTAAAATCAATTCATTGCCATCATCATCTAATAGCATGATTTCTTTTTTCCAGATTTGATACACTTCAGCATTTACAATTTCACCTACACGCTCAGCATATTTTTTAAGTAATTCGTTTTTCTTCAAATCACCTAAACGTGCCGCTAAAGTTTGTTTTGCAGCTAAAATTGCTCTTCTACCAAAATCTAATACGTCTACTACTTGGTACAATTCCTCGCCCACGCTATAATCCGGTTCAATTTTCAAAGCTTCTGATAAGGCTACATGTTGATTTTCATCTTCTACCATATCGTCTTCTACGATTTCTCTTCTTCTGAAAATTTCTAAGTCACCCGTTTTATCATTTACAATGACGTCAAAATTTTCATCACTGCCATGTTTTTTACGGAGTAAGGTTTTGAAGACATCTTCAATAACCTTCATCATGGTTGGCCTATCAATATTTTCGGCCTCTTTAAACTCTTGAAACGATTCAATTAAATTAATACTTGACATGGTTTACATTTTTTCCCAAAGGGATTTGTTATGGTTAAAAAATTACTTGTACGATACTTTGTTTTATGTTTTCAAAAGGCAATTCCACAAGGGCTGTTTCCTTTTTCTTATTGATTTTTACTTCTAGGCTAATGCCCACTTCTGTAACTGCTTTCAAAACGCCAATTTGCTCCAAATCTTCCATATTCGTTACGGCAAGCGTGCGACCAATATTCTTTTTGTATTGGCGTAAAGAGCGCAAAGGCTCATCAACACCAGGGCTCGATACTTCTAAGCTATAATCTCCGTTAGGATACCATCCCAGTTCATCGATTTGAGCTACTAATTGTCTGTTAATCGATACACTCTTCTGCACATTGAGTCCTTCATCTGCATCTAAAAATAATTTAATATTATTTCCAGGCTCTATTTGCAAATTCGTTACAAACATATCCGTTCCTTCTAATAAAGGAGCTAAAAGGGCTTCAATTTTACTGATCATCTCTTGCATAGACAAAAAACAAGGGGACTAATGTCCCCTTCTTAATTAATAAATCCACTGCAAATATACGACATATTCCAATGAAATCATCAGTTTTAGCAATTATTTTATGCTTACAGCTAAATTAGAAAAAACTTAACAATCTAAGCAGGTGGAATACTTACCTTTGACAATCAATTCGTTTATATGGCCTTGTTTCGCATTTTATTATTAGCTTTTATTCTTTCTGGAGTATTTAAATTCGTTACCCGCATTTTAATACCCATTTTAAGAATGCGCAGTGCGGTAAAGGATCAAATAAAAATGCAACAACAAGCACAAACCAAGCAAAACCAACAAGAAAGCCCTAAGGCCCAACAAAAATCAAGTTCGGTTGGCGAATACATTGATTTTGAAGAAATTAAATAAAAAAACCAGCATGATATGCTGGTTTTTTTGTGGGCCCACTAGGACTTGAACCTAGGACCACCTGATTATGAGTCAGGTGCTCTAACCAACTGAGCTATAGGCCCATTGCTTAGAAGCAATTAGGATTGCAAAAGTAACTAAATTTTTAATTTAAAAAAATCAATTACAAATTTTATTTTTATTAGATGATAAAAGGGATTAAACATATTATTTTCGACTTAGGCGGCGTCATACTCAATATCGACTATCAATTAACTAGCAAAGCATTTAAGCAATTGGGTGTGAATAATTTTGATGAATTATATTCTCAAAAAGAACAAATTCAGTTATTCGATGAATTAGAGACAGGGAAAATTGATAACACTGCCTTTTTTGATCGCTTTAACGCACTTCTAAATACCTCCTTGAGTCATCAACAAATTGAAGTGGCATGGAACGCTATGTTATTAGATTGGCCTATTCGCAGGTTACAAATCTTACAACAACTGCAAAATCAGTTTGACCTTTTCTTACTCAGCAATACCAATAGTATACATGAGGCTGCATTTACAAAATCGCTAGAGCAAACGCATGGCCATTCAAGTATTGCCTTGTTTTTTGATAAAGCGTACTTTTCCCATCGTTTAGGACTCAGAAAACCTGATACTCGGACTTTTGAACACATATTGCAAAAACACCAATTAAATCCATCCGAAACCTTATTTATAGACGATAGTATACAGCACATCAATGCAGCTGACAGTATAGGCATTAAAACTATATTTTTAGATAAGGGAATGACCATTGAAAAAGATATATTCAAGCCCATATCATAGATATAAATAAAAAACGGCTAAAATTTCTTTTAGCCGTTTTTTTTATCTTCAAAAAATCCTAAAAATTTATCGAAATCCTTTAGCAAATAGTTAGAGATTTCATCTGGACAGGCTACTAAGTCGTACCAAAAACCTCTAAAGAAATTTAGAGGTTTTTTTGTATTCAAAAAACAACAAAAACTTATCGA